>Ga0081538_10005599_pt1 | contig 11272 bp, 12 predicted proteins | sample TabmetS5T2R1_FD_71022 | JGI IMG/M metagenome (GOLD analysis project Ga0081538, IMG submission 71022) | Tabebuia heterophylla rhizosphere microbial communities from the University of Puerto Rico - S5T2R1 | ecosystem: Host-associated > Plants > Roots > Rhizosphere ... | reverse complement strand
CTGTACGAGACCGAAGATCGCGACAACGCGTGCCTGTACCGCTTCCTGCCCGATCGGCGGCCGCGCGAGCACGGCGACCTGGCCTCGAACGGCGGCGAGCTCCAGGCCCTCGTCGTCAGCGGGCGGCCGAACTTCGACGCCAACACGGCGAACCCGGGCGAGAGCTATCCGGTGGAGTGGGTGACCATCGAGGAGCCGAACCCGCTCGACGACACTGTACGGGTGGAGGCCCAGTCCAAGGGAGCGACGATCTTCGACCGCACCGAGGGGGCGTGGGAGACCGACGGCCGGCTGTTCTTCGACTGCACGACAGGTGGCGAGGCACAGCTCGGCCAGCTCTGGCAGTACACGCCGCGCGGGCGCGACGGCGGCGGTGTGTTGAAGCTCATCTACGAGTCGACCTCGATCGACGACCTCGAGGGGCCGGACAACCTCGTGGTGGTGCCACACACGGGCGACGTGTTCCTCCAGGAAGACGCGAGCGACGACCAGTACATCCGCGGCGTCAATAGGCGCGGCGAGATCTACGACTTCGCCCACACGGTTCTCAACAACACCGAGTTCTGCGGCGGCTGCTTCAGCCCCGACGGCAGGACGTTCTTCGTGAACCAGCAGGGCGACCGCGTGGACGTCGGCGCCGATCCGGCGCTCGAGACTGCGGCGCTCACGTATGCGATCTGGGGGCCGTTCGGAGGGCGCTGAACCCCGGCGTCCGGGGTACCACCCCCTTGACGTTCAAACGACACGAGAGGGGGAGACCATGCGACGTCTGCTGGCTATGGCGGCCTGCCTTGCGGCGGGCGCCACGTTCGCGAGTCTCGGGGGCGCGTTCGCTGGCGACAGCGACCGCGAGCGGGCATCTGCGTCCGCGCTCAGGGGCCTGGTGGACCTGTCCCATCCGTTCAACGAGCGGACGATCTACTGGCCGACCGCAACGCAGTTCAAGCTCACAAAGGTCGCGGAGGGCGAGACCGAGGGCGGCTACTTCTACGCCGCGAACGACTTCGCGGCGGCCGAGCATGGCGGCACACATCTCGACTCGCCGGTCCACTTTGCGCGCGGCGGCGACACGACGGACGAGGTCCCGCTCACCCGGCTCGTGGGGCGCGCGATCGTGGTGGACGTGTCGAGCCGCGCCCTGGAGGACCGCGACTACCTGATCTCGCGATCCGACTTCAGGAGCTGGGAACGGCGTCACGGCCGCATCCCGCGGCGGACGATCGTGCTCCTGCGCACCGGCTTCGACCGCTACTGGCCGGACGCCGAGCGGTACCTCGGCACGGCCGAGCGCGGGCAGCAGGCGGTGCCGAAGCTGCACTTCCCCGGTCTTGCCGAGGAGGGCGCCCGCTGGCTGGTGCGCCAGCGGGGAGTCAAGGCGGTCGGCATCGACACTGCGAGCATCGACTACGGGCAGTCGACGGACTTCTTAAGCCACCGCGTGCTGGGGGCGGCGGGGGTCCCGGTGTTCGAGAATGTCGCCCGCCTCGGCCGGCTACCGACCCGCGGCTTCTCGCTGGTGGCGCTGCCGATGAAGATCGAACGCGGCTCGGGCGGGCCGCTGCGCGTGATGGCCGTCCTGCAGCCGTGAGCGCTACGGTGGCCGCCCCGACTCCGACCGGGGCGGCCACCCGCGGCTTCAGCTCGCTCGGAGCACGAGCTTGTGGCCCGCGCAAGCGAGTCTGCGCCTGCACCACCTCGCTCCCCCTTTGGCTACCGTCGCTGGCGCTTCTCAACCTGCGCGATCGCTGGTCGCGCGGAAAGGAGACCGATGGCGATGGATGGGCAGACCGGCGCCCGCCGGATTGGACTGGCGTCGCTCGCGCGGACGGCGCTGCTCGCGCTGGCGCTCGCGCCGGTCGCCTGCGGCGGGGACGACGACGGCTCTGGCGGAAGCGGCTCGGCGACCGAGTCCCGCTACGCGCGCGCGATCGAGGCGGCCGGCGACGTCTCGGCTGCCGACTTCCCTGCCGTCCGCGGGCGCACCCTCCAAGAGATCGCCGACGGGGTGCAGCAGGTGCAGGGCGGCCTCGCAACCTCGGAGTACACGCCCGGCGAGAACCGGCTCGCATTCGGCGTCATCGGAAACGACAACAAGTTCATCTACGGCAAGAGCGCCGTCTATCTCGCGCCGACGCCCACCGACCGGGCACGCGGGCCGTACACCGCGCCCGCCGATCCGCTGGTCGTCGACCCTCCCTTCCGCAGCAAGGGGGCGGCGCTCGAGTCGGACGCCATCGCCGCCATCTACGAAACCCGTGTCCCGCTCCCGGCACCGGGCCGCTATGCGGTGCTGTTGGTGACCAAGACTTCGGCCGGCCTGGTCGGTGCTCCCGCGCGGATTCAGGCGCGCCGGTCCTCCGGGATACCGGAGGAGGGCGAGCGCCCTCCCGCCATCGAGACCGAGACCGTGGCGTCGGCGGGTGGGAACGTCGAGTCGATCGAGACGCGCGTCCCGCCCGACGACATGCACGACGTCAACTTCAAGGACGTTCTCGGCAAGCAGCCGGTGGCGCTCCTGTTCGCCACGCCGGCCCTTTGCCAAACGCGGGTGTGCGGACCGGTAACCGACATTGCAGCGCAGATGCAGAAGGAATACGGCGACGAGATGGCATTCATCCACCAGGAGGTCTACGAGGACAACAGCGTGGAGAAGGGCCTCCGGGAGCAGTTGCGGGCTTTCGGACTACGCACGGAGCCGTGGCTCTTCACCTTCGACAAGCAGGGCAGGGTGGCGGCACGACTGGAGGGCTCGTTCGGAAACGGCGCCTTCGAGCGCTCGATCGAGGCGGCGCTCGGCTGAGCGACGTGAGACCGGCGCAACAACGAGGAGGGCGGCCCTCGGGCCGCCCTCCGCTGGGATCGTCCTAGGTCGGGACCTCCCGGGGCCGGAACGGACCCCGGTACCTCCAGGCCTTGGCTCGCTTGGCCCGCTTGGCTGCCTTGGCCGCCCTGGCCGTCTGGGCCTCGGTGATCGCGGAGCGCGAACGCGCGAGCGTCCAAGTCGCGCCCGCCGTGGCGTCCGACATCTGGTCGAGCTGGACGGGGTGGCAGGATCGGCGGCGCAGGGATCCTCCCGGACCGCCGTGCCGGTCCTATCCCGCGGGTGGAAGGCCAAACGTGCTTTGCCTACGGGCGTCGTAAGTCGGCGCGTTGAAGACCGCGGGCAGGGGAACCGGCACCTCGCCCCGAAGGATCTCCCGCGATGCCCGCCGCGGCGGTCTCCACACGCGAGTTCGCGATCCGCCTGTCATCCATCGACCAGCTCTTCTGGGACTTCGACGCCCGCCCGGTCGCAGAGCGGACGCTGTCCGGCGACGTGCGCTGGAGCCTCCTCGACGAGTGGGAGCGCGTCCGGAACTTCGAGCCTTCCCACCTGACGATCTACGTCCCGGAGTCGGATCGCGCGGGCACCGACGAGGATGCGGTGCGACACGCGATCCGGACGAGCCTGCACAAGGCGTCCGGGCCACTCCGCCGAGTCGATCCGCTGTCACGCCAGGAGAAGGTCGCGGCGACCATCGGAATCGTGGTCCTGCTGGCCTGCGTGATGGTCTCCACCGCCATGGATCAAGCCAGCAGCAACGTCTTCGTCCAGGGCCTGTCCCAGGCCATCCTCCTGGTCGGCTGGGTGGCGCTCTGGCAGCCGGCGGCGCGCTTCGTGGTCGAGGTGGTCCCGCACGTCTTCAACCGGCGGCGCTTCGCGGAGTTCGCCGACATCGACGTGCGCTTCGTGTGGGTCTGAGGCGTCACGTCCCGCCACCCCATGGATCGTCGATCAGGACGCGCCAGCTGTCATCCGGCTGGCGGCGCACGACGTCGGCGCTCAGACCGCCCATCTCGACCGCCGAGCCATCGGACTCTGTCCCCGCGAGCCGCCAGCGGTTGAAGACCAGCGCGACCCCGTTCGCCTCCACGACCTTTTGAACTTCCCCGGTCAGCGTGGGGTTGAGTGCCAGGAGGCGCGCCAGCGCGTCCCTGATCGCGTCGAGGCCCTCGACCACAACCCCGGGCCGGGCCACAAAGGCGGCCTCGGGCTCGTACAGCCGGAGCAGCGCTTCGAGGTCGCCCGCATTGAGGTGCTGCGAGATCTGCTCGATTACCAGTTGCGGGCTTGTTGCCCGCGTCTCACTTGAGGCCATCGTCTGTCTCCTCCATTTCCGTGATCTGCCTGAGCCCGTCGCGAAGGGCCCGATAGCCGTGCTCCCCGAGCCGCTCCGCCACCCTTCCCTCGAGCGCGGCCACCACCTCGGCGGCGACCGGGGCGAACTCCCGCGCCCGGGGAGTCAGGTGGATGCGCGTGGCCCTACGGTCGCCCGGGTCCGCCTCACGCTTGACCAGGCCGGCCCGCTCCATCAGACGCACCATCGTCGTCATCGTCTGCTTGCTGAGCTTCGCCCGCGCGGCAAGCTCGCCCATGCGCAGGGCGTCCTCTTCGAACAGCGGGAGAAGCACCGAGCCGTAGGAGGCACGGACCTCGCCGAACCCTCGCCGCTCGAATTCCGCCTGCAGAAGCACATTCCAGCGTTGGGACGCCTTGGCCAGCTCGAAGCCGACGTTGGCGCGGGTTGGCCCCCGAGTCGCTGTAGCCATGCTCGTCGACATTAGTCCGATATCAGACTATATCTCAGCCGCTCGGAGGCAGCCGGCTGGTAAGGAACGCCGGCCCGGCGTCACACACACAATGTGCGTCCGAAGCTCATCCCTCCCGGGGCCGCCGGCGAGCGCCGCGTAGAGTGGCGCGCGCGTTACCTTCGTGAGGCCGGCTTTGAGCGGTCGCTGGCGCATCGGCTCGCTCGCGACCCGAGTGTCGACCTGCACGCGCTCCTCGAGCTCGTCGATCGGGGCTGTCCGCCGGAGCTGGCCGTCCGGATCGCCGCGCCGCTCGACTGGGTGGAGCGGCGCCCGCCATGAGCCCGTCGAGCGCTGCTAGCGTCGGCCGGGTTCGGCCACCGCTAATGCAGCCGCCCGCTTCCAAGAGCGCCACGCCGCGATCCGCGGCCGACGAGTCGCGCGCCTGGGTCGAGGCGCTCAGGTCGAGCGGGCCCGCGCACGAGGAGGCGGTCAGCCGACTACACGCGCTGCTCGTGCGCGGCGCGCGCTTCGAGGTGGGTCGCCGGCGCGCGAGCCTCGCTCACGTGCGCGGCGAGGACCTCGACGACATCGCCGTCCAGGCCGCCGACGACGCGCTCGTTGCCGTGCTGAGGAAGCTCGAGGACTTCAGGGGCGCCAGCCGCTTCACCACCTGGGCCTACAAGTTCGCCCTCCTCGAGGCGGGCGTGCGGCTGCGCCGCCGCGCGTGGCAGGAACGCGAGGTCGTGCTCGACTCCGACAGCTGGACACGGCTGGGCGGTTCGACCGCGGGCGCCGACGCCGACGCCGAGCGCGGCGAAGTGCTCAGCTCGCTGCGCGAGTGCATCGCCGAGCGGCTGACCCCGCACCAGCGTCAGGTGCTGGTCGCTCTCGCAATCGACGGCGTGCCGATCGACGTGCTCGCCGAGCGACTCGGCACAAGCCGCGGGGCGCTCTACAAGACACTTCACGACGCGCGCCGGAAGCTCCGCGCAGCGCTCGCCGACGAGGGCTTCCCGGTCGAGGCGATCTAGATGGGAGAAGCGATGGACAGGAGCAGCGGCGACGTGGTCAAGCGCCTACTCGGCCCGGCCGAATCCGAGCTGCTCTGCGACGAGTGCTTCGAGAAACTCGACGAGTACGTCGACCTCGAGCTGCGGGGCGCCGCCGCCGACCAGCAGCTCCCGGGCATGCGCCCGCACCTCGACGGCTGCCCGGCCTGCCGCGAGGAATACGACAGCCTGCGCGAGCTCGCACAGGCTGAAGACGAAAGGTAAGACCGGAGCCCCGACCGACGCCAACGGGGGCAGACAGTCGATCTGCCCTCCGCTCGGAAGGAGTCTTCATCGTGAGCGCCACCACGTTTCAACTTCGCCGGCGCCGCCTCGTGCCGCTCGCCGCGGCGATCATCGCCGTCAGCGCGGCCATCGCCCTGCCCCTCGTCGGAGGGCAGGCCGCCGACGCAAAGGCCGGTCCGGACGCCGCGGCCACGCAGAGCGCCCAATCCAGGGAGTCGCAGCTCCGCGACGGCATGCGCAAGCTGTGGGAGGACCACATCACCTGGACGCGGCTGGCGATCGTCAGCTTCGCGGCCGGCCTGCCGGACTTCGACCCGACCGCGCAGCGCCTGCTCCGCAACCAGGCCGACATCGGCAACGCCATCAAGCCCTACTACGGCAGGCGCGCGGGCAACCAGCTGACCGCGCTGCTCCGGGAGCACATCGCGGGCGCCGTCGAGCTGCTGATGGCCGCCAAGTCCGGCACCAGCGCCGACTTCGACGCGGCCAAGGACGCCTGGTATCGCAACGGCGACCAGGTCGCTCGTTTCCTCAGCAGAGCCAACCCCCAAAACTGGCGCTTCGCCAGGGTGCGCGCGCTGATGCGCGGCCATCTCGACCTGACGATCGAGGAGGCGGCGGCCCGCCTACAGGGCGACTTCCCCGCCGACATCCGGGCCTACGACCGCATCCACCGCCACATCCTGATGTTCGCGGACACGCTGAGCAACGGAATCATCAAGCAGTTTCCGAGGAGGTTCCGCTAGGAGGCAGGGCCGGCCCGGACAGCACGGGCGCCCATCGGGGGCTCGCCACGCAGCAGGCGGATGCCGCCGCCGAAGCGATCGCTGCCGGGTTGGGCTCGTCCCGTCCGCCGCAGCCTTTCCGACCGGTCCTGCGCGCGGTGCTCCTCACGGGCTCGGCACCGCTGTACCTGCGCGCGAACCTCCGCGACGACCGCACCCCGCCCCAAATCGCCGATCGGCCGCTGTGGTGGCCGCCGAAGAAGATCGCCGGCCGCTACCTCTCTCCCTAGCCTGATTTCGGATCCCGTGCGCGGGTGGGGTGCCGGGGCCGTGCGGGCCTTCAGCCGAGCGGACTGGCGGGGCGTGCGCCAAGGTAGAGCCCCTTGAGAGCCGCTCTCGCAGGCGTCAAGGCGATACTTGATCGTGGGCCCGCCCATCTCAGTGGACCTTTAGCTTCGCGAGGGCCACTCCAACTGCGCAGAGATCGGCTCGGCGCGCTGGGGGCTATCCGTGGGACCGAGCGGACCCTCCTTCACGTCCTCGGGCCGAATAAGACGAACCGGCTCGCGGGCCCCCGCCGCTGCGAATGGCGCGGCTCGGGGTTGGACCGCGGTCTCTGCGTCGGCGGGCCGTCGGCCGCCGAACTCGACAACCTTCGCGATCAGATCCTTCCGAGAAACGATCGGGAAGTAAAAGGCCGGCATGTCGGAGGTGATTACCGACAGTAACCGGAACCCTTCCCCGACACGCCGCGGCTCCTCGCCCGTGCGTTGAAGTGCCAGCGCTTCCGCCAGTTCGCCGCGGCTCTCAATTGGAAATTCCGTCGCCGCCATAACCGCCTTTACAGCCGCTATGAGCTCGTTGACCTCTGGATGCACTCGCACAAGCTCGTTGATGACATCAAGATCATTAGGCTCGTAACCCATACTGACCTCTCTCCCTCTTTTGCTCGTGGCCTCGGCACGGTCTAGTTAACGACAAACCATCCCACGACGCTAGCGGTGGCGACCGCCTGAGTGAGAAACACAGTGAAGGAGGAGGCGGCCGGGTTTGGTACTGTGGCACGGACCGTCACGCCCGGCCGGTTTTCCTGCAAGCTGGCGAGAACCAGGCTGTCCCCGGAAAGCTCCACTCCCGCCATGGTCGCCTGATTCGCGCCGGCGGGGACGGTCAGCTTCCCGCTCTGGCTGAAGGACGCTTTTCCACTCACTTGGAGCGCGTCAGCGCCGGAGGGGGCGTAGGCGTAGACACCGATTCCGCCCGCGCCGGATGCCACGGCGAAGACTCCGATACCCGACTGGCCGACCGCATCTCCTTCGACACCGATGCCATAGTCGCTCTCGCTACGGCCGTATACGCCGACCGGGCCCTCGCCTTGGACGCCCACGCGCCCTTGGAATCCAGGAACTGAAGGGTTGTGAAGGGCGATTCCCCATACGGCCGCGTCGCGATAGCTGTATGCCATCACTCCTCTACCCGCCGGCCCGCGGCCGATGGTGAAGACGCCGGGCCCGTCGCCGCCTGCATAGACAAGTAATCCAGCTCCGTCGACTAGAGACGGTGGGCTCGCGGTCGAGTTCAACACCGTCGTCCCCGACTGCTCCTCGTTCCACGCCGCTGCCCCCATGCGGATTGGATCGCCGTCCGCCATCGTCTGCCTCCTCTCAGTGGTATGAGCCGCCGGCCGGACGAGCGGAAGACAGCTCGGACGCGCCCGAGAGTCAGAACGCCGAGCGCCAAGCCCTGAGGCCGAACCCCTCGATTCTGCGAGTGGTCCTTCGCTCGTCTTGGGCAGCGCCATTGTGTTACAAGAACGTTCTCGCTCGCCAAGCGCGCTGTCAAGGGTGCCGGTGGGAGTCGAGCGCAGGCGGGCCTTGACCTCTCACCTGCGCAGTGCTAATCAAGCCCCAACCCATGGTGACTCCGCAAGGGAGGTGCGCGCTTGGACCGACCACTCGCCCAGCAGCGCCTGATGTCGCGCTAGACATCGCTCAAGCACGGGCAGCCGCTCGGAGATGCGTGGCTCCTCTCCCCGGCGAGTTCCGTCTGCTGGAAGGAGAGTACGTTGGCGACAGTTTCGTTTTACCACTATACGTTCTATGACCTGCAGCTGCCGTTTTACCCGGGCACCGAGCGTAGGCACAGCTTCGGCCCTCGGTCCTGGTACCAGAGGGCCGTTGCTGTCACGGCCCATCCGTTCGACGCGACGGACCAAGATCGCATGCTGGTAGCAGACGTAAGCGTTCGGACGACGACCGCAGGGAGCGAGTACATCAATGTCACAGTGCGGAACGTCGGGAGGGACGCGCTTGTTATTTACTACATCGACCTAGCGGAAATTGGGCCATAGGAGGTCCCGGCATGGCAGAAGGACTTAGGGCTTTCGCATTACATGATCAGGACGGTTCAATCACTACTTTGATCACAGGGCCCGCCGACGGGCCTCCGGCTACTGTCGCCGGCGATGTCGACGAGGTCGTGGCTGAGGTTTCGCTTACCGAGAGCGGTATCGATCTGGGTGAGCTCGACACCGAGGATCGAGCGGCGGAGGTCCTCAGGCAGTATCGAATCGAGGACGAAAAGATGGTGAGGGCGGTTCGGGAGACGGAGTAGGGATAGGGCTCCGCCAACCCGCAGGCGTCCACGACGATGCGGCTGCAGTCCAGACTAAGGCGGCAAGCTACTACCGTGGATAGCCGATGCGTTGATCCCGGTCAAGGAGTAGCGCGGTAAGCATGTGATTCTTCAGGTCGGACTCGACGGCCAGGTCTGAGAGTCCATCGCAGGACGCGGAGCCCAGAGGACTGTCGACCTTAGTCGCTGCCGACGATCCGCAGGTTCGGCCGGTCGCCTCAGCCTCCAAGTCGCCGCCTGCCACTTGCCGGGGAGGTCCTCGAAGCTGTCGGCGTCGAGTAGGGCCTCGTGGAACTCCCGGCGTTGAAGGTCGCTCATGTCACAGAGTGGCGGGTAGGCGAGGAGCTTCCTGACGCGGCGGCTCAGCTCACTTGTCGCCATTGGTGAAGGCTGATTTTGTAGAGAGCCGGTGGGAGAAAGGGCTCGATGTAGCAGCTCCCGCGAGGTTCGCGGCCGCTCGCTCGCCGACCAGTCGCTCACGGACAGCTTCTCAAGCGACGACTGTTGACGCACGCGTCGACACCGCGTCCGCCGTCGAGGCGATCCGGGCCGGCCCCTCCGGCAAGCTGGTCGCGCCCCCCGTTGCCGAAGAGGCGGTCGTTACCCCTTCCGCCTACGACCTTGTCGCCGCCCTTACCGCCCGCGAGACTGTCAGCGCCGGGGCCGCCCCGCATCGCATCGCGGCCGTTACCGCCGTAAACGCGATCTCGGCCCGCCCCAGCGCAGATGACGTCGTCTCCACCCCTGCCGTTGATGATGTCTCTACCGCCCAGGCCCTCGATCACGTCATCGCCCCGCGTTCCGTTGAGCCGATCCTTGCCAGAGGTGCCGCGAATTGTGTGGGGCTTCCTCAGGTTCGTGGGGGCCTGGACGAGGCAGTCATGGCCAAGATCCGGGTCGCAGGCGTCGCCGACGCCGTCACGGTCGCGGTCGGCCTGATCCGGATTTGGCTTGGCTGGGCAGTTCTCGCTCGCGTTGGGAGGTCCATCGCGGTCGAAATCCACCGATTTGCCGGCGCCGATGATTTCCTGCACGGTGATCTCGTTATCGGGAACGGGGCCAACCGCGTTTCTGGCTTCGCCGGGCTCGGCGAGGAAATTGAGCGTGAGGTTGGTCCAGTCGTCAAATCCTTCGAGGTCCTGCCGAGGGCTACTTGCACAGTCGTCGAACAAGTTGACGTTGTTGATGTCTGCGCGCACTCGCTGGGGTTCGATGACCACGCTCGCGTTCCAGTCGATGGGGCCGGCAGCGCCGCCAAACGTCGCCGCCCCACCGATGCCGCCAAAGACCGTACTGCGCCCGGCTGGCCCCCCAATTCCGTCCATCTCAAACAGCTGCCGTTCACGGAGTTCGCCTGTAGCCGGAGGCAGTATCTCTCTTGAGTAGTCGAGGGCCCCGCCCGCGGCCGCGGGAATCACCGCTGGCTGTTGCGCGTAGCTCATCACGCTCAAGTAGTTTGGCTTGCAGTTGATCTCGTCGTTACCTCGACCGTACTGGCCGTCGTGCGGACCGCCGTGATTGAGGCCGAGGTTATGTCCAAGCTCGTGCATAAAGACGAACCGCCCGTCGTCTGGCGAGAGGCTCTCGAGCATGAGCATGAAGTCGTTCCCGGGCATCTCCCCGAGTCCCGCGGACTTGCCCAGGTTTTCGTATGCGTCGTGAGCAAATATGGCGTAGTGAAACACGCGCCGCTTGGCCGCCAGAATGGCTGGGCCGTTTGAGTTGAAACGGTCGGCGGTCGTGCCGAAGAAACCGTCGCGGTAGCGGTCCTCGAGCCCCAGCTTGAGGTCGAGAAAATCGTCGGCCCAACACGGTCCTAGCGTGCCGCACCCCAGACCGTCAGCTCCTGAGACTCGCCTGCCGAAGAAGATCGGCTTCCGCTCAGGGATCGCCTCGTCGAACATCACGTGAAGCTGCATGTCTTGGGTAGGCGCGCACAAGGGGCAGGGCGCGGACTTGAACGCATTCACGACGGGCGTGAGATCCGGTGGCGAGTGATCGTGATTATCGGTCGTCTTGCAATCCCGGGCGTACGGCGCACCGGTC
>Ga0081538_10005598_pt1 | contig 11273 bp, 8 predicted proteins | sample TabmetS5T2R1_FD_71022 | JGI IMG/M metagenome (GOLD analysis project Ga0081538, IMG submission 71022) | Tabebuia heterophylla rhizosphere microbial communities from the University of Puerto Rico - S5T2R1 | ecosystem: Host-associated > Plants > Roots > Rhizosphere ... | reverse complement strand
TGCTGACAGATGATGTCGATGATATCCTCACCGTTGAAATTGCCGGTGTGGCCCAGGAAGGTTTTTTCGCCGTTATCGTGGTCGGCGGGGTTATAGATGAATCTTGAGGCATAGCGGCCATAGGGCTGGCCGGGGATGCCGTTGGCGACGGTCCAGCCGGTGAAGGCCCGGGCGCATTCCTTCACGTCCTTCTCGGTGTAGTTGAACTGGCCGTCCATGCCCACACCCATGGAGAACAACTCCAACAATTCCCGTCCGTAGTTTTCGTTGATCGCCCCTTTGTGGCTCAGACAATTGTCCAGGAAGTACACCATGGCCGGGTCTCTGGAAATCTCGACCAGCAGATCCCTGAAGCTGCCCATCCCACAGCGGCGGAACATCTCCAACTCCCCATACAATGTGACGTAGCTCTGCACCTTGCTGTCAGCGGTGCACAAGACGCCGTGCCAGAAGAGCACCATCTTCTCTTCCAACTGGTTCTTGGAGTTGATCATGCGAAACGTGCAGTATTCCGGAACGCCTCGGGTGAAATGATTCCATTCGATGAAGTACCGTTCCGCTAGATCCAGATCCAGTCCATTCGGATGGTCTTCGGGATGCAGGAGTTCCTCTACCGTGGCCTCGTACCCCTTCGCTGCGCGGGCTTCGAGCTCATCATACTGGGCTCCAAATCCGGCGCGCCGCATTAGGTGAGCCATCAAAGCGATATCTTTCTCTGCCATCTGTTCTCCTCCTCGATCTGAGCACACCAATAATTGGCACGTATTATAGCATGCCGAGCTTTTCCACACACCAGGCAATAGAGGGCCATAAGGAGAGATAGTAGATCACCGGGCTGCTTGAAAATTTCAGATTCCATCGGATTTCGTGGTTGGTGAAGAATCTGTGCAAACAATAGGATGATTCCACCTCTGCCCCATACTGTGTATGTAGCAAACAGCATCGTATGGGGAGACAGCACCATGGAACCATCCCGAGGAAAGAGTATCTGTGTGCCGTTCGATAGTGAAGAGCACGACGCAGCGTGCGTGGCCGATCCGGCGAGCTTCCGCCAGCATCTGACGGAGGTCTTTGACCAGCATCCGGAGCTGTTGCCCGCCAGCATAGACGAGGGCTTCGTGCTGCATGACAAGAGTTGGTCCCTCCAGCAACAGCTGATGCTCAGGCGCATTGAGCTCAAGGCTACAGCAGGGGTGTTCCTGGTCAGGCCGTCGTTCCTGATGCCCGACATGGTGGGGCGGACCGAGGCAGTGGAAAAAGCCCTCTATCTGCGCCACTGGGGCGTGCCCTTCGACGCCTTGGTCTATGTGTTCGGACGCGACGCGATGTCCTGGTACCGGGCCGAGATAGCCTTGGGACGGCCCGCCATCGTGGGCAGCACCGTCAAGCAGCCCGAGAAGCTCCCCGGACACTTGCTGGCTGACGAGCAGCACACCTGGGCCCTGGGGCAGGAAGTCTCTGTGCCAACCACCGTAGGAGGCGGCTGCATCCTCGGCGCTACCGGGACTGAGGCGGCCTCCGCCGACGCTCTGGAGGCTGCCTACGGAGAGTTTGCCCAGGAGGGCCGCGCGCTTTCGCCCCCTTACAGCCCCAAGACGGTGTGCACCGACGGCTGGGAAGGGACGCAGAGCGCCTGGAGGAGCCTCTTCCCGACGGTGTGCATCATCCTGTGCTTCCTCCACTCGGTTTTGAAGATCGCCAAGCGCTGTGGGCGTGATCGAGCAACGCGTACGCTTATCCTGGGCAGGGTCTGGGCGGCCTACAACTCCTGCACCCGGGCGCAGTTCTCCCAGAGGCTGCGCCGTCTGCGCGAGTGGGCCAATGCGCGCCCGCTCACAGGAGCACTCCGGCAGATGGTCCTCAAACTCTGCAGCAAAGGCCCCCAGTTTGCGCGCGCGTATCGCTTCCCGGGCACCCATCGCACCGCCAACGCGCTCGATCGGCTCATGAACCATCAGGACCGGCGCCTCTACGCGATGCGCTATCTGCATGGCACGCCCGATGCCACCCGTCTCGCCGTACGTGCCATGGCCTTGCAGTGGAACTTCCACCCCTACGGCGCTCGCTCTCGCCGCAATGACCCGACTCGTCGCTCTCCGTTCCACGACCTTAACGGCTTCGAGTACCATCCCAACTGGCTCCACAACCTGCTCATCGCCTCCTCTATGGGAGGTCATAAACTATGAACCACGAAATCCGATAGAATCAGGACAGTTTCTGTTGGTCTGGCTGGCATCTTAGGCAAGGTATGCCAGGGTCATAGTTCCCCGAAGGACGATATGCGCTTCAGGTAAATTCACCCTGTCGTCTCTCAGTCAAGCACAACCTCTTGGCTACTTGCCTTCGCCTCATTGTGCCTTTCAGGGTCATGCTGCTCACGCTCTAGAGCGGTCTAGGCGCTTAGGCCCAACGACTCATGGGGTACCTGTATACCCCAAGGTAGTAACCACATTCCTCTATAACGCTTCACGGCGCACCCGTAGGGCTATGCACGCTTCAAGTGATTCACCATGGCATTGCTCAGCCAAGCACTGCGTCTTGGGGGCTTGCTTCCCCCTCACAGCGCCTTTCAGGAGCATGCTGCTCACCTCATGAGGTGGCCCATGAGGCTGAGCCCCAACGGCTCAAGGGGTACCTGTATACCTCAAGGTCTTTCGACATTCCTCCATGCCGCTTTCACGGCGCACCGATCGCATGGCACACCAGCGTGGATGGCCTTTGTTGCCGACAAACGACCACATCTCATCCATCTCGGCTTCGCCCGCTTGCTCAATATCCACGGCAATCTGCTCCGGGTTCAGCGTCCGTAACAACGCGGTATTCACTGACTCAAGCACCCCTTCTTTCTTCTTGAGTGCACTCAGCACTGTATCAGTACGGATCCGGAGCACTCGGGCCGTATCGCGAATCCCACTGGCGTTGAGGCTCATGTCAATGATCGTTTGCTTTACCTCAGGCAGGCATCCTCGGTTGCAGTAATTGAGGAGAAAACTCCCCGTAGTGCACGCGGTGTTCTGGCACAAGGAGCGCTGTGTACCACGGCGTGTCTTGCCGCGTTTGACGATCTGTTTACTATGACAGTGCAGACAGCAGACTGCGATGAAGGTCATAGGCCACTCCTTGCTTTGGGATGCTGTCAAGACGAGACCCAGTGTGACATCAATCGCAGTCCATCTCCACTTTTAGAACACTACCGCCGTCCGCAATGTCCGCGCGGCCCAGCGCTTGACCAATCTCGCCGCTCGACTCCGGCAAGGGAGGTAGTGGGTCGCAGCGTGGCATGTGGCATGGCGCCGTGTGCTAGGGAGCTCACTGGGGTGGCCACTGGCTGAGCAGCGCCCGCGCCCGGGCCCACTGGGCAGGGGTCATCTGCTGCGCCGCCCGGTGACTCGCCCGGGTGGCATCGTACCGGAGTGGGCCGGGCGGCAGGTGTGCGACCGCCAGCGACAACCAGAGGTAGGCTTGCACGACATCCAATGGTACACCCAAGCCATGCAGGCATTTGAGTCCTAGCTGCCATTGGAATTCCGGGTCGCCTTGCTCGGCCGCCCGGCGATACCAGGTGACTGCCTCGGCCTCGTTACGGGGGACGCCCTGGCCCGTGCTATAGAGCCGCCCCAGTTGCCACTGCGCCTCCGGATCGCCTTGCTCGGCCGCCCGGCGATACCAGGTGACTGCCTCGGCCTCGTTACGGGGGATGCCCTGGCCGGCGAGGTACAGCCGTCCCAGGAGCCGCTGGGCCTCGGGGTGGCCCTGGGTGGCGGCACGCCGCAGCCACTGGACCGCCTCGGCTGCTTGCTGGGGTAGGGCCTCGCCGGTGTAGGCCATGATCCCGAGGCGATATTGGGCCTCCGCATCGCCCCGCATCGCCTGCTGCTGTAGGGTGTCAACCTCTCCGGGTGCCTCCTGGAGGGTACTGGGTTGCGCTGGACGGTACGCGGGGCTGGGGCAGCCTGCGAGTCCCCCCACCCAGAGTACGACCAGGAGTATTCCCCATCGGCGCATGTGCTGTCCCTCCTATGTGGGCCTCCTGGTACACGGTGCGCGCCCTCGCGCGCGCAGACGTGAGGCACACCGCGTCCAGAGGCCATAGGTCGCCCGGTTGGGAGCCGCGGCGCGGCATGGGCCTTATCCCCTCCACTGCAGACCGGGGCACACCGGCCAGAGGGCGCGGCGGGACGCTGCACACCGGCCCCATCACGCCGCGCCGCACACGGTATGCCGCGCGGCCGTGAGCATACTAGAGGGGACCTGCGGTCGCTGTCTATAGGACTTTGGTCCAATAGCAGCCGCACGAACGGTCGCTGGCGGTGCAGGTGCGCCGGCCTTCAGGGGCTGAGAACGCCCCCTCTGTTCAGCAGGCGGGGTCTATCGTCCAGGCTCGACACGGATACCCAGGAAACGGGCGATTGATGGGAACCGCCACAGACATTTGGCGGCCCATCTCAGGGGTATCTTTTGCTTCTATATCCATGCTATGATTGCACCTCACACGGAGCGCTCCAGGTGGTGGAGAGGCACTGGAGCGGTGCATACAGTAACAGCAGCATAGGGCATGATATGCCGTACGTGGGGGGTGGGATGAAGCACGTACCGTGCATACGCAAGGGCGCCGCGGCGGTGGGTGCGGCGCTGCTGGTGCTGAGCATCGGGGCTGCGTCCGCGCAGACCCAGGGCATGGAGCGGCGGGACGAACGGCAGGACGATCGCGCCGGGGCACGGGCCACCAAGCAAGCCTGTAAGGCGGGCGACGAGAAAACCCGGGCCGAGTGCCGCCAGGCGAAGCGTACGACCAAGCAGCAAGGGCGGCACGACGGCGGCCAGCAGACCCCGGCTCCTGCCCCGGCGCCCACGACGAATTCGGCACAGTAAAACTCGGGTGGAGTAAATAAAGGTACGCAAAGTTTCGTAGGGCGTGTTGAGCGTTCGTAGAGTGTTGAATGTACAGGATGGAAGTTTCTGCCGCCTACGAAATCGGCCATGATCTTGGGGCCGTATCCTGCGACAAAAAGGTTGCGTATCGTCGTGCATATCACGTCAAAAAAGCCTGATGTGACGTTTTTACCGTAGACTCCTTGAGTCTATGAAACTTTACGTTCGTTTGTTCGGTTCGACCGAACCAACCTTGGTTTATCGGTAATTGGCCGACATGGAGAATGTTCGTGCAGGTTATAGCGCTTAGCGCCCCTTTCCTTAAGCGTTTTCCTGTGTATCTGACCTTATAGTTCTGTTACAAGGGGTCTACGACACCTTCTCACACGACAACCGTAAGGAGTAAGAGTCATGGAAAGGAGTGAGCCATGAACGTCTGGGGAAGCTCTACCGTATCATTGGCTCTCCTCGTGTGCCTCTGCGCTCTCATCCCTAGTAGAGACACGGAGGCGGCCCCGCCAGGAGCAGCCGTGTTTGACTTCGCAGGCCCCGTGAACGAGCAGGGCGTCCCGGCACCCTGGGAACTGAAGGTCAAGAGTGGAGAGGCGCAGGTGGCCATTGTGGAAGACATGCAGACCAAAGCCCTGCACCTGTCGTGCCGGGACGCGTCATTTGCGGTTGAGCAGGCGACGAACGCAGAGGTGCAGCGCGCGCCGGTCCTCACCTGGCTCTGGAAGGCGGTCCGCCTCCCGCCACGGGGGGATGTGCGCGCAAGCAAGACCGATGATCAGGCCCTCCAATTGCTCCTGGCTTTTGATGGGAAAAAGGTCCTCAGTTACGTCTGGGGTACGCAGGCCCCAGTGGACACGGTGGTCGATGACTCGATGGGGTGGCCGATCAATGTGACGCTCAAGGTGCTGGTGGTGCAATCAGGCGAGGCGGACGTCGGGCGCTGGGTCACCATGACGCGCAACGTCGTGGACGATTACCGGCGGCTCTTTCAGGAAGAACCCGGGCCGTTGAAGGGGATCAGAGTCCAGTCCAACTGCCAGCATACCGATGCCGAGGCCGAAGGCTATATGGGGCCTATACACCTCAGCGCAGGTTCCTCCACCCAGTGAGCACGTCTCCAGGAGAAGGGGGCATGCCCCCTGCACCTACCACTGGTAGAGACCGGAGAGGGCGCGCCGCGTCAGGCCCCGTGCAAGGAGGATCCCCCCAATGATCGGTCGACGCCAGGCCGTGCGGTGCGCCCGGAGCGGCGCGGCCGTGCGCGGGAGCCATGTGGCGCACAGGGCCCAGAGGGTGGCGCACCCCTGGGGCCGGCTGGTGCTCGGCGTGCTGCTGGCCCTCGGGGTCGGGGGGCTGCCCGCCTGCGGCCCCGGCCGGTTCGCGGGGCCGGTGCGGGCGCCGGGGCCGGATTTCCTCATCATCGGCCACCGCGGGGCTCCGAACCAGGCGTGCGAGAATACCCTGGAGAGCTTCGCGCAGGCCCTGCGCCTGGGGGCCAACGCCCTGGAATTGGACGTCAGCATCACGCACGACGGGCACCTGGTGCTGTGGCATGACTGGGTCGATCGCGTCCGCGATCGGGCCATCCACCGGCTGCGCCCGACGGGCCTGTGTGACGTCGCGCGCCCGCTGCTATATCGGCCCGTGGATGAGGTGGCGCTGGCGGACTTCGTCCAGAGCTATGGGTACACGCACGCGGGCACGTGGGTGCCGGCCCCCACGTTGGCGGCCTTTGCCAGCCGCTTTGCGCCGGATGCCCGGGTGCGCTGGCTGTTCCTGGATATCAAAGTCCCGCCCGACCAGCCCGACCTGGCGGAGCCCCTATTCCAGCAGGCGGTGCAGATCTTCCGCCAGTACGACGCCCTGCCCAAGGTCGTCTTCCTGACACCGAGCGAGGCCATTGTGGCTCGGCTCCACGCCGCGGCGCAGCGCTGGCAGCACACCATGGGCGAGCGGGTGGAGGTCGTCCGCGACGTGGAAGGGCCGCAAGTCCTCCGGGTCCGCGAGTGGCCGTCGAGCGTGCACCTGAATCAGGCGGCCGAGGCGCGCTTCGCCCTATGGGGCCAGCCGGTGGTCAGCTTGCAGTCCGAGCGCGCGTTCCTGCGGGAGGAGCTCCAACGGCGCGACGCCGTCAACGCCCGTCGGCCGCCCGGGGCGCGGATGCGGTACGTGGTGTGGACCATTAATGACCCAGAGGAGATGTGTGCGCTGGTGCGGCTCGGGGTCGATGGCCTCCTCACGGACGAACCGGGCCAGCTCCACACGCTGGTGCAGCACTGGGGGCGCCCCGGCACCTGTCCCCCCTAAAGGGTGGTGTCCCGTGGTGGAGGCAGAGACGCGCAGCAGGCGCGTGGGTGCCCCTCCCCAGTCCTGCCTCCCCGTGAGGCGGTCCGATCAGCATGCCGCCACCTCTGGGGACACAAAGCAGCACCGGAAGAATGTGAGACGGAAAGAGGCGCTGAGAGGGGCAGCAACCCCCGAGATATCTGGTCGCCTGGCAGAAGGTGTTGCAGATCTGTTGAGCTAGTATCCTCTGGTGCAGGATGAACGCTCCCAACTTTGTATGCGGGTACCGTGATGACCCAAGGGCTGCATGGTCCCTACGGCCACGAGACGGATATGGTACGCCATGGCATAACGCCTGCAGGCAAGCCACGCCACCGGTGTCGGGAGTGTCGCCAGGGGTGTGGGCGGACGTTGCTCCTGGCGTATCCCTATGTTGGTCAATCATCGGAGGTGCAGCAACAGATCGTCGATAGGGCCATGAACGCCCGTGGTATGCGCGGTACCGCGCGCGTGTTGCACGTCAGTCCTCCAACAGTGCTGAAAGCATGAAAAAAAAGGAACCTGAACTCATCCCGGTGCATCAAGCGATGTTGCGCATCTTCATCCTGCGTGCGAGGAGGGAGAGAGATGGCGTGCGGATGCGCTCGAGGTGCGGCCTGGGCTCAGCGCTGAACGCGAGGAGATGGGGAGCTCTGTCCAGAGCAAAGGGCATCCGCGCTGGCTCTGGCACGCCATGGATCACCACATGGGCAAGGTTGTGGCGTATGGGTTTGGACAACGGCAGGACACGGTTTGTTTGGAGCGCAAGGCGCTGTAAGCGCCCTGTGGTATCACGCGCTATTGCACGGATAGCTGGGGAGCCTATGAGCGGCATCTGGAAATAGAGCAGCACACAGTGGGCAAGGCCCACACGTAGAAGCGTGAGAGCAAGCCCATCAACCTACGCACACGGATCAAGCGGTGAGTGCGCCGGACGATCTGTTTGTCGCAGACAGCGCGTAGGCACGACGTGGTGATTGGACTCTTTATCAACCGCTATGCATTTGGCATGGCAGTCTGATAGGAAATCAACAACGCTGCAACACCTTCTGAGCGGCATCGGCAGCAGGGGGCCGCCGCTAGGATCGAGACCTACATGAGCCTGCGATCACCCTGGCGAGCTCTGCTCCTGCCCGTGGTGCTGCTGGGCGTCCTCTGGGGAGGCGCTCCAGCAGGGGCCAGTGCCACGTGGGAGCAGGTCACCGAGGTCGAGGGCATGCGGGTAGAGCAGCGTGCCCTGCCAGGGACAGGGCGCTATGAGATCCGCGCCTCGACGTCTGCCCCCTTTCCTCCGCAGGTCATCTTCGAGACGCTGTGGCGCCATCACGAGTACCCCGCATTTGTGCCGTATCTGAAGTCCCTCGCCATTCTCCAGCAATCCCCGAACGCCAAGGTGATCTATGAACAGATCACGATGCCCTTCGTGCGGGATCGGGATTACACGGTCAAGGTCACTGCAGAACGGGAGCCGGCGACGGGGCGGATTCAGGTCGCCTTCGTGTCGGCGCCGGAAGAAGGGCCGCCGGCGCAGGCCCCCTACGTCCGGGTCACGGCCATCCAAGGCAGCTGGACCCTGGTCCCGACACGCGACGGGGGGGCACTGGTGACGTATGTCGTGACGAGTGACCCCGGAGGGGCGCTGCCGACCTGGCTGGTCAATAGGGCCCAGCGCCAAGCGGTACCCGCTTTGGTCAAAGCCATGTTGGACCGTGTCAAGCACAACGTTGCCCAGGAACACTGACAGAAAAGGATACTGGCTTTTCCGATACGTGATTAAGGCGAGCATTCATGGACATTTCCGGCCAATGCCTCATGAAAGCGCTTCATACTCAAGAGGTTATGGACAGGCTTCAATCATGGTGTCGGCCACTATGCTGCGTGGCCGCAAGTGGCCGACGCGGTGATCAAGAGACTTGGTGCAAACACCGCCAACACAGACTCTGTTGGTTAATTCCAGATAGACCCAAAAACAACAGTGGTGGCTGTAACGTCTCGACCTCTTTGAGTTGATCCACTGCGGTTTTTGACCTGAATTGCCAAGCAGGTTAGAACCCACAATGAGCCGAAGAGGAGTGAAGAGAGCAACCCAACCGTCACTTTAGCAGGCCCAAAAGCACCGTCATGTTCTGCGATAAGTTGTGATTAAGGCACAATTTGCTTAAAAACAATAGGTTACAAAGCTCTATGTTTACCTCTTTGACCCGCCGCACCACGGCTTTTATCCGATATTAGCGGTCCCAAAAACTCAGAATGATGCCTTCATCGGACCCAAATCGAGTCCAAACGGTCCGTCTCAGCCGACCGTCGCCGGGTGATAGGATGTCGTCAACCCTCGTCCGCTTGATCTAGGAGGCGGTGGCACTCGCGAGGCAAGCCGCCAGCCCGAACTGAGGAGGTGGCGCGAGGCGGGCAAAGTGTCCCGGTCGCCGCTTGAGCGGCTCCACCTTTCCTTTCCGCAACCAGTCGACGAGTCGAACCAGATTCATCGCCGTGGCATTGATCGTCTGTTGCAACTGTGTCCGAGCCAACCCGATATAGCGACTGCGGCGCAGATCAAAGCGACGCACGCCTTGCGAGAGACTGCTTTCTACCCCGGCTCGCAACGCATACTGGGCCTTGAATTCATCCGTCTCTTGCCGCTTTCGCGCGGCCTGGATCGCCTCGTGTTGAGCTTGAGGCCGCACCGTCAGTTGACGCGGTTGGTCCTTAGCCGCGGTGCAACGGGAGCGCACCTCGCAGGCCCGACACGTGGGACCGTGAAACCGGATGCGCACCACGGGATCCCCGGAGACGTCGTGCCCAGGCGTCCACCGCACACTGTGAGACCCCTGGGGACAGAGAGCGGTTTCCGCCTCCCAATCCACCGCAAAGGCCTCTAAGCCATACCCCGTTGCCGCTCGACTTTGCCAGCCCGAGTTGGCCGAGAGCGGCCCCACCACCTCAATCTGATGCTGACTCTGGGCCGTCACCAATAACTCGGCATCGACATAGCCGGCGTCGAACCACTGCTGGCCCGGCAGCAGCTCACGCCCCGCTAACTCCTGTTGGATGGGAGGACCCATGACGTAATCGGGCGTGGTCGACAACGTCGTGAGCACTTGCGTGATCAGATCGGGATAGCCCTCATCACACGTTTCGCTCAGATGCGTCTTATAGCCCACCCACTCGGTGTCGCGCTTGGTGCAGTAGCGCACATCGAGGTCATAGGGCGACTGAATCCGCAGGGCTGACGGGGGCTCCTCGTTGTTCTGGCGCCAGCGAACCTCCTCCAGCCCCGGCTCGCTACAGCGGTAATATTGCTGCATCCAAATGCACCGCAACACCTCAAGATCAGGCAGACACCGAAGGTGTTGAGCGTCATCACGGCTATAGATCGCGTCCATCAGAGCATAGCCATCGGCCCCAATCTGAACCGCCAGGGCATCGCGTTTGCCCCGCTCTTTAGGCAGGCGGTACGATTCCGCACGTAGACCGTAGAGATCATACCACTCACGCGGTACCCACCCCCGCACCCACCTCGCATCCGCCTCACTCAGTTGATTGAGCGCGGCTCGCAAGGTCTCAAGCACGAGCTCGAGGCGGTTGAGGGTGCGAATGGCCGCCAGCACATGCGTCGAATCCGTCCGTTGCTTGCCGCGCGTCTTGATCCACCCCCGGGCTTTACAGCTCTCCAGAAGGCGGTCGAGCAGTTGCTGAGCGCCCTCATGACGTACTAAACGCTCCCGGAAATCGTGCAATAACGTGAAATTGAACCCGGGATCGCTCAGCTCGAGACTCAGGGCATATTTCCAATCCATACAGCGGCGCACCGCATCGGCCGCCTGGCGATCGCTGAGCCCTTCCATATACTGCATTACCGTCACTAGGGCCAAGCGCCACGGGGCAATCTCAACCCGTCGCCCGCGATGCTCCGAATAGAGAGGGGCCAAGAGATCATCGTCATAGATGGCACCAAATTCCGTATGAAGGTCGACGTAAATATTACCTTTGGGGAAAGCCGAGTTGACCATGGCGACGGTGGTCTCGGGGACCGGGGGAATGGATTCGGAGTACCAGGTCATGGC
>Ga0081538_10005597_pt1 | contig 11275 bp, 11 predicted proteins | sample TabmetS5T2R1_FD_71022 | JGI IMG/M metagenome (GOLD analysis project Ga0081538, IMG submission 71022) | Tabebuia heterophylla rhizosphere microbial communities from the University of Puerto Rico - S5T2R1 | ecosystem: Host-associated > Plants > Roots > Rhizosphere ... | reverse complement strand
CAGCACGGCCAGCGACGAACCGACGGCGAATCTCGCCGGCGGCGCCAAGCTCGCCGCGGGCAAACGCTCGGGTGCGGGCAATGGCGTCCCGGGGGCGATCGTCACCCGGTGCTTCCGCCTCGAACACTGCCAACACTCGCTCTGCGCAGTCCGCCGCCCACGCCGCCACGGCCCGCCGATCAGCCTCGCTCAGCGCCTGCCGCGAATTCACGCCATGATTCTCTCACGCCCGCGACGACCCAGTCGGACCGCACAGCGCTCGGTGTCGATCAGCGTCGATCACCGGTGGGCGCAGGTGGCTGGGTCGGCGGCCACCGGCTTGATCGCCACGCGAGCGGTGCCGCTTCCTCGTTGCCATGTTCTTGTCGAGCCTTCCTGCCCACAGCATGGGCGGCAAGACTCCCACTCGACCCGGATCAACCAGCCTGGGTCAGGCCACGCGAGCTGGCCGCAGGCGTCACGGCGGCGTGGGCACGGGTCCCGACTGGACGGCGGCGAGGTAGGCCAGCAGCGCGTCGCGGTTGCGGGCCAGGCAGTCGATGCGCTGCTGGATCCGCTCGGCCTCGCGCCGCAGCAGCGCGGCGATCTCCGGAGTCAGGCAGTCCGGATGCGGATGGATCGCATCCGGGCTGTCGAGGAAGGGCAGGATCTCGCGGATGATGGCGGTGGTGAGGCCGGCGTCGAGCAGCCCGCGGATCTGCTGCACCTGGTTGAGCGCGGCCGCGTTGTAGCTGCGGTAGCCGTTGGCGGCCCGCTCGGGGTGCAGCAGGTTCTGCTCCTCGTAGTAGCGCAGCATCCTGGTGGGCACGCCGGTGCGCTGCGACAGCTCACCGATGCGCACAGCTGATCCCCTTGACTTTCACACTGATGTGAAGGTTCCACCATGGTCGCATGTCCACTGCCGCCAGCGCCAGCAGCGCCGCTCCATCGACCGCCACGACGGCGAGCCTCCCGCTGCCCGGCTTGCTGGGCCTGGGTGCGGCGGCGTGCATGGCGGTGACGACCCAGCTGCTCCCGGCCGGACTGCTGCCGCAGCTCGGCACAGCCCTGCACGTGCCCCAGGGGCGGGTCGGCTTCCTAGTGAGCGCGTATGCGGCCGCCTCCTTCGCTACCGCGATCCCCCTCACCGCGGCCCTGCGCGGCCTGCGCCGCCGCCCGCTGCTCATCGGCGTGCTGGGCGGCTTCGCGCTGTGCAACGCCGTCACCGCCGCCTCCTCTGCCTACCCGCTAACCTTCGTCGCCCGGGTGCTGGCCGGCGCCATGGATGGCATGCTGTGGGCGCTGCTGGTCGGCGCCGCCGCCCGCATGGTCGCCGCCGAGCGCCGCGGCCGCGCCATCGCCATCGTGCTGGCGGGCATCACCGCGGCCATGCTGCTGGGCATCCCCGCCGCCACCGCCGTGGCCGGCGCGGCCGGCTGGCGCGCCAGCTTCGCCGCCCTGGCCGCTCTGGCTGTGGTGCTGGTGGCGTGGGTGCGCTGGACGGTCCCCGACGTCCCCGGCGAGGTGGCCGGCGGCCGCATCCCGCTGCGGCATGTCGCCCGCCTGCCCGGCGTCCCCGCCGTCCTGGCGGTCACCATGCTGCTGCTGCTGGGCCACCAGGCGCTGTACACCTACATGGCGCCGCTGGCCGAGCGCGCGGGCTTTGGCCGCACCGGCCTGGTGCTGTTGGTCTTCGGCGGCGCCACGGCCGCCGGCATCGGGATCGTCGGCATCCTCGTCGACCGCCACCTGCGACCGGCGCTACTGGGCGCCCTCGCCGTGGTCGCGGCCGCGATGCTGGCGCTGGGCCTGTCGGGGCGCTCCGCTGCGGTGCTGCTGCTGGCGGTCGCCGCCTGGGGCACCGGCTTCGGCGGCGCGCCCACGCTGCTGCAGACCGCCCTAGTCGAGGCCGCCGGGTCCGGCAACGCCAACGTGGCCACCGCCATGCAGACCACCGTGTACAACGCCGGCATCGCCGCCGGGTCGCTTGCCGGCGGCGTTGTCCTCGGCGCCGCCGGCGCCGCTGCCCTGCCGTGGACTGCCCTGTGCCTGGTCGCCGCCGCCCTGGCCGCCGCCGCGGCGCGTCACCACGGCATCCCCCGCCACCGCCCCAGCCGTTGAGCCGCCACCAGGCCGGGCCCATCCAGGCGCGCGTGCGCTGCCAGGCCAGCGCCGCGGCCGCCGGGTCGAACTCTGGCAGCTCGGCATCGGTGCACAGCTGCCCCACGTCGACCTGCTCGGGCAGCTCGCACGTGCCGCGGGCCAGATGGGTGAGACGCGCCACTCAAGAGAATGGCCATGACGGGCCAGATTGAATGAGACGGCACCGAGAGAATGGTCATCGCGGGGCCAGATTCAGTGAGACGACCAGCTGGGCGCCGTCTCAGTGAATCTGGCCCGCCGCAGGTCAGCGGCGTGCTGCCGGGCCAAGTTCGATGAGACGGGACATCACTCAGTGAAGTTGGTGGCCGCCGAGACCCAACCTGGCGCGGTAGGTGCTCTGCTCGACCATCGACAGCTCACCGGGTTGGTGATGGAACCTGACCTCGCTTTGCCCATGTCCGTCCTACCTTCTGGTCGCGGCTCGGGTCATCGCCGCCACGTAGGTGGCCAGTCGGCCGAGGGTCTGCCTGCCGCCCTCGACCGCGCCGTATCGCTCCACGACCTCGTCGCGCTGCGCCTTGGAGTTGAAGAGCGAGCGCAGGACCACCTCGCTCGCGGGCCCGTGGTCGACCAGCGTCACGGTCGACAGGAACGCCTCCGGGTCGTCGGCCTTGGCCCCGTGCCGGAAGACCATCCGCTCCGGCGGCAGGATCTCAAGCCATTCGATCCGGTTGGGGTACTCGGTCCCGTCGGGGCCGCGCATCGTGAACTCCCACACGCCGCCGGGGCGGAACTCGAATCGCAGGACTCGCAGGTGCTTGGAGGCGGCCGGGAGCTTCAGGCCGAGTGCGTCGGCCACCTCCGCCACCGGACGCTGCTGGCCCTTGAGCAGCGTGAGGATCCTGCGCCGCGCGGCGATCGGCACCCGGGAGGTTGGTCAGACGACCCGCTGTCCTCGGTGCCGACCTGGGTCGGCGCGGGTGCCGGCCTGGAGCAGGGCGTCCAGCCCGGCGACGATGACGTCGATGCCGTGTTCGAAGGCGTCGCCGTCCTCGTCCCCGTGCTCGGCGAGCAGCCAGCGCTGGGCCGGGAACCGCTCGTCGGCGTGCCGCTCGAGCTCGGAGCGGAGCGACGGCGGGGAGTGGCCGGGCTGGGAGGGCCGCGCGGCCGCGGGGAGGACGGCCCCGTGGACGTAGTCGACGGTGACGTCGATCGCCGCCGCCACCGTGGCCGGCGCCAGTCCGGCGTCCCTCAGCGCGGCGACCAGCGGCTCGTTCACGTGCACGGCGGCGGTTGCGACCGCCTCGGGGTCCGAGACGATCTGGAGCACCACGCCGGGGTGGGCCAGCGCCAGCTCCCGGTAGGCGCGGGCCCACGTCCGCACCTGCTGCTGCCAGGTGCCCTTGGTGTCGGGGAGGTCGAAGCCGGCGAAGACCCGTTCGACCAGCGCCAGCACGATCGCGCGCTTGCCGCCGACGTGGTGGTAGACCGCCATCGGGTCCACGCCCAGGTGGGCGCCGAGGCGCCGCATGCTGAAGGCCTCGATGCCGTATTGGTCGATCAGCTCCAGGGCCGCGTCGAGGATCCGCTCGCGCGACAGCGCGCCTCGTGCTGAGCGCCGACCAGCCATCGTGTGCCTCACATCATCTCTACGGTGTAGACTAGTGATTTCTACACTGTAGAACAAGGAGGTTCCCCCATGTCGGCCCGGATTCCACGCGCCGGCCTGCTGGTCCTGCTGGTCCTGTCGGCCGTGCAGCTGCTGCTGATCGTCGACGTCGTGGTCGTGAACGTCGCCCTGCCGGCGATCGCCGCCGACCTGCGGCTCACCAGGGCCGAGCTGCCGTTCACCGGGATCGCCTACACCCTGCTGTTCGGCAGCCTGCTGATCGTGGGGGGCCGAGCCGGCGACGCCCACGGCCGTCGCCGGGTGCTGCGCGCCGGCCTGGTCCTGTTCCTGGCCGGGTCGCTGCTGGCGGCCGCGGCGGCCGCGCCGGTGCAGCTGTTCGTGGCGCGCGCGGTGCAGGGGCTGGGCGCGGCGCTGATCTCGCCCAACGCCCTCGGCCTGCTGCTGGCGACGTTTCCGGAGGGCGCCGCGCGCAACCGCGCCCTGGGGCTGTGGGCCGCGGTCGGCTCCGGCGGGGCCGTCCTGGGCCAGCTGCTCGGCGGCCTGCTCACCGGCCTTGCCGGCTGGCCGTGGATCTTTGTGATCAACGTCCCGGTCGCCGGCGTCGCGCTGGCCGCCAGCACCCGCCTGCTCCCCGAGACGCCCCCCGCGGCACGCCAGCGCCTGGACCCGGTCGGGGCGACGCTCCTGGCGGTGGCCTTGGGATCGCTGACGATCGCGCTCGCGCGGCTGCCCGCCTCGGGGCCTGACGCGACCAACCTCGCGCTGCTGGTGTCCACCGCCGCCCTGGCGGGCGGCTTCGTCGCCGTCGAGCGCCGCCATCCCAACCCGGTGCTGCGCTTCTCGCTCCTGACCCACCGCAGCGTCCGCACCGGCAACGCCATGCTGGCGCTCACCGCCGGCGCGACCGTGGGGGCGCTGTTCTTCTCGACCCTGTACCTGCAGGGCACCCTCGGCTACCCACCGCTGGCGGTCGGCGTCGGCTTCGCGCCGGTGACGCTGATCGTGCTGGTCGCCTCGCCGATCGCCGGGCGGCTGCTCACCCGCCTCGGCGCCCGGCCCCTGCTGGTGTCCGGAGCGGCGCTGGCCGCGGGCGGACTGCTGCTGCTGGCCGGCCTGCCCCCCGACGGCAGCTACCTGGCCAGTGTCCTGCCCGGGCTGGCGCTGGTGGCCCTCGGCAACGGCCTCTCGTTCGCGCCCATCCTCGCCACCGCGACCAGCGGGGTGCCCGAGGCCGACCAGGGGCTGGCCTCGGGACTGGTCAACACCGCCCAGGAGCTCGGCTCGGCGCTGGGGCTGGCCGTCCTCGCCTCGGTCGCCGCCGCCTCCGGCAGCGCCGTCCTGGCCGGCTACCGCTGGGGGTGCCTGGCGGCCGCGGCGCTGGTCGCCACCGCCGCGCTCATCGCCACCCGAGTGCCCCGCCAGCTCGGCCAGGAGCCCACCCCCGAGCGGGCCGAGGCCCACCGCGTGACCGAAGTCAACGAGGGTGTCCGTGATGCTCCGCGCGCCGGACGTTGACGGAGACCAGACCATGGGCGCAGTGTCGACGCCCGCCATGGAGGTCCGGCCCCATGCCGTCATACCGCCCGCGTTCGTCGCTACCGGTGCCAGCCCGACGGCGCGTTCGTGGCGACCTTGGCCGACCTGCGTGAACGCCTGATAGCGATGGCCCAAACCGGCGAAGCGGTCTGCGTCGACGGGCAGGCCACGCAGGCGCAACGACCCAGAGCACTGTCGGGCTGGATGAGCTGCTGGACGCTACCGGGGTTGCAAGCCTGCTGGACCGGGATTCGGTGACTGGCCAAGGCCCACCGGCACTGGCATGCCCCGATCGGGGACCGGCGCACCACGGAGCGGACCTTCTCAATGTCGGTCCCGGGGCGCCGCGGGTGGCCGCGACCCGATCGGAGCCGACTCGAGGGTGGGCGACCGCGGGCCACGACGCCCCGGCGGCAAGGCCTCGCCAACCGGCGCCTGCGGCTGGGCGAGCACGCGATGGCCGTGGACGTAGACCAGCGTGCCGCCCAGGTAGCCGCCGGCGAACAGGAGCGCCTCGCCGGCCAGCGCCAGGACAAGGGCGCCGGCGTGGACGCGGCCGGCTTGGTAGCCCGCTTGAGCCGGGAACCAGCTCAGGGCGAAGGCGGCGGTCGCTGCCAGCATGGCGCCGAGATGCAGGTTGGCCAGCTTGCGCTTGGGCGTTCCGGAGGGCAGCTCGCGCCAGTCCAGCAGACCGGTCAGCATCGTCGGCGGCGCCAGGACCAGGCCGGCGGAGATCGCCAGCAGCGCTCCGTGGGCCATGGCCGGCTCCTCCAGGCCCAGCGCGCCAAGGACCAGCAACGCGACGGCGACGGTGTAGGCGCCGATCGAGGCGTCGGTCAGCGGCGGGTGCGAGGGGTGGCCCGGAGACCCCTTGAGTCGACGCAGCAGCGCCATCCGGTAGCTCCTTCGATCAGCATCAGCTGGGACCTAGCGCAGCAGCCAGCCTCGGAACAGCCGCGTCATCAGCGGCACGATGACCCAGGTCATGGCGGCGACCATCAGCCCGCTCACCACCAGCGCCCGCAGCCCCAGCGGCCAGCCGGCCAGCGCCGGGCCGCCGACGCCAAGCACCCCCAGGATCACCGCGTAGGCGCCGGCCCAGGTGAGCAGCGCGAGCTTCGCGCGTGGCCGCCCGCGGTGCCGCCGGGAACCACTGGTCGGCTCGTTGGTGGCGCCGCCTGCCTTGGGGATGGGTGCATCGGGCGGCCTGCCGGTCGCCTCCAGCCTGGTCGGCCGGTTCGCCGTCGCCGTCGTCCGGTCGCCGGTCGCGGCTTGCGTGGCGAGCTCCACGCGGCGCCATCCGGCGGCCGCGCTCGCGTTCGGGTCCATCGCTGCCTCCGATCTCTTCAAGACAGCTTGAGCCTAGGCCCGGCCGAACGATACGTCCAAGACAAGATTCGTCTGGCTACGATAGGCTCTGCTTATGGAACTGCGGCAGCTTGCCTACTTCGTGGCCGTCGCCGAGGAGCGCAACTTCACCCGCGCCGCCCAACGCATCCCGATCGCCCAACCCGCCATCAGCCAGCAGATCCACCGCCTGGAAGCCGAGCTCGGCGAACGCCTGTTCCTGCGGGACCGCCGCGGCGTCCTCCTCACGCCGGCCGGCCAGGCCCTGCTGCCCCACGCACGGACGGCGCTGCAGGCGGCCGAGGGCGGCCGCGAGGCCGTGGCGGCGCTGAGCGGCCTGCTCACCGGCCGCCTGACCGTCGGCTTGGTCCACCCCCTCCCCGACCGCCGCTTGCCCCGCCTGCTGGGCGCCTTCCACCGCACCTATCCGCGGATCGAGCTGACCCTGCTGGAGGACCAGACCGACGCCCTGCTGGCCGCGCTGGCCGCCGGCCAGCTCCACGCCGCCCTGATCGGCCAGGGCCGCTACGACCGCCCACCACCCGAGGTTGCGGCCCTGCTCGTCGCCCGGGAACCGCTGGTGGCCGCCGTGCATCCCACCCACCCGCTCGCCAGCCGCGGCCAGATCCGGCTGCGCGCGCTCCGAGCCGAGCCGATGGTCACCCTCACCCGCGCCAGCAAGCTGCGCAGCACCCTGGAGACGGCCTGCCAGGCCGCCGGCTTTGCCCCCCGGATCGTCGCCGAGACCAGCGACCTGGGCGTGATGGTCGAGCTGGCGGCCGAACGGCTCGGCGTCGCGCTGCTGCCCCAGTCCGGGCTGGACGGCGCCGCCGGGCTGGTCCGGCTGCGCCTCACCCACCCGACGCTGGAGCGCCGCCTGCTGCTGGTGTGGCACCCCGCCACCAGCCCGCCAGCCGGGCGCGCCTTCCTCGCCCTCGCCCGCGAGCACCTGACCCCGCCGGCAGGCGGCACCTGACCAACCCCGACAGTATTGCGTCAGCGGGTCTGGTTGTGAGGGCCAGCGGGGGTGGTCGTGAGCTGGGTGAGGTGCTTTCAGCAAATGGGTGGCGGTGTCGTCGACCAGGTCGGTGACCGTCACGCGGTAGCAGGGTCAGGGTGCTCGGGCGAGGCGGCGAGGGCGGCCAGGATGGTGGTGGCCAGCACGCCACCCGCTTGGGCGGGGTCCAGGCGGCCGGCGTCGACCTCCTCGGCGGCAGCGTGCATCAGGCTGTAGAAGGTGGCCACCAGCCAGGGGCGGGGCAGGTCGGTGCGGAACTCGCCCTCATCCTGGCCGCGGGCGATGAGCCGCTCCACGCGGGCCATGGCCTGGTCGTGGTGGCGGCGGATACGGGCGGGGGGCAGGTCGCGCTGCGCGGCGGCCAGCAGGCTGCGGTGGTGATCCACGACCCGCCAGGAGGAGCGGATCAGGCGCGACAGCGCGTCCGTGGCCGCGCCGTGGTCGACCGCCTCGGCGTCCAGCACCGCGTGGGCCTGGCCGATCGCGTGGGCCAAGACGGCATCCACGAGGGCCTGGCGGGAGGGGAAGTGGCCGTAGAGGGTGACCCGGCCGACGCCGGCGGCCCGGGCGACCTCGGCGACGCTGGCGTCGGGGTTGCGGCTGAAGCAGACCAGGCCGGCGTCCAGGATGGCGGCAATGTTGCGCTCGGCGTCGGCGCGGCGCCTGGTCGCGTCCGGCCGCCAGGCGCCGGGGTCGGGCGCCTGACGGCCGGGGTGGTCCAGCCGGTTGGGGTCGGGTGCCATGCCAGCCAGCCTAGGGGTCAGTGGGCGAACACGGGGCCGTCGCTGGCCGGCGGCCTGCCCGAGGGCAGCAGCCGGGTCGCGGCCACCGCGGCCAGGCCGGCCAGGATGGCGCCGGCGAGGAAGGCGTCGCCGAACCCGGCCACCACGACCGAGGTCGCGGCCGATCCGCCGTCGACGCTGGCGCCGGCGAGGGTGGAGGCGACCGCCACGCCCAGGGCGGCGCCCAGCTCGTGGGCGGTGGTGACCACCCCGGAGACCAGGCCCGCGCGCTGCGGATCCACACGGGAAAGGGCCGTGGTGGTGGCGGTCACGAACGCCATGCCGACCCCGGCTGAGGCGAGCACGAACCCGGGCAGCACGCCGGTGACGGCGTCATCACCGGCGGAGATGCCGCCCAGGAGCGCCATCCCGGCGGCCGCCAGGGCGAACCCGGTGGCGGCGACCGGCCGGCCGCCGAGCCGGCCGAGCAGATGCGCGCCGGCCTGCGCGCCGATGATGGTGGCGACCGCGACCGGCAGGAACACCAGCCCCGTGCCCAGCGCGCTCAGCCCCATGACTTGCTGCAGCAGCAGCGAGTTGAGGAAGAACCCGGAGATCAGCAGGCCGGAGGCGGCCAGCATCACCCCGGCGCCGGCGACCACCGGCCGGGTGGCCAGCAGCCGCAGGTCCACCAGTGGTGCCGCGACCGTCCGCTCCAGCGCCGCGAAGCCGCCCAGCAGGGCCAGCCCGGCGGCCAGCGGTCCCAGCGTGCCGGCCGCGCCCCAGCCGCGGTCGCCGGCCTCCACCAGCCCGTAGATGAGCAGCCCGGTGGCGGCGGTGACCACCAGCGCCCCAGGCACGTCGACCCTGGCGGCGGCCTGCCGCGGCGAGGCCGCCACCGTCGCCGGCACCGCGGCGGCGACCAGCACGCCGACCGGCACGTTGACGAAGAACACCCACGCCCAGCCGGGACCGGCGACCAGCAGCCCGCCAACCAGGACCCCGACGGCGGCGCCGGCGCCGGCCAGCGCCGCCCAGGCCCCCAGCGCGCGGCGGCGCTCGCCGCCGTGGAAGGTCGTGGTGACGATCGACAGCGCCGCCGGCGACAGCAGCGCCGCGCCGACCCCTTGCAGTGCCCGCGCGGTGATCAGCACCGACCCGTCGCCGGCCAGGCCGGCGGTCAGCGACGCGGCGGTGAACACGCCCAGGCCGGTGAGGAAGGTGCGGCGGCGGCCGAGCAGGTCGGCCAGCCGGCCGCCCAGCAGCAGCAGCCCGCCGAAGCACAGCGTGTAGGTGGTGACCACCCAGGTGAGCGCGGCGCGGTCCAGCGACAGGTCGGCGCCGATCGACGGCAGGGCCACGTTCACCACGGTGATGTCCAGGATGACCATGAACTGGGCCAGGGAAAGCAGGATCAGGGCCTTCCAGCGCCGGGGGTCCGGCGCCGTGGCTGCCTGCTCACCCGGCGGTGCGGCTGTAGTGTGGCGCACGAGCTCCACTCCTAACTCGAACAGCAGTGTTCGAGCTATAGTAGAGGCACCGTCCGCGAGAAGTCAAACAGTGGAGTTCGGCTTCTGGCTGACGTGGGCGGGCCATGCAACAGGCAACGCCGCGATCCGGTCTGAGGGTCTTCTTCGCTGGGTCACGCCGTTGTCTTGAGGAGAGCGCGCGCGGCCTGCTCGACGGAAGCCGCCGAGAAGCAGTTCGCCTCGGCGAACTCCTCAAGGCGGAGCGCGTGCTCCCAGGTTGCGTCGGCGGCTGCGCGGAGCAAGGGCTTCGCCATCTCGATCGCAGAAGGAGGCATCGCCGCGACGCGGTCGCACCACGTCTCGGCCGCGGCCAACAGGGCCTCGTGAGCGTGCACCTCTTCGACCAGCCCGGCCGTAAGTGCGGCACGGGCGTCGAGCTCGCCCCCACGAAGGTAGTACGCGAAGGCACCGTGGTACCCCAAGCGCCTTGTCAGCAGCCAGCTCGTACCGACCTCGGGTACGAGGCCGAGCCGACCGAACGCAGGTACAAGCACAGCCCGCTCGGACGCGAGAATCACATCGCAGGCGAGCGCGAACGCAAGACCAACACCAGCCGCCGCGCCGTTGATGGCGGCGATGAAGGTCGTGTCACTCCCGGTGATCGTGCGCACCACACCGCCAAACTGGCGCCTGATCCACCGCCAGGCATCGACGGTGTCCGATGGATTGGTGTTGTCGCGGATCGCGTGGGCGCCGGCCGCGATCATCTCGAGATCCCCACCGGCACTGAACGCGGGGTCGGAACCCGTGAGGACTACCGCGCGGACACTCGGATCGCGCACCAGCTCGTCGAGCCGCCCCTGCAGTTGGAACATCATTCCGGCGCTCAGCCGGTTGAGGCGCTCGGGCTCAGACAGCGTGATCAGCGCGCGGTCTCCGCGCCGGTCAACGAGAACAAGCGCACGCTCATCCGCAAGTCCCTGAGCAACGAGCTCTGCGTACCGGGTCATGTCGACTCCTTTCGCCGCAGCGCGGGGTGCGGCTGCGGGAGAGCCTGGTTGTCGGACATGACGGTTGCCTCCTTTGTGTCCTGCTGGGCCTGCGCGTCGTGACTCCTTCATGCCACGGGAACGCCAGTGCCGGGCGCGTGCGCCGGTAGCGATTGGTGGAAGCGGAAGAAGTTGTCGGGATCGTAGCGGGCCTTGACGCGCACCAGGCGGTCGTAGTTGTCCCCGTGGTAGGCGTGCGCCCAGTCCTCCAGGTCAGGGTCGGGGAAGTTGGGATACACACCCCCCGATCCCCACGGATGCACCAGCGCCCACGACCGCGCCAGCCAGCCACGGGCGGCGTCGCGTGCGGTCATCGGGACGTCAGGGCCGATGGTGGCCAGGTGCTGGATGATGAACAGCTCGGCACGGTGGACGAAGGCGGTGGCATCGGCGGGGACGCGGGTGTAGGCGCCGCCCCCCGG
>Ga0081538_10005596_pt1 | contig 11277 bp, 9 predicted proteins | sample TabmetS5T2R1_FD_71022 | JGI IMG/M metagenome (GOLD analysis project Ga0081538, IMG submission 71022) | Tabebuia heterophylla rhizosphere microbial communities from the University of Puerto Rico - S5T2R1 | ecosystem: Host-associated > Plants > Roots > Rhizosphere ... | reverse complement strand
TCGCGCGGTCGCCCAATTCGACGCCCGCCGAGTTGAGACGCGCGGGTGCGTAGAGATCGCGCGGCAGCGGGATCTTGGGATGGCGGGCGTTCTTCGCCTCGCGGATCCATTGCTGCGGGCGCTTGAGGATGTCGGCGATCGGCACGCTCGGATCGGCAGCAACTGATACGAAGGAGGAGTTGGCGCCGTTCTCGAGCAGGCGCCGGACCAGATAGGCGAGAAGGTCGCGATGTCCTCCCACCGGGGCATAGACCCGGCACGCCGCATCGGGCGCTTCGGCGCGCACCGCCTCGTAGAGCGTCTCGCCCATGCCGTGGAGGCGTTGAAACTCGTAGCCGGCAACGCCCCCCGCCTCCTCGATGATGCTGGCCACCGTGAGCGCGTTGTGGGTGGCAAATTGTGGATAGACGCGGCGGCGCGCGGCCAGGAGCTTGCGCACGCACGCCAGGTAGCAGAGATCGGTCATCGCCTTGCGCGTGAAGACCGGATAATCGGCGAGCCCCCGCTCCTGCGCGCGCTTGATCTCGGTGTCCCAATAGGCGCCCTTGACCAGACGCACCGTGAACCGCCGGTCGAGGGCTTCGGCGACATCGACGATCCAGTCGACCACCGCAGGCGCGCGTTTCTGGTAGGCCTGAATGGCAAGCCCGAAGCCATCCCAGCCAGCCATTGTGGGCTCGGAAAGCACTTGGCCGACCACCTCCAGCGACAGCTCGAGCCGGTCGGCCTCCTCGGCATCGATGGTGAAGTTGAGCTCATGCGCCTTGGCCTTGCTGGCAAGCTCGACGACCTTGGGCGTCAGCTCGGCCAGCACACGTGCGCGCGAGACCGCCTCGTAGCGCGGATGCAGCGCCGAGAGCTTGACCGAGATGCCGGCGCGATCGGAGCCGGCGACATTGCTCGCTATCCCGGCGATCGCATCGATCGCATCCGCATAGGCGGCAAAATAGCGTTCCGCATCCTCTGCCGTGCGGGCGCCCTCCCCCAGCATATCGAACGAGTAGCGTTGCTCGGGATGCGCAGATGCCCGCTCCAGCGCCTCCTCGATGGTCTGCCCGAGCACGAAATGTGAACCGAGCAGCCGCATGGCCTGGCGCGTCGCGGCCCGCACGGCCGGAAGGCCGAGGCGCTTGCCGAGACTTTCGAGGATGTTCTCCGGCGTCTCGCCCGGCTGTATGATGCGTGCGCTGATACCGAGCGCCCACGCCGAAGCGGACACGAGCAGCGCAGCGGATTTGGGTTCATGGTGGGCCCAGTCTGCGGCGGCCAGTTTGTCCTCGATCAGCCGGTCTGACGTCAAAGGGTCCGGCACCCGCAGGAGCGCCTCGGCGAGGACCATCAGGGCCAGGCCCTCCTTGGTGGAAAGCGAGTATTCGCGCAGGAAATCCTCGATCCCGCCCAGCGCGCCGGCGTTGAGTCGAATGGCTTTCACCAGGCGCGTGGCGTGAGCGTCGATGCGCTGCTCGGCCGCCTGCTCCCGCCTGGCATCGGCAAGCAGGCGGCCGGCAATATCTTCGTCAGGCGGCGCATAAGGCGCGACGAACGGCGGCACCGGAGCGGCGTCGCGCGGGATGCGCCGGGCCGCGTCCGCGGTCATGCCGACCTCCCGATCGATTCGCGCAATCTTAACCGTCGGGAGGGCATCTCGACATGGCCCTTGTGTCCGATCGGCGCGGTCACCGGGTCACAGCGCCGCGAGGCGATGCGACATGCCGCCGCGTTAGCGGACAAATGCCCTGTCATCAGCCCGTTAGCCTTGCTCTTTGCGGCCGCATGGTTTTTTCTGCCGAACGAGACCCGACCCGCGACGTTTATAGGCTTTGCGGCACCGAGACCGCGGTGACGGAAAGTCGCGCGAATCACAAGGAAGGTCGGAGACATGCGCGATTCCAGTGTCTTCTCCGGCATACGAATTCTCGCCTGTTGCATGCTCGCCGTTGCGAGCCTGCCGTCCGCAGCCCAGACGCCCGTCAAGTTCACGCTCGACTGGAAATTCGAGGGTCCGTCCGCTCCGTTTCTCGTTGCCATCGACAAGGGACATTTCGTCGCCGAAGGGCTCGATGTGAGCATCGAGACCGGGACTGGGTCGGTCGAGCCGATCGCGCGCGTCGCGTCGGGAGCCTTTGACATGGGCTTCGGCGATATCAACACGGTCATCAAGTTCCGCGATCAGAATCCGGCGAATGCGATCAAGGCGGTGTTCATGGTCTACAACAAGCCGCCCTTTGCGATCGTCTCGCGCAAGAGCCGTGGCATCAACGCGCCGAAGGACCTGGAAGGCAAGAAACTGGGCGCTCCGGCGGGCGACGCCTCTTTCGCGCAGTGGCCGATCTTCGTTCAGGCGAACGGGATCGATGCCTCCAAGGTGACGGTCGAGAACGTCGGCTTTCCGGTGCGCGAGCCGATGCTGGCGGCTGGCCAGGTCGACGCCATCACCGGATTCTCATTCTCCGCATATATCAGTCTCAAGGATCGCGGCGTGCCGGTGGACGACATCGTCCTGATGCTGATGGCCGATTACGGCGTCAACCTTTACGGCAATGCCATCATGGTCAATGCCAAGTTTGCCGCCGAGAAGCCGGAAGCCGTCAAGGGGTTCCTGCGCGCATTCCTGAAGGGACTGAAGGAGACGGTCCGCGATCCGGCGCAGGCGGTCGAGGTGGTGGCCCGGCGCAACGAGATCGCCAAGCCAGAAACCGAGCTCGAGCGGCTGCGCATGGCCATCAGGGACAACATCCTCACAGCCGAGGTGAAGGCGCATGGCTACGGCGGCGTTGACCTCGCCCGATTCCAGGCGTCGATCGATCTGATCGGGCAGAGCTACAAGTTCAAGAACAAGCCCAACGCGCCCGACCTGTTCGACGCCTCATTCCTGCCGCCCGAGGCCGATCGCCGCGTGCGCTGACCGACCAGCCATTGGGATGCGGGCTGACGCATGCAAGCGTCGCGACCTCAGCCGCGCGATGCACCGTCGTCCGCCGGCGCCTCCCAACGCGCACCGAACTCCGGGCGAGACGACGCCGTGTCGCTCGGTCGCGCCCCCAGCGCATCAGCCATCGCATCCGCCAGCCCCTCGAGCATTTCGCAGTCGAGCCGCTCGCGCAGGACATTCAAGATCTGATCGTTGATGTTCAATATGCGGCGGGCATAGTTGACCACGAGGTCGCCTTTCTCGGTCAGCGAAACCCCGGGCGCGCTCTTGTCGAATAAGTCGATGTCGAGAAGGAACTGCAACCGCTTGATCTGCGCACTGACCGCCGGTTGGGTGACGCTTGGCGCGTGAGCCGCCTTGGTGAATCTGCGGAGATCGACGACCGTGATCAGGGTGCGCAGCAGCTCCGTCGGAATATTGGTCGTTGGAGTGGACGTCACGCACGACAGCGGCGCCGAGCGCCGCTCCTCCCCAGCCCTCCGCCTCCCCTCGAGAGCCCGTATCGCAGGCGTGATTCTAATTAACGCGATAGTCTTGTGAAATATTGGACCCGCTACCAATAAGCAAAAAACAGCTCAGGGACATTTGCTACCAACCGAAAAGTCGAGCGGCTGGCATCTCCCTGGCGAACCCGCCGGGCTGCTGCCGGCTCTATCTGATCCGTTCCAGCACACTCACATAGTTCGCCACGGCAGCCCCGCCCATGTTGAAGATCCCGGCCAGCTTGGCGTCCTTCACCTGCATGTCGCCGGCCTTGCCGGTCAGCTGCATGGCGGCAAGCGCATGCATGGAAACGCCGGTTGCGCCGATCGGGTGGCCCTTGGCCTTGAGCCCGCCGGAGGGATTGACCGGCAGCCGCCCATCCTTGTGCGTCCAGCCCTCCGCTACCGCCCGCGCTCCCTGGCCTTCCGGCACAAGCCCCATCGCCTCGTATTCGATGAGCTCGGCGATGGTGAAGCAATCGTGGGTCTCCACCAAGCTGAGATCGTCGAGCGCAAGCTTCGCGCCGCCGAGCGCGCGCGCCCAGGCCTGGGCGCACCCTTCGAACTTCAGGATGTCGCGTTTCGACATCGGCAGGAAGTCCTGAGCATGGGCGGTGGCGCGAAAGACGACCGCTTGCTTCATCGCCAGCGCGGTGTCGATATCGGCCAGCACCACGGCAGCAGCCCCATCGGAGACGAGCGAGCAGTCGGTGCGCTTGAGCGGCCCGGCCACGATCGGATTCTTCTCGCTCTCGGTGCGGCAGAACGCATAGCCCAGGTCCTTGCGCATCTGCGCGAACGGGTTGCCCACGCCGTTCTTGTGGTTCTTCGCCGCGATCATGGCGAGCGCATCCGACTGATCGCCGTAGCGCTGAAAATAGAGGCCGGCGATCTTGCCGAAGATGCCGGCAAAGCCGCCCTCGATGTCAGCCTCCTCGCGCACATAGGAGGCCTTGAGCAGATTCCTGCCGATCTCCGACCCTGGCGTGGCGGTCATCTGCTCGACGCCGACCACGAGGGCGACACGGGCCTGCTTGGCATCGATCGCCTTGATGCCCTGGTGGACCGCCGCCGAGCCGGTCGCGCAGGCATTCTCGACGCGCGTTGCGCGCTTGAAACGCAGCTCCGGCGAGGCGTGCAGCATCAATGCAGCGGTGAAGTCCTGCGCGGAAAAGCCGGCGTTGAAGTGGCCGAGCACCATCTCGTCGACGTCCCTGGCCTCGACACCGGCATCGGCCAGGGCTTCGGCGGCCACGCGTACGATTAGGCTCTCGACCGTCTCACCATCGAGCTTGCCGAACGGCGTATGCGCCCAACCTATGATGCAGGCAGTCATGGGGAGCCTCGCAAAGTTTCACCGGCAAACGGGTCATGCCACTGGCGCGACACGAACGGCAAGAATTGGCTCGAGGGCGATCCGGCGCGACCCTGTTATGTGAACGCCCATTCATACACCGGCGCTCCGACAATGAACGCGCCGAATTTTCGTCGCTTTCATGGCCGATGCCAGGCGCCAGGGCCGGCCCCGCATAGACCTCGGGAGGGAGGGCCCTTTGCCTTGCGTCCGACGATCGGGTTAGATTGCGTGATCCGATCCCAAGTCGCATGGTCTTGAAGCTGCTTCATGAAAACGGACTGAGCCCTGTGATATTTGGCCCGCTGGCGACCCATGCAAGAGCTTTGATCGTCGCAGTCGGCGCTTTCGTCGCGGTCGCGCTCAGCGCCACGGCGGCCGCCGCCGAGGCCGCGCTTCTCGTCGACGCCGACAATGGCAGAGTGCTGTACGCCGAGAACGCCACCCAGCCGTGGTATCCGGCGTCAGTCACCAAGATCATGACCGCCTACGTGATCCTCAACGCGGTCAAGGAGGGGCGCATCGCGCTCGATAAACCTCTCACCGTGTCGGAGAACGCGGCGGCCCAGCAGCCTTCGAAAATGGGGTTCAAGCCGGGCACGGTGCTCACCGTCGACAATGCCCTGAAGATGCTCATGGTGAAATCGGCGAATGACATGGCGGTGGTGCTCGCCGAGGGGTTGTCGGGCTCGATCGAGGACTTCGCCAACGAGATGAATCGCGCTGCGCAACGCCTCGGCATGACGCAGACGACCTACGTCAATCCCAACGGGCTGCCAGCCGACGGCCAAGTGACCTCGGCGCGCGACCTCGCGATCCTGGCCCGCGCGGCAATCCGCGATCTGCCGGAATATGCGCTCTATTGGCATATTCCGGCGATCAAGTTCGGCAAGCGCGTGATGCGCAACTACAACACGCTGATCGACCGCTATCCGGGCGCCGACGGGATGAAGACCGGATTCATCTGCGCCTCCGGCTTCAATCTCGTGGCGAGCGCGACGCGCGGCAGCCGGCGGCTGATCGCGGTGGTGCTAGGTTCCCGTTCCGGCATGCAGCGAGCCGAGAAGGCGGCGCAGCTGCTGGAGCGGGGCTTCACCGGCGGGGGCGGCTTGTCCTGGCTCATTCCGGCCTTCGGCACCGTCGAGTCGCTGCAGCCGATCGACACCGAGCCGCCCAACCTGCGCGACGAGATTTGCAACGCCAAGGGACGCAGCCGGCCTCCGTCCGACAGCGAGGCGACGGTTGCTCACAGCGAGGATACCGGTTCGTCGCTGGCGATAATGGCGGGTTTCCAGCTTGGCCCGCCCAAGCCGGGCTCGCTGATCGGATCGCTGCAGCCTTCGATGCCGCCGATCCCGGTCCATGTCGGCACGGCGAAAAGCCCGATCGAGCTGGCATCCGCTCCAGCCAACCAGAAGAAGCAAGCCAAGAAGAGCGCCACTCAGACAACGACCACAGTGTCGGGCCAGGCTGCGCCCACCGCGTCCAAACGCCAGCTCGGCGCCTCCATTCTGCCATCGACCGGCTTCCGACCGGCCAACAGCTCCGCCAAGCCGGTTGCCAAGCCGGAGCCGGCCAAGCCGGCGGCCGCGGTCGAGCTCGCCGCGACGTCAAAGCCCAAGCCCAAGCCGGCCGCCAAGCCGGAGCCCGCCAAGCCGGCGGCCGCGGCCGAGCCCGCCGCGAAGCCGAAGCCCAAGCCCAAGCCGGTTGCGGCCAAGCAATGAGCGCTGCCCTGGCGTCGGCCCGGCGGTCGAACGCCCGGCGACCCGGCGCGCCAATTCCGCTCAACCTGCTGACCGGCTTTCTCGGCGCCGGCCAGACCACGCTGCTCAACCGCTTGCTGAAAAGCCGGGCGCTCGCCGATACCGCCGATAATCAACGAATTCAGCGAGGTCGGCCTCGATCATCTCCTGGTCGAGCATGCCGATGATGGGCTGGTGCTGCTCACCACCGGCTGCCTGTGCTGCACCATCCGAGGCGATCTCGTCGATGCCCTGGAGCGGTTGCTGCGCGCGCTCGACAATGGCGAGTTCCGTCGCGTCGTCATCGAGACGACCGGCCTTGCGGATCCGGCCCCGGTGCATCTTGCCAGGATCCGCAATCTACCGGATCTTAACCGTCGCAAACGAAGGGCCTCATCACCGGGCCGATAAGGTGCAACGGCACCGCGCAGGGGGATGCCATGGGATTCATCGACCGCCTTCAGGGCGACGTCGCCTTTCTGAGGGGTGCACTGCGCACGCTCAAGAAGACGACGCCGATCGCCAAGAACCCCACCCGGGTCTTTCCCAACGTCATCGACGACCTTGCCGACCGGTTCAACGAGGCGCCGGCGCTGCTCTCGGACCGCGAACGCTTCACCTACCGTACGCTCGCCCAGCGATCCAACCGCTACTCCCGCTGGGCTCTGGCCCACCGACTCAACAAGGGCGAGACGGTATGTCTGCTGATGGCGAACCGGCCCGAATACATGGCGATCTGGCTCGGCATCACCCGGGTCGGCGGCGTCGTCGCGCTGCTCAACACCAACCTGAGCGGCGCCTCGCTCGCCCATTGCATCAACATCGTGGAGCCGAAGCACGTCATCGTCGCGTCCGAACTGGGGGCGACCTTCGCCACCACGCGCATGCATCTCGCCACCAATGCCAAGGTCTGGTCGCATGGCGACGGTGCTCCCGAATTTGCGCGCCTTGACGAGGAGGTCGAAAAGTTCTCGGGCGAGCGCCTGGCGGAAACCGAGAAGCGGCACCTCACCATCGAGGACCGGGCCCTGTTCATCTACACGTCGGGCACCACCGGCCTGCCCAAGGCAGCGAATATCAACCACTACCGATTGATGCTGGCGAGCCACGGCTTCGCCGGCGCCATGGACACGAAGCCGAGCGATCGGATGTATGTATGCCTGCCGCTCTATCACACCACGGGAGGCGTGTGCGCCGTCGGCTCGGTGCTGGTCAACGGCGGGTCGGTCGCCATTCGTGAGCGTTTCTCGGCGCGCGAATTCTGGGACGACGTCGTGCGCTGGGACTGCACGCTGTTCCAGTATATCGGCGAGCTGTGCCGCTATCTCGTCAACAGCCCGCGCAGCCCGAACGAGACCAAGCATCGCATTCGCTTGTGCTGCGGCAACGGGCTGCGACCCGACGTGTGGCCCGAATTCCAGAAGCGGTTCCGCATTCCGCACATTCTCGAGTTCTACGCCGCGACCGAGGGCAACGTGGCGATGTTCAATTTCGAGGGCAAGCAGGGCGCGGTGGGCCGGATTCCATGGTTCGTCGCCCATCGCTTCCCGACCGCGGTGGTTCGCTTCGACGTCGAGAAGGAGCAGCCGGTCCGCAACGCGGAGGGCTTCTGCATCCGCTGCGAGCCCAACGAGGTAGGCGAAGCGATCGGCAAGATTCTCAACGATCCGAACAAGCCCAGCAGCCGATTCGAGGGCTACGCCAGCCAGGCCGAGACCGAGAAGAAGATCCTGCGCAACGTGTTCGAGACCGGCGATGCCTGGTTCCGCACCGGCGACCTGATGAAGAAGGACGAGAACGGATATTTCTATTTCATCGATCGGGTCGGCGATACCTACCGCTGGAAGGGCGAGAACGTGGCGACGTCGGAAGTGTCCGAGGCGATTACGACCTTCCCCGGCATCAAGGAGGCCAACGTCTATGGCGTGGCCATCGCCGGGCGCGATGGCCGCGCCGGCATGGCCGCGCTCGTGGTCGATGGCGATCTCGATCTGGCTGCCTTGCGCGCGCATGTGATGGGTCAGTTGCCGGAATATGCGCGGCCCCTGTTCCTGCGCATTCAGAGCGAGATCGACGTGACCGGGACGTTCAAGCAGAAGAAGCTCGACCTGGTGCGCCAGGGTTTCGATCCGAGCGGCACGACCGATCCGATCTATTTCAATGACCCGGCGAGCCAGTCGTTCGTGCGGCTCGACAAGGATCTCTACGACCGCCTTCAGGCGGGTCAGGTACGCGTTTGACGGAGCACGGCGCGTCGCTCGAACCGGGCGAGGTCCTTGCCTTCTGGCACTCGGCCGGCGCCGACAGATGGTTTGGCAAGGACGATGCGTTCGATGCCGCCGTGCGCAGCCGTTTTCTCGGCACCTACGAGGCCGCTGCCGCCGGCCGGCTCGCCCATTGGGAGGCGACGCCCGACGGCGTCCTGGCCTTGCTGATCGTGCTCGATCAATTCCCGCGCAACATGTTCCGCGGCAGCGCGCGCACCTATGCGGCCGACCCCCTTGCCCGCGCAGTGGCGGACCGCGCGCTGTGCCGCGGCTACGATAGCGCCGTCGCGCCAGAACTGCGCACGTTCTTCTATCTGCCGTTCATGCACTCTGAGGCCTTGGCGGACCAGGAGCGCTGCGTGGCGCTCTACCGTGCTGCGGACGATGCCGAGAGCCTCAAGTACGCGGAAGACCACGCCGACATCATCCGCCGCTTCGGCCGCTTTCCCCACCGCAATGACGTGCTGGGGCGGGCGACCACGGCCGAGGAGCAGGCGTTCCTTGATTCAGGCGGATTCGCCGGCTGAGCCGGGGACGGCACGCGCGGGTCCTGCTACACTTGCCTCAAGGGCGCCTACGCCCGCGCGAAATTTTCGGAGGAAACGATGTCGGCATTGCTCAAGATCATGCGATCCGGACTGGCTGGCGCAGCGCTGGCAATAGGGCCTGCGACAGCCGCTTTCGCCCAGACGGAATTGAAGATCATGGCGCCGGCGGCGCCGGGCGGCGGCTGGGATCAGACGGCGCGGTCGATGCAGCAGGCGCTGGTCGCCGAGAAGATTGCGCGCAGCGTCCAGGTCACCAACATCGCCGGCGCCGGCGGCACGGTGGGCATCGCCCAGTTCGTCAACAACGCCAAGGGCGACGGCAATCAGCTCATGGTCAGCGGCTTCGTCATGGTCGGCGCGATCCTGACCAACAAGGCGCCGGTCAGCCTCGATCAGGTCACGCCGATTGCGCGGTTGACCGAGGAGACCCAGGTCATCGTCGTGCCGGCGAACTCGCCGATCAAGAACGCCAAGGACCTCGTCGAAGCGGTGAAGAAAGACGTCTCCAAGGTGACGTGGGCGGGCGGTTCAGCCGGCGGCATCGATCACATCATGGCGGCTCTGTTCGCGGGAGCGGCCGGGGCCGACGCATCGAAGGTCAACTACATCCCGTTCTCCGGCGGCGGCGAATCGCTCGCCGCCATTCTCGGCGGCAAGGTGACGGCCGGTATCTCCGGCTATGGCGAATATGAAGGGCAGATCAAGTCGGGCAGGCTGCGTGCCGTCGGTGTGACGTCGCCGGAGCGCCTCCCGGGAGCCGATGTTGCAACCTTCAAGGAGCAGGGCATCGATCTCGTCATCACCAATTGGCGCGCAGTGGTGGCACCGCCCGGCATCACGGCGGAGCAGAAGAAGGCGCTGAGCGAGGCGATCGAGAAGATGGCAAAGTCCGCCGCGTGGAAGGACATTCTCAAGCAGAAGGGCTGGGCCGACGCCTACCTGCCGGCCGACGCCTTCGCCAAGTTTCTCAAGGACGAGCAGGCGCGCGTCAATGATGTGCTGAAATCGGTCGGCCTCGTGAAGTCGTAGAGATGAACGCCGCCCGCACGAAGTGGAGCAATCTCGCGGCCGTCATCACGGCAGCGATGCTGTTGCTCCTGGCGCTGGTCCTGTCCTGGGACATGAGCCGGCTGGAAATCTCTTCCGCCTACGGGCTGGGGCCGAAGGCGATGCCAATCGTTGTGGCGATCGGCCTGGCGCTGCTCGGCATCGGCAATCTCGCGATGGCGTTCACCGGCGGGCTGCCGGAGGCCGAGCCGGCCGATCCCAAGCCGATCCTGCTCATTCTCGGCGGCCTCGCCACCCTCATTGCGCTGATCGGTATGGGCGGCGGGTTCATTGCGGCGACCGCCATCCTGTTCGCCGCCACCGCCACCGCGTTCGGGCGCCGCGCCTTCCACATCGATCTCCTCATCGGTCTCGTGCTCGGCACCGTGGCCTATCTGTTGTTCGACAAGCTGCTCGCGCTGGCGCTCCCCGCCGGGCCGCTCGAACGCCTGCTCTAGATTCGTATTCGGTCGCATGTTGCTCTGACGGAGCGCCTCCCGTGGATACGCTCGCCTCGCTCGCCCAAGGCATGGCGGTCGCCGTCCAACCGACCAACCTGTTGTTCGCGCTCATCGGCGTACTGCTCGGCACCGCGGTCGGCGTCCTGCCTGGCATCGGACCGGCGTTGACCGTCGCGCTGCTGCTTCCCGTCACCTACAAACTCGATCCCGCCGGCTCCCTGATCATGTTTGCCGGCATCTATTACGGCGGCATGTATGGCGGCTCGACCACCGCAATTCTGCTCAATGCGCCGGGCGAGAGCGCCTCGATGGCAACCGCGCTCGAAGGCAACAAGATGGCCAAGGCCGGACGCGGCGGGCCGGCCCTGGCCGCCGCTGCCATCGGCTCGTTCGTCGCCGGCACGATCGCCACCATCGGGCTCACCTTTCTCGCACCCTGGCTGG
>Ga0081538_10005595_pt1 | contig 11277 bp, 4 predicted proteins | sample TabmetS5T2R1_FD_71022 | JGI IMG/M metagenome (GOLD analysis project Ga0081538, IMG submission 71022) | Tabebuia heterophylla rhizosphere microbial communities from the University of Puerto Rico - S5T2R1 | ecosystem: Host-associated > Plants > Roots > Rhizosphere ... | reverse complement strand
GATATCGTCCGGGGCCGCTCGTGCGACCTGGAGTCGGTAGCGCTGGCGGGCAACACCCCGCGCTGCCTGCACCTCGACGACGTAGCGACCGCCTCCGTCCCGACCGGGCGTGAACGTCGAGTGGGCCCGGCAGCTGAGCCGGACGACCCGCCTGCCGGCATGAAGGCTGGCGCGGGCGCACGGCGCCGAGCTGAACGCGATCCGATACGTGGTGCCGCGGCGGAGCCGGACCGACCAGACATCGTTGACGTCGGTCAGCCCGTTCACCGAGTCCCGAACGCCGCCCCGGCGGAGCGCGCGCCCGGGATGGCGTTCCGGCGCCTCTGCAGCCCGCAGCTGCAGCCCGAACTCACCCGGAGACGAGTTTGGCTGCTCTCCGACTGCCACGAGCAGGCTCGCCCCCGGCCGGGCGGCGAATGCGAGGATCGCAGTACCCCTCCTATCCGAGGGCGTGCAGGCGAGGAGCTCGAGCCTCGAGCGCTGTGGCCGGAAGACAGCGACCACTGCGTCGAGTTCTTCCGCCGCTGCGAGCTGGAGCAGAACGCGGCCACTGGCGGGGCCGGTGACGCGGTACCAGACGGTGCCGCCGGACATTCCGCACGCTGCCACATCCGACTCGTCTCCGGTCGCGCCGAGCGTCGTCGCTCGCACGGTGGCCGGTGGCCGCCCGAGCGAGACGGCGCCGCCGCGCTCGTCGTTCGCCGGGGGGAGGAAGAGCTCGGACCGCAGGTCGAACTCGCCGTCGGCCGTCCCCGGGCGCCGGCCGACCAGCATGAGGTAGCCGGCGCCGCGGACCGCCTGGACGGAGACCACGGCTTTGCCGCCGGCCGTGGCCGTGGCGCAGTCGAGCTCCTGGATGCTGGAGCTGCCGCGCCGGTAGATGCGGACGATCGGGGTGAAGCCGGCCGCGGCCTGAACCGTGCCGACGATCGTCCCGTCGGGAGCCGCCTCGATGCGGTACCAGACAGTCGATTCGATCCTGCCGCAGCGGGAGACCTGGGGATCGAGCCGCTCCACGGTCGCCTCCGCCGTCGTGCCGTGGACGTTTGCCGGAAAGTCGGGCAGCAAGAACGCGTTCGCCCGGTTGTCGTTCGCCGGCGGCGCGGCGGCCGCGGCCGGCGCGACAACGAGCGTCACAGCAAGGATGATGAGGAGAGTTTTCATGGCTCGGAGCCTCGGCGAGCGCGCTCATGCCGCGCTCATGCCGCGCTCACGCGCCCAGGACATGGACGAGGGGGCCGCCGGGCCGCCGGCAGCCCCCTCGTTTCGCGGCAGCTCGCCGCGACTACGGGCTCACTTGAGGCAGACCGCTTGAACGGCGCCTGCGGCCGGCTGTGAGTCCGACAGGTTCACGAGGTAGACGGCCCAGCCGGCACCGTCCGCGGACGGCCGCGTATCCAGGCCGAGCACGAGGTTCGCGGTGGTGTACCCGCCGGAGACCGCCTTCCTACCCGCCGGGCACTGCACGATGAACTCCTTCTCCTCGCTCGGCGCGAGCGCAAACGGCGTCGCCGTGGAGGACACGAGCGGCGCGGCGCTGGTGCTGGGTCCCGGCATTGCCGCGACCTGGGCGAGCGTCTTCCCCTTCAGCTTGCCCGCGTTCTGGGCGAAGAGCGCCTTCTTCGCCATCGGCACGACGCCCGCCGCAACCGCTGTCCCGCTCAGGGAGCTGAACAGGGCGACGATCGCGATCACGAGCGCGGGGCTCGGTCGACGGATGCTCGACACTTCGTCCTCCTTCGGGTCGCTTCCGGAGTCGCAGGCCGATCGATGGGCGGCGGCGCCGGCTCCGCACGCCAGTGGGGCTCGGCCCCCTCGGCGCGGAAGGCCTCGACTACCGCGAGGTAGCGCTGCGCTTCTTCGGCCAACGTCATGGGCGCAGCCTGCGCCGGAGGGCTAACGCGGCCCTCACGTGTCGCTCACGCTTCCAAAGCACATTCGTGCCCTGTACGGAGCTTGCTCGAGGGTGTTCAATCGGCGTGATGCCTGAAGTCGAGATTCGCCTCCTTGGCCCGCTCGAGATCGAGGTTTCCGGTCGGCGCATCGAGGTGAGCCGCCAGAAGCAGCGCGCGCTCATCGCCCTGCTCGCTCTCCGCGCGGGCGAAGTTGTTGCGACCGACCGTCTGGTGGACGACCTCTGGGGCGACGCGCCGCCTAAGGCCGCCGTGGGGTCCCTGCAGAACTTCGTGTCCGACCTTCGCAAGGCGCTCGGTGCGGACGTGCTCGCCACGCGGGCGCCTGGGTACGTCCTCGCGATCGAGCGCGACGCCGTCGATGCCCACCGCTTCGAGCGCCTGACCCGCGACGCACGGGCCACTCCGCCCGAGGAGCGCGCTGCGCGACTGCGCGACGCGCTGGCGCTCTGGCGCGGGCCGGCGCTCGCCGACGTGAGCCTCAAGGATTCCTGGGGAGCCGAGGCGTCCCGGCTCGAGGAGCTACGCGTCGCGGCGTGGGAGGACAGGCTGGAGGCGGAGCTGGAGCTCGGGCGGCATTCCCAGGCGATCGGGGAGCTTGAGTCGTTCGTCTCCAAGCACCCGTTCCGTGAGCGCCCGCTCTGGTTGCTGATGCTTGCCCTCTATCGGGGCGGGAGGCAGGCCGAGGCCCTGGAGGTCTACCGCCAGGCTCGTGAGACGCTCGTCGAGCAGCTCGGAATCGATCCGTCGACCGACCTCCAGCGGCTGGAGCAAGCGATCCTCCGACACGACCCGGACCTGGATCTACCGGAGGCGCCGCGGAAACGCGTGCCGGCGTCCGGCCCCGACCGCCGCAAGACGGTGACCATCCTCTTCGCCGACCTGGTCGACTCGACCGAGCTCGGCACTGCCCTCGACCCTGAGGTGCTTCGCGGCGTCCTCGACCGGTACTTCGCGCTCGTCCGTGCGGCGGTGGAGCGGCACGGCGGCGTGGTCGAGAAGTTCATCGGCGATGCGGCCATGGCTGCGTTCGGGATTCCGGCGACGCACGAGGACGACGCGCTCCGCGCCGTGCGCGCGGCGAGCGAGTTGCTCGAATCGCTCTCCGAGCTCAACGGCGAGCTCGAGCACGGCGTTTCCCTCCGGGTGAGAGTCGGACTGAACACGGGCGAGGTTCTCGTCGCCGATCCGGGCACGGGAGAGCCCTTCGCCACGGGAGCGCCGGTGAACTTCGCGATGCGACTCGAGCAGGCGGCGCTCCCCGGTGAGATCCTGATCGGAGAATCGACCCACCGGCTCGTCCGCCACGCAGCGGAGGCCGAGCCGGTCGAGCCGGTCGAGGCGGGCTCGGTCGGGCGCCTCCCGGCCTACCGGCTGGTGGAGGTCGGGCACGCGGCCCGCCCGCTGGGGACAGCCTCACTCGTCGGACGCGCCGACGAGCTCGCATGGTTGAGGGCCGCGCTTGCGGGCGTGCAGGCCGAGCGGCGCAGCCGGGTCGTGACCGTGCTCGGCGACGCCGGCGTGGGGAAGACCCGCCTGGCGCAGGAGCTCGTTCGCACGTCCGGCGCCAGGGCATTCGTCGGCCGGTGCGTCTCGTACGGGGAGGGCGCCACGTACCTGCCGCTGGCCGACATCGTGCGCCAGGCAGTCCCGGTTCGTCCCCGCGCGGCGATCGCAGCCCTCCTGGCCGGAGACGACCAGGCGGGTCTGGTGGCGGAGCGCGTGACCCAGCTCACCGGACAGGCTGAGGGCGCGACGTCGACCGGGGAAGTCTTCTGGGCCGTGCGGCGCTTCCTTGAGGCGCTCGCGCTCGAGCACCCCGTCGTGGTCGTGCTCGAGGACATCCACTGGGCGGAGCCGACGCTGCTCGATCTGATCGAGTACCTCGATACTTGGGTCACGGAGGCGCCGCTCTTCGTCCTCTGCCTCGCGCGGAGGGAACTGCGCGACGAGCGCCCGGGGTGGGGCGCGGCGGATCGGCTGCTCGCGCTAGACCCACTGGCGGAAGAGGAGGCCCGCTCGCTGGTTGCCGAGCTCGCAGGCGACGCGATCGACGAGGCCGCGCAGGCTCGGATTGTCGACCTGGCCGAGGGAAATGCCCTCTTCCTCGAGCAGCTGCTCGCGTTCGCCGAGGAAGCCGGCGCGCAGGCGCTGGTCGGCGTGCCGCCGTCGGTGGAGGCGCTGCTGGCGGCCCGCTTGGAGCGCCTCGAGCCCGACGAGCGTGCGGTCCTCGAACGCGCCGCAGTCACAGGCCGGGATTTCTCGCGCAGCGCGCTTCTCAACCTCTCACCGCCCGATGAGCTGGCCGGCCTCGACGGCCGGCTGACCACCCTCGTTCGACGCGGCCTCCTGCGCCCGGCGCGGACCGAGGGTGAGGACCGGTACCGCTTCCACCACGTCCTCGTCCGCGATGTCACGTACGCCGGGATGACGAAGGAGGCGCGGTCGGATCTCCACGAGCGCCACGGGACCTGGCTCGAGCAGCGCGACGGCCCGGATGAGATCGTCGGCTACCACCTAGAGCAGGCGCATCGGTTCCGCGCGGAGCTGCGACCCGGCGACCCCGAGCTGAGCACGCTCGCCAAGCGCGGAGGCGACCGGCTGGCCGAGGCCGGAATCCGAGCCTGGAAGCGGGCGGACACACCCGCGACCGTGAACCTGCTCGGACGCGCAACCTCACTGCTTCCCCGTGGCGACGTCGGCCGCTCCGACGCGCTCTTCGAGCTCGGGATCGCCCAGCGGACTCTCGGCGAGCCGGCCTTGGCGGAGGCGGCGCTGACAGAAGCGATCACGGAGGCGGAGGCCGCGGACGACCACTCGACCGAGTTGCGGGCCCGAATCGAGCTCGCCCACCTCGGCCTCCTCTCGGATCGCTATGCGGATCCCGACCAGCTGGTCGAGCTCGTGCGAAGGGCCATCCCGGTGTTCGAGGAGCGGCGCGACGACCGTGCGCTCGGGCGTGCTTGGCGCCACCTCGGCTACGTGCGTGGGCCGATGCAAGGTCGTTGCTCCGAGTGGCTGGAAGCGGCCGAGCAGGCCCTGCCGTACTACCGCCGTTCGGGTTGGTCCGCCTCCGGGTGCCTCTCCGAGATCGCAGCGGCCTGTTTCTACGGTCCGACCCCGGTACCGGAAGGCCTCGAGCGTTGCGAGGAGCTCCTTGACGAGACGACCGATCAGGTCGGCCGGGCGCACGTCCTCGTCTACTTCGGTGGCCTCCACGCGCTCGACGAGAGACTCGAGGATGCGCTCACGCTGCTCGCCGAGGCCGAAACGATCTACCGCGATCTCGGCGAGGTCTACGACCTTGCCGACAACTGCGGTCGAATCACGGGGCGCGTCCACCTGCTCGCAGGTGACCCGCACGCGGCGGAGCAGGCGTTTCGCGACTGCTGCGACACGTTCGAGAAGGCACGTGACGAGGCGGCCATCTCGAGCGTCGCGGCGGAGCTCGGTCAGGCGCTGTACCGGCAGGAGCGCTACGACGAGGCGGCGTCGTGGGCCCGGTTTGCGGAAGAGCACGCTCCGGCCGGCGACATCGCGGCTCAGTTCTCGTGGCGCTCTCTGCGGGGAAAGCTGCTCGCGCGTGGCGGCCTCCACGCAGAGGGAGAGGCAGTTGCCCTCGACGCGTTACAGATCGCCGGGCGCACGGATCTGCTCACTCATCGTGGTGAAGTCCTGCTCGACCTCGCCTGCGTGCTGTCGTTCGCCGAGCGCCACGCCGACGCAGCGACGCGCATCCACCACGCCCTCGAGCTCTTTGCGTCGAAGGAGAACGAGGCAGCGGCACGTGTCGGGCAAGCCCAGCTCGACGAGTTGGCGGTGGCCTAGGACCAGCACGGAAAGCCCGGACCGGGCTCTCCGTGTGGGGTCGTTTTCGCGGCCTCTACGGCCCACTGCCGCCGCCGCCGAGATTCGCCGCCGACAGAGCCGCCGCGACGCTCGCCAGGATGATGAGGAGCTGCCTGATCACCGCTTGCCTCCTTCCGCTCGATCGCTCACGGATCGAGCGTCGGAGGGAGCGGTCACGGCGCCCTAGGCGGTCACTAACCGGTCGCTAACGAGCGCCGGCGACCGGCGGCCGACAAAGAACTGCGAGAGGTGCTAGGAGGTCGGGCGGAGCTCGGTCAAGCGGCGCTTCGCCTGCGCGACGAGCTCGTCGATGCCGCCGCAGAGCTCGCAGTCGTACGTCCGGACGGCGCCCGACCTTCCGCCCGTCGCGATCCGCCAGCCGGTGGGCGAGAACGCGATGGAGGAGAGGAAGCGGTCGCGGCCGTCGAGCAGCTGGATGCGCTCACCGGTCCTTGCGTCGACAATGCCGGCGTAGCCTGGGCCGGCGATCGCAACCCAGCGGCCGTCGGCGCTGAAGGCCGCGTCGCTGATCTTCGCCGCATGTGAAAGCACCCACACCTGTTCTCCCGTCCGGACGTCGATGAGCCGTGCGTCGTGATCGACGCTCGTCGTCAGGACGTGCCGGCCGTCAGGGCTAAACGTGGCCGACGTGAGCCCCTGATCGAGGCGGACCCCTCGCCGCCGGGACGAGGACCACAGGCCGGCCGCTCCGCGTCGTGTGCCTGCGACGAAGCTCGACCCGTCCGGGCTGACGCCGAGCACGGTGTAGCGGATCAGGGAACCTCGCGGGGGCTCGATCGACTTGCGTGCCTCGAACCTGCCTTGCTCGTCTGAGCGCCACTCCCGGATCGTGCCGTCGCGGTGGGAGGAGACGAGCACTCGACCGTCTTCGCTCGTGCCGACCGCGATCGGCTGCGTTCGTGCGACGCCCTCGAAGCCCCGTCCGGGAAACGCGAGCCGCGGATCGTCGCTCAGCGCAAAGAGACGGTTGCGGACGGCAGCGCGGCCCGCGCTGAGGACGCGGTTGCGGTCGAAAGCGACCGCATCAGCGGGCGATGACAGCTTCCCGACCTGCCGGAGCTCAGGAAACGGCCGGGCGTTCCAGAACCGGATCGTGCCGTCCGTGCTGCCGGTGGCGACCGTCCGGGCGTCGGCGCCGAACGTGACCGCTCTCACGGCTTCTTCGTGACCGGCGAGCGTTGCCCGGAGCGTTCCGGAGTCGGCGTCGAAGACGCGCGCCATGCGATCCCGGCTTCCTGTGACGACCAGCTCACCGCCCGGACTGAAGTCGAGCGTGGTGACGAAGCCCACGTGACCCGGCAGGATCGCCACCAGGGTGTGGAACGTCGTCTCCCACACTCGTGCCGTCCCGTCGGTGCTCGCCGTTGCGATGAGCGAACCGGAATCGTTGAATGTGAGGTCGAGAATGCTGCCGAGATGGCCCCGGAACACACCGAGCTGCACGCCGGTCGCCCCGTCCCAGAGTCGAACGCGCCTGTCCCGCCCACCCGTCGCCAGGACGTTCGGGATCGGCCCGAAGCGGGCGGCGGTGATGCGGCTGCGATGAGTCAGGCGCGACATCTGCTGTCCGGTCTGGACGTCGTAGACGAGCGCAGCGGCCCCGCCGCCCCAGGCCACGAGCAGTCGGCTGCTCCGGTCGAAGGATGTGCGCGACGACACGGTCTCCGATGAGCGAGGGAGCACGCGAAGCAGGCGCGCGGTGCGCGCATTCCAGATGCGAACGCGCCGGTCGAGGCTGGTGGTTGCGATCAGCGAGGAGTCTGGCGAGAAGTCTGCGCTGATCACGTTCTGCGGGTGCCGAAGCGCGAAGATCCTCCGTCCTGTCACGGTCGAGACGACCGCGCTGCGTCCGGCGGTGACCAGTCGGCGACCTCGGGGCCCGAACGAGACGTCGGTGCCCCTCCGCGTTCCGACCAGCCGTGAACCGTCGCCGGCGTAGAGGTGCACGACGTCCTCGGCGGACTTGTCCGGTGCCGCGGCCAGGAACCTCCCCGCGGAACTGAAGTCGAGCTTCCCGACCGGGGCTCCGACGTCGATCACCTTGGTCGTGCGGAGAGCGAGCAGCGCGCTCCGGAGGGCGCCCTCCACGGTTCGCGTGCGTGCCAGCTCGCTCGCCTGGAGGGCAAGCGACAGGCTCCGTTCCGGGCTGTTCCGGACCGTCGCCTGTGCGAGTGCGGCCAGATCGTTCGCCTCCGCCTCCCGGGCCCTGTCCCGGGCCTCGCGGGCTCGGTCCTGGGCGGACCCGCGCTGCGAGAGCGCATAGGCGGCGACGCCGGCCAGGACTGCGACGATGACGAGCGATCCGACGGCGAGCGCGAGCAGACGGCGGTGCCGGCGGGCGCTCTCGCGCCGCTCCTCCTCGAGGCGGCGGTCCGCGTCGTGCTGCGTCCGCCAGGCCAGCACGGCGTCGGCGAGGACGTCGTGGAAGATCTCGTACTGCGGTCCTGCCGCGCCGTCCTCCGCCGCACGAATGATGCGCTCTCGCGTGAGCCGGTCGAGGACGCTTCCCGCCTGGGTTTCGTCCACGGACGCATATCGAGCGAGGTCGCCGGCCCGGAGCGCGATCTTCGTCCCCGAGGGCGTGACCAGGTGGTTGTACATCGCCGCGGCCGCGTCCTGCTCCTCCGGGGAGAGGATCGACATTGCCCGCTCGAGGTGCTCCTCGACGATGCGCGCCGCACCTCCGAGCTCGCGGAGGGTCTCGAGCCGGAGCCGGGCGGAACCGCGCTCACGCTCGACATTCCATAGTCGCTCGAGCACGAGCTGGAGGTACGGCGCCTCGATCCGCCCACCGTCCTCGGCGTCCTCTGCTCCGCCTCGTCCCGACGGCCCGAGCTGGATCCGACCTGCGCGGACCGAGTCGAGGATCTCCTCCACGAGCTCGTCCTCGGCGAGCACGGGCTCGTCACCTCCGGCGAGCTCGTTGTACCGCTCGAGCGGGCCCCGGATCGCTCGCGTCGCGGCCTGCCGGTCGAGCCGGTCGAGGCGCAGCGAGTTGCCGAAGAGGTTCGGGAGCTTCGACTTGAACGCGTCGAGCTGCGCGAGCGAGTCCTCGCGGATGCTGATCAGGAAGTTGGCGCGATGCTCTCTGCCCCGGATGCTCTCGGCGAGCTCCTCGAACGGGCCGCCACTCTCGTGGTAGAGGAAGTACTCCTCGAACTGGTCGAGGACGATGTAGAGCTCGCCGCCGATCTCCGCGCCCCAGTCCCCGAGCGCCTCGGCGAGCGAGCGTCCGCGGAGGTCCAGGTCGAGACCCGGCCGGATGCGCCGCGCCTCCTCTTCGATCGCCCGGAGCAGACCATCGCTCGATTCGCCGCTCCAGGTGGCGTGCACGACGACACCCGCCGCCTCGTCACGTCGGAGCCGCGTGACCACGCCGGCGCGGAGCAGCGACGTCTTTCCCACGCCGCTCGGCCCATAAAGGACGGTAAGTCGCGCGGCCACGAGGTTGGCCGTGATCACTTCGATCTCGCGTTCGCGGCCGAAGAAGAGAAGCGTGTCGAGCTCCGACTCCCCGAACGGCGCTAGCCCCTTGAACGGGGTCGGCGGCACGGAGAGGGCCGGCTGCGTCAACTCGTCGCACCTGCCGTCTCGATGCCGCTGTGCGCCGACAGCGCCTCGATACACCGCTCCAGCGGGAGATCCAGCACGTCGACGCCGTGCTTGCGCCAGAACTCGAGCTCGAACGGATGCGGTTGGTCGCCAACGGCCCACGACCGGTATCCGAGCGGCTGGTCGCCCCAGAGGCGGTAGAGCAGCAGCCGGAGGTTCCAGTCGACGAAGCTGTAGCCCAGGAAGAGGAAGTGGCTGCGCCGGAGCTTCGCGGCGAGGCCCACCGGGACGACGCTCGACACCTCGGATCGCGCGAGGTACTCGATGTAGTGGTCTTCCGTGACGACGAAGCTCTCCCAGGCGCGGTCGCTCGCGCGATCGACCTGGCCGTGGAGCTTGAGGATCACGGTCCTTCGCTCCAGCGAGAGCTCGCTTGCATACTCGTTCGGCCGCTCGATGAGGGTCCCGCGGCCACCGGAGTCAAGGTGGCAGAACTTGCCGCGGTTCGACCCCTCGGCGATGTACGAGACGACGTCGAACTTTTCACCCGCGTCGAGGAACGCGCGTTCCAGTGCGAGGTCGTAGCTCGTTGTCACGATCAGCTGGTGCGGAACCCCGCGTTCGCGGAGGAGCGGCGGCAACGACGCGAAGAAGCGGTGAACGACCGTGGGCGGCGAGTCGACTTCCAGCAGCGCGTGCAGCTCGTCGTGGAGCGGCCCTGGGCCTTTCATGACGGAGACGTATTGCGCGATCCGGGGGAGGTTCAGCGGGTCGAGCGGATAGGAGAACCGCTCCGATAGCCGGGCGGCCAGGTCGGCGAGATCCGCGCCGAGAACCGGCACGAGCCTTCCTGAGATCAGCGCCTCCGCGGCCTCCCGAAGCGGGTCGTCGGCCGTCCGCGGCGCGCTGCCGTTTCCCTCGAGGGCCTCGTCCTGCCGGAGGATCGCGCCGTGGAGCTGCCGGAGCGCAGAGCTCGGTTCGATGCCGAGCTCCTCGACGAGGAGACGGCGCGTGTGCTGGTAGACGGCGAGCGCCTCCGCCTGCCGGCCCGCCCTGTACAGCGCGATCATCAGCTGACCCTGGAAGCGCTCGCGAAGCGGGTGCTCTCGGACGAGGGATTCCAGCTCGCCGACGACCTCCGCGTAGCGCCCACACTCGAGGTCGGCGTCGATTCGATCCTCGAGAGCGGCAAGGCGCACCTCCTCGAGGCGCGACGCCTCGCTGTCCGCAAACGGCTCGAACGCGAGGTCGGCCAGCGCCGGCCCTCGCCAGAGGCCGAGTGCCACCCGGAGCTCCGCGGCGCGTTGCTCCGCCGGCAAGGACTTCGCCTTCTCGACCAGCTGCCGGAAGCACTCGAGGTCGAGCTGCTCCGGGGCGATCTCGAGCCGGTACCCCGGGGGTGTCGTTCGCAGCATGTCGGCCCCCAGCGTCTTCCTCAGCTGCGAGACGAAGTTCTGGAGCGACGCGGCGGCGGTCGGTGGTGGGCTTTCAGCCCACAGCAGGTCGATCAGCCGGTCTGTCGAGACGACGCGGCCGGCGTCCAGCAGCAGGATCGCCAGCAAGGCGCGCTGCTTCGTACCCCCGATCGAGCGCACTTCGCCGTCCTCGAGGACTTCGAGAGGGCCAAGGATCCGAAACTGGAGCACCCGATTCTTGTAGCACTGTCACCAGTCGGAGAAAACCACCCGAATGGAGCAGGAAAGGCTGCTCAGTTGTGCTCTTCCAGCTGGTTCGCCTTCGCGCACAGGGCCGAAAAGCCCGCCTGCAGGAAGTCGTTTGCCGCTCCGGCGGCAAGCGTCCAGGTGACGAGCCGGCCGAAGCGCGGCGTCAGCATCTGCGCGGAGGCAAGTGCTGCGGCGCTCCAGGTCCCCACGCAACGTGTGCAAAGGAGGAGCTCGCCGACCGCGCGCTGAAAGCCCTCGCCTTCCGGATGCTGGTGCTC
>Ga0081538_10005593_pt1 | contig 11278 bp, 14 predicted proteins | sample TabmetS5T2R1_FD_71022 | JGI IMG/M metagenome (GOLD analysis project Ga0081538, IMG submission 71022) | Tabebuia heterophylla rhizosphere microbial communities from the University of Puerto Rico - S5T2R1 | ecosystem: Host-associated > Plants > Roots > Rhizosphere ... | reverse complement strand
GAGGCGAAGGTCGATCCCAGGAATCCAGACCGTGGCCCGCTGCTGATCATCGAGGGCGAGAAGGACCACACCGTCCCGTGGGCGATCGCCCACGCCGCCTACAAGCGCCAGAAGCACAACGAGTCGGTCACCGAGATCACCAGGATCCCGAACCGCGGGCACTCCCTCACGATCGACAGCGGCTGGCGCGAGGTGGCACAGACGGCACTCGACTTCGTGAAGCGATTCGTCTAGTAGATGGGGCCTTTTATGCATGGACGGTCGCGGAGTCTGGGGCGATCATCGGCGTTCCGACCACCGTCAGGCAGGAGGCACCGATGGGGCTCTTTAGACGCAAGCGGAGTGACGAGGACGAGCAGGAGGAGCGCTGTCCATACTGTTCGGAGCGCGTCCCGGAGGGGGCGGTCGAGTGTGTGATGTGCGGAACCGCCCTCGAGCCGCTGCGCGCGGCGGGACGCGACGGCGGGATGGAGGCCTCAGCGGCTGGGCGCCCTGACAGATGAGGATGCTCCTGGGCCTGTAGCGGCGCAGGCGGCATCATGGGTCATTGCCGGACTCTCACCGATGTCCGGAGAGCATCCTTCGATGACCTCGACTCCATCCGCAGCAAGATCGTCGCTCGATGCCAGGGCCGCACCGCCCGCCGGCGCGAGCGCGCAAGCGCCGGGCGGACAGTCTCATCCGGCCCGCCGCCCGTCGCTGTTGTGGCGAGTGTTCATCGCCAACGGGTCGGTGCTCGTCATCGCGCTGCTGCTGCTCACGTTCAGCCCGATCGAGATCGACGCCCCGATCAAAGCCGGCCAGTTCGCGCTGCTGCTGGCCGGCTTCGTCGTGCTGGTGATCATCGACCTGCTCCTACTGCGGCGGGTCCTCGCGCCGCTGGTCCAGCTGACCGAGCTGATGAGCTCTATCGACCCGGACCAGCCGGGCCGGCGCCTGTCCGGCGTCGATCTGCGCAGCGCGGAGGGCCAGGCCCTCGCCCTCGCGTTCAATTCCATGCTCGACAGGTTGGAGAGCTCGAGGCGCGAGGCGGCGCGGACCGCGCTCGCCGCCCAGGAGGGAGAGCGGCTGCGTGTCGCGCGCGAGCTGCACGACGAGATCGGACAGACGCTGACCGCGGTGACGATCCAGGCCGAGCGCGCCGCCGAAGGGGATCCCGACCAGGCGGCCGCGGCGCTTCGGCGCGTGGCGGACGCGGTCCGGGACAGCCTCGACGAGGTGCGCCGCATCGCGCGCGAGCTGCGGCCGGAGGCCTTGGACGACCTCGGCCTCGTCAACGCGCTGATCGCCCTCAGCACCCGGATCGGCGCCCAGGACGGGCCGGTCGTCAAGCGCGAGCTCCAGGGCAGGCTGCCGGAGCTGTCGCCCGACGTCGAGCTCGTCATCTACCGCATCGCCCAGGAGAGCCTCACGAACGCCCTGCGCCACTCGGAGGCCCGCTCCGTGACGCTCTCGCTCGCTGCCGATGGCGGGACGGTGACGCTCACGGTGACTGACGACGGCAAGGGCATGCCGCCCCGGTTGCCCTCGGGCACGGCCGGGATCTCCGGCATGCGCGAGCGGGCGCTGCTGGTCGAGGGCAGGCTGTCGATCAGGTCCCTTCCGGACAAGGGCACCGAGGTCCGGCTGTCCGTCCAGGTCGACCAGGAGGGGCCGTGACCGTCCCGCTGAAGACGCGCATCCTGCTCGCCGACGACCACGAGGTCGTGAGGGACGGACTTCGCATGGTGCTCGACTCGGCGCCGGATCTGGAGGTCGTGGCTCAGGCGGGGGACGGCCTGGAGGCCGTGGAACTGGCGCTCTCCGAGGACGTAGACCTCGCGGTGCTGGACGTGACCATGCCGAACATGACCGGGCTTCAGGCGGCGCTCGAGCTGTCGCGGCGCAAGCCCGAGCTGCGCGTGCTGATCCTGTCGATGCACGACAACGAGCAGTACTTCTTCGAGGCGCTCAAGGCGGGCGCCTCGGGGTACGTGCTCAAGTCGGTTGCGAACAGGGACCTGATCGAGGCGTGCCGGGCCACGATGCGCGGCGAGCCCTTCCTCTACCCGGCCGCCGTGCGGGCGCTGGTGCGCGACTACCTGGACCGCGCCAGCCGCGGCGAGACCACCCCCGAGGATCCGCTGAGCCCGCGCGAGCTGGAGGTGGTGAAGCTGATCGCCGAGGGCCTGACGAGCGAAGAGATCGCCGAGAAGCTTCACATCAGCAAGAAGACGGTCGACCGCCACAGGGCGAACATGCTCGAGAAGCTCGGCATGCGAAACCGGGTCGAGCTGACCCGCTACGCGATCAGGCGCGGGCTGGTGGTCCCCTAGCTGTCCCAACCGAGCCGGGCGGGATGCACGATGGGACCCATTGCCGGCACGGCCGGCGCAACCGACCCTTTACCCATGGTTCAGATCGCGATCCGCTGCCGGCCGCGCGTCCCCGTCGCGGCCGACGAGCTCGAGGGTTGGCTCGAGCTGGAGGTGCACGAGCTACGGAAGGCGGCGCCGCACGGGACCGTGCGGCTTTCGCGCCTGACGCAGGAAGCGCCGAGCCGCGACCTCGACGGCGGCTGGCTGGTGGAGCTGGAGCTCGACGAAGGCGAGCCGCTGCTCGCGGGACGCCGCCTCGCCGACGTGCTCAGGGACATGAGGCTGCTCGGCCTCGAACCGAGCCTGCTCACACCGCACGAGGACGGGGCCAGCGGCATCGCAGCGTGACGCCCGAGCAGGCGCCACGGCGCCCGGGCGTAAGACCTCGCGCGCGCCGGGCGCAAACCCTGCATGACTACTGAACGGACGCACGTGATCGTCGGCGCGAGTCTCGCCGGCGCCAAGGCCGCGGAGACGCTTCGCGAGGAGGGCTTCGAGGGCCGGATAGTGCTGGTCGGCGCAGAGGACGAGCGGCCATACGAGCGGCCGCCGCTGTCGAAGGACTACCTGCGCGGCGAAGCCGGGCGGGAAAAGGTCTACGTCCACGACGAGGACTTCTATGCCGAGCACGACATAGAGCTGCGCCTGGGCCGCACGGCGACCGGCCTCGACACCGCGAATCACGAGCTCGAGGTGGACACCGGCGAGCGGCTGCGCTACGACCGGCTGCTGCTCGCCACCGGTGCGCAGCCGCGCCGGCTCTCGATCCCGGGTGCGGGCCTCGACGGTGTCTACTACCTGCGCAGCGTGCTCGATTCCGATGCGCTGCGCGAGCGGCTCGACCGGGGCGGCTCGGTCGTCGTGATCGGGGCGGGGTGGATCGGCGCCGAGGTGGCTGCCTCCGCGCGTCAACGCGGCCTCGACGTCACGGTCGTCGAGCCGGCCTCGGTTCCCTTGGAGCGGGTACTGGGCGCCGAGGTGGGCGGCATCTACCGCGACCTCCACACGGACCACGGCGTTCGGATGCTGATGGGTACCGGCGTCGAGGCGATCGAGGGCGGCGCCGCGGTCGAGCGGGTCCGTACCGGCGATGGTCGCGAGCTCGACTGCGACTTCGTCGTGGTCGGCGTGGGCGTGGAGCCGCGCACCGGGCTCGCCGCCCAGGCCGGCCTCGCGGTCGGCGACGGAATCCAAGTCGACGAGCTGCTCGAGACGAGCGTGCCGGGCGTGTTCGCCGCCGGCGACGTCGCCAACGCCCGGCACCCCGTCCTCGGCGAGCGAATCAGAGTCGAGCACTGGGCGAACGCGCTCAACCAGGGGCCGGCAGCGGCCCGCAACATGCTCGGCAAAGCGTCCGCCTACGACCGGCTGCCCTACTTCTTCTCCGACCAGTACGACGTCGGGATGGAATACACCGGCTTCGCCCGCAGCTGGGAGCGCGTCGTGTTCCGCGGCGATCCCGCCACGCGCGAGTTCGTCGCGTTCTGGCTGGTCGAGGACCGCGTCGTTGCCGGCATGAACGTCAACGTCTGGGAGGTGACCGACCCGATCAAGCGCCTGATCCGCGAGCGAGTGCCCGTAGACGACCGACGCCTGAGCGATCCCGACGTCCCGCTCGACCAGCTCGCTTCCCGGCACGCGTCGGTGTCGACATGAGCCGCCGGCGCTCGATGGTCAATCCGGGACCGCTGTTTGGTGATTGGGACCCATGTGAGACGTGACGCTCCAGGGCAACCATCAGAGCCATGACGTCACCAGACCACCCGGAGCACGCCATCTCGGCGCTGATCGAGGCCGCGCGCGCGTTCGATCGCGTGGTCGAGGCGCCAGGAAGCCATAGGGCTGCGCCCGACTACCTTGCCTCGCAGCAGGAGGCCCTGCAGCTGCTCAGCGCCGCGTGGTACCGGCTGGCCGCGGATGCCGTCGACGCGCCACGCAACGGTTTGTCTCGCGAGCAGGAGGTGAAGCTGATCGGGGCACTCCATGACGTCGGCGCCGCGTTCGCGCGCTGCGCGAGGGCCTGCCGCGAGGGGGAGTCGATCGCGACCCGTCGGCGGCACACGGACCCTGTGGCGACCTCGGCGCTGCGATGAGCCTCGGGCTCCGAACACGGCGCTGGCTTCCCACCCGGAGCCTGGCGCGCCGGACCCGCGGTCCGCTGCTCGGCGGGCTCAGCCTTCACCTACGGGCCCGCTGGCGGGCCGCGGATCTCGATCGCCGGCTCGCGCACGGGAGCGATCCCATGCAGAGCGACGAGCTGAGCCTCCGCGTCGGCCGGCTCGGCTCCGGAGCGCATCGGTCTCGGCTCGCGGCCGCCCTCCGCGGAGCGGTAGAGATGGCGAACGGCCGTCATCCGCCGCTCGTAACGACACGCCTACGGCTACCCGAGATCGAAGACAACGAGGAGCTGGTCCTGGCCCTGGCTGACCGTCTTCGCGGTGAAGAGCCGCTCGGAGTCGTGGGCCTGGCGATGACGAGCCGCCTGGTCCACGACCGCTCGAGCCCGCTCCACCGCGCGGGCCGCGGATCGCTGCCCACGGCACTGATCGAGGCGCTCGCCGCCCTCGAGCGCGGGCAGTGGACCGCCGGCGGCACCGGACGCTAGTCCCCATCGGATGGGTGTCGCGGAGCAGAGGAATGGACAAACGTGCCCATTGGAAGAGCGGCCCGCCGGGACCAGGCTTGCGGTACCCGACACAGGAGGCGACGTGCCCAACGGCATCTATCCGGTTCCACAGTTCCGCTCCGATCCCACCCCTCGGGGGCGCCCTGGCCTCCCGGCCCGCCTACGCACGCGCTGGCGGCGAAGCAAGCTGGACCGGCAGCTGGCAGGCGGCGCCGATCCCCGAAGCAGCGCCGCGCTCACGCTGCGCGCCGCTCAGCTGAGCTCGGCCAGCGGGCGCTCCTGGCTCGCGAACGTCCTGGTCGAGACGCTCGGCGACGCGCGCGGCCCCAACCTTGGGGCGTTCAGGCTGAAGACCAGGCGCGCAGACGCCGCGACCCGAGCTGCGGCCGACGATCTGCTTGCGCTGGTCTCGCGGCTTCGCGACGACCGGCCGATCGAGGTCCAGGGCGCGGCCATGGCGGCCCGTCTGCTGAACGACAGAGGCGGTCCCTTGCATGGCGACGGCGGACAGGACCTCCGGGACGCTCTCGGCGCGGCGCGCACCGCCCTCGATGCGCCCGATTCGGCCACGCGGGACCTCGCCGCGGCCGCCTGAGCGACAACTCCATCCGAAGGAGCTGCGTAAGAACGGCTCGCGCCGGTACGCCAAGAAGGCGTGGACACCCGGGCTGAACATCGGGCCGGCGCGAGCCATGTGCCAAGGCTGGGCACTCGGGGTCGCGGGTGGCCCGTCCGAGGCACTGTTAGCCTCGGGCCGCCCATGAGCTTGCGCCTGTCCGGCGACGCCGCGAGCGCGGCAGACGACGCCCGGGCCGACTCGGACGCCTGGCTCCGTGCTCTGCGCGCCTCGGGCCCCGAGCGAGACGAAGCGGTCGCGCGCCTGCACGAGCTCCTGGTGCGCGCGGCGCGCTTCGAGGTCTCGCGCAGGCGCGCCGCGCTCTCGCACGTCCGTGGCGAGGAGCTCGACGACCTCGCGCTCCAAGCCGCCGACGACGCCCTGGTGGCAGTCCTTGCCAAGCTCGACAGCTACCGAGGCGCCAGCCGGTTCACCACCTGGGCGTACAAGTTCGCCTTGCTGGAGGCCGGGGTCCGTCTGCGCCGCCGGGCGTGGCAGGAACGCGAGCTGGTGCTCGAGCCGGACGCCTGGCCGCTGCTGGCGGATGTCGCCGCCCAGGGCCCCGAGCGCCGGACCGAGACCGCGGAGGTGCTGACGGCGATCGGACAGGCCATCGAGCGCTGCTTGACCGAACACCAGCGCGAGGTGCTCGTCGCGCTGGCCCTGAACGAGGTGCCGATCGACGTGCTGACTGACCGGCTGGGCACGACCCGCGGCGCGCTCTACAAGACGCTGCACGACGCGCGCCGCAAGCTGCGCGCCGAGCTCGCCGAGCGAGGCTTCACGCTCGACACGACGTAGCGGAGGACCACCATGCCGAAGCGCGACAACGACGAAACCATCAAGCGACTGCTCGGGCCTGCCGGACCCGAGCTGCTATGCGACGAGTGCTTCGAGCGACTCGACGAGTACGTCGAGCTCGAGCTCCAGGGCGCGACTGCCGACGACCAGGTGCCCGGAATGCGGGCCCACCTCGAGGGCTGCCCCGCCTGCCACGAGGAGTATCAGAGCCTGCGCGAGCTCGTGGGACGGGGTGGCGAGCTAGGCGGGCGCGGGTAGCCTCACCTCGATCGCGCCCTCGCGGTCGCGGGTCTCGAATACCGGTTGCGGCGCCGTCGCCGGGCCGCGTTCGATCGAGCCGTCGCGAAGGTCGAAGCGCGAGCCGTGGCAGGGGCAGGTGATGGACTCGCCCTCGACCTCGCCGCTGCTGAGCAGGCAGCCGCGATGGGAGCAGCGATCGTGCAGCGCATGCAGGTGACCGTTGTGCCTGAGCAGCAGAACGGGCGTGTCGCCCGCCATCGCGCTGGTCGGCCGGCCCTCCTCGAGCTCGCTCGCCTCGACCGCCGTCCAGTCGCGGGGCCCCTCGTCGAAGGTCGTCTCGTTGACACCGACTCCTCGCGTGAAGGAGAGGTGCCCGCCGAGGAGGGCACCGACCGAGAGCAGCGCGGCGCCCGCGGCGCCGAGCAGCTTGCCTCGGCCCGGGGCGCCCCGGCGCCGCGCGGCGAGCGACGCCGCATACAGCGTGGACGCGGTCAGGTTCACGCTCGCGTGCGCCAGCCCAACCGGGCGGACGCGGCGGTCGCCGTAGACGGTCAAGGCCCAATCGTTCAGGCCGCTGGCGACCGTAGGCGCGGAGGACAGGAGGCCGATCTCGATGAGGCGCTCGCTGGCGCGGCCGGTGTCGTCGCCGCCGAGCAGGTCGAGCAGCGTCGCGCTGAGGAAGGACCCGATGACCACATCCGTCAGCGCCGGATGGAGCGGATGGCCGATCCACGTGCCCGATAGCGCGTCCCGCGGCGCACCGACGGGAACGGCATTGCTCACCGCGTCGGAAAGCTTGAGCGCGGCTCCGTCGACCGCCTGGACCGACTCGAGTGCACCGACTGCGCTGTTGGCGTAGTTCTCGCCAAGGGTCATCGCGACCTCACAGGTTCGGGGGGCCACATTGTGATGGCATGCTGGCCGCTTGAGCTCAATGCCCGACGAGGAAACGGAGGAGGCATGACGGTTAGCGAGATCATCGAGCGGCATCCGCGGGCATCCAGCCTCGATCGCGACCTGATGTTCCGCTGCATCGACGAATGCTTCGAGTGCGCCGCCACGTGCACCGGCTGCGCGGACGCCTGTCTCGGCGAGGCGGACGTGACGGAGCTGGTGAGGTGCGTTCGGCTCAACCTCGACTGCGCCGACGTCTGCGACGCGGTTGGCCGCGTCGTGACCCGGCAGACCGAAACCGACCTCGCCGTGGTCCGCGCGGCGATCGAGGCATGCGTCGTGAGCTGTCGCGAGTGCGCCGAGGAGTGCGAGCGCCACGCGCACCACCATGATCACTGCCGCGTCTGCGCCGAGGTCTGTCGCAGGTGCGAGCAGGCATGCAGCGATCTGCTCGCCTCGATCGGCTGAGCCGCAGCGCGAGCGACATAGGGTAGGGCCGGACTGTGACGACGCGACCGACAAGGACGTCTCGATCGGCGGCGCCGGCCTGGCCGCGGCGGCGATCGAGCTCGGCCTCGTCGACGAGCTGCGCCTGTTCCACCATCCGGTCGTCGTCGGCGGCGGCACGCCTTTCCTGCCGCCCGTCACCGAGGACATCCCGCTGGATCTGACCGAGACTCGGACGTTCGGCTCGCGCGTGATCTACGAGCGCTACCGGCGCGCCCGCGACGAGTCGGACTGACACCCCCGTCCGTCGATCTGGCGCTCATGCCGCCCGGGTCATGTCGTGCGCGCGGTGCAGGTACTCGGCGAAGCTCCGGGCACGGCGCCCCAGCAGCCGTGGGATGTCGGTGGCGACCGCGGAGTTGCGGCCGTCGAGGAGCAGCGCGAACAGCTCGGCGCCGGCGGCGGCCTCGGCGGCCGGAACCCCGGCGGCCACGAGCGTCTCCTCGTACTGCGAGGGTGTCTGTGCCACGAACCGCACCGGCCGGTCCGGCCGGGAGAGCGCGGCGGCGACCTCGTGCATGCTGAGGCTCTCCGGTCCGGTCACCTCGTAGGTGCGGCCGGCGTGGCCGTCCTCGAGCAGCGCGACCGCGACAACCTCGGCCAGGTCGGCGGCGTCGACGAACGGCTCCCGTGCCTCGGGGACCGGCAGGCCGAACCAACCGGCGGCCACCTGTGCGGCGAAGTAACCCTCGTCGAAGTTCTGCATCAGGAAGCTCGAGCGCAGCACCGTCGCGGTCGGCACCCGCTCTCGCAGCGCGGCTTCCGCGGCAGCCGCCCCTCGTTCGCGCCGCCCGGACAGCAGTACGACCCGGTCGATCCCCAAGGCGGTCAGCTCGGCGCCTAGCGATCGCAGGCCCCGGGCAGTGGCCGGGTCGGCGATCTCGGGCGTGACGACGTACACGCCGGCTGCACCAGCCAGGGCGTCACGCCACGTGCCGCTGTCGGCCCAGTCGAACCGAGTTGACGTCGAGCGACTCAGCCGGCGCGCGGCGACGTCCCGCGTCTCGAGAGCGTCCGCTACCCGGCGACCGGACATGCCGGTGCCGCCGATCACGGCATACATGGGAGTGGAGGAGTGAGAGTTGGTCATGCATCGAGTGCACCACAGTTCCGCGTGCTTCTGAATGGGCAAGAAGCTCGTCTTCATACGCGTGCGTCTCGCTCGCGGCTACCATGGGCTCGTGGACGTGGTATCGGGACTGCTTGCAGACCCCCGCGCGCGTGAGGCGTTCGTGGTCAGGATCGAGATGGACTCGCCCTGGGCGATCTCGGTCGAGGACGAGGCGCCGCTCACCCTTGTCGCCGTGACGGCCGGGCACGCCTGGCTGGAGCGCGCCGATCAGGAGCCGCGGCCGCTCGAGGCCGGAGACATCGCTCTGGTCCGGGGTCCCGAGCACTACCGCATCGCCGACACACCGGGTCGGCCGACCACGGTGCTCGCCCGAGCCAACGGCGACTGCCGACCGGTCCCGGGCGAGGACATCGTGGATTCCACCTGGCTGGGCGTGCGGACCTGGGGCAACACGACGGACGGCGAGGCGAAGCTGCTGGTCGGCACCTATGAGCGCACCAGCGAGGTGGGTCGCCGGCTGCTGGCGTCCCTACCTACGATGGTCGTCGTTCCTGCATCGGCCGGTGACCGCAGCGTCGTCGATTTGCTGACCCGGGAGTCCCAACTGGACGACCCCGGCCAGAGCGTGGTGCTGGACCGGCTGCTTGACCTCGCCCTGGTGGCCACCATCCGGACCTACGTCGCCACAGCCGGGCAGGACGCTCCGGGCTGGAGCCGGGCACACCACGACCCGGAAACCAGACGAGCCGTCGAGATGATCCACGACGACCCGGCACGCGCGTGGACGGTGGCGTCGCTGGGCGGCGCGGTGGGGCTCTCCCGCGCGGCATTGGCGCGGCGCTTCGCCCAACTGGTCGGCGTTCCGCCGATGACCTACCTCACCCAGTGGCGCCTCACGCTGGCCTCCGACCTGCTGGCCGACCCGAGCATCACGCTCGACCAGGCCGCCCGCCAGGTCGGCTACGGCACCGCCTACTCGCTGAGCGCGGCCTTCAAACGCGAACGCGGCGTCAGCCCGCGCGAGTACCGGCGCAGCCTGGCCGCCTGACCAACGATCCGCTCGGGATGACGATCGGTCGGATTTCAAAGGATGGGACGCACGACGAGCATCCCGCGGCTCGAGACGAGATGGTCCAACTCGTCGGCCAAGCGTTGGATGTGTTCGCTCGCCTGCTGCTCGAACCGCTCGACCTCGACGATCGTCGCGATCAGCACGTAATCGGCTTGACTGATCGCCTGTCCGGGCACGTCCAGCGGCCGCGTGAGATGCCAATCCGACACCGTGTCCAGCGACCCGCGGACGATGTCCCGATCCTCCGTCATCAGACGCTCGAAGTCCTCGGCCAGCTCCGGGGAGCGCAGGCGAAACCACATGAGAAAGGTCGCGGGAGCACTCATCCACGCGAGCGTAATGCACGATCGCACCTGCCATGTAACGTACGTCGGCGCGGGAGTCGGATTTCAACCACTTCGAGAAGGGACCCGCCGTGAGCCCTGAACCGGCTGCCGCCGAGACCATCGTCCTCATCCACGGGTTCTGGGTGACCCCGCGCTCGTGGGAGCACTGGATCGCCAGGTACGAGGGGCGCGGTCACCGCGTGCTCGCCCCGGCCTATCCCGGCTTCGAGGTCGAGGTCGAGGCGCTCAATGCCGACCCGACGCCGATCGAGCAGGTCACCGTGCCGCAGATCGTCGAGCACCTGGAGTCGGTCGTCAGCGCGCTCGACTCGCCGCCGATCCTGATCGGCCATTCGGCCGGCGGCGTGTTCACACAGGTCCTGCTCGACCACGGCTTCGGCGCCGCCGGCGTCGCGATCAACTCGGCCCCGACCGAGGGCGTCAAGCGGATACCGCTGTCACAGATCCGCGCCTCGTTCCCGGTCCTAAAGAACCCGGCCAACCGCCACAAGGCCGTGGGCCTCACGTTCGAGCAGTGGAGCTACACGTTCACCAACGGCTTGCCCGAGGACGAGTCGCGGCGGCTGTACGAGCGCTACCACATCCCCGCGTCCGGGGAGATCTTCTGGGGCAGCGCGCTGGCCAACATCCACCCGGGCAAGGACGACACCTGGGTCGACTACGGCAACGACGACCGCGCGCCGCTGCTGTTCATCTCCGGCAGCAACGACCACCTGATGCCGCCGTCGATCCAGCGGTCCAACGCC
>Ga0081538_10005592_pt1 | contig 11279 bp, 9 predicted proteins | sample TabmetS5T2R1_FD_71022 | JGI IMG/M metagenome (GOLD analysis project Ga0081538, IMG submission 71022) | Tabebuia heterophylla rhizosphere microbial communities from the University of Puerto Rico - S5T2R1 | ecosystem: Host-associated > Plants > Roots > Rhizosphere ... | reverse complement strand
CATAGCAGGAAGAGCGACACTTGCTTTCAAGAACGCTCGTCTATGCACAGGAACCCTCCTTTTGACCAATATCTACCTAGACTCCTATTGGTTCGAGCAATATCTCGCTTATGCTTCGCCCATTTATTAACCTATTCTGCTGCGCAGCGCAACACGGGAGAGCCATTTTGGTGCGGTCGCTCGGTAGCCCCTATCCCTTAATCTGTCGGCGCCCCTGAGGGACGCCCGGCTCTACCAATGCGGCGTTTCCGCTGGCAGCTGGTGCAGACTCCGGGTGGTGCGTTCCCAGATGCGAGTGCAAAAGTGCTGTGTGTTTTTCCTATCTGCAGCGTGGTAGAATAGCAAGCGGTACATGCACGAGCGGCAGCACGGGGGCTGCAGCCGACCCAGGCGGGGCAGGACGCGTGTGATAGTGGTTGGCGGCAGGGGAGAGCTAGGAGAGCGGACAGTGGTCATGAGAATAAGGGTAAAGGAAAATACCATGTGTCACAGGCATAAGGGTAGAGGTACACTACAACAGTGGGTGGGGGTTATCGTCATACTGGCCACGATGCTCTTCGCCAGTGCCATCCCAGGACACGCGCGGAGTGGTGGTAGGCATGGGGGCAGTGGCCATGGCTTCCACGGTGGGCACGGTTGGAGAGGCCATGGCGGGCACGGTTGGAGAGGCCATGGCTTCCACGGTGGGCACAGTTGGAGAGGCCATGGCGGGCACGGTTGGAAAGGCTATGGCGGGCACGGTTGGAAAGGCTATGGCTGGGGAGGCGTAGGGGTCACCATCGGGCTCGGGCCATACTGGTGGCCCTATGGGTATTCCTATGGGTATCCTTATGGGTACCCCTATGGGTATCCCTATGGGTATTCCTATACGTATACCCCCCCGGTCTATGTCCAACCCTCACAGCAGTTATCAATCCAGCCACCCTCATCGCCTCCTGTCTGGTACTACTGTGACGATCCACAGGGCTACTACCCCTATGTCCAACAGTGTCCCGGTGGCTGGAGGACGGTGGCCCCGAGTCCACAATAGATGGCCCGAGACGATCTCCTCCCTTTGGGAGCGCAGGCACGGAATCGTTTCACGCGCATTGCATGGATATCACTGCCCACTTTTGAGCATATGAAAATGTACGGCGTTTGCTATAATAGGAGCCCATGTGGCTCCACGCAGGCCGTCGGCACAGGAAGACACGAGGCAGACGTCCCTTAGTCCATCAGGGAGTCAACACTACCTACTACCACTGTGAAGAAAGGAGACAAGGATGAGCCGTACATACCACACACTCTTAAGACTTTGCCTGGTGAGCGCCGTATTCTGGGGCCTCATGAGCAACGCGATGGCCCAGGAGCCAGCTAATCACTCGGGGACTTTGACCGTGACTGCCACCTCGGCGGCTGTTGGGGTTGGATGGTCATGGGGCAATGGGAACCTGACCTTGCTCAATGGGAGACAGTACCGTTTTAAAGTGAGTGGGCTTGATGTGGTGGCGGTAGGGTTCAAGCAGGCAACGGCGGTGGGGAATGTTTATAACTTAAAGAATATCAAGGATTTTGAAGGCACATATGTAGCTGGGACAGCGGCGGGCACGGTCGGGGGTGGTATGGGGGCATCATCAATGCGGAATGACAAGGGAGTAGTCATTAATCTGACAGGGGTAGGGCAAGGGGTTGACTTTCGCCTGGCAGTGTCCGGGATGACGGTGAAGCTGACCAAATAGAGTCCGCGAACAATCATAGGGCCTTGCCTCGCTGGTGAGCAGTGCATCAGGCCTGCTGGACTTTGCAGGGTGGCTTGCTTGCACCCTGCACGTACAGTTTCTAGTCCACGCTGCTTCCCCCTTGCACACAGGGGGAAAGAACTGTCACACCGACTTCTGCAACACACTCTCAGCATTACAGGTAATGAAAGTCCCAGGCCCTCAGGGTACTGTGCCTGGAGGCAGTGCTGCACCGCCTCCAGGGCGGACTACTGTTGGCACCGGCCAGTCCACGGCGCGGGGATCAGTTGGCCAAGTGAAGAATCGAGGTATGGACGTGGACGTCTTCCTTGCCCTCGGCATGTTTTCTGAACGCATTGCCCTGCACGGTGGCTTCGAGCTCGATGCCTTCCAGCAAAGTGAAGGGATTGATATAGCGGAGCACTGGGCCGATGATGGGAATCCGGTTGGGCAAGCTAGTGATGGACCCGAAGCGCAGACGCTCGATGATATCTGTACGCACGTGATAATCCAGGTCACCTTCGAGGGTGCTGTACCCATTGAGGAGCATGCTGAACTCGGGCGAGCGGACCTCGAAATTCGGTTGCAGGCGTACCTCACCGGCCCGCACCTGAATCGGACTCTCAATGGTACCAAAGATAAATGCTTTCTTGCCGAGACTGGCGAGTGCCGATCCGAGCTGGCCATCGGCTGCTAATAGCCCGGTCAGTGCATTGTGCACCGTATTCCACGGCAGCGTCACTGCCTTGGTGGTTAGACCGGCCACCAGGGTAGAGCCGAGAATGGCGCCATCCACAATGCGAAAAAACCCCTTGCCATTGACCGTCTTGCTCCAGCCAGGCTCGTCGCGGAAGCTGCCGCTGAGCACTAACTCCGCCCCCAGGGTGCCTGACATGCTTGCTGGTTCGTCGCGCTTTGGCTCAAGGATAAACAGCGGCGCCAGGAGAAACAAAACGCGTGAGAGGGACAGACGTTCGCCACTCTGGACCCGCAGCTGGAGATCTTTGGCCATGACATGCACGGCGAAGTTATGGACAGGTCCCTGCAGATCGACGAACGACGTTGCGGCAAGCTTCACCTCGCCGTCAAGCACATCCGCCCGCGCCGCCTCGACTGTCAACCGCCCTTGTGCCAGTCCGAGATGCGCGGTTAGCGCTTCAGATTTGTCTCCTTCAATCACCAGACTCTGCAGGCGGATATCACCTGCATACGAGACGTGGTGCAGCTCAATAGGACCTGTGACGGGAATGCGGAGGCCAGCAGTCCCCACCAGGTCGACCGCCTCTTTCAACTCGAAGGCTGCAGGTAAGAACCCCATGGTGAGGCCATAACTCACCTCCCCGGAGAGATGCACCTGCAGGGCGCCTTGCAGGTCGATATGTGACGGCGTGCGCCGCACCTGCATGTTCGTGAGTTCAACTGCTGTCCCCTGCCCCTGCAGGCGCAGGCTCGGGATCTCCCAGTACTCCAGAGAGTGTGTGGACGACACCTGGCTGGTGAGAAGTACTGGCGGCACTTCTACCTCCTCCAGGACACGCTCGCCTTGCCGTGCCTGGCGGGTAATCGTGCCTGTCTGTCCCTGGAACACCCCCTTGAGCTGACCGTTCGGGGTCACCTGCAGCTCCACTTGCCCGTTGCCTGTGGTACGCAGGTGCAGGGTAGCGGCCCCCTGGGAGCGAAAGTCCTGCACTTGCTGCGTGTGCTCAAGCGCTATCTCATGCACCTGCACGGCGCCCTCCCCTTGCATGGTCTGGAAGAGGTTCTGCATCTTCCCTTGCATGCGCACCACTGCCTGAGTCTGACCCGCAACCTCTACGCCGTTGATCTGTAGCAGCGCCAACACGGACATCACCCACGGCGCCTGGGCCGCAACAGCCACCTCTACCTCGAACACTGACTGGTCAGTGATCTGTACCGGCAGACGACCATGCCGGACGGTCAGCTGCAGGTCGTCCCCCACGAGCTCTAGCTGGCGCGCCCATAGCGGGCCGTGGTGCTCGCGCCCGAAGAGGCCGCTCACTTGCGCTGCCGATAGCTCCGCCAGCGTGGTGGCACCCTGGCGCAAGCGCAGCTTATGTAGCTCCTTATCCCCTGAGAGTTGCCAGCCCGTGCGCCCCGTCTGCACTGTTGTTGGACCGTCCACTGTCGCCTCGATGATGGTGGGCTCGCCCGGCGTGTCACCTGCCAGGACTCGTTGTATGGGTATCTGATGGAGGTGCAACTGCAAACGGCCCTCGGCCGGCTGGCCCTGGTCCAGAAAACGCCAGGAGCCGGCACCCTCCACGTGGCCATTGCCTCGTCTAGCCTTGACGTCCGCGATATCGAGCCCACCAACCACTTTCACCACGCGCGTCCATAACTCCGTGAACGGCATGTCTGCAAACACAAAACGCGCGCTGGTCACCACCAGGTCCCATTGCATGCCAACCCAGACATTGCCCTGCAAGCGGATGCTATACGGGCCGTTGACATGCAGCGGGTGCGTGAACTGCACTGGCACTTCTGGTACCAGCGCATTAACGAACGCACCACTCAGGTCGCCCTCGAGCTGCATCGAGATCTGAGGCTGTTGAGCAAGCGTCAGTTTGCCCTGACGGATCGTCAAGCGCATCTCTGGTGACTCGATGGTGCAGCCATCAAAGGCCAGATGCGTGAAGGGTATGGACAGCGTCGCGGTACATTGGAACACTGCCTGCGTGACCCGGAACTCGCGCTGATCCAGTTCTGCCGGCTCCAGCCGCAGCTCCGGAAACCGCACGACGTTCTGGAGGCGATACACCTTCCCGTCATGTGTGAGACGGCCGCTCATCTGCGATATGACAAAATGTTGTAATGGTTTGCCAAGCACCTTGTGCACCGGGAGATTGTCCACGCGCCAGTCGATGCCACCGCCTGGTGCGTGCTTCGCGAGGGGGAGGTCGCCCTTCAGAAGGATGTCGCTACCAAAGGCACTGGCCGAGACCTGTGGGATGGTGAGTATCCCTTCCTTGAGGAAGACCCTGGTGACGATCTTGCTGAAGCTCTCCTGGTGCCATGTCATGCCAGCGAGGGAGGCCTCGAGGCTGGCCTCGAGGCCTGTCAGGCGGGCATCCCAGGGTTGTTGCGCATCACGACTGAGCGCCCCGTCAGCCTGTGCCGCAATGTACAAGGGACCTTGTATATACATGGCCGGGGACAGAAGCATCTGCAATGCCCGGGTCACCGGCTGACTATCCTTGACGTCCAGGGCAAAGGCCACATGCCCGTGCCAGGCGTCCTCGTCGGCCTGTATCCAGGCCCGGTCGTGCAGCGCGAAACGGCCACTTGGCGCTTCAATGGTCAAGGTCTCGCAGGACCACTGGTTGTCCTGCCACTGCCCCTGCAGGCGCACCTGGAGGTGCTCCAGCACGGCCTCAGCCGGTGCGCCAGCCGCCGGCCACCGCAACTGTTGCAACTCCAGGCCGGCCGTGATATTGACCCCCTGTATGCCATCAAACACCAGGCGGACGTGGACCTGCTGGATATGTCCGTGGGGTTGCCAGGCAGCATGCAGCGGCAACAGGGACGTCACCACCGCGAAGTCAAGTTGGCTGACGTTGACCTCAGTGTGGCCTACAAGCGGCTCTGGCGAAGCGACATGCTGTAGCTGTCCGTCCACCGTCAAAGCTGCGCCGGCAGGGCCGGAGAGGGCAAATTGCCACTGCCAGGGCGCGTTAGCAAGCGACGGGCTTTCGGCATGCAGATCGAAGCCGTAGGTGGTCCCATCGTCTCCCATATGCAGCTGTCCCCCAGTCAATGTGATGTCAAGGCGGCGATCGGGCAGCGTAGGGGGCTTCGACGGTTTGGGCGCGGCAGGTGTGGTCGGTGTGGTGAGGTGAGCCAGCAGGGCTGACATGTTCCACTGTCCGTCGTGGCGACGCCGCAGGTTGACGGTGAGATCTTCAAGGCGCAGCGCAATGGGGTCAGAAGATGCGAACAGCCACACCGCCGCCATGTTGAGGCTGAGCCGCTCCAGGCGTAACAGCAGAGGCGCCTGCGGTTCCGGGCTCTCAGCCACCTCGATACCACGGAGTTCCAGACCGCTTAACCACCCTCCGCCGACACCTGCGATGGTGACTGGGGTATGCAACTGCTTGCTGAGGACCGTACCGAGAAGTTGCGGCCCCCATTGTACCAGAACAAATTGGGGCAGGAAGACCATGAGGCACACCAGCACTGCACCCACCAGCGGCCAGCGCCAGCGGCGTTGGCGCCGGACAGGCGGTGACGCCGCCGTTGTGGGGATGTTCGACTGCTGGGTCATAGGGTCCTCCGCGCCTTATGAAGGTGTGTGTCATCCGTTAGAACACATGATTGGGAAATCCAAGCACCGGCAGCGGTCACCCTGACGCCGGTGACTACATAAGAATTGCCTCAGCATCCGGCGCCCCGTCTCACTGGGCCGTGGGTGCTGGGGGCGGTGCGAGATGAGCGGCGAGCCAGCGCTGCATCGCCGGACGCAGAGGGGGAGGCGGCACGGGCAATGTGTAGTCAATCCGCCGGGCATACGCCGCCCGCTGGTACACCTGCACCAATACCGCGCCGAGCGCCAAGGGGACATCCGCATCTGGTGGCAGCAGAGGGACAGGGCAAAGCGGCAGCGGCGCATCCAGCGCCACGGGCCAGATCTCGGAGCGACGCATATCCCCGCAAAAGGCGCGATTCACCAGGACAATATACTCACAGATCAGAGGTGGTTCCTTGACCTCCCACCCCGGCCGCTCGCCACCTCGGAGCAAATCAAGCTCGATGAGATGCACGTCAGTCCGTAAGAGGCTTTTGCGTTTTGCTCGGTACAGGTGGAGGCCATCACCGCGCTTGTTGACTGGTGAGAGAATTTCAATAGCGGTGACCAGCGTGTCGGTGGCCGTCTCGCGCACCTGCACCGTGCGCATTTTGTGTTCCTCCGGGAGCATGGCAAGACGCTGGATCGGAGCCGCCGGAATGGCCACCGCTGTGGCGCTGGATGGCGTTGCCACGACGGTTTCCAGGATGGCGGCGTCCGGATACACCGTTTTGGTTGTCGCAACACCGACTTCTTCTAACACGGTGCGGACTTCGACGTCTGCGTAGTACCGAGGACTCAGTACCGCATTTAACTGTGCCTTGATCTCATCGGCGAATGAATGATGGAAGCCGCGCCAAATTTCCGGGGCTTCCAGATACGGATCCATACCAGGAAATGGCGATGACATCAGCAACCCTCCTTAGCCTGCTTTCCCTGGCGCTGCCACCGCAGGCTAAGGCCGTACCCAGCCTCACCTCCAGTAGCCGTACCATGCGCATTGTACCAGACCCTTGCGACTTTAGTCCACGAGCGGGGCGGCTGTCGACGGCTGTTCCAGCCATTCCCGCGGGAGTGCCCCTGTCGTTGTGCTGAAAATTTGCAACAGCACCGCACCTTTTGATACCTTTGTGCGGTGCGACTGGGGCATCTGGACGGCGGGTTTGGAAGGGGGAGTGAGGGAACCTCCTCTCAGCCAATGAGCCTAGCTCCGACCTGCCTTGTCCTGATTCACTGCCCTGCCCGCGCTCTGCTGTCGTCTATGGACTGGAACCTATGCCTAAGGAGTCCTATGTTCTGGCCTAGAGTCGTCTTTATGCTGCTGCTGCCCCTGGGGCTAGGGGGGTGTTGGGAACATTCCACACGCCTTCACTCTCCTCCGACGGCGTCCTCTAGCCGTTATGCGCCTCTTTCCTCAGCAGGGGATGACCTCCCCACACCGCGTCTCTTCCGGATCGAGTACTCGTCGGAATCCCCGGACTAGAGGTCAAGGAGGCCTCAGGCATGATCAAGGAACCTCCTCGCGGCCACGGCACGCTATTGGACGAGAGGGACGGCACTGGCCAGGTCGTACTTCACGATGGCCCGGATCTTGTTCTCGATCTGCATGTAGCGCGCCACCTTTTTCGCCGGCAGCACTTTACTCAGCTTTGGCACGTACGCCTTCTTCAACTGGGCCTCGGCCTGCTCGATAGACACCGCCTCATCAATGAGCGGCTTGGCCTTCTCGTCGGTGAGTGACTTGTTCCGATAGTCGGCGGCGTAGCGCTCAATCAGCGCAACGATACGTTGGTTGATCTTCTGCAGGTCGCGCTGATAGTCCTCGTAGATAGGCCAGAAGCGCTGTGCCTCTGACTCCGTCAACTCGATGTTGGCCCCCACCACCAGCTTCTTGTCTGCTTGCATTTTCTGGCGTAAGAGTTCCATAGTGTCGGCTGGTTTCTCTTGCCCCAGAGCAGGGGTGGTGCAAGCCATGAGCACTGCCGTGAGTGCGGTGACTAGAAGAGGGATTCGCCGGCTTCCTCGCATGCATGATCTCCTTATCTTTGCTTGGGTGCAATATGAACATAAGAGGAGTGTAGCGCTGGGGCAGAGTGCCCACAATGAGACCTTGGGCCAATACCCATTGGCCCAAAGTCCAATGGGCCGTCCGCTGGTGCTGGTGCATGCTGTGCGCCGCATTGCTCCACCTGCGAGAGATAGCGGCGGTTCAGGTCGAGCGCCAGTCTGGCGCCGGTAGCTCAATCCGCACATGTATGGCCCTCCGACGGAATGCCAAAATAGTCGCGATAGGCGCTGTAGCGATGGGTTTCCTCTGCCGGATCCAGACCGAACTGTGCCAGGGTATAGCGGTGCTCGCCGTATCGATGCTGGTGGTGCTGCTCCAGATACCGCCGCATGCACGCTTCGGCTTCCTGAGAGAGGGAGCGACCAAAAGCAGTATAGATGCGCTGCACCGTGCCGATGGGGTCACGGGTGAGCGCCTGATAGTGCACATCGTAGAAGCGACCGTGCGCCGCAGGATGCAGGCGGCGGAATTGGACGGCGTGCTCGAGTACCTGGGCCCAGTAACGGGTGGTTTCAAGACCAATGTGGAGGGGATACACATGATCGCTGAACGCGCCTTGCAGCACGGTGCGCAGGCTCGCGAGCGACGGAATGGCCGCGAGGGGATCGCGGTGGGTCTGAATAATACCGGCATCGGGATACGTCTCCAGGAGGGCCTCCAGTCCGGAGAGGTGGGCCGGCGACTTGAGCACCCACGGCGCCCCCGGACAGCGCCATTGCAGATGCTGCAGGAAGCGGCGATGGAAGTGATACGCCGGTCGGAGGTCGGCGTGGTCGACCCAGGCCTCATACGTCGGGATCCGGAAGGTGGTAGCGAACTGCGGGCTCCGAAAGACATGACTGGTGATGGCCACACACTCCTGGGGTAAGCGCGCGCTCACCTCATGAATGCGCTTGAAATCGGGGGCTAGCCTGTGGATCCACTGCATGCGCCGTTCGGCCTTGGCAATACGCGGATCGCTCGCATAGGTTGCCCGCTCAGGCGGCGGGGAGGGGTACATGACCTCCCAACTCAGCGGTGTACGATTGCTGGGATCTTGAGCCAGCAGCCCATGCAACAGGGAGGTGCCCGTCCTGGGCAAGCCCACAATGAAGAGCGGGCGGACAATGCCCTGCTCCGCTATGCCGGGAAAGCGCTTCCAGTCATCCTCCAGGTGGAGGCGGTTGATGAGCAGCCGCAAGGTATCATGACCAACCGCCAGGCGTCCCAAAACATTGAGTCGGGCTTCGTGTTCACAGCTCTGCAGCAGGAGCTGCAGCGACTCCCGAAAAGGAATCGTGCCGAAGTCATGCAGCCCCGTGTGCTGGCACGCCGCCTCCAGCAACTGGTCCGCGTTGAGCCGCACCAGCGGCATGCCGAGACGTTGCCACACGTGGCCGCCCAGATTCAAGGCACGCAGCCACAGCGGCCGGCTGGGATGGTAATGGCCTGTCGCATGGACAGGCTGTCCATTGCCTGGTGTCATCGCCATCACTCGCGGATCGTCCTGTCGGTGCGCTGCGGTTGGGTCTGAGTCTGTCTCGGCCTGTGTTACCGTCCCAATGTCTTGTTTTGTGTTCACGCCGTCCTCTCTCCTTATCTGTAGAGCTGGGGCAGAGATTGCTCTGCTGTGCCCAGTGCCGGCTTGTAGTTAGGCAGAGCAAGTATGGGCGCTTTCGGCTACCATTAGGCATATGGCATCGTCAGGCAGACGAGCACCCTGTATAAGCGCGGCTATTGCAGGAAGACTATAGAGGTAGCAGACACGCATAGTGCATCTCCAAAGGTCTCAACAGAGGAGTATCAAGACGGATGTCCAAGTTCATCATGGGTGTGTTCCTCCTCGGTGGTATAGTCTTACTCAGCTGGATGGTCGGGCAAGTCGGCCTCAGAGACCTGCTCGCGAGCTTCCAGATTGTGGGCTTCTGGCTCGTACCCTTTTTTCTGCTTGAGATCATCCCTGACCTGCTCCATACCGCTGGTTGGGCAGCCTGTTTTCAGGGGTATCAACGCCGCCTGAGACTGTGGCAATTGTATGGCATACGACTCGCCGGTAACGCCATCAATCAGGTGACACCCACGGCAACTCTCGGTGGAGAAGTGGTGAAAGTCTTGCTTTTGCAGCCTACCCTTCCAAGAGCCCAGGCGACGGCTGCAGTCGTCATTGACAAAGCGAGTATAACGCTCGCGCAGATGTTCTATCTGGCTTTTGGGCTCGTTTATGCCATGGGACATCTCCCCCTCTCTAGTGAGTTACAGTGGGCCTTGAGCCTCACCATCGGCTTAATCTCGCTCGGCTTGCTGGGTTTTGTCGCCTTTCAGCGCTATGGGCTCTTATCAAAACTCGTCTCCCAAGTGAGTCGTCTCAAATACACCCCGCGCAAGCTCCGCCAGTTGAGCCAGCATTTGGCACCGCTGGATGCACAACTCATGGCATACTATACGGCCCACCCGTGGCGGTTTGGCGGCTCACTCCTGTGGCATTTTGTCGCCTTTGTTTGTGCCGGATCCAAAACGTACATTCTACTCCGGCTTTTGCTTGGCCACCAGGCCCCCGGATGGTTCGAGGCACTCATGGTGGCGATGGCCGTGGCGGCGCTCGACCAGATGTTCTTCCTCGTGCCGGCACGCCTCGGGACACTCGAAGGTGCCCGTGTCCTCGTGCTGTCTGCAGTGGGCATCGCCCCGGTGTTCGGGCTCACCTTTGGGCTCATTGCGCGGCTCGAAAGCCTGTGCTGGAATGGGATTGGACTCTTGATCTATGGCCTGTGCACCCGCCGGACTTTTCTTGCCCAGTCTGTACGACCTCTCCCAACTTCTGCCCCGACTCTGCCACCCTCTGTAGGGTAAATGTCACACAGACCCCCGAACAACCCTTGAGATCACGTCCTACTTACCATCGTGGAGCGTTTTCTGACCTTTCCTGGAGAAATCAATGGACTCGCCGAGAATACGTGCGGCCTCTTGCGGCGCGTGGAAGCCCGTTGAGTTTTCGGCCTCGACGAAATCCAGATAGAACTGCGCCTTGCGCTGGAAGTCTTGCGCCCTTAGGAGCTCGCTGTCGGTCTTGCCCGCCCCCTTCGCCGCTTTGAGATCTTTGATCAAATCCACCAGCGCATCCATCGCCACGTTACGCAACTTGTAGGTGCGCTCCTGAACCGCCTCGACCCGCGCCTTGAGTTCCTCCTCGGGCCACTTGTGTCAAGTCTGG
>Ga0081538_10005590_pt1 | contig 11283 bp, 10 predicted proteins | sample TabmetS5T2R1_FD_71022 | JGI IMG/M metagenome (GOLD analysis project Ga0081538, IMG submission 71022) | Tabebuia heterophylla rhizosphere microbial communities from the University of Puerto Rico - S5T2R1 | ecosystem: Host-associated > Plants > Roots > Rhizosphere ... | reverse complement strand
TTCGATTCTCTTTTTGATGTCCTGCTCCTTTTTCTCGGTAAAGCCCGGCACCGTCTGAAGCCTGCCCTCGGCAGCAGCATTTTCCAGCCCTGCCAAGTCCTTGACCTGCAGCTTGTCATAGAGCGCCTTTATTGTCCTAGGGCCGATGCCTTCAATGCCGTACAACTCATCGATGTTGATCGGGACCTTGGCTTTCAGCTCTTCCAGATGGCGCACCTTACCGGTCTTGACATATTCCTCTATCTTGGCGGCGATGGCTTTGCCGACAGATGGGATTTCAAGCAGCGCCGCGACGCCGCCATTGTCGTATACATCAGCAACATTCTCAGACAAATTCGCGATAGTGTCTGCCGCCCTGTAGTAAGCGCGGGCGCGAAACTGGGTGTTGGCATCGTCTTCGCCAACTTCAGTCAGAAAGCCAAGGTGGCGCATTATCTTGGCGATGTCAGAGTTTTTTACCGCTACCAACCGATAATTACCGGCCAGCCGGGTTCTTAACATTTATCTGCCAGCGCTGCACAATAACAACTACTGTTACTGCAAAAGAACGGTAATGATGATCGCTTTCTAGCTCTGAGCCGTTCTTAAAATTATAAGAACATGAGAGATGGGAGGGAAATGCCGATATATAAAGCCCATCCCCATGTCGCAACCTTTGCGTCTGAACTGCAATCAGCGCTACAGATAATTTTACCTTTGGTAAAATCCGCTTTTGACTAGTCAAATGCGCTTATGATAGCACACAAGCGCCGCTGATAACGTCGGCATATTCTGTGATTTCTACAATGCGTCTGCGATAACTATAACGCACGCCTTAGCAGGGTTAATCTTTCGGCCGTCCGTTAATACGCTGCAATGGAGATATATGAAGCGCTCGGCTGGTTCGTGACTGGATTCGCGCCCACTTTGGTTGCAATGGAGGTAGCATGGAGAATAGGCAAGCGTAGGCTTACGCCTATGGAGGCAAAGATCCCGTAATGGAGATCTATACGATGCTGGGGTCGGCCGCGCTTGCCGTGGTCGGAGGGCTGGTTGGCCTGCGCCTTGCACGCGACGAGTGGCTTCTGCACAAAAGGCGAGAGCTGGCTCAGAAATAATGAAATTTTTTAAACGTTAGCTAGCGTGCATGCTATTGCATACTCGCATGTTATTGACGTCTGTCTGACAGACTGGCAAAACCCAGCTACGGCAGAGTGTAATTTTTCTTGACCGCAACGACCGACCTTCCTGCATGCATACAATATAGGAGATAGGTTTGCTCAAAAGTGGATTAGTCGATTGTTTAAAGGGTATCGGGGTGCATTAGCAGGAATAGCATTGCAGCATGATCTTGCACACTCTCGTCCAGCTACCAAAATTTCCTCCGCACAAATCCAGCGCTAATCCAGTACTAATCCCAGTATCCGCCGCACTAATCCCCTTTGCGGTGCTGCTAATCCACAAGTACAGGGGTAATGCCTTCATGTACGTGGTTGCGAGAACCAACAAGCATCTCGAGGATTATGTTAAAGGCGACGTTGAGAAAATGAACGGCATGCTCTCGCCGGAAATGAGGGCAGAGGGCATCTGGTACGTGTTTGCTCTAGGGACGGTCGACAGCATGAACAAAAAGACAGGCGAGCGAACTAGTAGGAAGAAAGGCAAACAGGAAGAAAACGACAGCAATGCCGATACGCTGGTCAGTAGCCTGAACAACAACAACAACTCCTCCTGATCGGCAACAATTTTTATAGCAATTGCGTTCCTCCCTACTGCTAGAGAAGATGCAGAGGCCAGACTGGGACACGTATTTCATGCTTCAGGCCGAGATAGCAAAGCTGCGCTCAAACTGCCTCACCAAGCACATCGGCGCGGTGATAGTCAAAGACAACCGGCAGATAGCGACCGGCTACAACGGGACCCCGCCGGGGATAAAGAACTGCTTTGAAGGCGGCTGCCCCCGCTGCATGGCAAGGATAAAGGGCGAGGTCAAGTCAGGCGAGGGTCTCGACCGCTGCCTGTGCACCCACGCCGAGGCAAACGCGATAATGCAGTGCGCGCTCTTTGGCAACGCCGGCAGCACCCGCGGCGCCACGCTCTATTCCACCTTTGCGCCCTGCATAGAGTGCAGCAAGATGGCAATCAGCGTCGGCATAAAGAGGATAGTTGTCCTTGCAGACTACCTCGAGGACGGCACGCAACTTTTGAGAGACGCCGGAATCGAGCTGGTAAAGCTCAAGCCGGAACTCATGAAGCCGTGGCTTGGGGTCATCACGCAGGACCCTGAGACATCTGCAAAGGCAGTGAACAAGTAAGGGATATGGTGAACATCCACATTACCCAGTTCAACGTGCAGCTTTATTTTAGAGAGCCAATACTCGATAACGCAAACAAGCTAAGCGGCGCGTTCAGCCAGTCGGAGGGCCTTAATGCAAGCAGGGCAAGCGACTACGATAGCAGCCACCCGATGCAGGACACAATGTCATTTTTCAGGGAAGGCTTTCGGATAGCGCCCGTCCAGTCGAACGTCTTGCCCTTTCGAATACTACAGGTCATGAGCTACCCAAACGCGCTGCAAGACCCGGACAGCGAGACAATAGCATGCCTGCATTATGTCGCCGCGTCGCTAAAACGGCATCTCAATGTCGACATTGAAAGCGACATTTACGCTGTAAGAGTGGTTTATCATTCAATAGTGACCGGCAGCCATGACATCCACAGGATGTTGTCAAAGATGACCCGAATCGATAGAATCCCCACGCTTGCGGGCAGGTACGTTGGCCACAAGAACCCAATGGACGCTCTCCAGCTTACGTCAATGACGGGCGGCGAGCTGTCGCACAAGTTCTGGAACGACATTCGAGTTAGCCAGTTCAACACCAACTCGTACGTCGTCACGATATTTAACGAGACTGACTCGCTTGCAAGCGCCCTTGACTTTATCAAGAACGTCAAGCAGTTCGTCGCAACCCTTATGCAGGAAATGGAAGTTGCTGCAACAGAGAGTTGATGATCAAGATCAGGACGGCGGCCAAGGCAGACAAAGAAGAGATCCTCAGCTTTTGCTCTAACACCTTCAGTTGGGGCGACTACATTGACCAGGTGTGGGACTTTTGGTACAGAGACAGGAACGGCCGGCTGCTGGTTGCAGAAGAGTCTGGCAGTAAAAAGAAGATTGCAATGTCGCACGCGGCTGTCTGTCCGGACGAAAAGAGCGTCTGGCTTGAAGGCATAAGGGTGCACCCAGACTATCGCCGGTCGCAGATCGCAAGCAAGCTGATTGAAAAAATGCTGCATTATGGCCGCCAAAAAGGGGCGCGTCAAGCGTCTGCAATAGTGGCAGCAGACAATGCCGCGTCGCAGCGCATGATGGAGAAAAACAGCTTTGAAATAATATCGAGGTGGGTCTTCTACAGCACCGCTGACAGGCTGAGGCCGTGCAAATCGGAGGCAAGGCTGGCGACTGCAAGAGATCTTGACGCCATTTGGCAGTACCTTAATGCATCCGAGGTCTACAGGCTGTCAGCAAAAATGTACGTCAGGTCTTGGCACTGGTACCAGCTCGACCATAGAGCTCTCCAGAACCTTGTCGGGGACCAGCGCGTCGTGGTGATAGGGCAGTGGCCCGTCGACGGCGTTGCAGTCATCAACAGGACTAGCTACTGGACCAGAAAAAACATACTGCAGGTAGTGTACCTCGACTCGACATCCCTGCGCTCGCTGCGCCACCTAATGTCGTTTGTGACCAACATGTACATTGCCGACAAGTTTCAGCACCTGCAAGTCGTCTGCCACCGGAGCAAGAGCATGACGTCAGTGCTCGAGAAATTCATGACCGAAGAAGAGGAGCAATTCCTTCTTTACAATAAAGTGCTTGTGGCATAGGGCTTGCAGACTTAAGAGGACTAGTGGAGCTCCCGTTCGAGCCTGTCCATCTTTTGGAGAAGCTCCAGATTCTTGGACTTGACCTTGTCTAGTTCTTCTCTCATCTGGGCTACCTCCTTTGGCTTCTTGCTCGCTTCCTTTATCATGTTTATGCATTCTTCAGCCACCCTCCTCACCCTTTGGTCAAGGTCGTTCTCTGCGACCCACGTCATGTCTGGGATGGCCTTGGCAGCCTCGGCGTCGGCAAACGCACGGAGAGCATTGATGCGCACCCGGAACCACTTGTCTGTAAGCAGACCCTTCAGGTGGTCAAACACAATGGGGTTGCCGTCAACAAACTTGCCAAGTGCAAAAGTAGCCGCCTCTCTCACCCTGTGGTAGTTGCCGTAGCGGCTCTTGTCCACCAAAAACCCGGCTATCTCTTTGTCGCCGGCAAATTCCTTGAGGCCGCCTATGGCGCCTTGCGCTACAACATTCTGAAAAGTATTCGTGGTTTCAGCTGCCTTTTTCAAAACTGAAATGGCCTGCCTGCTCTTTGTCCTGCCTATTGCAATCGCAGCTTCAGACTTGACGAAATAGCTTTCGTCGCCTTGCAGCACCGGCTTGAGCAGCTCGAGCGACTCTTCCTTTTTGAATTCGCCAATGGCTTTCACCACCGCCCGCCTCGCTTTCGGGTGCTTGACTGCAAGGCACTTTTTCAACGCTTCATAGGCATAGTCGGACTTGGCAACGCCTAGAGTTTTGGCAGCTTCGGCTGCCACGCCCCAGAACTTGTCATGCAGGATGGTGTCTTTTAGCACATCAATGACGGCATCTGTTGAATTGCCCTTGAGGGCGCGGGCAGCCTCGACACGCTCGATAACTGTGCTGCCGTCCTGCAGCTGCTTTACGAGCATCTCCTTTGGCGCCCTGATAGACATCGTCTTCAGTATCTTGAACTGCGGGTCTATCGAGAACCATTCGACTTCCCTGTCAACTGGGATCTGGAACGCACACTCTTTGCCCGACACGTCAAAAGTGTATGTCTTTTCACCCTTGCCAAAAACCAGCCTGATTTCAATCTGAAATTCAAACGGCTCGCTAGCCTGCGCCTGCTCTATCTTTAGTTTTGCCATGCCGTCACCAGCTGAAAACTCGGCTCTGAGCTCTGGGTGGCCTTCCCTGAATATCCACTGGTCAAAGAACTGCTGGAGGCTCTTGCCCGTTTCAAGCTCGAACACCTTGCGCAGGTCGTCTGTCTCGGCGGTGCTGTTGGCAAACCTCTGCAAATAAGTCTTGAGCGACCGCCTGAAGTGCTTGTCGCCGATGTAGTGCCTGAGCATGTGGAGCACGCATCCGCCCTTTTCGTACGTGTGCCTGTCAAAGAGGTCGTCTGGGTGCTTGTACACCTTGGTCACGATGGGCCGGACATATCTGTTGCCGGCTTCCTCGAAATAGTCGTCGGCAGTCAGCATCATGTAGTACTGGAACTCGTCGTTGCCCCTGCTTGCCTCCCAGTAGAGGGCATCGCAGTAGGTGGCGAACCCCTCGTTGAGCCAGATGTGCTGCCAGTCCCTGCACGTGACAAGGTCGCCAAACCACTGGTGGGCAAGCTCATGCGACACTAGGTGGTCGCTCGTGAAATCAAGATGCGCCTCTTTGTCGTGCAGCGTGTCAAGAGTAAGCGTAGTGCAGCTGGAATTTTCCATGCCGCCATAGACGAAATCCTGCACCGCTACCTGCGCGTATTTTTCATACGGGTACTTTGTGCCAAGGTAGCTTTCAAAGAACCTGAGCATTTCAGGCGTGTGCTCAAATGACCTGGCGGCGTCCTGCTTCCTGTCCTGCGGCACGTAGTACTGCAGCAGGCCATTGCTTTCCTTTATTTCGGCGTACCTGCCAATCACCACCGATGCAAGATAGGCAGGGTGCGGGTTCGACTCGGACCAGTGGTAAATCTGCTTTTTGTTTTTGTTGCGCTGCTCCACTTTCAGCAATTTGCCGTTTGAAATGGCCGTCATGCCGGCTGAGACCGTGACTGAAATTTCGCTTGTAAACTTGACCTGCGGATGGTCGATGCAGGGAAACCAGTACTTTGCCTCGATACTCTCTCCCTGTGTCCATGCTTCAGGCTGCTTGCCTGGATATTGCCTATCAGGCACGATAAAGTAGAATCCCTTGCGCGGACTGACAGTATATATGATATCGAGCTTGATCTTGCTGCCCTCTTTGAGAAACCTGCCAAGCTTGATTGCCAGCTTGTCGTCGAGACTACGGAATTCAAGCCTGCCGTCGGCAGACACCGACTTTATTTGCAGTTCGGCGGCGTCAAGCGCGATGGTATCGGTGTCCTGCAATATCGTGATGTCAAGGCGCTGGCTACAGCTTATCGTGCGCTCGTGAAGATCAGGCTCTATCGCAAGCCGCATGTGGCTTATCGTGAACAGAAGCGACGGGGCATAATGCGCCCTGCTGCCGGGGAGCTCGAACCTCTTCCTGCCGTCTTCGCCTTCAAGCATTGTATGCTTGCTAATCGCAGGGCATGACAAAATAAAGGTTCGCTCATGCTTTGCTCCAAATGCGGCCCTGAGTCATGGTATCGCTAGTGATATTAATAATAAGAAGCGATTCTATCACTGTTTCATGATGCTCTGCAGCGTCTCAGTATCAGTAAAATCTTCTATAACTTGAAGCTATTCCGCTTTTAGATACTTGGCTGGCAAAGGCTCTATCGAATTTGTCACTAGAAGAAGTGTGTGCCGACTTAAGAAATTTGGGCTTAACTTTCATCTCGACGCAATAAGAAAGGCCAACCTGACAGTAGAGCAACTTGCAGAGAGAGAAATCTTTGGAAGATGTTAAAAGAGATTGAAGAAGAAGGAATAGGGCAAACAGGTCATCTATCTAGGGGTATTGGAATTCATCTTGATCCAACAACTACCCGCTATTAGCTAGTATCCCTCTCCTGCTGGTCGCAGGGTTTGACGTAACAGAGGTTACGCTAGCGTGCTATCCTTAGCTTGCCCACGTACTGCCTGACCTTGCCCACTACCTCTTCATGGCTGTACGAGCCGAGAACTCTGATGACAAGGACCATCCTCCTGCCGTTGATAGCCACTGGAAAGAAAAAGAGATCTGAACTGTCGTTGTGCGCCATCAGGTAATGGAACTTGCCAAAATAATCCTCATTGCTCTCGAAAATGCTCATAATAATCTCTGTCTGACCCAGCATTACCTCAAACCTGTCCTGCTTTGGCATCGGCATGTCTGGCCTGACGTGCAGGGCAAGCGGGAGCCCTTTTTCGATTATCCCTGTGCCAAGGATGTTCTCATGTATGTTGGCGATCTCTTTGCAGATTTGGTCTCCATCCATGCTTCTAGCTCTCAGTACAGGCAAAAATAACTTGTCATCATCAAATGGCGTCAAGCGACCAAGGGTTTTCCACGGTCGACAGGTCCTGCCCAGCCATGCTGTCGCCGGCAATTTTCGCCCTGACAAGCCGCCTTACAAGCTTGCCAGTCCTTGTCTTTGGCAGCTCTGTCACTATCCTCACTTCATCAGGCCGGGCAAACCTCCCTATTGACTCCTCGACTTTTTTGATGATTTCTTTCTTCAAGCTACTGTTGTCTGCCTTGTAGCCATCCTTAACCACTATGCACACTACTATCGCCTCACCTTTCAGGTCGTCCGGCCTTCCAACCGCCACCGCCTCCGCGACAGCCGGGTATGATGCGGCAGCCGCTTCAACTTCTGCTGTCCCTATCCTGTGGCCTGACACCTTTATGATGTCGTCGGCGCGCCCACGCATATACCACAGGTCGTCACCGTCGACAAGGACAATATCGCCGTGGTACCACACGTTCCTATATTTCGACCAGTAGGTCTCGATAAACCTGCTGGGGTTATTCAGGAGCCCGCGAGTCATAGAAGGCCACGGCTTTTTGATGACCAAGAATCCTTCGCCCTTTGCCACGCGCCTGCCTGAATCATCGAAAACGTCAGCGTCAAAGCCGGGGATGGGGCATCCTACGGTGCAGGGCTTGAGCGGCATGACCGGCAGAGCGCTCACGATCGCGCCGCCTATCTCAGTGCCTCCGGACAGGTTGATCACCGGGCAGCGCCTTTTGCCCACTTGTCCAAAGTACCACTCCCACGCCTCCCTGTTTATCGGCTCGCCCGTTGCAGCTAGAATCCTAAGGGACGAAAAGTCACAGCCACTGATCTGCACATTGCTTTTCATAAAGAGCCTGATGGCGGTAGGGGCAGCACCAAAGATGCTCACTCTGTGGTCCTGAATTAGCCTGCACCACGCGTCAGCCTTTGGGTAGTCTAGCGCGTCTTCGTAGACAAGGGCAGTCCCGCCGCTTATCGGGCTGCCGTAGACGACCCACACTTGGCCTGTTATCCACCCAATGTCTGCGTACCAGAACAAGACATCGTCGGGCTTCATGTCGACAAGATATGCCGCCTGCTGCGCAGCAACGGCGGTAAAGCCGCCGTGCACCTGCAGTGTGCCCTTGGGCTCGCCGGTGGTGCCCGACGTGTACAGAATGAACAGCGGGTCTTCCGAGTCCATCACTTCGGTCTTGACACTCTTGCCATTTTTCGCAAAGTCGTTATAGTTGACAATGTTCTTGTCTCCGCTGCCATTGCCAGTGGTGACTATCTTGGAAACATTTGTGCCCTGTACCGCCTTGCTCCACCGGCCCTTGAGGTCTATCTCTTTTCCCCGCCGCCTGATAGTGTCGGCGGTGATGAGCAGCTTTGCCTTCGAGTCGACAAGGCGGGAGTGCAGCGCCTGCGCACTGAAACCCGAGAAAACGGTAGTATGAACCGCCCCTATCTTGGAGCATGCGAAAATAGCAAAGAACGCCTCAGGAACCATGGGAAGGTAGATGCCTACAACGTCGCCTTTCTTTACGCCTGCGTCTGCCAGAGCGCCGGCAAGCTTGCTTACCTGCGCATCAAGCTCGCGGTAGGTGACGGCCTTTCTTGAGCTATGTTCGTTTGCAAAAATGTATGCCACCTTGTCCGGCTGACTTTTTACATGTCTGTCTATTGCGTTGCTGACGATGTTGCACTTGCCGTTTACGAACCACCTTGTCCAAGGAATGCCTGTCGATGAATCGTAAACCTTGTCGTATCTTTTGAACCATTCAAGGCCAAGGTCTTCATTGACTGCGTTCCAGTACCATTCGATGTCGCCGTTTGCCTTTTGCACCAGCTGGCGCCAGCCGCCCGAAATGCTGTGCTTTTTCATGAATCTGGCAATGTTGCTACCTGCCATGTGGCCGGCAGGCGGGGTGAATGCAAATCCCTCCCCGGAAACGGTCAACAATACGGCAGCTGGCGTGACGTTTAATCTACCTAACTAACCTGCGATCCTGACGGGTCAAGCCTGACCGGTACTGCAAGAATAATTAAATCCTGATAGCTCGGATAGCATATACTGACTGCCTTGGTAGTGGAAGAGGTGCGCTATGATTTTGAAGAGTTCCCACGCTACGCCGACGACTTTGTCCGGGATCTCCTCAAGCTCATGATAATCTCGAAAATGAACGCGGCCGTGAAAAACCCTACGTCCAAGAACTACTTTCTCCACCTGATTTCGCAAATAGAAGGCTGCGAAGCATATGTAGTAAAGTACGGCCAGCCGCTCCTCTATGCCAAGTACCACGACATGGAATTTACAGACCAGAAGGTGACTTCTCAGTTTGTCCGGGCAAAAGATCATGTAGTCGACGTGACGATGGAGTCGGTCTTTGGCGAGTTCGTGGAGAGGTTCGACAGCCTTACGTCTGCTTCAAAGAGCAAGGTCAAGTGGGGCGTTGTCGCCGCTGACCAAGACGGCAAGAAGCAGCAGCAGCAGCCCGACCCGCTCTTTGCATTGCTAAACACGTTTGTCGACGTAGTGAGCAAGCTAACCTCGCTTGACCCTGCCGACCCGGACAGCCTAGCCGGCAAGCGCTTTGGCATACGCAACGCAAGCATTGCAAGAAAATCGCTCCACTTGGAATTTCTGGTAAACGGCGAGCTGAACATACTGGAGCTGAATCCGGCAAAGAGGCGCAAGGATGACGCGATCAAGATGCTCTTTACTAAGTCAGAAATAGTGAACGCAGTAATTGCGCTCATGAAGCAAGCATAATTAAACATCTAGATAATTGCTTAATTACTAAACTGCCATGAGTTCACCGTGGAAAGCCGTTGCCGACGACAGCCGCCGGCAGATGCTGCTGATATTGAAAGATGGGGAAAAGACGCCAAGCGAGATAGCGACGCACTTTGATTTTACTCTGCCGGCACTGTCCACACACCTAAAGGTGCTCAGGGATGCCGGCCTTGTCAGCGAGCGCAAGAAAGGTCAGAACAGGTTCTACTCTGTCAACAGGGACAGCATGTCAGAGATGATGCAGTTCTTTGATCTGTTTTGAGACGACCGGCTGCGCAGCCTGAAGGAATATGTTCAGAATAACAAGGATGCAAAAAGAAGGAAATGATAGAAATCAGAAAAACAATCATTCATCGACGCCCACCCGGAAGTCGTGTTCAGGGCACTGACAGATGAAAAAGAGCTGACGCATTGGTTCCCGGATCAGGCCAAGCTGGAGGAGCCCAGAGTGGATGGATTCATGCAATTCAAGTTTTTCGAAGACGGCAAGGAAAGCCACAGGGTGGAAGGAAAGGTTCTGGAGATAGTCCCTAACAAGAAAATATCATATTCATGGGCAAACAAGTTTGACCCGAACTTTCCCAAGACGACAGTCACTTGGACGCTTGAAGAGGTAGATGGAAACAAAACAAGAGTAACGCTGGTGCACGCTGGCTTTGACTCCAAGAGCAAATGGTATGACCTGCATGGAAAAGGATGGTCCTACATTATCGAAGACAAGTTGGTCAAGTATTGCAGCGGCAAGAACTTGGGCAAAAGGGAGAAAATCAAATAAGAAGCTCTACAGTCTCACCTGCCAAGTAAAAAATAGGGTGCACCCTGTAACTGTATATTTGTATGTCAGTCGAGGTGCATATCCTCATCTCGCTGAATGGGCGATCGGCGCAGGTTAGTGTCATCGCTGCCCTGCAGCTGGGCATGACGCGATTAAAAAGATTACTTGGTGCTGTTGGTGTTCTCCTGAACCTTCTTGCCCCTTTCAGCGGGCACTATCCTGAGCCTGCCGTCGGCAAACTCCTTCTTGAACTGCTTACCCCTGAACACCCTGTCCAGCAAGATCGCCAGAGCCGCAATTTCAGAGTGAGGTTGGTTGCCAACCGCAATGTTGTAGTCTGCAAGCTCGTACGCTTCCTTGGGAACTTTTTCTGCGCCTATTATCACCAGAATCCTGCTTTCCTTGCGCAGCGGCTCAACGATATCGTCAATGTTAATGCCGTACATCGTAAGATGCGCTATCTTGCCTCCATCTTTTTTCCAGGCTCTTGCA
>Ga0081538_10005589_pt1 | contig 11283 bp, 13 predicted proteins | sample TabmetS5T2R1_FD_71022 | JGI IMG/M metagenome (GOLD analysis project Ga0081538, IMG submission 71022) | Tabebuia heterophylla rhizosphere microbial communities from the University of Puerto Rico - S5T2R1 | ecosystem: Host-associated > Plants > Roots > Rhizosphere ... | reverse complement strand
ATACTTACTTGGCCAATTCAATTTCAAATAATATTTCAGTAATAGATGGCAGTACTAACACCGTTGCTGATGGCGTTAAGGTAGGTAGTAATCCTGTAGCCTTAGAATTTAATCCGTTTAATAATAATACTTATGTGGCCAATGCAATCTCAAATACTGTCTCGGTAATTGATAGCAGCACTAATATGGTTATCAACGATGCGGATGTGGAAACCTCACCAGTAGCCTTAGAATTTAATCCCTCCAATAACAATATCTACGTAGCTAATCGTGATTCAGGAACAGTTTCCGTTATTGACAGCACTAACAATACTGTAGTTCGAAACATAAATGTGGAAACCTCACCAGTAGCCTTAGAATTTAATCCCTCCAATAACAATATCTACGTAGCTAATCGTGATTCAGGAACAGTTTCCGTGATCGCTAGTAGTAACAATACATTACTCGAAAATGTGGTTGTTGGTACAGAACCAGTCGCCTTAGAATTTAATCCCTCCAACAACAATATCTACGTAGCCAATGTCGTATCAAATTCTGTTTCTGTTATACACAGAGTAAATAATACGGTAGCGGAAACAGTGGATGTTGGAAGTGTACCCCTGGCCCTAATATTTAATCCATCTAATGATGGTGTCTATGTAGCTGGTACCCTTACAGGTACTGACGGACTTGTGTCAGTAATAGGCTAATTCGAGATGACGCTGGGGATAATCTTTCTTAGGTCTGTGCAGGATCATCTTCCAAGGGACGCCATGAAATAGTGGAAAGTGTTCTAGGACCGCAAGTCCGGCAGTCCACAGCAGACTCTAGCGATGTAAGATCACACGAGAGACTTAGTCACACTTACAAAATCTGAGAAATAATATAAATCTAACACGAAAAAACGGATGATGGTTAAGAGCGTTTTACAATATCGTGTCTGCTTTTAACTACCATCAGAACATAAGATGCCGTAACAGGGATAAGAAGTAAAAATGCAACCGAAAGAACTGGATCGTCAAACGCACCAGCCAATAGCGTATTAGCTATATATCTCAAAAGTATGACAGTCACCGGAACAATGAGTGCAAAGTAAGCTATCAGATATAGTCTCTTTGTAAAGAGAGAAAGTTTTTGCTCCTGACCAATATAGAGTCCAAAGATTACGAACGCCAGTCCCATCATAAAAACAATAATGGTCAGATAAAGCTGGATAATGTTTCCTTCCCTTGAGTTTTCCAAGAGTATTATTATTTTGTCAAGGCGATTTTCTGTTTCATTATTAGTATTTTCAAATGAATCCTGACCATATGTTAGTTGTTGACTCGAAACCGCGCGGTCCAAATCTAGGTGACTAAGTATAAGTAGTGGTAATATAATCATCAGGTGTTTCGATAACAACTAGAAACTTGTTGGGTGAACAATTGTTAAATCTATATAAATCTATGGTTTCAATTTCTCTGTTTGAAGTTGCATACTATTCTAATGCATTACTAGAGAGATACATTCAATCTACTCAATAGCTATATTTTTTGGCCAATGTGACTCTCAATTTCCTTTGACAGCGACCAGCTAAGCACTATTCTTATACCCACAATGATTGCTAATGTAGTAAGTTCAGTTATTGTAGGAACTAGAATACTTTTTAAGAGGTCTGCAGCAACTAGGATATCTATCGATATCAGAAGTCCCCTTAGCATGCGTCTTACCAATTGACTCGCATATTCTCGTCGTTTTTCCTTTTCATTTTTCTTCCTAAATGTCGAAAGTGCTATTAAGAATAGATGTGCTAGAGTAATTCCAACGATTATTATTATGATAATGGTAACTATAATTTCAAGGCCAAGAACTGTGTTTTCAATGAGTTGCTCTAGGAAAACTTGACCTAAGCCCTCACTAGGTTCTACCATAGATTATTACTTTCAAAAATTATGAATAAGCTACCGTTTATATAAGTAAGCTGTCCATTTTTTCTCCTTAGATTCATAATTACATTTGGACTCAAGTAATTATTCGAGACTATTAAATTCACTAATGAAATGATATCATATAGGTCAATCGATTTCCGTTATCTACAATTTTGACTACATGCTCTACCAATTGACGTAGCATAATGCAATTGAGTGTCTCTGGCGGCCTATTTAATTCAGTTATCTTCTGTAAATTTCATCCATAGGCTTTAATTCAGGACAGAATACTACTTGTAACCGTAAATGAGCAGAGCTACCGTTAGCGCAGTTCCAAGAAAGTTGAGGGCCTTTCAAATTATAGTGGGAGCAATTTGTATAATATTGTCAATTTTCGTCCTAACCGGATCAACGTATCTCGGAACCTATACATTTCTTTTCTTTATTGAGATTACTTTATTTATACTAGGTGCAGAAAGAATAGCAAGCGGAGTACGTTCTCCCAGCATCAAGAGATCCACTCGTATAATAAATATCGCAATAGGTTCAGGGATTATTGGAATAGCTATTCTGGGTTTTTTCACTCCTACATTAACTACTAAATGGCTCGTTCTTCTCCTTGGCTTTGGTCTCCTGGCTAACGGTGCAATAAGGATTGTAGACGGTTTCAGGAACAAAGATGTGTACGAGACATCGACACTGCTTTTTCGTGTAGGTGCGGGAGTAGTAAGTGCCGCGATCGCGATTCTTGTCTTAGTATTTCCGGTTTTTGGGTTCTTATTGATTTTGTTGATAATATCTATTGCTCTTCTCATAACTGGAATTGAACTTATTATTGTGGGTACAAGAGGAAGACGGATTAAAATCCTGTGATTTTGCAAGTTTTCTACTGCATTCTATGAAAATATCATTATGATCAAGATAATAGCAATACGATATAGGTAGCCATGAAAAAATAAGAATTTTTGTTTATATACTACTGAAGCGATTTTAACAGTAATGTCGGAGACAGGTGAACCAAAACTTTCAAGAAGTGAATTTATGAACCGTAAAATGACCAAATTTACTGATATACAGAAAGGATACCTCAAACAATATGTGGGAGAGTGTATTATGAATAGGTTTACCACTGAAGAGAGCTTGCTTTATCTTAAAGATAAACTCGGCTTAGATCTCGAAGAGGATGAGTTTGAATACCTAAAAGAACAAACGAAAAAGGATCTAAAAAGAAATATAAAATACCTGAGGCGACACGAAAATGCATACATTCAAGAATATTTTGCCGGAATAGAAGAAATGCGTTTAATTGGTAAAAGACTATGGACGCTAGTAGAAGAGAATCCACACAATCCAATTCTACAAAAGGATTGTTTGTCTGAGCTTTGCAAAAAAACAATAGCAATGGCTGATTTCTATCAGTCTATCAGGGAACTTGATCAAGAGATTACTACTTTAAAAGAAGAACCTGAGACGACAAGTGCTAGAAGTCCTGAGGCCAAACCTGCTCCTAAGGTTGAATCAAGTGAACCATCTAAAGAACAACCTGAGACGATAATCTCGAGTAGTCCAGAGCCCGCATCAACCCCTACTCCTGAAGTCGAACCAAGTGAATTGAAAGAAGAACCTGAAGCGATAAGCGCCAGTAGTCCTGAGACTAAACCAGCTCCTTCTCCTGAAGTTGAAATCCCTCAACAATTCCATCAGAAAAAAATTGCAAGATACACATCTGAGGGGAAGCTAGTAACGGATTGAAATCAGGGGCTAAAGGGTATTTTCGTCATCGGCTTAGCCCATTTTCATATGTTTGCGATATCTTTTCTTACGGAACGCCAGTCATGGTGTGCATAGTGATTAACTAGCCTGCTTACTCGCCAGTCCCTGCGTATGATAACAAAATAGACCAAATCTAGTTATACGAGAAGATATTAGCTAAAAGACTTGAGAACTACTGATAGGGTAAGAATCTCGAAATACATGAATTAGTCTATAATTAAGGGTGAACAAAAAGTTGCCATTTGGGTACTGAAAAGTATACGTATCTATCATCACCTATATATGTAACGAGAAGTTGTATTTCCCAAGTTGGAAATAATAAGATCGCCACCTTGGCTGCGCATGTTGCAGATTATCTTTGGGTCCATAGCAGTTTTACTTTCAGCAATAATTCTATTATTTTTAGCTGTATATCCAGGAGCTGCCATATTAGGCGTAATCCTTTTTATGTCAATAGTATTACTGATAGTTGGGATAGAAAGAATTGCTGTCGGGCTATCCCCGGTTTCAGCTAGAAGGACCCGCATTATTAATATCGTTATCGGAGCCGCTGTTATAGGTCTCTCAATATTTCTTCTTCAATTTCCAATCGTAACATCTGCAACTTTGGTAATTTTAGGAGCCGCGGCTTTGATGATAAGCGGGATTGCTAGAATTGTACAAGGGTTTTCTAGAGAGATGTCAAAATTTTCTAAAGGATGGTTTATCGGGGTAGGGGCGTTGAGTGTGGCTGTATCGATTGTTATTATAGCCAATCCAATCAAATTTGGCTTGGTTCTATTAGGTATAATATTAACAATTACTCTTCTAATAGTCGGGATAGAAATGATATGCGTAGGGATAAGGGGTACTAAGAAAGTCTAACAATCAGTCTTTGAACCAGCTCATAAATGATGAGTAATAGTCACTAGATAATCAAACGAGAATTCTTTGTATTAATTTCCTTTTGTTCTATTCGTACTCATTATTCCCTTAACTCTGAACTCTGGTTCTGAGCACTAAGGGCCTTGACGGCCTTTCTGCGCATAAGACTTACAAGTATCGTAGATACAATGGACATCGCGAGCCCAACGATAAATACAAGATTAAAGGCGGTAGGACTCGGATACTCTCCGACAACACCATCAACCTCAATGCTCACTAGAATAGAAGTGATAATTACCGTTGCTATGACAGGTCCTATCGCTCCACCAATTATTCTCATATCACTAGTAGAAGCAGAGGAGACTCCAGTAAGTTGCCTCGGAGTTAGAGAAATAATAATATTGATTAAAGTAACTGGTATAAGCGCAGCTCCTATTCCAAATATGAATAATGACCCGGCGACAGTCGATGAAGTAGAATGGAACAATGTAATCAACAAGAATGAGCCAGATATTATCACCATGCCAGGAATCAATAATTTGGTGTTAAGTGAATGTCGTTTTGCCAACATTACTCCGAATACTGGTCCGAATATCAATATCGCCAATGAAAGAGGCAACTGCAGCAGGCCGACGGCATCGGCTTCCAGTCCCAGACCTGAACCTGGGGGGGCAGCACCCAATTGGGGAATAGCAGTTATGATGATGTATTGAACGATACCAAACATTAGCATAGAAATGTTACCTGCAAAAATTGCAGGTTGCAAAAGCAGTTTCAGCGGGACCAAAGGATGTTTGGCCTTCTTTTCTACCCTCAGAAACAAAATTAGTGATATAGCACCGATAATTAAGGGAACTACAAAACCAATAATATTATCCGGTAAATTACCACTATTGGTTATTGCAATTAGGAAGGTTACCATGGCCACTGACATAGTCACTATCCCTTTGATATCTAAATTTAATTTCCTAGAAAGTTTAGGCTTTTCACCAGAGGTTTCCTTCCCAATTTGTTCGACTTGACCTATCTTGGCGGTCTCATCGACTGGAAGAGAGCGCCAGCAAAAGAAAAGCAGTAATGCAGAGAACGGAATACAAATGTAGAAAATGGGTTGCCAGCCCAGTTCCGCTACCATAATTGGTCCAAACACCACCCCTAAGGCCATTCCTGCCGAATATGCTGAAGTTACGATACTTTGACCTATGGAAAATTTCCCTTTTGGAAACTGATCTCTTATTATTTTTAATGCTATGGGTGTATTTGCAATGGCGATTCCTTGGATCGCCCTAATTGCAAGCAAAGTATAAATGTCTTGAGAAAATCCTGCAAAGATTGTAGCTACGGTATATATTGCCATCATCATTACCAACATTTTTTTTGCTCCAAGAACGTCACTGAAATTTCCGATTAGTATAGTCATGACCGCACCAGTTATCATATATATAGACATGACCCAAGCGGCAAGAGTTTGATCAACATTGAATTGATCAGCGATTACGGGAATTGCCGGAGATAAGGACGTATGCATAAATAGAATTAAGAGAGTTGTACCTGTAAGAATTACTACCGATTTCCATGCTGTGAAGGAAATCTCCTCTGATTTGGATTTATCGAATGATTCTGTAGATATATGTGGAAGACTGAATAGGACGGATATTAACCTTGTGTAGCGGATTCCGAGTCTTAAAGGGAGAAACGTTACTCCAGGTTTCAGATCGTTCCTATTGAGCGTATATTTCTTTATAAATAAAATATTTTCTGCTAGTCTTGTTAGCAGAAACTGGCTAGCTACTTAGTCTCGATCGATTACTGGCCAAAAGGTACCGTCATGTAATACGCTCCCACGACATTGGACCATGCTGGTTTGGGATCTAGATCATCCTTAGGCTCCATTGTAACCATAATATCAGTATAAGTGTACGAGTTAACCATGTTCTCATCAAACGCTAGAGTACCGTCCTTTATGAACTGTCCCAAACTCAGTGGATAGCCGGATGCAGCATAATTGCCGTCTATTAGCCACGCCTCGAAAACATAATCCGGATTTGGAATGAAATCTGTGACTGCTGATACCCTCGTCGTATGTCCGTTGGAATCGACGTTAACAGCCCCAAATACTTGGCCGCCGTATCCTACAAATACCCCTTGCTGGCTACCCATTCCCTCTTGCGCTGCAACAATCTGATTAGAACCAACTCCAAACATTACACCACCGAGGGCAAAGACAAAGGCAAAAGCTATTCTTAGTAAATTTCGACTCATATTTATCTAACCAAACGTTAGGTTTCTAATATATAAATTTTTTTATTCATTTCCGTATGATTCTTTTATTTCTGAACGCTGTTGTACTAAAAATATATATTGTACCTATCTGGTCCCTATTATTAGGATTTGAATATTATGAACATTAAAGATAAACATTTAACGATGAGAAGTGGATCACTTGCTGTCTTTGGGATAACATTACTTTTCCTGAGCATATTTTCTGTGGTCCAGTCATCGGTACAACAGTCATCATCTGGAAACGCAACAGGTGCAGCAGGAGACTCTGATAGACGATTGGCCGATTTCGCTAAAAAACTCGATACAGTCATTAAAGAATCCAATGTAAATTTGACACTTCCGAAGAATGGTTCACTGTCTGAATTTATTACGCAGCTGAACTCATCCGATGCCTTCCAGACATTATCTCAGAGATTTAGCCAATTAGCTCAAGAGTCCGGGATAAACGTCACCGGTGAGCGGCTACAGACTATTCAAGGCGGTGAAAGAGCTAATTTGACAGGCTTGGCAGAGAGATTACAAGAAGTAATGGGAAGAGTACAACCCTTAAGGGAATAAACGACAACTCCCCTTTCCCCACGTTTAAAGGAACCAGCAATATTTTTGTCTTGTACCCTGATCATTGAAGGGAATATTTTTATCAAATAATAAATGGATTCATAGAAAGGAATCCTCGACTGGCCAAGTAAGCAACTAATCAATAACTCCATCTATGCAATTAGGTTTTGATTTAAATCTCGAGTACTTCTGTTTTGTTTCGCATTTGTTATATTATGCTCTGATGATTGCTTGCACGTACGTTCTATTTCACGACCATTACCGGACAATGTGCATGATTTATTACTGCAGAAGTTACACCACCTACTAAAAGCTTTTTTATCCCTGTTCTGCCCGTAGCTCCTACGATAATTATTTCAACAAGATTCCTCTTCGCATAGTTCACTATGGCCGACTCAATAGACGTTGACGTACCCACTAGCTCAATTTTGGTTAGCAACGACTTGTCCTGATCAGCACTATTTTTTATTTTTTCCAACCATTCTTCTGTCTCATCTCGTATCTCTTGCATCTCGGATCTTTTTTGCTCTTCTGATTCTAAATCATATAGTCCATAATCATCTGGATTTGTAAAACCAGTATTATGAATGACATGTACCAGACGCAGTTCAGCGCCAAAATTCTTTGCCATTAAAACTGCATAGTTTGCAGCACGAAGCGAGTGCTCTGAACCATCTACCGCACACATTATTTTCGAAATTGTGTTAACGACACCTGCACTTTCTTCCATCAAAGTTATTATGTAATTGTACCTATATATCTAGCGCAGTCCAGAGATGGACATTGAAATTAACCATTACGAAGTTCCATCATCTTCTTCATAATATTAACGTAAGATGATAGTTACTGTAGTCAAAAGACATACTTGCTTTCATCATTGCTCCAATAACAAAGGTCGTGGCAATCGTAAGTTTTTCATTGAATTCTGTCTTTTCAGTCCACAGCGCTTGTCTAACCTACAGACCCAGTCTCATTGGTAGCGTTTCCGAAGGTAGAAACGAGTTTCTTATCCGCTTCTTCAACTAAAGCTATCGCAGTATTTGCTGAATCCGCGGATATTGCATTTCGAGCCTCTCTTAAGAGGCACCTAATCTCAACTACGCTACCAGCTTGAGACATGTTTGCACTGCTTGTGTCGTTGCTGGCAGACGCTGCATTGCATGCGTCAGACATAATCTCCTCAACGCCTCTTGTCTCCTGTTTGGCAGTACTTTGGTTAGTATTATCTTGTGCCACAACGATGTCAAAAGATCCAAGTCCTACTAAAAAAATAGCCTGAACCATAAGAAAAGCTATACAAATGTATTGAAATTTCCACTCAGAAAGAAAAACGTGCACAGCATGGTGCATTTACCCAGATGAAACATTTCTACTATAAGAATATTGTGCCATGTCTTTGAGGTATTTCAATGCAAAAGCGAATAAACAACGTTATAGCTTTTGTCAAATTTAATATAGCTATTTATTTTTTAGAAGGTATAAATAGTCAGCAATAGTGTTAAATTTCATTAATGAGCGTGGCAGAAACTAAATCTCCAGGCTGGATGCGTGCCGTTCAGATTGGATTGGGAATAATTGCGTTAATTCTTTCAGTATACGTACTTGCTTTTCCTGCGATAACTTTCACTACCATAGTCTGGGTCCTTGGAATAGTTTTGTTGGTAGTAGGAATAGAAAGAATAATCAGTGGAATTTTCGAACATCATCCTGGTAGGTCCCGTTGGGCTAGCATTGGTCTAGGAATACTCGTAATAATACTGGCACTTTTAGTAATGGCTTTCCCTGTTGGTACTGGGGTATTTCTATTAATTCTGCTTGCCATAGCGCTGTTGTTTGATGGTATAGCCAGAGTGATACATGGTATAAGCGATAGGACAAGAGGAAAGGGTTCGAGGATCTTTAGTATCGTTGCAGGTGTGATTGAGATCGCTCTATCTATCGCTATAATGGTAGCTCCTGTACTGGGCGCGGTATTCATAGCCATATTCCTGTCAATAGCGTTAATTATCGTCGGAATCCAAATTATCTATGCAGGCGTATCAGGTACCAGATTCAGAGTGATGGGTCGTTGAAGCAAATCAACCTCCTTCTTTAACTTTTGATCTAGTAATTTTGATCGAATAGGTGTTTCAAAACTGGTAGACTGATGTCCAAAGAATCTTGTTTTCAACCTTTTCATAATTGATAGAAATAGGACCTAGTAATCAAAATTTTACCGAGCTTGAAAGGATTTCAATTGAATTTGAAGTGTGTTGACAACTAAGCAACTGCAATAAAATAGCATGGACAAAGAAAACCTTAGTATGGAGTAGTGATTTAAATTTTGAACAAACTCCATTATGCTCATTGATAGAACCTTTGGCTATAACAGCATGCCAACTGTAATTCCTATAAAGATTAGGATTGAGGCTATGAGACTGTCAATTAAGAATAGTTTCTTTTGAAGCTTATTCTTAAAAAAGCTAAACCTCATCTACTCGAAATTCTACGGCCAGTAGTGATATAAGCATTTACGTCAATTGGTTGTCACCCTATGTTTTTATAAAATACATCCAAGAACTAGATATTCATTGCCATAGGTAACGATACAAGTGTCACAAAAAACGGATGTGATACAGAAAAATCACGCGATTTCAAATATACTTGTCATTATTTGGTAACGTCGAGATTACGCCTTGCTCTACTTCTGAAACTATAGCGATAATCTGAGATCAGTAAAATATCTCAACCCCACAATCCTTATAACGAATATTATGACCTTTCTGAATTATGGCAATGAACATTACTCATTTCGTAGCGTTGATTAGAATTGGAAGGAAGACAGCCTTGTTACTGCCATTCGTATTCATGCTAGCAATATCTGTTCCTAGTTTTACGACCTACCAAACTCTAGCACAGAGTCCAGCTCAAAGCAGTGAACAAACATTTGCTAGTTCGTTTCAAGGTATTGTTGATGAAACAGGCCTGCTTGCTCACGACTATGATGCTCAAGTACAGAAATGGCAAAGGGGTGAACTCAGTAATGAAACCATGGCTTCAACCACGGATACCTATTTACCCAAATATCAAGCGCTCATTAACAGGACTAATGATCTTCAAACGCCTGCAGGATATGAAAATGTAACAGGCCTTTATGCCAAGAGTCTCGAATCAGAATTGAAAAGCAATATTCAATTTAGGGACTATTTATTAACTGGGAATAAAACTGAGAGCGAAGTATCGATGCAATCTCTGTCAGATGCCTTTAGATATGAAATGGAGTCCTTTAAGGCATTCAATTCAGCTTCTTCTGCAACTAATAATTAAATGATATACTAGACCTTGTCCTCCATCTAGGTAACCCTCATCATTGGATGCAGATCTAACTATCATCCAATCCAAACTTCCTATACGATAATCGATACCTTTATCAATATTATACCGTCAGGTCTTAGGGATGCCGCACAAGTACAATTCGATGCTGCCTCAAGAAGTCAGCGAACTTTATTTCAACGGACATACGGGATAATGTGATCATTGTGAGTGGCGAAGAATCGACCTTAAAAGCCAGCTATTATAGGCTGATGGTCTACGCAGCACTTTTCGGCGCCCTATCCTCGCTGCTAACAGCCGGATATATTACAATCTACAACCAGGGCGTCATATTCTTCGGACAAGTTAGCCTTCTAATATACAACATTAACTTTTGGCCTCTAATCCTGCTAGGTTTAGCAGGTGTGTTTATCGGCCTTGCGATCAAGTTCTTTGGACAGCATGGGGGATTAGGAGTAGCTCAGCGTCAATATGGTCAAACGGGACGTCTTGATTACAGGCATCTGCCAAGCCTCATTCTTCAAGGTTTTATAGCACTATAGAGTGGCGCGGCAGTTGGTCCTGAGGGAACGCTTGTTTTTCTTACTGGTGGGTTTGGCAGCTTTGT
>Ga0081538_10005588_pt1 | contig 11285 bp, 11 predicted proteins | sample TabmetS5T2R1_FD_71022 | JGI IMG/M metagenome (GOLD analysis project Ga0081538, IMG submission 71022) | Tabebuia heterophylla rhizosphere microbial communities from the University of Puerto Rico - S5T2R1 | ecosystem: Host-associated > Plants > Roots > Rhizosphere ... | reverse complement strand
CGTCGCGCTGCGGCGGCTCGCCGGCGACGTCGAGGAGCCCGTCAAGCGGCTCGCTTCGCCCGAGGCGACCGTACCGATCGTCCCGCCGCAGACGTCGCTGCGCAACGAGGTCGCGGTGCCGCCGCGCGACGCGTTCCTCGGCGCCGCCCAGCAGGTCCGAGTCGACGACGCGGTCGGCCGCATCTCGTGCGAGTCGATCGCCAGCTATCCGCCCGGCGTGCCGGCGCTGCTCCCGGGCGAGCGGATCTCCGCCGAGACCGTCGCGTACCTGCGCGAGCTGGCGCTGAGCGGCGCTCGGCTGCACGGCGCCAGCGATCCGAAGTTCGAGACCATCAATGTGCTTGAGGAGGGCCGGTGATCGATCCGCAGGAGCGCTGGGCGCAGTACGGCGAGAAGCCCGACTACCTCGGTCTGCTGACGTTCTCCGGAACCGTGTACACCGAGGATCCGGCCGAGCTCGAGGGCTTCGACGTCGCGATCGTCGGCGCGCCGATGGACGACCTCGTCTCGGACCGCCCCGGCGCGCGCCTGGCCCCGCGCGCGATCCGCAGCGCTAGCTGCCCGCCTGGTCCGCACCTGGAGGTCAAGCTCGACGCGTTCGCGGAGCTCCGGATCGTCGACTTCGGCGACGCGCCGGTGATCCCCGCCGACCCCGATGTGTCGCACGCGGCGATCGAGACGACCGTCGGCCAGGTGCTGGCGGCCGGCGCGATCCCCGTCGTGCTGGGCGGCGACCACTCGATCACCGAGCCCGCGGTGCGCGCCTGCGCAGCCGCACGCGGGCCTGTCGGCATGGTCCACTTCGACACCCACACCGATACGGGCGCCGAGGTGTTCGGCGTCGAGCGCTCGCACGGGACGTTCATCCGGCGACTGATCGACGGTGGCCAGCTCGACCCGGCGCGCTACGCGCAGATCGGGCTGCGCGGCTACTGGCCCGGCGAGCAGGAGTTCTCCTGGCAGGCCGAGCGCGGGATCACGAGCCTGTTCGCCCACGACGTGCGCGACCTGGGCATCCGCGAGGTCGTCGCGCGCGCGATCGCGGCCGTCGGGTCCGGGCCCGTCTACCTGACCGTCGACGTCGACGTGCTCGACCCGGGGTTCATCCCGGGCACCGGCACGCCCGAGCCGGGCGGCATGACGCCGAGCGAGCTGCTGCTCGCGGTGCGCACGGTCGCCGCGGAGCTCGAGCTCGTCGGTGCCGACGTCGTCGAGGTGATCCCCACCGCCGTCGGCACCAACGACGCCTCGGCGCTGGTCGCCGAGCGCGTCGTGCGCGAGACGCTCACCGGGATCGCTCTGCGCGGGCGGGCCTGAGCGGCAGCGGCGAGGACCGCTTCAGCTCGCCCAGCCGGAGGAGCGTCACGATCCGCGTCGCGCCTCCGCGGGTCGAGAGCTGGCCGAGCACGTGCTGGAGCTCGGCGACGTCGCGGGCGACGACCATCAGTACGGCGTCGACGTCGCCGGTCACGTCGTCGGCGGCGATGATCTGCGGCAGCGCGCGGACCGTCTTGCCGAACCGCTGCGCGGCCGCCTCCTCGTGGCGGGCGAGCGTGACGAGGACGTAGACCTGGAGCGTGAAGCCGGCGACGGCGCTGTCGAGGCGCGCGGAGATGCCGCGGATGACGCCCGACTCCTTGAGGCGGCGGACGCGGTTGAGCGTGGCGGCGGGGGAGAGGCCGACGAGCTTCGCCAGCGCGACGTTCGGCCGGTCGGCGTCGACCTCGAGTTCGGCGAGGAGCCTGACGTCAATTTCGTCCAGTGTAACGGCCATATCGCTAAATATTGTTTCGTCAAGAAGGCCAGGTGTCAAATCAGACTTGAGATTGGCGCCGACTGGCCGACGATCTGATGCATGTTCACGCACCGCAACGACACCGGCCGGATTCGGGCGATCCTCGCGCTCGCGTTGGCGGGCGCGCTGTGGGGCCTGACCGTGCCGCTCTCCAAGTTCGGCCTCGAGTGGCTCGGCGCGAGCTGGCTCACCGTCGCGCGGTTCGCCGTGGCCGCGCCGGTCCTTGCTTTGCTCACGCGCCGCCACCTGCGCGCCGCGTTCACGCCCGCCGTGGCGGTTGCGGGCGCGCTCGGCTACGGCGGCGTGATCCTGCTCCAGAACGCCGGGATCGAGCGCACGAGCGTCAGCCACGCCGCGCTGGTCGTCGGCGCCGTGCCCGTGCTCGTGGCTCTGATCGCGGCCGGGCTCGGGCGCGCGACCGCGGGCGCCGGCGCGTGGGCCGGCTCGCTCGTCGCGCTCGCCGGCGTCGGCCTGGTCGCTGGTGGCGGCGGCTCCGGCGCCACGGTCGCCGGCGATCTGCTGGTGCTCGCGTCGGTCACCGGGGCGGCGGGCCTGATCGTGGTGCAGCCGCGGCTGCTCGCGGGGCGCGACGCGGGCGCGGTGACCGCCGTCCAGCTCGGCGCCGCGGCGGTCGCGGCGCTGCCGGTGGCCGTGGCGGTCGAGGGCGCTCCCCCCGCGCCGGCCGCCTCCGGTCCGGTCGCGGCGGTGCTCGGGCTCGCGCTCGCGGGCACGCTGGCGGGGTTCTGGCTGTTCGCGTGGGCGCAGGTGCGCGTGCCGGCGGAGCTGGCGAGCGCGTTCGTCAACCTCGAGCCGCTCGTCGGCGCGGTGACCGGCGTGATCGCGTTCCAGGAGGCGGTCGGGCCGGCCCAGGCGGTCGGCGGTCTGGCGATCCTCGCCGGTATCGCGCTGACGGCGCTGGCTCCCGGCGGGGACCGTCGCGTCGACCGATCCGAGCACGGGCGTTTGGAGTCTCGACGGTTGGACACACGCACGCGCGCGCGAAAGGATGCGCCGCGAGGAGGAGACCACCATGTCCGACGCCACCATGCAGACGCTCCGCGGCATCCCCGAGATCCGCGCGTTCTTCCGCACGAACCAGACGCCCGTCTACTTCATCTCGCCGACGGCGTTCAACCTGCTCGGCGTCGACCGCTGGCTGCGCAACTTCTTCTACGTGAACTACTTCGACTCGTTCGAGGGCAGCCACCCGCGTGTGTTCGTTCCGAAGGAGCGCGGGACCGGCGACTTCAAGTCGATGGAGGACGTCTGCAACCACCTGCTCGGCCACAAGGAGGTGCTCGACCGGATCGAGAAGGGCGGGCCCGGCGGCAAGGCCGTGTTCGTGATGTTCGACGACGAGACCGAGAAGGCGGCGGCGGCCGCCGGGCTCGAGATCGCGCATCCGCCAGCCGAGCTGCGCCACCGGCTCGACTCGAAGATCGTGACAACCCAGCTCGGCAACGAGGCGGGGGTCCCGAGCGCGCCGAACACGCTCGGCCGGGCGACGAGCTACGGGGAGCTGACCGCGCTCGCGCAGTCGGCTCAGCTAGGCGACGACCTCGTCGTCCAGACGCCCTACGGCGACTCCGGCAAGACCACGTTCTTCATCCGCGGCGAGCGCGACTGGGATCTCAACGCGGAGGACATGGTCGACCAGGAGCTCAAGGTCATGAAGCGGATCAACAACCGTGCGCTGGCCGTCGAGGCTGCGCTGACGCGACACGGCACGGTCGTCGGGCCGCTGATGAACGACCTGATCGGGCACCCGGAGCTCACGCCGCACCGGGGCGGCTGGTGCGGCAACGACATCTTCCCGGAGGCGCTCTCGCCGTCCGACACGGGGCGGGCGCGCGAGCTGACGCGCAAGCTCGGCGACCGGCTGCGGGCTGAGGGCTACCGCGGCTTCCTCGAGGTCGACTACCTCGTGGACGTGGACACGGGCGACCTGTACCTGGGCGAGATGAACCCGCGGATCAGCGGGATCACGTCGATGACGAACGTCACCGCGGCCGCGTACGCCGACATCCCGCTGTTCCTGTTCCACCTGCTCGAGTTCCTCGACGTCGACTACGAGATCGACGTCGACGACATCAACCGGCGCTGGGCACAGGCGTCGAGCGTGGACGTGTGGAGCCAGCTGGTGATGAAGGACCCGCGCGACGACGTGCAGCAGCTCACCGCGGCGCCGAGGACGGGCATCTGGCGGCTCGACGACTCCGGTGGAATCGACTTCGCGCGCTGGGGCAACGACTGGCACAGCCTCCACGACGAGGCGGAGGCGTTCTTCCTGCGCGTGCTCGCGCCGGGTGACTACACGTACCCGGGCGCCGACCTCGGCGTGCTGGTCGCGCGCTCGCGCATGCAGGACGACGACGGCCGGCTCACCGAGCGCGCGCAGCAGTGGATCGAGGGGATCGGGTCGCAGTTCTCGGGTGCGCCGATCGAGCGGCAGGCGGAGGAGCGGCCGGCCGGCGCGCTGGCGTTCAAGACGGCCTGAGCTGCCGTTCGCCGGAGTCCGGCCCGCTGGGCCGCCCGACGAGCGCGTACGGCGACGGCTTCGGCACGCTCTACGCCGCCATTCACCGGCTAGCCGAGGGCGCCGTCGATTACCTCCGGCGGGTCGACCACTGCCCGGGCGCGATCGACGAGGGACCGCGGACGATCGTGCTCCGGTGCGAGCCGCTGGCGCCGCCGCCTGTGGGGTCGGTCGGACCACCGTCCTGCCCGCGGGTCGCTCCGCGACCTCTATCCAGGACAGCGCGGGCGGCTACGGCAGCCGCCCGCGCCAGCGCAGCGACGTCACGAACGCGCCGATCAGCGCGAGCAGGCCCGCGGCGGCGAAGCCGGCGCTGATCTCGCGCTTCTCCTCGCGCGTGCCGATCTGCGACCCGAGCCGCTCGTAGACCTCGTCGAGCGCGCCCGCGTCCTCGGCAGCGAAGGTGCGGCCGCCGGACGTCTGCGCGACCTCGCGCAGCGTGCGCGGGTCGGGCGGCACCGCGATCACCTGGCCCTCCGGCGTCGTGATCCGGCCCGTCGCGGTGCCGAGCGCCACGGTGTACACCGGCACGCCCGCCGTGCGCGCCTCCGCGGCGGCGACGACCGGATCGCGCCCGGCCGTGTTCGCGCCGTCCGACAGCAGCACCACGGCGGCGGGCGGGGCGTTCTCGCCGCGCTCGCCGAGCGCGCGCAGCGCGCTCGTCAGTGCGTCGCCGGTCGCCGTCGCGCCCTCGGCGCGGAGCCCCTCGATCGCGGCGCGGACTTCGTCGCGCTCCTGCGTCGGACGCAGCGTCGTGTGCGGGACGTCGGAGTACGAGACGAGCCCGACCTGCAGCTCGTCCGGCACGCGGTCGAGGAAGCGCATGCCGGCCGCCTTCGCCGCGTCGAGCCGCGACGGCTCGACGTCGGTCGCGTTCATCGATCCCGACGTGTCGGTGACGAGCACGACCGAGGCGCGCTCGACCGGGACGGCGATCGTCGCCTCCGGTCGGGCGAGCGCCAGCGCGAGGCCCGCGAGCGCAAGGCACAAGAGGCCGGTCGGGACGGCCCTCCGCCAGCGGCCGCTGCGGGGCACCACGGCCGCCAACGTCGGCAGCGCCGGGAACCGGACCGGGTAGCGGGCGGGCCGGCGGCGGGCCAGCGCGAGTGCCGCCAGCGCGAGCGGGATCACGCCGAGGCCGAACAGGAACAGCGGCGCCTGGAAACTCATCGCAGCCCTCGGCCCAACTCGCGCAGCCAGTCGCCGTCGGTGCCCAGCTCGACGTGGCGCGCGCCGGCGCGGCGCAGCGCCGCGCTGACGGCGTCGCGTCGCGCCAGCTCCGCGGCGGCGAAGCGGCGCTGCAGCTCCGCGCTCGTCGTGTCGGCCTCCAGCCGCCTGCCGGTCTCGGGATCGACGAGCACCAGCTGACCGGCCGGAGGCAGCTCGCCTTCACGCGGGTCGACGACTTCCACCGCGAGCACGTCGTGCCGCGCGCCGAGCGCACGCAGCGCGCGCGCCCAATCCGGCGTCGCCTCGCCGGCCGCGTTGAGGGGGTGAGGCGGCTGCGCGTCGGGGGCCGCGTTGAGGGGGTGAGGCGGCTGCGCGTCGGGGGCCGCGTTGAGGGGGTGAGGCGGCTGCGCGTTGAGCGGCTGCGGCGGCCCGGCGTCCTCGCGGAAATCCGAGATCACGACCACCAGGCCCGGACCGCGCGCCACGCGGCCGAGGCGGCGCAGTGCCGCGGCCAGCGCGTCGGCCGGCGGTGCCGTGCCGTCGGGCGCCACGCCCTGCGCGACGGCGCGGCGCAGCGTGACCAGCGCGCGGCGGCCGCTGCGGGGCGGCAAGAGCCGCGTCACCGGCGCGCCGCACGTCAGCAACGCCACGCGCCCCGCCCGCCGGACGGCGAGGCGGCCGACGACCTCGACGACGCCCTCGGCGACGTCCGACTTCAGACGCGCGCCCGTGCCGAACGCCATCGACGCCGAGACGTCGAGCAGGATCCAGACCGTCAGCGTCCGCTCCGGCACGAGGTCGCGCACGTGCGGCACGCCGGTGCGGGCGCTCGCCGCGGGGTCGAGTCGGCGGACGTCGTCGCCGATCCGGTACGGCCGCACCTGCGCGAGCTCGGTGCCGTCGCCGAGGCCGGCCGCACGCCGCTCGCCGGGGAACACGCCGGCCGCCCGGCGCGCGAGCACGAGGTCCAGCGCCTCGACGAGCGCGCCGGGCAGCGGCCCCGGGCCCTGGCGACCGGGCGGCGGGACGAGCGGCGCAGACGAGCCGCTCGTGCGGGCGCCTCGTGCGACGGGCCGGGCGGCGCCCCCGGGCCGGTCCGGCGCGGAGGCGCCGCTGATTGGGGCGTCTCGTGCGACGGGCCGGGCGGCGCCCCCGGGCCGGTCCCGCGCGGAGGAGCCGCTCATGGGGGCGTCTCGTGCAACGGGCTGGCCGCCGCCCCCGGGCGGGTCCGGCGCGGAGGCGCCGCTCATGGGGGCGTCTCGTGCAACGGGCTGGCCGCCGCCCTCGAGCGGATCCGGCGTGGGCGACCGACTCACGCGGCCAGCTCCTGCGTCGCCGCGACGTCCGACCCGACGACGACGTCGACGATGCGCTCGAGCACGTCGTCGGCGCGCACGCCGTCCCCGAGCGCGTCATACGTGAGCACGAGCCGGTGGCGCAGCACGTCCGGCGCGAGGTCGACGACGTCCTCGGCCACGGCGTGCGCCCGTCCGCGCAGCAGCGCCAGCGCCTGCGCCGCCTGGATCAGCCCGATCGGCCCGCGCGGGCTGGCGCCGAACTCGATCAGCGGCGCGATCTCGTGCAGCCCGTAGCGGTCCGGCCGCCGCGTCGCATCGGCAAGCGCCACCGCGAGTCCGATCACGTCGCGGTCGACGAACACGCGCTGCGCGGTCGCGCGATGGCGCTCGAGATCCGTCGCCGCCAGCTTCTCATCGACCTGCGGCAGCGAGCCGATCACGCGCCCGACGACGGCGGCCTCCTCACCCAGCGTCGGATAGTCGACGAGCAGCTTGAAGAGGAAGCGGTCGACCTGTGCCTCGGGCAGCGGATAAGTGCCCTCGGACTCGATCGGATTCTGCGTCGCGAGCACGAGGAACGGCGCCGGCAACACGTGCGTCTCGCCGCCGATCGTCACCTGGCGCTCCTGCATGACCTCCAGCAGCGCCGACTGCACCTTCGCGGGCGCGCGGTTGATCTCGTCGGCCAGCAGGAAGTTGCCGAAGACCGGCCCGAGCTCGGTGTCGAACCGGCCGGTGTCCGGGCGGTAGACGCGCGTGCCGACCAGGTCGGAGGGGACGAGGTCGGGCGTGAACTGCACGCGCCGGAACGAGCCGCCGAGCACGGACGCGAGCGTCTTGACCGTCAGCGTCTTGGCGAGGCCGGGCACGCCCTCCAGCAGGACGTGCCCGCCCGCCAGGAGCGCCACGAGCAGCCGCTCGAGCATCGCGTCCTGCCCGACGATGACGCGCTTGATCTCGTACAGCGCGGCCTCGAGGTCGCTGCGCGCCGCGTCGTGGGCGGTACGCGCCGCGTCGTGGGCGGTGCGCGCCGCGTCATGGGCGGTACGCGCTGCTTCGTAGCGCTCGTCGAGCATCAGACCGACGGAGTGGTCGTAGCGCCGCCGGACGAGCCGCCGCCTTCGTCGCCGGAGCCGCCGCCGTCGTTGCCGCCACGCTCGGGGCAGTCGCGGTCCGGCCGGTTCTGCTCGTCCTGCACGAAGCCGGAGCTCGGAGCGGTCGCGCCACGATCGCCGGCGTTGCCGTCGTCGCCGCCGCCCGCGGCCAGCGCGGCGGGCACGCCGATCGCCAGCGAGCCGCCGGCGAGCACCAGCGCGAGCGTGCGGCGGAGCCTGCTGTTGGTGGGCATCGGTCCTCCTGGAACAGGGGGTTGACGTTGCGCCGCGGAGGCTGGCGGCCGCATCGTCAGATCCCGATAAGGAGCGCTTGAGCGCGCCTTCATCCAGCGCGCCCAGCATGACCGCCGTGCGCGTACTGGTGGCGGAGGACGAACCGCGGATCGCAGGCGCCGTCGCCCGCGGGCTGCGGCGCGAGGGCATGGCCGTCGACGTGGCGGAGGACGGGGCGGCGGCGCTCTACAAGACGCGCGTCGCCCCGTATGACGTCGTGGTCCTCGACCGCGACCTGCCGGCCGTCCACGGCGACGACGTCTGCCGCGCGATCGCGGCCGAGCAGCCGGACACGAAGGTGCTCATGCTCACGGCCGCTCGCAGCACCGACGACCTCGTCACCGGGCTGTCGCTCGGCGCCGACGACTACCTGGCCAAGCCGTTCCGCTTCGCGGAGCTGGTGGCGCGGCTGCGCGCGCTCGCGCGCCGCAGCGGCACCGCGCGGCCGCCGGTGCTCGCGGCCGGCGACGTCGTGCTCGACCCGGCGCGCCGCACCGCCACGCGCGCCGGCCGCCCGCTCGACCTGACGCCGAAGGAGCTCGCGGTGCTAGAGGTGCTGCTCGCCGCGCAGGGCGCCGTCGTAACGCCGGAGGAGCTCGTCGAGAAGGCCTGGGACGAGCAGCTGGATCCGCTCTCGAACACGGTGCGCATGACGGTGATGACGCTCCGTCGCAAGCTCGGCGACCCGCCGCTGATCGCGACCATCCGCGGCAGCGGCTACCGCGTGTGAGCCCGAGCCTGCGCGCGCGCCTGACCGCCTTCTACGGCGGCGCGTTCGCGCTCTTCGCCGCCGTGCTGCTCGCGGCGTCGTACTGGCTGATGCGCGGCCACCTGCAGCGCACGCTCGCTCCCGCCGAGGCCGAGTCGGCGCTGTCGGAGCTCGCCACCCAGTACCTCATCGCGCTGGCCGGCGCCACGCTGCTGGCGACCGCGCTCGGCTGGGCGCTTGCGGGGCGCGAACTGCGGTCGACGACCGCCGCGTTCGAGCGCCAGGAGCGCTTCGTCGCAAACGCGAGCCACGAGCTGCGCAGCCCGCTCACGGTGATACGCACCGAGGTCGACGTCGCGCTCGGTGACCCCGGCGCCGACGTGCGCGAATTGCGCGCGGTGAGCGAGGGCGTCCTCGAGACGGTCGACCGCATGGACGGCCTGCTCGACGGCCTGATGCTGCTCGCGCAGACCGGCCGCCCGGCCGAACGCAAGGCCGTCGACCTGGCGGGCGTCGCGCGCGCGGCCGCCGCCAGCGTGCAGGCGCACCGCCTGCGTCTCCAGGTCCAGCTTGCGCCCGTGCACGTGCGCGGCGAGCGGCGCCTGCTCGAGCGGCTGGTCGAGAACCTGATCGAGAACGCCGTCCGCTACAACGCGCCGGGCGGCTTCGTCGACGTTCGCACGCGCGCGAGTGATGGCGCAGCTGTGCTGCGCGTGGAGAACAGCGGGCCGGTGGTATCCGACGCGACCGCCGCGCGGCTGCTCGAGCCGTTCGAGCGCGGGGGCCGCGGCCGCGACGGCGGCGGAGCGGGTCTCGGCCTCTCGATCGTGCGCGCCGTCGCCGAGGCGCACGACGGGCGCGTCGCGCTCGCGCCGCGGCGCGGCGGCGGCCTCGCGGTTGAGGTAGTGCTCCCGGCGCACTAGTGCACGCGTCCGCAAGTTCGACGGGTTCTGGCGGGCGCCGAACGTCCGGACACGTGCACTAGCTGCGCGTGCGGTGCGCCGGCGGGTCGGGGCAGTCGCGATCCCGCCCGCCGCCGTCGTCATAGCGCGCGAACACCGGCCGGTCGTCGGTGCGCTGGGCGGCGAGCTGGAGCGTGGTATCCATGCCCGTTACGCCCTGCACGCCGGCGCCGAACAGCGCGGCGCCCGCGGCGAGCACGGCGATGAACGTGAAGCGGCGCAGGAGCGGCGGCATCGCGACCAGTCAAGCCACCGCTCCTCAAGCTGGCCTCAACGCGGGCCGGCGGTCAGAGCAGCCGCCGGAACCAGCGCAGCGACAGCGCCGCCCCCGCGGCGAGCAGCAGGATCGCGCCGCCGGCGAACGCTCCGGTCACCTCGCGCTGCTCCTCCTTCTCCGCGACCCGGCTGCCCAGCTCCTCGTACACGGCGCTCAACGCGGATGACTCCTGCGCCGTGAACGCCTGGCCGCCCGAGCGCTCGGCGATCGCCCGCAGCGACGCCGGATCGGGCGGGACCGGACTGCCGTCGGGCAGCCTGCCGGCCTCCGTGCCGAGCGCCACCGTGTAGACCGGGATTCCGAGCCGGCCCGCCTCGGACGCCACCGCCAGCGGGTCGCGCCCGCTGGTCGACTCGCCGTCGGACAGCAGCACGATCGCGGCCGGCGGCTGCGGACCGCGCGCGGCGCGCACCATCGCGAGCGAAGCCGCGAGCGCCTCGCCGGTCGCGGTGCCACCGGTCGGCACCATCGCGGCGCGCAGGGCCGCGCGCAGCGCCGCGCGGTCGGTCGTCGGGTTCTGCACCGCCTCCGCGCGGTGGTCGAAGACGACGCCGCCGACGCGCACGCGCTCGGGCACGCGGTCGAGGAACGTCTCGCCGGCGGCGAGCGCCGCCGCGAGCCGCGACGGCGCGACGTCGGTCGCCTGCATCGAGCCCGAGCGGTCCATCGCCAGCACGATGCTGGCCTGCTCTGCAGGCACGGCGACGCTGACCTGCGGGCGCGCGAGCGCGGTGATCAGCCCCGCCATCGCGAGGCCGCACAGCAGCAACGGCGCGTGGCGGCGCCAGCCCGGCCGCCGCGGCATGACCGACGCGGCCGTGGCGGGCGCCGCCCACGCCGCGACCGCGCGCCCGCGCCGCCGCTCGCTCAGCGCGTATGCGGCAAAGCCGAGCGGGAGCAGCAGCAGCCCGAGCAGCAGCAGCGGCGTCTGGAAGCTCACGGAGCCTGCCCCGGACGGGTGCCGAGCTCGACCTCGAGCGTCCGCCGGTCGCCGCCGCGCTCGATCTCGAGCTCGACCGTATCGCCCGGCCGCCGGTCCTGGATAGCGGATGCGACGTCGTCGGGCTCGCGCACCGTCTCGCCGCCGACCGCGACGATCACGTCGCCGGCGCGGACGCCGGCGTCCGCGGCGGGCCCCCCCGCCCTGGGC
>Ga0081538_10005587_pt1 | contig 11288 bp, 10 predicted proteins | sample TabmetS5T2R1_FD_71022 | JGI IMG/M metagenome (GOLD analysis project Ga0081538, IMG submission 71022) | Tabebuia heterophylla rhizosphere microbial communities from the University of Puerto Rico - S5T2R1 | ecosystem: Host-associated > Plants > Roots > Rhizosphere ... | reverse complement strand
GGTCGATCTCCGCCTGCTTGCGGCGCTGCAGCGCGTTCGGCGCCCGCCGGCGACCCCGAACCGGCCGGGGAGGCGTCGTGAACTCCACATCCCGGACCCACAGCGACACGCTGCTCTTGGAGACGCCGAGGCGGGTGGCGATCTCGGTCAGGGGCAGGCCGGTGCGGCGCAGCTGGCGCGCGAGCTGCTGTTCGGCGAGCTTGCCCCGGTAGCCCATGGGCGCATCCTTCCGTAACGGCGTGACAGACCGGGCGATGCATCCACAGGGCGACTTAGCACGCCTTTAGCCGCGCGGCGTGATGATCCGCGGCAACGTCACGAGGGGGAGATGCATGAGTCGAACGGGCAGGCTGGTCATCGTCGGCGTGGTGGTGCTGGTGCTGGCCCTTGGGGGCGGGTTCCTGCTGTTCGTGAACCGGACGTCGGACTCGCCGCCGCCGGCGGCGCTCGACCCGGCGCCGACCACGACCGCCGGGGAGGCGGCGGCGAGCGAGGGGGACGGGGCGACCAGCCCGGACGGCACCTGGCAGGTCAGCGACGACGGCTCCTCGTTCGTCGGCTACCGGGTCAAGGAGCAGCTGACCTTCCTGAGCAGCCCGAACGAGGCCGTCGGCCGCTCGACGGCGGTGACCGGGACCATGGAGGTGGCCGGGGACACGGTCTCTGCGGCCCGGATCGAGGCCGACCTGACCCAGCTGGCCAGCGACGAGAGCCGCCGCGACAACGCCATCCGTCAGCGGGGGCTGGAGTCGGAGCGGTACCCGACGGCCATTCTGGAGCTGGCCGAGCCGATCCGGCTGGCCTCGGCGCCGGTCGAGGGCGAGCAGGTCCGGGGCGAGGGCAAGGGCCGGCTGACGGTCCACGGCGTCACCCGCGACGTCGACCTCGACCTCCAGGGCCGCTGGAACGGGGACAGCATCCAGGTGGTCGGGCAGCTGCCGGTCAGGATGACCGACTTCGAGATCGAGCCGCCCCGCTTCGGCCCGGTGGTCTCGATCGAGGACAGCCTGAACGTCGACTTCAACCTGGTGTTCGAGCGCTCCTGACCGGCCGGGCTAGGTGCCGGCGCCGGTGAGGATGAGCACCAGCTGGGTCATGTCGAACAGGACGTGGGCGAGGATCAGCGGCCACAGCCGCCGCGTCCTCTGGAAGTACCAGGCGTACATCAGGCCGAGCCCGAAGATGGTCAGGGCGGCCCCCAGCCCCTGGTAGACGTGCAGGACGCCCCACAACGCGGTCGGGAGCAGCAGGATCACGGCGGTCGGGGCCCGCAGCTGCTCGAGGCGGGTCTGGGCGTAGCCCCGGACCACGATCTCCTCGGTGACCCCGGCGGTGACGGCGATCAGCACCGCCTGGATGGCCCGGAACCACAGCGGCAGCCCCTCGGGCAGGAAGTCGACCTCCCGCTGGCCGAAGTACTGGAACAGCTGGGCCAGCACCAGGACCAGGACGAAGCTGGCCATCCAGAGCAGCAGGCCCATGCCGAGGTCGCTGGCGCGGAACCGGGTCAAGCCGATGCCCGCCCAGTGCTCGCGATTGCGGGTCAGCAGGAACCCGATGACCAGGACCGGCGACCAGGACAGGAACAGCTCGAAGACGAGGCTGACCACCGAGGGGAGCAGCTGGGCCTCGACCTCGGCGGTGCCCTGCGGCCCCAGGGCGAGGATGAGCAGCCCGAGGATGCCGGGGGAGAAGGCCAGCAGCAGGACCAGCCCGAGCTCCAGCCGCAGCATCCTCGGCGACCCGGGCGGACTCGGCACCGGGCTGCGCGCCGGCCGGGGCGGGCCGAGCTCGGGCGGGGCGGTGCCGTACGGCCCGGGGACCGGCACCCCGAAGGGGACCGAACGAGGTGGTCGGGGGTCGGTCGGGTCGGCCACGGAGCTCCTTGGGGACGTCAGGAAATCCCAGCGTACCGCAGGCCGCGGGGTTCCCCGTTTTGTAACGTCGGCGTGGGGGTACGGTCAGTCGCTGGTAACTCGTGATATCGTCCCGTGCGATCTGCCCCAAACCCACGTCGTCCGGCCAGTCGTGGCGGGCGACGGGAAGGAGACGCCTTCTATGCTCGCCTACCTCGATGCCGCATCGGGCAGCATGATCGTTCAGGCGATCGTTGCCGGCGCCGCGGGTGCGGCGGTGTTCTTCAAGCTGGGCTGGCGCAGGATCAGCGCCCCGTTCCGCCGGCGTCCCGCCGCCGAGGGCGGCGAGCGCGACGACAGCTGAGCGGCGCCCCGACAAGAGCACACGGTAGGAACTCGATGAGCGATCTGGAGCTGGAGCCTGCATCGTTCCGGGACCCGGCGAGCACAGTGGCGTACCTCGACGGCCGGGTCCTGCGCGGCCTGACGAAGGAAGGCGCCGCCGACTACGACATCCTCGCCGCCGCCCCCTTCTTCGCCAAGGCGATGGACGACGGCAAGCTGGTCAGGACCACCGAGGTGCCGGTGGAGGACCTGCCCCAGAGCGTCCGCGGCGACGCCTGGGTGAAGGCCCTGGAGCACGAGCGGATCCCATTCGTCACCTACCCGTACGAGTGGACCTTCTCGATGCTGAAGGACGCGGCCCTGGTCCACCTGGACCTGCTGCTGTCCGCCCTCGGCGCCGACCTGACCATGAAGGACGGCTACGCCTACAACCTCGCCTTCACGGGCGCCCGGCCGGTCTTCATCGACGTCGGCTCCTTCGAGCGGGTCCGACCCGGCGAGCCCTGGGCCGGGTACCGCCAGTTCTGCCAGACCATGCTCTACCCGCTGCTGCTCCAGGCCCACAAGGACGTCCGCTTCCAGCCCTGGCTGCGCGGCGCCGTCCAGGGCATCCAGCCCCAGGACCTGGCCAAGCTGTTCACTGGCACCGACAAGATGAAGCCGGGCGTCCTCAAGCACGTCTCGCTGCACGGCGCCATGGACCAGCGCTACTCCAAGTCGAGGGCCCAGGACACCCAGAAGGAGCTGAAGGCGGCCGGGTTCTCGACCGAGCTCCAGAAGGCCACCGTCGAGGCCATCCGCAAGCTGGTGGCCCGCCTCGACTGGGGCCGCTCGGCCTCGGAGTGGAACGACTACCAGAAGACCAGCACCTACACCGACGCCGAGCGGGAGATCAAGGCCGCCTTCGTGGCCCGGGCCCTGGAGGGCAAGGGGGCCAGGCTGGTCTTCGACCTGGGCGGCAACGACGGGACCTACTCGCGGGTGGCCGCCGGCCATGCCGACTACGTGGTCTGCGCCGACGGCGACGATCTGGTCCTCGACGGCCTCTACCGGTCGCTGCGCCAGGAGGGCAACCGCCAGATCCTGCCCACCTACCTCGACCTGTCCGACCCCTCGCCCGGCCTCGGCTGGCGGGGCCGCGAGCGGGCCGCCTTCTTCGACCGGGCCCGCCCCGACGCCGTCCTCGCCCTGGCCCTGCTCCACCACCTGGCCATCACCGGCAACGTCCCCCTGGCCGAGCTGGTCGACTGGCTGCACTCGCTGGGTGGGCGCCTGGTGGTCGAGTTCGTCGACCCGGCCGACCCGATGGCCGACCGCCTGCTGGCCAACAAGCCCCCGGGCATGCACGGCGACTACCGGCGCGAGGTGTTCGACCGGCTGCTGGAGGCCCGCTTCGACGTCGTCGACCGCGCCGAGTACCCTTCGGGGACCCGCGTCCTCTACCACGCGACCCCTCGCCGCTAGCCACGGGGTACGATCCCGCCCAGGGGCTGTAGCTCAGTCGGTCAGAGCAAGCGACTCATAATCGCTCGGTCGCAGGTTCGAGGCCTGCCAGCCCCACGCAAAAGCCCAGGTCAAAGGCCTGGGCTGATTGCTTTGCTTGCTCCGTCGTCATTCCCTCGTCATTCTTCTGCTGCCAGAAGACATGATGAAGCAGGACGGAGGGGCCGTGATCCGCAAGCGAGGAACCGGCCTCCAGGTCCAGGTCTACGCCGGCCGTGACCCGCTCACCGGCCGCAAGCGGTATGTGGGCCAGCAGGTCCCTGGCCAGACCAAGGCCTCGATGCGCGAGGCCAAGCAGATCGAGGCCCAGCTGCTGGAGGAGATCGGCGCTGGGCGGCATAAGGGCTCCCGGTCGCGCACCATGACCGAGTTGCTGGAACGCTGGCTGGAGTGGCGGCCGACCGTGCGGCCAATCGCCCCCACCACCATCTCCAGCTACCGCGCCGCCATGGACCGTTACATCCTCCCGGCCCTCGGCAAGCTCCCGGTCCGCCAGGTCGACGCCGCCACCCTGGACGCCTTCTACGCCCACCTGCGGACCCGAGGCGGCAAGGACGGCCGGCCGCTCAAGGCCAGTACTGTCCACGAGGTCCACGCCGTGCTGTCGGGTGCACTCAAGCAGGCCGTGGTGTGGGGGTGGATCGGCCACAACCCGGCCAAGCAGGCAACCGCCCCGTCGGTGCAGAAGGCCGACGTGCAGCCGCCGCAGGCCGAGGACGCCGCCCGGCTCCTGTCAGCCGCGATGAAGGAGGACCCGGAGCTGGGCCTGTTCCTGCGGCTCGCCATCATGCTCGGCGCCCGCCGGGGAGAGCTGTGTGCGCTGCGCTGGCCTGATATCGCCTTCGACCGTGGTGAGGTGTTGATCGCCGGCAACGTGGTCCGTGTCCCGCGGCAGGCCCTTGTCCACAAGGACACCAAGACCCACGCCAAGCGCCGGGTGGCGATCGGCGCCGGCACGGTCGAGCAGCTGCGCGCCCGCCGGGTCGCCCAGGCCAAAGACGCCCTGGCCTGCGGAGCCACGTTGGCGCCCGACGCCTATGTATTCTCCCACGTCCCCGACGGATCGGCGCCGATCGACCCTGACGGCATCTCCCACCGGTTCCTCCGGCTGGCCCGCCGCCTGGGGGTGAACTGCCGCCTGCACGACCTGCGCCACTTCATGGTCACCCAACTGGTCGCTGGCGGGGTGGACTGGCGCACCGTCTCGGGCCGGGCCGGGCACGCCGACGGCCACATGACTCTTGCGACCTACGCCCACTTCCAGCAGGCCCAGGACCGGCAGGCGGCCGAGTTCATGGAGAGTCTATTAGTGCCGACTGCTAGACCGGACGCCCGATGAGGTAGCAGCTGGAGAAAGCGGCATGGCAGGCAACGGCAGGAACTCGCTTCGGGCGGCCCTGCAAGAACGCGGCTGGTCCTACACCCGGTTGGCGGCCGAGCTACGCCGGCATGCCGCCGGTGCTCAGCTACCCAAGACCGAGAGCCTGGTCAGGCTCATCAGCCGCTGGGTCAACAACCACCAGCAGCCGGACGACTTCTATCGCGACCTGCTCGCCAAGGCTCTTGGGCGGTCTCGTGCGGAGCTCTTCCACGACGAGGGAACCCAAACACAGCTAGGAGTCGCGGCTGTACCTGCTGAGTTGCCCCACGATGTGGCCAATTTCATTGGTCGTGCGGGCGAGACCGAGAAACTCCGTCGCCGCGTGCTCGGCGCGGACGGAGTGGCGAGCGGGGCGGTGGTCACCGTCGATGGACCACCCGGTGTGGGCAAGTCTGCTCTGGCGGTGCATGTTGCCCATCAGTTGTGCGAGCACTTCCCCCATGCGCAGCTCTTCGCCGACTTGCGAGGTGACGAGGGTGCGGGGCTCGACCCGACCGTGGTGCTGCACCAGTTCCTCCGTGCGTTGGGCGCCACGAGTGCGGAGCTGCCCTCAACCATCGAGACGGCTGCGCGTGCCTTCCGCAGCCGCTTGGCTGGCAGGCGGGTCTTGGTGGTGCTTGACAATGCCGTAAGCGAGAAGCAGGTTCGCCCCCTGCTGCCGGGCAGTCCAACCTGTGCCGTGCTCATCACCAGTCGATGTCCGCTGCCCGGGTTGGCCGAGGCGACGGCGCTGACGCTGCAGCTGTTCCCGACCGCTGATGCGGTACGAATGCTTGAGCACGTTGCAGGGCCGGAACGGGTTGGAGCGGGCGAGGCGGCCAGGAGAGTGGCATCCCAGTGTGGCCACCTTCCGCTGGCGCTGCGGATTGCTGGCGCCAGGCTGCGAACCCGCCGCGCGTGGACGGTGGAGACACTGGCGGCGTTCATGGAGGATGAGCGTCAGCGGCTGGGTCGGCTGGCGATGGGGGAGCTGGGCGTGCGCGCGAGCTTCTCGCTGAGTTACCAGCAGCTCGAGCCCGAAGCCGCCGGGATGTTCCGGCTGGTGAGCTTGCTTGGCATGCCGGAGGTCAGCGTGGGCGTGGCTGCCGCGGTGACGGGCCGCGGGCTGTCCGACACTGAGGCCGCCCTTGAGCAGCTGGTCGATGCGGCGCTGGTGGAGCCCCTGATGCCAGACAGGTATCGCTTCCATGACCTGCTCCGCTTGTATGCCCGGGAGCGCGCAGAGGTAGAGGAATCGGCGGCCACCAGGCGTGCGGTGATCACTGTGGGGGTTGACTGGTACCTGGCGCGAATCCTGGAGGCGGCCGTATTGCTCGGACCAGCGCACTCGGTCGACCGGAGGGCAGTTTTCCCTCGTCTCGCCGACGCGCTGGCCTGGCTGGACACGGAACGAGAGAACCTCGTGCGTGCCGTCGCAGCGGCCGGCGAGTACGACCTGGTCGAGCCGTGCTGGCAGATGGCCGATGCGCTGTTCCGTTTCTACGAGCTGCGCCGCTACCTGACCGACTGGCAGCAGGTCAACCAGATCGCCCTGCATGCGGCGGAGCGTGCCGGCCTGCGTGAGGTGGAAGGGCGGATGCACAACGGCATCGGCTATGTGTACGCCCAGCAGGCGCGGTTCGACCAGGCGCTTACGCACCTGCAGGCGGCGTTGGCAATCCGCCGGGAAGTGGGAGACGCCGCCGGTGAGGGACGCACCCTGAAGAACCTTGGAGACGTCCGCATCCAGCTCCACCAACCTCAGCAGGCGCTGGAATGTTATGAGCAGGCGCTGGCGATCGGCCTCGCGGTGGGGGACCGCCATCGCCAAGGCCAGGCGCTGCATGGGATCGGCGTGGCGCTGGCGGCGCTCGGCCGGTACCCCGAGGCTGAGCAGCGTCTGGAGGAGGCGCTGACAGTCCGTCTGGAGGTCGGTGATGAGCCGGGGGAGGCCCGAACCCGACTGTGGCTGGCCAACGTGCGGCGCGACCAGGGCTGGCCCACCAAGGCGCGCGCAGACTACGAGACGAGCCTGATGATCCTGCGCCGGGTCGGTGACCGCTACAACGAAGGCATAGCGTTGTGGCAGCTGGGCGTGGCCGCCCAGCAGCAGGGAGACTTAGAGACAGCGCAGGCCACCTCGCATCAGGCGCTGTTGATCCTTGAGGCGCTGGGCTGCAGCGAGGCCGAAGAGGTCCGCGGACTCCTTGCGGCCGACCTGGCCGGCAGCACTACTCCTGCAGCCCGGACTGAATGATGCAGGTAACTCGACCGCAGCCATCATCCCGGGATGGTCGAGGCCTGAGCGCGGTCAGGGAGCAGCTAGGACTACCGCGGATCGGCACGGCCCGCCCGTTCGCGCTGGCGATGATCATCGACGCGGTCGGCTCCGGCCTCTTCCTGCCCTTCTCCCTGCTGTACTTCCACCAAGCAGGTGGCCTCAGTCTAACCGAGGCCGGCCTCGGTCTAACGATCGCGATGCTGATCGCAGTTCCCGCGCCGCTGGCCGCCGGAGCGCTGGTCGACCGTGTTGGCCCGAAGACTGTGGCAGTGGCCACCAACGCCACTCGCGTGGTGGGCTTCCTGGGGTATCTCTTCGTTCACGACCTGCCCACGCTGATCGCCGTCGCCCTCCTGGTCTCGGTCAGCGACCGGCTGTTCTGGGTGGCCCAGCCGACCCTAATCGGCGAGTTCGCCGCCTCCGGGAGCCGAGATCGCTGGTTCGGGCTGACCGTGGCGCTCCGTGCTGCAGGGCTTGGCCTTGGTGGTCTGCTCGCTGGCCTGGCGGTGAGCAGCCTTGGCATCGTTGGCTATCACGCGCTCACCGTCGGCAACGCCGGTAGCTTCGCGCTCGCCACCCTATTGATCTCGAGCCTGCGCACTCCGAAGCGAACTGTCGTAGCGGCATCGTTCGTCGAAGAGGGCCGCAAAGGCTTCAGGGCGGTCCTGGCTGATCGGCCCTATTGCTGGATCGTCGCAAGCAACTTGGTGTTCGGTATCGCAAGGACGATGATCCTGGTCGGCTTCCCGGTCTATGCAATCCAGGTGCTCGGCGCGCCTGCGTGGCTCACGGGAGTGCTCTATGCCGTCTACACTGCGCTGCTAGCGGTCGCACAGACTAGCTTGGTGCGTCGGCTTGAGCACCATCGGCGGACCCGCGCCCTGATGCTGAGCGCACTGCTCTGGGTGGGGTCCTTCATGTTCTTGGCAGCTGCACCGCTGCTGCCCCGCGAGGCCATCGTCGCGTACCTATCCGGCGTCACGGTCCTGTATACCGTCGCCGTGATGGTCCACGCCGGCGTGATCGACGCCCTGGTCGTCGAGGCCGCTCCCGACACGCTTCGTAGCCGATACGTCGCGGTGTTCAATCTGTCCTGGGCGGTGGCCAACGCACTTGCTCCCGGCCTGTTCAGCATCATGCTCGCCTGGTACACCGGGTTGCCGTGGATCGTGCTGGCAGCCCTGTTGCTGCTTGCCCTGGTGGGTGTGCGGCACGCCGAGCCAAGACTTGCTCGCCAGGCCGTGCGTATCCGGTCGGACCAGGCCAGAGGGACGCTGGCATAGTCGGCTCTCGGCACTTGGCGGCTACGTAAGGGCGATCGTGTGGTAAGGGTCCACGCGGAAGTCCCCTGGACCCACCGTGTACCAACCGACCAGGATCGCCGTTGGCGCTACGGTGACGGCCGCCCAGCCCTTCAACTCGCGGAGAACCTTGGCCGCCTTCTCCGGTAGGGCCGGCCGGCCAAATCGGGTCAACGTTAGGTGCGGCCCCCAGCTCGGCACCAGCTCCACCGACCGAATCGCGCAGGCAGCATGAATGGCGCCGTGCAGCGCCCAGTAGCCTCGCTGCGGCCGCCCGAACACGAAGGCCATCCTGCGAGCCAAGAGCGCCGGGTCGAAGACCACCCGACGGGCTCCGCTGTCCTGAGCATGCTCTAGCGCTGTGGCAGCCGAGTCTGCCAGACAGTCCAAGAGCTTGCGATCCTCGGGATTCCGATCGGGGTCAACCAGCCGAGCACCTGGTGCAGCGATGTTGCCGACACTTGAATGGATCGCCTGATACGGATAGGCGGGCGTCTCGGGCAGCAACTCGGCAAGTCGCGCCGACAACGCACATGCCGAGGCCGTCACCTCTTCAGGCCAGACGCAGGCAATGCGGTATCCGCCGTGCGGCTGAGACTTCGGATCGGCGACCAGTCCACCTGACAGCGCCTGTTCCTGCTCGGCCAGCGACTGCTGAAAACGGACATCCTCGTACGCCTGGTAGCGGTCGAACGACCACGTCGGATCGGCGTCCACAGACCCCTCCAGAACCACGCGACGGCGGCGGTTGCCAGCACATGCAGGGTACGGGGCAGCACGCTCGCCTTCCACCCAGGTCGGACGGCTGCATAGTCGCTGGTCAGACGCCCTTGACGGGGTGGACGTCAGGTTGCGTCAGGCACCGTCATCTACCGGGCGCTCCGCTCGGACTGCACGCTACGAGCCGTCACAGAGAGACGGCCCAGTAGACCCATCAGCACCCTGTCGGGTCAGGTTGCCAGGAAGGAGCTTCCGGATGCAGCAAGACGATGCAAGGAGGGTGGAGGCGTGGCCCTGGACCCGGCTGGTGAGCGATGACCGGCTGACCTGGACGATCACCGAGGTCGCCCAGCTCCTCGGCATTTCGCGGGCCACCGCTTACGAAGCCGCACACCGGGGCGAGTTGCCTGTCCACGTCATCGGCCGGCGGATGCTCGTGCCCCGGGTCGCCCTGCTGCGCCTCCTGGAGCGCGACGCGCCGCCGACCTAGCCAGCTCGCCTGACCGGCGCCTGAAGTCACTAGCAGCCCGCGGCCGGTCATCTCACACGGAGGTTCGACCGTGCCCGAGGAGGGCTTGTTTCGGGCTGGCCGCATCCGGCCCGGCCCCAACGTCCACGGTCCCCGGCCCGGGCCATCCGGCGGCAGCCGGCCCGGTGGCGGCAGCTCGCGGCGACCCCGCTGGGACACCGACGCCGGCATCACCGACCGCGACGTCGCTGCCCTGCGCTGGCTCGGCCAGCAGTACGCGGCCCGCTCCGACGTCCTCCGCGTCCTCCTGGGCCGGCTGTCGCCCGGCTCGCCGCGAGTCGAGGGCCTCATCGGCGAGGCCACCCTGCGCGACGTGCTGGACCGCTGGGAAGATCGCGGCCTCATCGCCCGCGACCGCCTCCTCGGCCACCTCTGGGTGACCCCCACGCCCAAGGCCCTGCGGCTGGTCGGCCTGGACGTGCGTGCCTGGTCCTTCGTCATCCCCCAGCTGCCCCACGTCCAGGCCGTCGGCATCGTGCGCCTCGCCCTAGAGCCCAGCACCCCCGAGGGCGGCCGCTGGCTGTCCGAGCGGGAGCTGCGCCGCGAGACCGGCAAGTCCGATGGCCCTGACGGCGCTATCCAGCTCCCCGACGACCCGGAAGCTGTTGCCGGGTCGGGCCTGTACGGCGAGGACGTGGACCCCCTGCCCAAGCGGGTGGCGGTCGAGGTCGAGCTGACCAGAAAGGGCGCCGCCCGGCTGCGCGAGGCCTGGACCCGCCCGCGCCATGGCCGCTGGACCCGGACCGTCTACTACGCGCCCCCCGAGGTCGCCGGCTACCTCTCGGGCCAGCTGGCCCGCATCCGGCCCCGCCATCCCATCCAGGTCCACCCGCTGCCCGAGGTCGCGGGGACCACCTACATGCGCCCTGGAGGTACCTCGTGACGTTTCCCACCGACCCCAGAAACCCGGCCGGCGGCTGGCAGGCGACCTCTGGCCACCCGATCCCCAGAGCCGCTCGGCAGCCGGCCGCCAACGGCCTCCTGCTGATCATGCTGGTGCTGGTCTGGTTTTCCCCGCTGTCCATCGTGGCCTGGCTGGTCGGGCAGGCGGTGATCCTGCTCCAGCGCCGCTGGCACTGGTGGCGCTTCACCCTGGCCTCGTTGGTCGCCATCGGCGTAGTACTGGCGCTAACCGGCCCGGAGGAGGCGCTGCGCCGGCACGTGTTCGTGCCCCAGCACTTCTGGCAGTACGTGGCCCTGCACTTCGGCTTCGGCCCCCCCGGCACCCGCATCACCATCGGCCAGTTCCTCTGGGACCTGGTCGCCACCCAGGTGTGGCTCGCCATCCCGGTCGGCCTGCTCGCGGCGTCGCTGTCGGTGTGGAATGCCGAACGGGCCGCCGGCGGGGCCGAGTGGGGGCCCTTCGTCCGCCCCCCCCCGCCCATCGACCAAC
>Ga0081538_10005586_pt1 | contig 11289 bp, 9 predicted proteins | sample TabmetS5T2R1_FD_71022 | JGI IMG/M metagenome (GOLD analysis project Ga0081538, IMG submission 71022) | Tabebuia heterophylla rhizosphere microbial communities from the University of Puerto Rico - S5T2R1 | ecosystem: Host-associated > Plants > Roots > Rhizosphere ... | reverse complement strand
CGAGGGCTTGTGTAAGGGCGTGTAAGGGGGGCGGGGCGGCCACCCCCGCCGAGCCAATGGCAAAACCTTTGCCCATCGCGGCGGTGGTATTGCCGAGGGCGTCGAGACCATCGGTGATGCGCCGCGTCTCCTCCCCGAGGCCAGCCATCTCGGAGATCCCTCCGGCGTTATCCGCCACCGGCCCGTAGGCGTCGACGGACATCGTGATGCCGACGGTGGCCAGCATTCCAACGGCTGAGATGCCGATGCCGTACACCCCGGCAACATTGGCGGCAATGAGGATGGCGGCGGCGATGGCGATGATGGGCAGCACGGTGCTCTCAAGCCCGACCGCGAAGCCGGTGATAATGTTGGTGGCCGGGCCGGTCTGCGACGATTCGGCGATTTTCAATATCGGCCCCGAACTCGTGTAATACTCCGTAAAGAGACCGATCAGAATCCCCACCACCGTGCCAGAGAAGATGGCCAGGAACACATCGAAACTTCCGACCGGCGCGCCACTCCGAAGGGTCCCCTCGAGGCCTAGGCCGAGACAGAGTATCAGCGCCGCGATGAGAAAGATCCCCGCAGCGATGAAGGTAGAGTAGCGCAGTGCCGCCTGTGGTGTGAAGCGTTGTAACACCCGAATCGAGATGATCCCCACCACCGAGGCCACCAGACCTGCCATGGCGATGATGAGGGGCAAGGCCATCCACTTCAGCGGCGCTGCTGCCGCGATCGGCGCCGTCGCCCCGATGGCAATCGTGGCGATCACCGCGCCCACATACGACTCAAAGATATCGGCGCCCATGCCCGCGACATCCCCGACGTTATCGCCGACGTTATCGGCGATCACCCCAGGATTGCGTGGATCGTCTTCGGGGATCCCGGCCTCAACCTTGCCGACCAGATCGCTCCCAACGTCGGCACTCTTCGTATAGATGCCGCCGCCCACGCGGGCGAAGAGGGCGATGGAGCTCGCGCCCATGGCAAACCCGCTGATCACGGCAGGGTTGACCGTGGCATAGTGCATGAAGAAATAGCCGATCCCGATCAGTCCTAGGCTGGCCACCGAGAGCCCCATCACAGCGCCACCGGAGAAGGCCAGCATGAGCGCCCGCGCTTCGCCGTGCTGACTGGCGGCTTGCGCCGTGCGCACATTCGCGCGTGTCGCGGCCTCCATGCCGAAATAACCTGCTAGCATCGAACAGATCGCTCCGGCCAGAAACGCTATGGCTGTGGAACCGTTAATGAACAACCCCAGTAGCGCGAATACCACCAGCACAAAGACCGCCATGATTTGGTATTCGCGTTTCAGAAACACCATGGCCCCTTCGTGAATGGCCGCGGCGATCTCCTGCATCAAGGGAGTTCCCACAGGTTGGCGTAGGATGTAGAGGTACAAGCCACCGGCCATCACGAGGCCGAGGGCTCCGATGATCGGCGCCCACATCAAAAAGGCCCATAAATTGTCTAGCACGGGTGCACGCTCCTTCCCCCACGCGTTCAGGCCGATCTCAAGAGGTTCTCGATTTTCTCCGCTGCCATGTGAATGGTTTCATCCACCAGTGGGAGCTCATCGGGCGTGAAGGGGCTGAGCACGAAGGCGACGACCTCATCCTTGCTGGCTGGCCGTCCGATGCCGACGCGGATACGGACGAAGTCGCCCGTCCCAAGGTGTTCGATAATGGAACGCACACCATAGTGGCCAGCATCGCCCCCTCGCATTTTGAGTTTAATACGGCTGAGAGTAAGATCGAGATCGTCGTGGATAACGATCAGGTCGTTGGGGAGTATCGAGTAATGCGTACAAAGGTCTGCCACCGCTTTGCCGCTGACATTCATATAGGTCAGTGGCTTAGCGAGCGCGACCGGCCGGGCCGCGATCACTCCCTCCCCGTATTTCGCCGTCGCGAGGTGTCCCCGCAAGACAATGCGGTGGGCTGCCTTCAGGGTGTCGATCACCCGGAATCCTATATTATGGCGGGTAGCATCGTAGCGCGATCCTGGATTACCCAGCCCCACGATCAGTTTCACATCGGCTCACCGCGATACCAACCCTCTCAAGTCTCTTCCGCCTCTGCCTCGGCGGTCGAGGCCTCAGCCGCAGCCACAGACGGCTCTCCGGCGGCTACCTCTTCACCGCGAACGCTGACCGACGCCACCACCTCATCCGGGGCGGCCAACACCTGAATCCCCTGCGGGACTGGTAGGTCGCGCACATGCAGGACCTCTCCGATCCCTAAGTGGGACACGTCGATGGGTAACTCATGCGGAATGAGGCTCGGTAGGCACTGAATCTCGACCTCGTGCAGGAGTTGATTAATCACGCCCCCGACGTCGCTTACCTCACGGGACATGCCCTGGAGCACGATGGGCACCGAGACCGTGATCTCCACATCCATCGAAATGCGATACAGATCGGCATGGAGCAAGGTTTCTTTCAGAGGGTGCCATTGCAGGTCTCGAACGATGGCCTTGCGATCGTCCCCCACAGCGCCGTCGATTTCAAGCTGGAAGATAGTGTTTTCGCCTGAGCTGAGGATCTTCAACAGCTCCTGTGGCTGCAACGACAAGGGAATATTTTCGCCACCGCCATAGAGTACGGCTGGTATCATGCCTTTGGCGCGGATCTTGCGGGCGACACCTTTTCCCGACTGGGATCGTCGCGACGCCCGTAGTACAGGTGCTTCCATGGCAAATCTCCTACGTGTCCTATTCGAACAACGAGCTCACTGACTCATCGTTATGGATACGCCGAATCGCTTCCCCGAGTAGCCCCGACACCGATAATGTGGTGATTTTCTCACAGCGCTGAGCCTCTTCGCGCAGGGGAATGGTATCCGTCACGATGACTTCGCGCAACGGCGAATTGATGATACGGTCGATGGCTGGGCCGGAGAATACCGGATGTGTGCAACAGGTCATCACGCTGCGCGCCCCGTTTTTGATGACCGCCTCGGCGGCATTGACGATCGTCCCAGCGGTATCAATCATGTCGTCAGGCAACAGTACATCACGGCCGGCCACATCCCCGATGATATGGAGCACTTGCGCCACGTTCTTGCTCTCACGACGTTTGTCGATGATGCCTAAGGGCACATCCAGCCAGCGGGCGAAGGCACGAGCCCTGGCCAAGCCGCCGGTATCAGGGGAGACCACCATGAGGTCGAGGTCATGACGCTGTTTGATGTCCTGCAGCAGCACGGGGCTGGCAAATAGGTTGTCCACCGGGATATCAAAAAACCCCTGCAACTGCGCCGTATGTAGGTCCATGGCGAGCACGCGGTCCGCACCCGCGGCGTCGATCAAATCCGCCACCAGCTTAGCCGAGATCGGCACCCTCGGGGCGTCTTTTTTGTCCTGACGCGCGTAGCCGAAGTAGGGGATCACGGCGGTGATCCGTCGTGCGGAGGAGCGCTTCAGGGCATCGATCATGATCAGCAGTTCCATGAGACTCTCGTTCACCGGCGGGCAGGTCGACTGGATCACGAAGACGTCGCGGCCACGGACATTCTCTTTAATCTGGACGTAGATTTCGCCGTCGCTAAAGTTCGAGACTTCGATGCAGCCGGACGGCACCCCGACATACAAACACACCTTCGACGCCAGTGCCAGATTTGCACGCCCCGAGAAGATGGCCAATCCTTGTGGCATGCTATGCTCCTCCAGTCCGATTCCTCCAGAACCACGGACTTCGGTCCCTAGCGATACTGCTGAGCGCGGCTGACCAACGATGGCACTGCACCAGCAACTCATCGGGTCCGCACCGACCCTGACCCTTGCTCAGTCGGTATGGACCACGTGCGCAGCCGGCGTGAGTTCAAAGGAACGCTCCAAGGCACCTGATATAGGAATGAGAGGCTGACCCGCCCTCCCTGGCCCCGCAGAACGCGGGCGACAGAGAGCTGCACCTACGGCCAGCACTATGTCAGTCGGTGCGGGCAGGCACGACTGGGGAGGGAGGATTCGAACCTCCGAATGCGTGGTCCAAAGCCACGTGCCTTACCACTTGGCGACTCCCCACCTACTGAGCGCTGACGCTGATATCGGCCCCAGGCTCTTGAGGCATGGGTAGGATAAACTGATCGGCTTTGCATGTCAACCCCGTAGTTCAGGGTCGAAGCTTTGTGAGAGCGTGGCAAACGGGATGACGGCCCACGCGGAGTGCCGGCGCAACGAGGTCACCACTGCCTGCAGGTCGACATCGGGCGGAAAGATACCACCGACGGTAGGTCCACTTCCTGACATAAAGGTGACAAACGCCCCCACTGTGCGCAGGGCCTCTTGCAGCTGGCGTATCACCGGATAGACAGTCGCCACGCCGGGTTCGAGGTCATTCACCATGACGTCGGCCAACGCCATCAGATCGCGGTGCCTGAGGGCCTGCAGAATGCTGGACATCGTCCGGTCCGTCGCTGACGACTGTCCATTGAATTGCCCATAAGCCCAGCCCGCCGATACCCCGAACCCAGGGTTCACCAATACCCCCGTCAGCGGTGGTGGAGGAGACACGGGTGAAAGGACTTCGCCACGGCCGTACGCGAATGCTGTCGGACCACCGAGGAAGAATGGCACATCGCTACCCAACTGGGTGGCCAAACGATGCAAGGTCGCCGTGGGGCAATGGAGCTGCCACACGTGGTTTAAGACGAGGAGTGTGGTGGCCGCATCGCTGCTGCCACCGCCGAGACCAGCGGCGATCGGGATACGCTTGTCGAGGGTGATTTCCACCCCTTGCTGGACCTGAAATGTCTGTTGTAGGAGCCTCGCGGCACGGACGATAAGGTTGCCGTCGTCCGTTGGCAGCGTCGACGACAGGCAAGTGAGCCGGATGGTGCCCGCACGGTTGGGTCGAAAGGTGAGCCAATCGCACAGATTGAGCATCTGGACGACCGTCTGGATGGCGTGATAGCCATCAGGGCGCTTGCCGAGAATGCGCAACCCAAAATTCACTTTGGCCGGGGCGGCATACCGGCGGTGGGAGTTGTGCATGGCGGACGGCCTCCAGGTCATGGCAGTGGACTAATCCGCACCCCTGCCGGAGGCGACAGTTGAAATACAGCAGGCGAAAGCTCGGGGTTGAGATCCACCGTGAGAAACTGGATGCGGACCTCCGTCTCTGCCTGTGGGAGCCAAATAGCCAGCGCGTGGGGAGCTGGGAAGGTCTCCGTTACGCGTCTGAAGTCGCTGTACGCGATGTCAACAGCCGTGGTGCCTTGCGGTGTATAGCGGAGCACTCGCCTGGGGAGCAACTGATCGGGGTCGACCCACGCATCTTGGATCAGTCTGCCTCCGCCACCGAGAAACCGCAGGAGATACATGCCGTCGTCGGTCTGTAGATAAAGGGCCGAGACCTGTTGGGCCGGTGACGGACGGATGTAGCCCATTAACAACGGAGCGACCTCGTCTACGTCAAGCGGCAGACCAATCACGCGTGCGAGCGTCGCTGCATTCGCGGGTCCTTGGAAAAATGTGCCCTCCGCCGGGTAGTAGATCGATACCTGCGCTGCATCAGCGACTAGGCTCATGATCGGCTGACCGAAGAGACTGAGGGTGTCGAGTCGCAACAGGGTCGGACGGCGCCAGAGGAAGGTTTGCCGCGTGCTATAGCGTCCCTGGGCGGAGGTAACGGACACACGCGCCAGCGCCCGCAGGTCTGCGGCGAACTGCCAGCGGCGGTCAAATGCTGCCAGAAGGCTCTCAGGGGAAACGTCAGCAACTGTCCGGGGGATAGGTTCATGCAGGGTGGGACGGGGCGTACAGGCGACGACACCCACTAACAAGAAGAAGACCAGCGCCAGAGCTCGTATACAGATCATTGCTGGCTTTGCATACGTTGTTCCAGCAAGCCCTTAACTTTCTTTAGCTTTCCTTCAACTACCTCGTTTTCAGGTTGCAGCTGCAGGGACCGTTCCCACGTCTCCTGAGCTTCGCGGAACATCTTCAGCTCCAAAAAAATGTCCCCTAGATGCTCGATAATGACCGGATCATCCGGGACCAAGGCTACGGCGCGCTTTAATTCCTGCATCGCCTCGTCCAGCATCCCCTTTTTGAAATACGCCCAACCCAAGCTATCGATGTAATAGCCATTCTCCGGCTCGATCACGAGCGCCCGCTGCACCAGCTCGATGGATTCATCCAGATTGATGCCGCGGTCGGCGTACATGTAGCCGAGGTAGTTAAGGGCGTTAGCCCCGCGCGGATTCAGTTCGATGGCTTTGCGCAGGGCTGTTACAGCATTGTCGAAATCCCCCTGGCGCTCGTATGCGGCTCCCAAGTTGAAGTAATACCGATCGTTCGTCTGGTCCAGAGCCACCGCACGCTTCAGCGCCTCAATGGCTTCGGGATAGCGCTTGGCCCCAGATTGGAGCAAGCCGATTAAAAAATTGACGCGCGGATTGTCAGGATCCTGGACCGAGGCCTGTTCGAGCAGGGCCAGGGCGTGAGTCGAATGCTCGAGCTTTTCGTAGAGCTGTGCCAGCCGTAGCAGAAGATCGACGTCGGTGGGATGGGCTTCTCGGATGCGGTCGAGCACTTCGACGGCGCGACTGCGTTGTCCTAACTCTGCATAGGTCAGGGCGAGATAGAAACGGGTCATGAGATCGTCCGGGTGCGAGGCTAAGATGCTCTCAAACTCGGGCAAGGCTTTCTGGGGTTCACGCTGTTCCAGTAGGATCAAGCCGATACGGGTACGCAGCCAGAGGTTATTGGGGTCGGCTTTGCGCATGACCTCATACTCATGGAGCGCCGCGGGGAGGTTTTCCTGCCTGATAAACGCTTGCCCCAGGCGTATGCGCAACTCGTTGTTCGTAGGATTGGCTTTCAGGGCTTCATGATAGATGCGGACGGCGTCCTGATCGTTGCCTTGTGCCTCATACACTCCACCGAGCGCGATCCAGGCGCGATCGAAGTCTGGATTTAACGAGACCGCCTTCTGGAGCATCGCTTCGGCCGTAGCGTAATCCTTTAACTCGGCCATGATCCGTGCCAACTGGAAATAGCCCATGAACGATTCGGGATGACGCACGAGCAGCGATTCCAGTAGGGTACGGGCGGCTGTGTAGTTGCGTTCTTCCTCATACAGGGTGCCGAGAGATAAGTAGGCTTCCTCGATCGTAGGGTCGAGTTGTAGCGCTTCTTGAAACTGCGTGATGGCGGCCTGACGCTCGCGGATACTCGACAATAGATTCCCCAGGAGTAGACGGAGCGCGGTGGCTCGGGGGTGTTTCCGAACGGCCTGTTCGGCGAGGCCAATGGCTCCTCGCACATCACCACCTCTTGCCATCGCCGAGATAAGGCTGGTGATCAAGGTCGGCGAGTCAGGGTCGAATTCGAGAGCCACCTGATAGGCCGCCTGCGCTTCTGAAAATCGCTGGTTAAGCTCGTGATAATAGCCGACCATGTAGAAAAAATAGGCCTCAGCAGAGGGTCTGTCCTTCGATCCATGGACGTGGCCCTCGCTGGCGTGTTGAGGTGAGGCAGGGGCGGGGTCATTCGCCATCTCGGCCGACGAGAAGGAAGCCAGAAAACCAAGGATGGGCAAGACCAACACCAGTTTCAAGAGATGCAAAGCGCGGTTATCCTTTCGTCTTACACACCCATCCATGTCAAATATCCTTCCTCGCTGCCGTTTGTAGATTTACGATGTGGGGCGGGCCTGCAGCAACCGACGCCGAAAGTCTTTCAGCACTTCCCGCAATTGTGGATCGCGCACGCCAGCAACCTCGCGCTCGAGGGCGAGTTCCTGCTGCGGGTCCAGCGGCGCCGCCGCTGGCGGTGCCGCCTTCGTCTCGCTCTGTGGGGCGAGCTCCGGCGGCGGGGTGCGGGCCAGTTGAAAGAAGAGACGTCGCACCGACGACTCACCAAGGGCAGCGTTGAGACGTTCGATCAGCCCCGCCTCCTGAAATTTTAACTCCTGCATCCAGACGCTATCGGCCACCTCGATGAACAGCGTTCCACGGCGAAATTGAGCCGGATAGGCGATTTTCGCAATAATGGGACCGACGATCTTCGGCCACAACACGGTCAGCTGCTCAGTTTTCAAGCGTTTCTGTAAACCGAGATCGCGCAACGACCGTTCCAGTGCCTGTCTTAGGCTGGAAACCTCTTCAGCCACATGGCCTCCTCGCCGCGTAGGCGGGCGATACTGCGCATCACGAACGAGATGATCGCCTCCGCAGTGGCCTTGGTGTCTTCGGCGGCGTAATACCGCTCCAGATCGAGCGCAGGACCAAAGCGCACCTCCAGCTTCGAAAATAACCGCGGCATAAGGCGTCCCTTAGCCAGCAATCGGTCGGTGCCGAGGATCGCCGTCGGAATGACGGTTGGGCGGGCCAGATAAATCAGCTTTCCCACGACGCGGTTACCCCGCCCCAACCAGCCGTCCGCACTGCGGGTCCCCTCGGGAAACAGCATGACTTTTTCGCGTCGCATCAGCTCGACAAGGCGCCGCATGGCCCGCACATCGCGGCCGCCACGCTGCACCGGAAAAGCGCCCCAGCTGGCGATGAGATGATTGATGATGGGGATGTCGAAGAGCTCGGCTTTCGCCGGGGCCCAGACGACCTCCAAACGCACTTTCGCGATATTCGCCCAGGGGATGAGGAGCGTATCGACGAGCGAGAGATGATTGGCTGCCAGCAACACCCCCCCACCTGGGGGAACATGCTCCGCCCCCCTAATCTTGAGGCGATTGAGTCCGGCCAAAAACGTGCCGAGTGCCACCCAGGAAAACCCAAACCAGGCGCGTTTTCCTAAGGGCATCGACGGTTTCGGGCCCACTAACGCCTCAGGGTGGGCAACACCGGAGATGAAGCCGCGCGAATTCCCACGGTCCTCGGCAGGCATCATGATAGCAACATCACCTCGTACTGCTCATCATGCAGGTCGTAATCGCCTTTCACGATAATTTGCTTCTGGAATTCCTCTTCGAGCGATTCGAGAAAACCTCCTTCTTCCTCCAAAAGCAGGTCGGCGACTACCGGGTGCAGTCTGACCAGGATCTTGCGTCGTTTCTCAGAGGTGGCTGCGGCGCGACGAAGCTCACGGAGAATCTCGTAACAAATCGTCGCCGCAGATTTAATGGTGCCACTGCCATCACAGTACGGACACGGCCGGCACAGCACCCGCCCGAGGCTCTCACGTACCCGCTTGCGGGTCATCTCTACCAGCCCAAGCTCTGAGATCTTCGAAATTCTCGTACGCGAACGATCACTCCGCAGAGCAGTCAATAGAGCATTGTACACCTTATCGCGACTTTCCTCACGTTCCATGTCGATAAAATCGATGATGATAATGCCGCCGATATTGCGCAGCCGTAGTTGATAGACGATCTCTTTGATGGCCTCGAGGTTCGTCTGGAGGATGGTCTCCTCCGGATTGCGTTTGCCCACAAAGCGACCGGTATTGACGTCCACCGCCACCAGAGCCTCGGTTTGGTCGATGACGATCGACCCGCCCGATTTCAACCAGATCTTGCGACCCAGGGCGCGCTCGATTTCAAGCTCCACGCCATAGGCCTCGAAAATCGGTTCCTTGCCCTGGTAGGCCTGAATCTTCGGCTGGAGGTGAGGGAGGTAGGAGCGCACGAATTCAAGGCACGTTTCGTAGTCGTGAGGACTGTCGATGATGAGGCGGTCCACTTCGCTGGTGAACAGATCGCGCACCGTACGCAGGATGATGTTCAGGTCGGGATGCACAAGTGCAGGAGCGGGGGCGGCAGCAGCCTTGCGCTGGATATCCTCCCATAACTTGGTCAGAAATGCCATATCGGAATGCAGTTCATGGCGGTCCACGCCTTCGCTCACGGTGCGGACGATGAAGCCCACGCCAGGCTGCTTCCCCTCCCGGACGATCTCCTTGAGGCGCTGGCGCTCCTCCTCGCTGACGATGCGGCGAGAGACGCCGATGTGGTCCACCATCGGCATGAAAACCAGGTAACGCCCCGGTAAGGTAATGTACGATGTGAGGCGGGCTCCCTTGGTCCCGATGGGCTCTTTCGACACCTGCACGAGGATCTCCTGCCCTTCTTGGAGGAGTTCCTCGATGGGGGAGTCTAGCATGCGCCTCCCTGGACGTCGTTTATCTGCCAGGAGTTTATCGTCTTCCTCAGCCGGTTCGTCCTCGGCGAACGTTTCTAGGGATTCTCCACCGTCGATCGGTTCGACGTCTGCGACGTACAGAAATCCTGCCCGTCGTAATCCCAGATCAACAAAGGCCGCTTGCATTCCGGGGAGGATCTTGGTCACGACCCCCTTGTAAATGTTGCCAACGATGCCTTTGTCTCTTTCCCGCTCCACGTATAGCTCGGTGACCGAGCTATTCTCTAGGAGTGCAACCCTGGTTTCGTGGGAAGTCGTGTCAATCAGGATCTCGCTCCCCATGGGGGTTCCCCTGCAACGCTACGTTAAATATTCAACGATCACCCGCTACATCGACACCCAGGTGATCTCCCTTAGTACTGACTGAGGAACAACCGCCAGAGGCTTCACAGTCCGCCGGCCGACGCCTCTCTCCCGGGGGGCGGAGGTGAGGCGCGTGTGCGGCGATCAGCCGTAGAGAAAACGCCGCATACGGATGTTGAGAAGGAGGCCAACGGCCACCATCGTCGCCAGCATGGAAGACCCCCCGTAGCTAAATAACGGTAAGGGTAACCCCACCACCGGGGTCAGCCCTACTGTCATCCCGATATTAAACAGGATATAGACGCTCAGCATGGCCACTACGCCTGTGGCGATCAAGGAGCCCAGCCGGTCTCTCGACGTGTAGGCGATACTCAGGCCGCGCAGCACCAAGAGCATATATAACATGATCAACGCTGCAGTGCCCACGAACCCCCATTCCTCGGCGAAGACCGCGAAAATGAAGTCCGTGTGCTTCTCCGGGAGGAAGTTTAGACCGCTCTGCGTCCCGGCCAGCCATCCCTTACCCCAGAAGCCCCCCGAACCGATGGCGATCTTCGATTGCCAACTGTGATAGCCAGCCCCTAAGGGATCGAAGTCGGGATTCAGCAGGGTAATGACGCGTACCTTCTGGTAGTCTTTGAGGAAGGTCCAGCCGATCGGCATGGCGATCAAGCCGCTACCCATGATCGACAGCAGACTCTTCAACGGGAAACCGGAGGCGAAGACAAGCGCGCAAGTCACAAAGAACAGCACGAGAGCGGTCCCGAGATCGGGCTGCTTGGCAATGAGGGCAAAGGGGACCATAACCATTAACAGCGGGATGAGCAAATCGCGGAACCGCAGACCGCCCTCTCGACGAGTCTCCGTAAAGTAGCGGGCCAGACTGAGGACGAGGAAGACTTTG
>Ga0081538_10005585_pt1 | contig 11290 bp, 8 predicted proteins | sample TabmetS5T2R1_FD_71022 | JGI IMG/M metagenome (GOLD analysis project Ga0081538, IMG submission 71022) | Tabebuia heterophylla rhizosphere microbial communities from the University of Puerto Rico - S5T2R1 | ecosystem: Host-associated > Plants > Roots > Rhizosphere ... | reverse complement strand
AGACGCGGTCGTCTACGTGTCGATCGTCGGGACGGCCGCCGCCCTTCTGATCCTGTACTGGTTGGCGCAGCCTCCGATCTGGCTGACATTCCCCCTCGTCGCTCTCGGGTCGCTCATCGTCGTCCTGTCCAGCCGTCGGGTCCTGCGAGCCGGAGAGACCTTCCCCGAGCTCATGCGCTTCCGGATCATCAGGCTCATCCTCGGGCGCTGAGAGTTACCGTGCGCTCGATCCGGTCATGAGCAAGCGCACGGTCTTCTGGGGATCGGCGGGCGTCCTTGCGTACACGTATGTGGGCTTCCCGCTGCTCGTCGCCGGCAGGGCGCTCATACGCAACCGGCCTGTTGCGGCGGGCGGTCCGTTGCCGACGGTCACCGTGGTCATTCCAGCCCACAACGAGGTGGGCATCATCGAGGAGAAGCTGGAGAACACACGATCCGTCGGCTATCCGTCCGAGAGGCTCGAGGTCCTCGTCGCCTCCGACGGCTCTGACGACGGGACGAACGACGTGGTGCGTGCCCACCCGGCGGGCGCCCGTCTGCTCGAGCTCCCGCGAGTGGGGAAGAACGCGGCCATAAACGCAGGAGCCAAAGCCGCGCGCGGAGACATCCTCGTCTTCACCGATGCCGACGCGAAGATGACCGAGCACGCGCTCCACTACCTCGTGGCTCCGTTCGCCGATCGCGAGGTCGGTGGCGTGGCCGGCGAGCGCAGACACCGGCACGCCTCTCACCGGAAGGGCCTGGCAGAGACGAGTAAGCGTGCACTCCGGAAGCTCCTGAGCCGCTCGGGGAGCGTGACGTCTGCCGAGGGCCAGATCTATGCGGTTCGCCGCGAGCTCTTTCAACAGGCACCACCCAACGTCGCGGACGACTTCTGGATCTCGACGCGCGTCGTAGCCGCGCACCTGCGGCTCATCTACGAGCCCCGCGCGGCCACCTATCCCTTCACTGGCGCCACCCGCGTCAGCGACCCATTCGAGCGCAAGGTCCGCATGACAGGCCCGTCCCTCCGCGCCCTCTGGCTCGCTCGTGATCTCCTGAACCCCGGCGAGCACGGGTTCTACGCGCTCCAGCTCTTCTCGCACAAGCTGCTTCGTCGGCTGGTGTTCTTCCCCGCCGTCGGGCTCGCCGCCACCGCTCCGGCGCTGTGGTCCCAAGGGCGGGTCTACCGGCTCGCCGCACTTGCCCAGGCCGGCTTGCACGGCGCCGCGCTGGCGGGCCTGCTCCTTCGTGGCACGCGGGTCGGACGTTCGAGGGTGCTGAAGGCGCCGCTTGCTTTCGATCTGGGCAACGCGGCCGCCGCGGTCGCCCTCGCTCAACAGCTCCGCGGAAGACGGCGCCATGACGACAGGTGGGCGCCGCAACGGGTGCCACGGATTCCCTCGCCGGACAGGCAGCCCGACGGCATCACGCGGCCCAGCCAGCCGGATACATGACGCCGGGCTGCGTGGTCGATCTTGCGCTGATTACGAGCCCTGCGCCTCCGGGCCCGGAGCGTGTGTCCAGTCGGTCCAGCCCACGTTTCGTTGCACGGTGTTCTCCCCCACGGGGAAGGACATCCCATAGCGGTCGTTGATGATCCAGTAGACGGGGACTCCCGGCTCCCACCACTCCTCCTCGGGAAACTGCTGCTCGAGCTCGAAGAGAAAGCGCGTGGCGCGGAGGAGCGCCTGGTCCTCCCAGGCGTAGACGTCGTAGCCCTGCCGGTGGAGGACCTCCGCGAGCGCGACGAAGCCGCTGAGGGCCTCGCGGGGATACAGGGTGTAGACGGGCGGCCACTGGAAGGGCCCGCCCCGGCGCATGTCGTCGGGGAGGGCGCCGTCGATCGAATGGCCCTTTTTCCTCGCCCCCTTCGGGTTGACCCCGCGCGGCCGGTCGGGATCGGCCTGCCAGGAAAGGTCGTCCTCGCCGCCACCGGCTCGGAAGCCCCTGTTGAGATCGTCGGGCCCGTACACGGGGCCGGGAATCCCTGGGTAGGCGGAGCGATCGCCGAGCCAGCCCTTCATCACCTTGGCCGCCCGGGCGAGGTCCTCCTCGTCGTCCAGGTAGGCGGCGACGGCGACTCGGCTTGCCCCCGCCATGCCGCCCCAGTTGCTCATCGAATTCTCGGCGGTCGAGATCAACGTCCCCGGCGTGGAGCCGCGACGGAGCGGCTCCCGCCGCACGGCCGCTAGCCAGGCGCGAAACGTCGCCTCTTCGCCGCGATCGTAGGCGCGCAGGTCGATGAGGTCGGCCGCGAGTACGTAGGAGAAGAGGTTGCGCCCCAGGGCGAGCGTCCTGCCGCCCTCCTCGGTGCCGATGGCGCTCGAGATCGCGTCCGCTGCCTTTGCACGGTAGCTCTCCTCGCCGGTGCGCGCGTAGACGAGGGCGACCGCCAGCGTCCTCACGTCGTGGTTGGAGTCCTGGTCCGCGATGTTCGCCTCCCCCAGCGGCCCGTCGGCGGCCGCCTTGAGCCGCTCCCACGCCCGTCCGTTCATAGGGAGCCGCGACACCTCGGCGCGCGAGATCCAGATCCCCTCCCCGGACTCCGGCAGCGCCTGCGGCGGGGGCGGCGTCCGCTCGGCCAACCGCTTCGCCCTCTCCTGCTCACGCTCCTGCCGCTCGCGCTCGAGTTGCGTCGCGTCGTCGCAGGACGCGGCGTGCAACATCAAGAGGACCAGCCCGAAAATCGCGACCGCCCTCATGAGACGAAGTGTAGGGAAGCGCCGACGGCGTTCCTCTGGGGAAGGAGGCTGGCACCGTGCGGGCTCCGGAGTCGCCCCGCGCGGGCCGAGCCTCACCACGGCACAGATCGTGAGCTCGGAGCGGCTCAGCTCCCGAACGTCACGGCGAGCTGCGGGTCGTTCGCTCCTTCCTTGCTGCTGTACCACGCGGCGTTGTCGCCGCCGTCCTTGAGCACGAAGCTGTACGTGCCGTTCCCTCCGACGGCGCCGGTCAGGTCGAACTCCACCCAGGTCCCCATCGGCGCCGCGCCGCCGGTCGTGATGAGCGCTCCGGGCGTCGGCCTCGTCGTCCACGTGATCGTGCTTTCGAGCCAGCTCGTGTCGGTGACGTGGTAGACGCTTCCCGCGACGGCGCTCGCATCGGTGACGAAGAGGCGAAGCTTCACGGAGCTTACGGGCCCCGTGACGCCGCTCACCGTGAACTTGAGGTACGAGTGGGTCTCCGAGGCGCCCTTGTAGACGCGGATCGTCGTCTGGGCGCCCGTTTGCTCATTCGGATACGGCTGGCGAACGTAGGCGTCGTCCGTCGGCGTGAACGTGAGTGTCGAGCCGCCGCCGGATGGGGTGACGGTGATCGTTCTCGTGGTCGAGCTCGAACCCGCGCCGTTCGAGACCGTGAGCCTTGCCGTGTAGGTGCCCGGGCTCGCATAGGTGAACGTCGGGCTGGCGGCCGTCGAGTCAACGCTGCCGTCGTCCTGGAAGTCCCATGCCCGCGAGTTCACGGTGCCGCTCGAAGTGTCGGTGAACTGGACGGTCAGCGGGGCTGACCCGCTGGACGGCACCGCCGTGAAGCTCGCCGCCGGTGGCTCGCCGCCCCCGGCGAGTGAAACGAAGTTGTGGAAGTACCTGAGAGCCCCGCTGTGTGCCAGGACGACGAGGTTGGTCGAAGCGTCGAGGTTCTGCTTCGTCGACGTCACGTTGTTGACTTGGTTGTCGGCGTCCTTGACGATCGGCGTTCCGAGCCCGCCGGCGAACGAGATCGAATCGAGGGGCGACGTCTTCTGGTAGATCGTCCCGCCGGACTCGGGCGCGGTGGCGAACATGCGGACAAGGCCGTTCGCCTCGTCGAGGAGGACGATCGGGCGAGTGTGGTGATCCCGCTTGAGCCCGAAGACGTGACTCGACCAGCTGCCGCCGGTCGAGCGGACGAGCAGCATCGTGAGCGGGTCGGCCGAGCCGCTTTTCGACGTCTTCACCGCGGCGAAGACGCGCCCGCTCGAGTCGGTCTTCAGGTTGATGTGGTCGTCCGCGAGGCCGGATCCTTGCAGGGCGCTTTCGACCGTCCAGACGTTGTCGGCCGCGCTGTCGGAATGAACGGCGAAGTAGTCGGTCGACGTCGTCTGGTTGCTCCACATGACACCAAGCTTGTTGCCGCCGAAGGCGATCAGCGACGAGATGTCGTCACTGTTGACGTTGACGGGGTTGATCGAGAACGCCGTACCCCAGCTCGCGTCGTCGCAGGCCGGGCTGCAGACGGACGCGTTGACCCAGACCTTCCCGCCCTGCACCCACGTGGCCCAGAGCTGGCCGCTCGAATCCTTGTCGATCACGAGGGTCTCGGTCCTGTAGTTGTTGATCGTGACCGGGAAGCCCGAATCGCGCGTGTACGTGTCCGTGGAGGCGTTGTAGCTGTAGCGGTAGAGCCGGGCCGGGTAGCCGCTCGCCGGCGACTCCGACCAGCGGTGCGAGGCCACGTAGAGCTTGCCGGCCGCCGCGTCCCAGAGAGTGTCGGCCCGCGTGCCCGACCGGTCGTCGAGGGCGACGCCGGTGTCGCTCCAGGTCTGCGTGCCGGTGTCGAGCTTGAAGATGTGGAAATCCGCGCTCGCCGGATCCCACATGCTCGCCCACCAGAAGCCATCGTTCCACCAGAGCTTGCTCTCGGGCTTCGAACCGGTGGGGGCAGAGCCGGAGCCGTTCGAGGGTGGGCCCTCGAAGCCGACGTCACCGGGCGCGGACCTGGCCGCGGCGGGGAACGCGAACGCGAGGCCGAGCACGACGAGCAGGAGCAGCGAGAGGTAGCGACGCACGACCTTCCCGACTCGTCGATCTCCCCGGCGGCGCGCCTCTTGCACCGGCGCTGGATACCAGGGGCGGCCGAGCTTGTCAAGCCTAGGAGGATAGGGCGCGCGACTCGGAACGACGGTCGTTCTCGAGCGCCCAGATGGTCGAACTCGCCAGTGCGAGGAGGAGCCAAAAGTAGCGCTGATACGAGAGGTGGAGGAAGAACGCCGTGGCCAGATACGCAACCAGCGCGAAGAAGAACGAGCTCGCGAGCATCGATCGCTCCTCATCCCGCTCGCGCCAGTACCTCGAGTTGCGATACAGGTACGCGAGAGCCGTCAGCACCATGGCGAGGAAGGCACCGAGCCCGATCACTCCGGTATCCGCCGCCATCTCGAGGTAGAGGCTGTGGCCTCTGCGATCGCTCTGGAGATACCTCAGACCAAGACGGTTGGCGTATTCCTGTGAGTACTCGCGGAAGTAGACACCCGGACCGACGCCGGTGATGGGATTGTCGAGGAACGTGTACCAGGCCGCGAGGTTCTCGGTTGCCCGTCCGAGCACCGCCCTGTCCGGGTAGCCGCTTTCGTCGGAGGTCGAGATCTCGGTCACGCCCTGGAGCGAGCTCACACGGGTGACGTAGTCGGGGATGACGAGGGCGACGCCGACCGTGACGACCGCCAGGAGCACCGCGATCTGGCGGAGTCGGAACTCTCGCAGGAGCACCATCAGCACGAGCGTTGCCCCCAGGCCGACGGCCGCCCCGCGCGAGAACGTCAGCAGGACGCCGCCGAGAATGAGGAGAGAACTGCCGGCGGCGAGGAGGCGGAGACGCCGCGAGCGCTCGCGGAAGGCCCGGATGAGCGCGAGCGGCATCAGGACGACCATGATCTGGGCGTAGCGATTCTCGCTGCCGAGCGGCCCACCCAGGCGCGGTCGCAGGATCTTCTCTTCCGAGTCCTCCGGGGCGATGTTGAAGCCGCCTCCCGAGTCGACTCGGTCGACCTGGGCGAGCCCGCCGTAGTTGTTCGCGTAGCTGTGCGTGAGCTCCTGGTAGATGGAGATCGCGCCCAGGAGGCTCCCGGCGAGGATCAGGATCCACACAACCCGGTTCAGCGTCCGCGACGACCGCACCGCGTTCGAGACGAGCAGGTAGAGAAGGAGCCCCTCGGTCAGATACGTGCCGACGGCTTTCCGCGCCACCACGGGCTCGCTCGAGAGTGCGGCCGTCAGGAACAGGGCCCCCAGGAAGGCGAACACGAGCGGAAGCACCGGGGTGATCACGAGCGGCTGCCGCTCGAGCAAGACGTACTTCCCGATCGGGAAGAGGAGCAGCAGCACGACCGACGACGCTATGACCTGAGGGACGTCGTGGAACTGGGAGGCGACGACGGCGAGGTTCGCGTAGAAGATGAAGAAGAACGCGAGCGCGGCGACCTCGGCGCCCGTGCCGAGCCGCTCCACGCCGGCGGCCCTCGCTTCGCGCCAGAGGACGGGACCCGGGAGGGTTGTGCCTCGAGTTGCCATGTGCCCTACCTGAGGGGTTTCTGATGGTACGGCTTCTGCGTGCGCTTGCCCGCCTGTGCCCGGAGCAGGCGCACGTTGTAGAGCAGGCGATACCGGAGATAGCGCGCGAGCTTGCGCCAGCCGCCGCGGAATTTCCGCCCAGAAGTCAGGACCTGGAGCCTCCGCTCCCCCGCATAGACGACGCGGCCTCCGGCGGCCTTCACCGCCGGGCCGACATTGAGGTCGTCGGCGAGGAGCCCGCCCTCGTAGGCGCGCAGAAAGGCCGTGCGGTGGACGCCGTAGTTGCTCCCTCGCGTCGTCGGGATCCGGAGGAGCACCCGCTTCACCCAGCGGGAGAAATGGTGCGCACCCATCCGCGCACGCACCGACCACAGGGGTCGCAGATCGTAGTGGCCGACGCGCGTGTAGGCGACCTGGGCCCCACGCCGGAACTGGTCGACGTACCAGTCGAGCAGCAGCGTCGGCTCGGGTATGCGACAGTCGGCGTCGAACAGGAGGATTCGCTCCGCCTCGGCTGCGCGAATGCCCGGGACGCGGGCGCTCAGGCAGACGGCTTCGCCAACGCGCCAGACGTTCGGGACCGAGACGACGCTCAGGCCGGTGGCCGCGTAGGTCGCGATCTCGTCAGGCGGGTCGTCTGCCGGGTAGTTGTTGATCACGAGGACGACCTCGAAGGTGTGCCGCCCTCGGTAGCGGCCGATGTCACCCAGGACGACGAGGACGGTCTCGAGGTCGCCCTGAGCGTTGACGGGAATGACGATGCTCGCATCGGGTGGAAGCGCCCGATCGCCGCGCACGCGCGCGAGCTCGGCGCCGAGCCGCTCGAGCCGGTCGGCCGCGATCGGCGGCATCAGGCCGCCCTTCCCGGCGGCGCCGGCGTCGGCGGGGCAGCGGCCTCCGCTTCTTCGGGCACTTCGGGCGGGCGCTGCGGCTCCCAGCGGTCGATGTGGCGACCGCTGACGACGTTCACTACGGCACGAAAGGAGGCGGCGTTGACGAAGCAGAAGAAGGCCGGGAGCATGAAGACCTTGCTACGGCCGAGCGGCCTGCCCCGAAGCAGCATGCCTCCTGCTCCGAGCCCGTAGACCGCCGCCTGCGCGAGTGTCGCCGCCCGGTAGATGCGGCCGCGGCGCCAGAGGAGCGGGCTCGTTCCCGCCGCCAGGGCGAGTGGAAAGACCATCGTGCGCCGGAGGAGCTTGTGCGTGAGCAGCTGGACGGCGTAGAAGCCGTGGCGGCGGGCGTCCAGAAGCTCGCGCCGCATGAGCACGCCGCGCAGGCCCCGGGTCATCACCCGCACCTTGCGTCCCCACTCGAGCTCGCTCGTCTTTGCGACCGGCTCGTACGCGACCGCGTCCTCGGCGAAGACGAGGCGGTAGCCCTGCGCGATCGCCCCCGTCGAGGTGAAGAAGTCGTCCGTTACTCCGGGCGGGACGAGGCGGAAGAGCGAGCGGCGAACGGCGTAGATCGCGCCCGTCGCCGAGATGGTGCTGCCGGCTCGGCTCTCGGCTGCCTTGAGCAGACGGTCGAGGTCCCAGTAGCGCTGTTCCCCGGAGGCGATGGCATCCGCGCCGTCGCGCGAGCGATACCGTTGGTCGCCGGCAACGCCGCCGACGGATGGGTCGGCGAAGGGCCTGACGAGCGCCCGCAGGGCATCCGGCGCGTAGATCGAGTTCGCGTCCGAGAACACGAGGATCTCGCCTCCCGCCTCGGCCACGGCGGCGTTGAGGGCGGCCGCCTTGCCCACCCGGGGCAGGGAGACGAGGCGCACACCCCGCTCGGTGTAGCCCCGAACGAGCTCGTCGGTGCCGTCGTCCGAGCCGTCCGATGCGATCACCACCTCGAGCCGGTCGGCGGGATAGTCGAGCGAGAGGAGGTTCTCGAGCTTCGCGCCGATGCTCGCGGCCTCGTTCCGGGCGCTGATCACCAACGTCACCGAGGGCGTGATCTCGCCCGAGGCGTACGGCCGCGGCCGAAGTGCGGCGCGGAGCAGGAGGAGAAGGGGAAAGAGGACGTACGTGTAGGCGAGCAGCCCGGTCGCCGACCAGAAGAGGAGCCGTCTCACGCGGGCACCCCGGCGTGCACCCGGAAGCGGCGAACGAGCTCATCTGCGTTCTTGCGCACGTCGAACTCACGCTCGACCAGGGTGCGCCCGACGTGGGCGAGCGATTCGCGCAGGGCCGGGTCATCGTGCAGGCGCCGCAAGGCAGCGGCGAGGGCCGACGGGTCTCGGGGAGGTACCAGCAGCCCTGTCCTCCCGTCCTCCACGAGCTCCGGGATCCCCGAGATGCCGCTGGCGACGACCGGGACGCCGCTCGCCATCGCCTCCATGAGCACGACCGGGATCCCTTCTCGCTTGCCCTCTGCGGTTGGGACGCTGGGAGAGACGAGGACGTGCGCGCGGCCGAGGAGCTCGGCGACCTCGGCCCGTGTACGGCGGCCGACGAGTGCCACGCGTCCCTCGAGCCCCGTGGTGGTGATCTGCCGCAGCAGCGCCTCCCGGTCGGGTCCGTCGCCGACGAGCGTGCAGGTGACGTCGACTCCGGACTCGGCGAGCAGGCGACATGCCTCGACGAGGTAGGCCTGTCCCTTGACCTCGTGCAGGGTTCCCACGCAGAGAACGGAGAAAGGCGGCCCGGGCGCGGCGCTCTCGCGTGGGCGGAAGAACCGCGTGTCGACGCCGCAGTGGATGACGGCGAGCCGTGCACTCGCCGGCTCCCCGCACTCTTCGAGGATCAGCTTGCGGTTGTACTCGGAGACGGCGACGACGAAGGCTGCCTCGGCGACCTTCTCGCGGAGCATGTGGCGGTCGACATGGAGGTCGAACCCGTGCGCCGTGAAGCTGTAGGGAATGCCGGTGAGGCGGTTGACGACGAAGCCTGCGGCGGCCGGGTGATTCGAGAAGTGGCAGTGGACGTGCGCGATCCCCTCAGCCTCCATGAGGCGGGCGTCGTGCACGACCTTCGGAAAGATGCCGAGCGCACCGACGAAGTAGTTGGCGCTGCCCCACGTTCCTCGGAGGAGAGCCCAGAGCGCTCCGACGTACCTGCGCGGTGCGCGGCGGAGAAAATGGACCTGGCTGCGCAGGATCGGCAGGGAGAGGAACGGCTGGAACCTGGCTCGCTCGCACAGCGCCGCCGCCTCGGGGTGGACGACCTCCTCCCGCTCGCGGAGGAGTGGAAACACCTCCACTTCGACCCCGTGCTCCTCGACGGCGAGGATCTCGCCGAGAACGAACGTCTCGCTCAGCTTCGGGAACCGGGACATCACGTATGCGACCTTGAGGCGACGGGGTTGGTCCACGTCTGCTCCCGCGGATGCCGAGCGGCGGTCGTCGAGATGAGTCGCCACGTGCGCTGGTCCCCTTTCCCGCCGTGAATCCCACCGGCGGACACGAAGAGTCATAGCACCGTCCTGAGGGCCGCGCACGCTCGGAGACCGCCAACGCTGCACGACTTGACAGCTCCTCGGAGTGCGGGCGACGATTGCCGGCGGCAACTCGGGACGTTTCCAACCAGTGGGATCGCCGTGCATCCGCTGCCCAGCGCAGGTGAGCCGTTCGCAAGCGTCTCCAGGCGCTCCCTCGCCTGGATCGTCGACGTCGTCATGGTCACCGTGCTCATCTTCGTCGGTGTCGGAGTCCTGGATGCAGTCTTCGGACCCACGGTCGGCACTCATCCCGAGGCTACGGCCCTGGAGGACGTGATGGCGGCTGACGTGGGAAGGGTCGCCTTGAACGCGCTGCTCGCAACCGGTCTCAGCGCCGGCTACTTCGTCGTCCCGTGGGCATTCCTGGGCGGATCACCCGCCCAGCTCGCGCTGCGGATGCGAATTCGAGGTCGCCCGAACGGCGAGGCCCTCCCGGTCGGACGAGCGCTCGCACGCTGGATTCTTCTCTTCCCTCCCTTTGCGACCATCTCCGCCCTGACCGCCGGCATGCCGCTCCTCGGGGCGGTTGTATGGGGAACTGCGGTGGTCTGGTATCTCGTCCTGTTGCTCACGACCGCCCGCAGCGACACGAAGCAAGGCCTGCACGACCGGATCGCCCGCAGCGTCGTGCGCATGCGGAGCCCGGGCGCCGCCTACCGAGCCGCCGATGTTCGGTGACGCGCGCTCCGTCCCGAGGGACGCGCGGTTGGAGACGGACGTCTGCATCATCGGCGCCGGAGCGGCCGGCATCACGCTCGGGCTGGAGCTCAGCGGGTCGCCGCTTCGGGTGACCGTGCTCGAAAGCGGCGGCCTCCAACTCGAGGCCGAGACGCAGGCTCTCTACCAGGGCGACTCGATCGGGCTCCCCTACTCCGACCTGGGCATTCCACGCCTTCGCTTCTTCGGCGGGACGACAAACCACTGGGGCGGAATCTGCAGACCGTTCGAGGAGGCTGACTTCGAGCCACGGGAAGGCATCCCGTTCACCGGCTGGCCCATCAGGAAGAGCGACGTCGACCCCTTCTACGAGCGGGCGACGCGCGTGGTCGGCCTTACCTCGCAGGAATGGGACCTAGGCCGCTGGGCGCCGGGCGATGAACCGGCTCCGCTGGCCTTGAGGAGCGATCGCATCGTCAGCAGGGTGGCGCAGGAGGTCGAGCGGGACCTGCGGAGCTTCGGCGAGGCCTACCGGGACGAGTTGCGTCTTGCGCCGAACGTGACCGTGCTCCTGCACGCCAACGCAACGGCCGTGGAGACCGACGAGTCGGGCAGGGCGGTTACGGCGGTGGAGGTGGCGACGCTCGAGGGCAATCGCTTCACCGTGGCCGCCACGATCTTCGTGCTGGCGACCGGCGCGGTCGAAAACGCGCGGGTGCTGCTCGCGTCGAATGCGCAGCAGCCGAGCGGAATCGGGAACCAGAACGACCTGGTCGGCAGGTTCTTCCTCGAGCATCCCCGCTTCCTCGGCGGCGTCATCGTTCCGTCCACGCCGCACCCGAATCTGGGCTTCTACGAAACTCATCGTGTTGACGGTCACCTGATCCGGGGCTACCTCGCGTCCTCGAAGGAGCTTCAGCTCGCCGAGGGTCTCCTGGACCTCCAGATCCGCCTCG
>Ga0081538_10005584_pt1 | contig 11291 bp, 14 predicted proteins | sample TabmetS5T2R1_FD_71022 | JGI IMG/M metagenome (GOLD analysis project Ga0081538, IMG submission 71022) | Tabebuia heterophylla rhizosphere microbial communities from the University of Puerto Rico - S5T2R1 | ecosystem: Host-associated > Plants > Roots > Rhizosphere ... | reverse complement strand
CTCCGAGCGCGACGAACACGATCGTGAAGCCGAGGACGAACGGGATACTCGCCCTCGCCACCCGCCGCCCCACTCCCGCCTCGCCGAGCCGGTCGGCCTCCACCGCCGACACCGCCGACAGGTAGCCCGGCACGAGCGGGAGGACGCAGGGCGTGATGATCGAGAGCACCCCGGCCAGAAAGGCGACGGGCAGCTCAGTCACTATCGAAGCGGGCAAGCTCACGATCGAGTCGCCGCTCGAGCTCGGGGTCGAGCTCGCGGCGCCCGTTCGAGTCCGCCGTCGCCAGCTGCGGCCGGGAGCGGCTCCACCGCCACACCAGGACGGAGATGACGCCGGCCGCGCCGAGGAGGCCTGCGAGCGGCAGAAGCCACGCGAGCCAGTGAAAGCCCTCGCGCGGCGGCGCCGCCAGAACGGCCGGGCCGAACTGGGCGACCAGCTCGTCCTCGATCTGCTCCTCCGAGGCGCACGCTTCCACTCGCTCGGCGAGATACGCCTTGATCCGCCTGGCCGCCGGCGCATCGGACTGGTCGAGCGTCGTCTTACACGTCGGACAGATGAACTTGCCCTCGAGGTCGGCGACCGTCGGGCAGGCGGCCGACGCCGTCCCGGCAAAGGCGAGCGCGGCGACGATCACGGCCACGAACCTCACGCCGACAACACCTCTTGGACGCACTCGTCGAAGCGGTCACGGTTCTCGTCCAGATGCACGCCGGCCTGGATCCGCTCGCACACGAGCCGACCACTTCGGGCGACGAAGAAGGTCTCGGGCACGCCTGTGAGGCCATAGTCCGTCGACGTCTCGCCGATGCCATCGAAGCCCAGCGGGTAGCTCATGTTGTTCTCGCGGGCGAAGCGACGGGCATCGCTTCGGAGGTCGTTGATGTCGACCCCGAGCACGACGAGGCCCTGGTCCCTATGCCGGCTCCAGACCGATTCGAGCACCGGCGCCTCCTCCTTGCACGGGACGCACCATGAAGCCCAGAAGTTCACGATCACGGGACGTCCACGGTACGCGGCGAGCTCGAGCTTCCCCGGCTTGTCGAGCCGGTCGAGGGCGAAGGCCGGGGCCATCGGCCTCTCGCCGCGCTCGAGCTTGCGCGAGGCGCCCTCGTCCTGCGAGGCGAGCTTCCAGACGAGCAACACGAAGAGCCCGGTCACAAGTGCCAGCGCGAGCACCTGTGCGCCGAGCTTCAGCCGACCGGCCATGCCCTGAGCCTACGCGCGGACGATGTACACCGGCGTCCCGACGCGAAGGCGGCTGAACAGCCACTCCGCCTCGGGAATCCGCATCCGGATGCAGCCGTGTGACGCCGAGTAGCCGATCGAAGCGGCGTCAGGCGTTCCGTGGATCCCCACGCCGGGCGCCGTCAGGCCCATCCAGCGAGTGCCCAGCGGATTTCCAGGCCCCGGCGGAATTGGCTTCTCACCCTTCGCCCAGTCGGAATCCGGCGGGTACCACCACGGATGGCGCTGCAGGGTGGCGATCGAGAAGCGTCCGATCGGCGTCGGGTACTCGGATGTCCCGGTCGCAACGCCGAGGCGCTTCCACAGGCGCATGCCGCGGTAGAGATGCAGGCTCTTCGACTCGCGCCGGATCACGACGATCGGCCCGAAGCGGGCCCGCGTCGCGCCGGGATCAACCCGCTGCGCGCGAATCAGCGTGGGCATGCGCGAGTGTGTGCGGAGCGCCGCCACGATCGCCCGGGCTGCTGCGCGCTGCTTCAGGGCTCGACCCACCCGCTCTTTCGTGATCCACGGCCGAAGACCGCGGAGACCTGTGAGCTCGGCATTGCGCGCCGGCCGGTCGAAGCGCTTCGCTAGCGCCTTCACGTAGCGGCTCACGCCGCCGGGACGCAAATTGACGAAGAGTGGAACGCGCGTCCCCGGCCTTGCCCGTCGAGCCTGGTCGATCGCGAGACGTATTCGAGCGGTGGCGCCCAGCCGCTGCGGCGTGACCAGGATCGTTCGCCGCCCGAAGCGGAGCCGCAGCCACTCATCGAACTCGGTCTTCACGAGCACGGAGGCCTGCGCCGGCGTCAGGTTGCCGACCTCGGTCTTGCCGACGAAGACGCCGGCCGGCATCAGCTCCGCCTGGGGCGTGCGGGTCGTCGTGCCGACGGTCGTGGTCGTCGCCGTCGTACCCGTGGTCGTCGTTCCGGTGGTCGTGGTCAGCATCGCGAGGGGCCCGTTCGACGCCAGGACGGAAGCGCTGAACAGCCCCGCCAGGAGGCACGCGAGCGCAGACACGACGATCAGGACCGGCCTCATGCCGCGCACCAGTGTAGTCCGCGAAGACGACTGCCTAGCGCTTCCAATATCGCGAAAACCGCATTGACTTGCCCGGAAAGCAGGTATAGCGTCGAGCCATTCCCGCACGGGAGAGCTGGGAATGGGCATGGCCCCGATCAACGCTCCGCCTCCGCTCGCGCGGTCCCCGCCCGCGTGAGGTCCTAGACGTTTCTGCGGTCTTTGGAGGTGAGCACGATGGAACGACAGGAGTTCCTCAAGAAGGCGGGCATCACATCGGTGCTCGCGTCCTTCCCGCTCTACGCCGACGTCGCGTGGGCGGGCGATGACGACGATGACGGTAATGGGCGCCTCAGGTACTACTTCGTCGCCTTCAGCGGCGTCGAACCCAGCCGCGCTCTCACCGCCACCCCCGACGCGATCATCATGAGCGGCTGCGGCAGCTTCAACAGCTCGCGCGTCTCGGGTGGGGGCGAATACGTGCGTACGAACGGCACGCTGATCCCCAACGCCCCGGTCAACGACACCGGGAGCTGGAAGGCGACGCGGCTGCTCGGCTTCACGCCGGTCAGCCCACCCCGGACTTGGGGAGTCGTCGTCCCCGGCTTCGTGCGGATGGAGGTGAAGATGGTCTCGGCGTTGGACGGCCGCATCAGGCGCCCGACGCTCGAGGTCGTCTGCAACGTCGGGCCGGCAGGGATCCAGACCGGCAGGGGGCCGGAGGGCTTCACGCTCAGCGGCGGCGGCTTGCCGACGTTCGTGCAGCTGACACCGACCGTCGGCCTCACGTTTATCACCCAGCCGGTCAGGAGGCGAAGAGACGACGACGACGACGACTAGGCGGCGCGGCGCCAGAGATTGAGAGGTGGTGCACGTGAAGAGACGAGCAGCTCGGATCTTGCTGCTCTTGGCGCTCGCGATCGGGCTCGCGCTTTCGCTCGCGCTTATCGCCCAGGCTCGATCGGGCGACGACGATGATGAGGGCCGCTCGATCCGCGGCGCTGGAACGACGATTGTCCAGGGTGGGACCGGCCCGCCGTCGTTCGTCCCGATCCTTACCAAAGTGGCGTTCAACTGGAGCAACGGCTCCGGCCATTTCGAGTGCCTGGCACTCGCGCCGACCGGCGCGCCGGCCGGTCGGCCCGGGAGCGGCAACTTCGAGACGAACGTGATGTACGTGACGGGCCCGATCACTTCGGTGACACGGAGGGGTCACACGACAGTCCTCAGAGGGACCTCGACAGTCACCGGCGAAGGGGCCGGAACGAATCGCGCTTTCACGGTGACCTATACGCGTGGTGGGCCCGGGGCAACCTTGGTGCTTGAGGTCTCCGGCCTGACCTTCCGCGAGATCCTGCTCGAAGGGCAGTTCAGCTAAGGGTCCGACCAGGAGAGCGCCGGGCGGCGGCCGCAAACCGCCGCCTGGCGCTCTGCGCTCAGGGCGCTGTCGGGAGCGGCTCCTCCTCGAAGCGGCCGCCCTCTGCGGCGAACTCGACGATCATCCGATCGGTAATCCACTCGACAGGGGCGCGGTCGTCGGTCCACGGGTCGTCGGAGGGCCCAACGTCGCGGACGTTGGCGCGTAGGTCGTCGACGAGGACCTCGACGTCGGCCGGGGCCGGCCTGGTGCCGCCCAGAGGCGCCCCGTTCTGCCCGATGACGATCTGGTTGAACTTGAGCGGCTGCCACGCGAGCGCCCTGGGCAGGACTGTTGCCAGCGTCCCCCCGATCTCCTCGGCCAGCCGGTGGTCATCTGGCGTGGTCGCAACGTTGAGCGCGACGAGACCGCCGGGCTCGAGCCGGTCGCGGACGAGCTCGAAGAACTCCTTCGTGGCCAGGTAGAAGGGCACGTAGGGCGGTCGGTAGGCGTCGACGATGATCACGTCGTAACGGTTGTCGGTCTGCCGGAGGAACGACCGAGCGTCCATGTCGTGAACCTCGAGCTGCGGGATCTCGCCCATCCCGAAGAACCGGCGGCCGACGTCGCTGACCGCGGGATCGATCTCGACGCCGTCGATCTGCGCCGATGGGTAGTAGCGCTCGTATGCCCTAGCGGCCGTCCCCGCGGCGTTCCCGAGCATCGCGACCCGCCGTGGCGGCCGGCCGAGCAGGTCGGGAACGGCGAGGTAGGTGTCCCAGACACCTCCGGTCAAGACGTCGTTCGCGCGCCAGATCGAGTGCGTCGCGAGGCCCTCGTCGAGGTAGAGGCGCCGGACACCGTCGCGCTCGACGACCTGGATGAACTGGTACCGCGACTCGTCCTCGAACAGCACGCCCGGCTGCGGCTTGATCGCGCCGGGCGGGATCAGGACGAGCGCGGCGATCGCAGCACCGACGAGCACCCATCTGGGGCCGAGCAACAGCGCGCCACCCAGGCCGATCAGCGCGGCGCTCACGAGCAGCGTGCGCTGAGTCCCGATCGCCGGGATCAGGAGAAGCGCGGACAGGAAGGTGCCGAGCAGGCTCCCGACGGTCGAGACGGCGTAGAGCCGCCCCGCCACGGTGCCGGCGCTGGCAACGTCGGTGAGCGCGAGCCGGATCGCGAAGGGAGCGACCATCCCGAGCAGGATCACCGGTGGGACGAAGAGGACGAGGACGCCGAAGAAGGACCCGATCGCCGCTCCCGCCGAGACGCGGTCGAGCCCCTCCACCGACAGGTCGAGCAACGGCCTGGCGACGAACGGCGTAACGGCGACGAGGCAGGCGGCGGCGACGACGACGGTGCCGAGCGCACGCGCCGTGGGCCGCCGGTCGGCGAGCCGCCCGCCGAGCCAGTAGCCGAGCGACAGCGAGGCCAGGGTCAAGCCGATGACGTTGGCCCAGACGATCGTCGAGTTGCCGAAGTACGGCGCGAGCATGCGCGAGGCGGCGATCTCGGTCGCCAGCGATCCAACTCCGGCGGCGAAGACGACACCGGTCAGTGCCCCCTGGAAAGAGACTCCCCTAATCACGGGGACAGGATTAATCCTGTCCTCCGTCAACCCAGAACGCGCTTCACAACGACGACGGCGGAGTCGTCGGCAAGCCCGCCGCCCGAGAACGCCTTGGCACCTGCGACCACCGCCTCCGCGAGACCGCGCGCAGACAGCTTGCGATTCTCCGCGAGCAGCCGGTCGAGGCGCGCATGGCCGAAGAGCTCAGTCTCGCGGCGCGCCTCGATGACGCCGTCCGTGAAGAGGACGACGGCCGAGCCCGGCGCGAGCGTGTGCCGTGCCTCGAGGTAGTTCTGCTCCGGCGAGATCCCAAGCGCCAGCCCGCTCGCCTGCAGCTCCGTCACGGACCCGTCGGCCGACACCAGCCGCGGCACAGGGTGCCCCGCGGTGGCACAGGCAAGCTCGCCGGTCGAGCCGTCAACGGTCACGTAGACCATCGTTACGAACTTGCCGACCTCGACCTCGCCGAGGACGACCTCATTGGCCGCGGCGAGGAAGCTGCCCGGATCCGGATGCTCGCGTGCGAGGGAGCGGAAGACGAACTTCGTCATGGCCATGTCGGCCGCGGCGTCGATTCCCTTCCCCGTCACATCCCCGACGACCACCGCGAGCCGGCCGTCCGGGAGCGTCGTGTAGTCGTAGACGTCGCCCCCGACCTCGAGCTTCGCCGACGACTCGTAGACGCTCCCGACCTCGATGCCTTCGAGCTGCGGCGGAACTGCGGGGAGAAGCGATCGCTGCATCGCGTCGGCGAAGCTCGCCTGCTGCTGATAGAGCCGAGCGTTGTCGATGGCCAGCGATGCCTGGGCGGCGAGCGAACGCACCGTCTCGACGGTCTCGGGGCCGATGTTCCGGGCGGGATCGAGCGCGACCAGTGTCAGAGACGCGATCACCTCGCCGGAGGCGACGATCGGCACGATCACCGCGCTCGAGCCGCGGCGCAGGAACGGCACGAGCAGCTCGTGTCCACCGCCGAGACGCTCGGCGCTCACAGGGTCGAGGACGAGCGCGCGACGGGCGCCGCCCAGCCCGAGCCCCGTAAGCCGCGCGACCGGCTGGGGACGGTCGAGGATCGGCTTGAGCGCGCGCTCGAGGCTCGCGTCGCGGACGTAGAGGGACCGGACGACGAGATCGTCGCCGCGCCCCTCGGGCATGCGCAGCACCGCAGCGTCGACCTCGAGCAGGTCGACTGCGGTCCGTGTCACCGCCGCCACCGTCTCGTCCAGGCGCAAGCTCTCGGAGAAGGAGCGCGAGATCTCGAAGAACGCCTCGAGGCGTCGCGCCGATCGACGCTCCGACTGAAGCGCCTCGGCGCGGTCTCGCGCGAGCCGCGCGGTCTCCTCGTGGAGGCCGGCGTTCTGGACCGCGACCGCGAGTTGCCCGGCAAGCCCGGCGAGGAGCGCAGATTCGTTCGCGTGCAAGCGCCGGCCGCTCGGCAGATAGGCGACGAGCACCCCGATCAGCTCATTGCCGGCGCGAAGCGGAACCGACACCGCGGCATCGACACCCGATTCGGTGACCGCGTCGCGGACCGCCGCGAGCGCGGGATCTCCCGCCGCGTCGGGGATCTCGAGCACGGGTGACCTGACGCCGCCGACGGCGAGCGCGTAGAGCGCCTCGGCGATCCTGAGGTGCGGCCCCGCCAGCCCGCGTTCGGCGGCTGTCTCGAGGCTTCGGCCGGAGCTCAGGTAGACCGCCGCACGCTGCGTGCCGAGCAGCTCCCCCACTCGGTCGACTGCGGTGTCGAGCGTGTGGGAAAGCGAGAGCTCGGCGATGGCCTGGCCGACGACGGCAAGCAGCGCCCGGCTGCGCTCGAGCTCTTGCTGCAGCTCCGTCGCACGTTCGCCGACGCGGAGGGCGTGCGCGGCCCGAGTCCCGAACGCCGCCAGTCGCTCGAGCTCCTCGGCGGCGGGTGGCTCGCCGCTGAAGACGAGGCGGATGCCGCCGATGGACGGCTCGCCGAGGCGGACGAGGACGACCCGGCCGGTGCCTCCCTCCTGGACGACGACGCTCCCTTCACCAAGCTCGCGCTCGGCAGCCCGCGCCAGATTCACCGACTCGTCGGCGGTTAGACCGATCGTCGCGATCGGCACGGGCTCGCCGTCCTCCGACCGCCAGATGAGGCAGGAGTCTGCGGAGGTGACCTCGGCGACGAGCCGCGCGATCCGCTCGGCGCTCCTCCCTTCCTCGGTCCCGGCGGTGAGCGCCCGCCCGGCAAGCTCCAGTGCGGCGAACGACGCCCGGTCTCCGTTGCCGGGATCGCCGCCGCCTTCGAAGACGCGGACCAGCAGACCCGCCTCGCGCGCGGCGATCCGCGACACCATTCGGTCGGTCTCCGTGAAGGGCTCGCGCGGGCGCAGCAGCTCCAGCGTCGCGATCACCCGACCGTCCGCGAGCTCAGGAACGACGGCGATCCCGCCTGCGCCGCTGCGGTCGGCCAGCCGGCGCAGAGCCGGAGGAAGCTCGTCGGACTCGCTGCGCTCCCCGGTCCCGACCTCGTCGAGGAGGACGCGGGAACCCTCGAGCTCCGCGGCGAGCGCAGCCGAGGAAGACCAGACACCGCGGGCTGGAAGGCCGCCGCTTCGGTCCGGAACGCGGACGACGGCGAGCGCCGCGCCCGTCGCCGCCGCGGCCACGCGGGCCAGCTCGGCCAGCGCTTCGTCAAGGCTTGCCGCGTCCGTCAGCCGGCGCCCCGAGGCAGCCAGACTCTCCAGTTGCCCGAGCGGCGACGTCATGTCCTGCCATTTATAGTGCGCGGATGGCCGAGCCGGCCCGTCGCCCGGACGCCGACGAGGACCCGCCCACGTACGACTCCAGAGCGGTCGATCGCGCGTATCGCATCCATCGAGCCCGTCGCCGCGCGCGGGAAGAGCGCGTGCGCGAACGGGGTCTCGCGCGGGCCCGGTTCTGGACTGTCCTGCTGGCCCTGATCGTGCTCACCGCGTACCTGTCGCTGATCGTCTGGCGCGAGGTCCAGCAACTGTTCGGCTTGTAGATCCGACGGATGGCCGATACTTCGCCCGTGCAGACGCCGGAGCCGCCTCCACCGGAGCAGCCCTACGACGAGGAGAGCGAGCGCTTCGCACCCGACGTCGCGTGGATCTGGGGCGCCGGTGAACGTCTGACGTGGCTTTCGGGGCTCGTCCTCGCCCTCTCGACCCTGATGGGCTGGTACGTGGGCAACGTCGACGACCCGACGATCGCCGTGATCGGCTGGCACACCGGGACGATCGCGAAGATCGTCCTCGTCATCGGCCTCGCCGTGATCGCGCTCCATCTCATGCATCAGGCCGGCCTCGAGCTGCCGGCCACGGTCCCCGAGAGCCTCGTCGTGATCGTGCTCGGCTCGCTGGCGACGATCCTCGTCTTGATCCGCGTGATCTCGATCCCCGAGGAGTTTCAGCCCGCAAGCCGAGGGATCGGCATCTGGATCAGCCTCTTGGCGGCGATCCTGGTGATCGTCGCGGGCCTTTTGAGGGCGTCCGAAGAGCTTTAGTTCCCGAGCAGATCCTTCGCTCTGGTCACGAGCTCCTGCGGGTTGAACGGCTTACCGACGAAGGCCTGCGCGCCGCCCGCTTCGGCCTGATCCGTCGCGTCGCTGTCGACCTGGCCGCTGAACATGATCACCTGGATCGAGTCGACGCCGTGGCGTTCGCGGACCCGCTGCAGCATCTCCCACCCGTCGACCTGAGGCATCATCACGTCGAGAAGGATCAGGTCGGGAGGCTCGGCCTCGAGCGCGGCGAGCCCTTCGTCTGCGTTGCCGGCCTCGCGAACCGAGAAGCCGTCCATCTCGAGATTGACGCGGACGAACTCGCGGATTCGGGGGTCGTCGTCGACGATGAGGACGAGCGGCGCCGGGCGAGAGCGCGTTGCCGTCGGACCGCCGGCCGAACCGGCGACGAAGGCATCGAGGTCTCGTTGCCTATATCGACGATGCCCTCCCGGCGTGTAGAACGCCGGAAGCCGGCCCTGATCCGACCATTTGCGGATCGTGCTCTGGGCGACGCCGAGGTACCTCGCAGCCTGGCCGAGCGTGAGCCAATCCGCTCCTCCGTTTCCAGGCGGCTGCCGCCGCGCTCTGCCCCCGCTTTCCGCCATCGCCGCCGAATCTAAGCAAAGCTTTACTTTCTTCGCCGAGCGGCCGTTCGCGTTATGGCTGGGTCTGCGTCCACGGGCGGATCGTGGAGATGTTGGTGACCGGCTCCCGCGACGGCGGCCGATCCTCCAGCGCCTGGCCGACGGCGACGCCGAGCGCGAACACAATGGCGACGATCGCGATGCGGACGAGCCACCGCGTCACCCCGGGCAGGCGACGGCGTCTTCGCCTGGCTCGAGAGGCGAGCGGTGAGCGCGGTTCCGTCATGGCGAGTAGTCGGTTGCGCCCCGCGCGTAGAGATGGAAGGCGGCGTCCTGAACGACGGAGAGCTGCCGCGTCCAGCCGGGTGTGGCCGCTCGCTCCTCGACGGCCTCACGCATCCAGGTGTCCGATCCGTTGTAGACGTCGGCGAGCTGAGCGAGCGTGAACGTCTCCCCGATTCGCTTGCGCAACTCCTCTGTCGCGACCTCGAGTTGAGCCAGCAGCCGCGCGTAGACATCCGCGTCCGACGCCTGCGATTCGAGGCGGCGGTTGCCCTCCGACCACTGCTGCCTGGCAGCCTCGACCGCACTCGCCATCTCCGTCCCCTACCCGGCTTGCCGGAGCGTGCAACAGCGGTCCGGCCACGGTGTCTCGATCTCCGCGACGATCCGCTCGCCGAGCTCGTAGCCCGGCCGGGCCAGCGCGAAGGCGACGTGGGCATGAAGGCACTTGAGCTTTTCGGGTCGCGACGAGCCGCCGATGCCGAGGTCGAGCGACGCCCCGTCCTCGCGACCGACCTGGTCGCGGGCGAGCTCGCGCCGAAGAGCGCGCTGGTCGGCGGTCGCGTGCTCGAGACTGGCCGCCAGCTCGGGATCCGCCTCGACCGCCGTGCTCCACCGCTCGATCCCGCCCGCGGCCTCCAGCCGAGAGACGGCGGCGACGAGGTGCCGGCAGGTCAGATAGAAGGTCGTCGGGAACGGTTCGCCGGCGCTGTCATACGGGGCCTGGACCGTGACGGCCGGCGCACCGAAGGGGCATCGCACGGCGACGCGCAGGAACGCGCGCGGATTGCGGCCGAGCTGGCTCTCGACGACGGCGCGATCATCCATCGCCTCCGATCCTAGTTTCGGAGCGGCGGCGCCAGTCGTCGATTCCCTTGACGATGAAGAGCTGCTCCCCGGGCTTGACGAGACCGAGCTTCCGGGCACGGCGGGCGAGCGCCTCGGGCGTGTCGGCCTCCTCGAGCCGGCGCGCGAGGTCGTCGCGCTTCGCCCGCAGCTCGCGCACCTCGGCCTGCCGGTCCTCGAGCGAGCTGCGTGTCTCGACGTAGCTCTTCAGCGGGCGGTAATAGAGGAGCGCAACGACGGCGAGGGTCACAACCGCTGCCCAGCGGAGGATCGGGGTGGTGCGTCTGCGGGGTCGCGAAGCCCGCCGCGTCGACTTCGGCATGCGCGTCCCTTCTAGACCTGACCAACCGCTCCTTCCGAGCGCTACGCGTAGGCCAGCTTGATCATGTCCGTCGTGCCGGGGATGTTCACGGCGGTCCCAGCCGTGAGCACGACGAGGTCGCCGGGTTCGAGGAGCCCCGTCCGCCGGCCGGACTCGAGCGAGCTCGCCCAGAGCTCCTCGACGTCCGCGGCCTCCGGCATCCGCACGGGCGTGACGCCCCACTCGAGCGCCATGTGGTGCAGCGCGTAGTCGTGGTGCGAGAGGCCAATGACCGGCCGGCGGGGCCGCAGCCGCGCCACGACCGAGGCGGTGCGGCCGGAGAACGTCGGGACGAGGATCGCTTTCGCGCCGAGCGTCTCCGCGAGGTCGCAGGCCGCGTTCGACATGGCCTGGTTGACCGAGGGCTCGTCGCCCGGCTGCGGGAACTGGTGCCGATACTCGATGCTGGGCTCGATTGCCTTGGCGATTCGGTCCATCGTCTGAACCGACTCGAGCGGATACTGGCCGATCGCCGTCTCCTCCGACAACATCACTGCGGAGGTGCCGTCGAGTAGCGCGTTCGCGATGTCGCTCGCCTCCG
>Ga0081538_10005583_pt1 | contig 11291 bp, 9 predicted proteins | sample TabmetS5T2R1_FD_71022 | JGI IMG/M metagenome (GOLD analysis project Ga0081538, IMG submission 71022) | Tabebuia heterophylla rhizosphere microbial communities from the University of Puerto Rico - S5T2R1 | ecosystem: Host-associated > Plants > Roots > Rhizosphere ... | reverse complement strand
CGTCCGATCGCTCACGCGGCCGGCCTGACGGACGAGCTGATAGAGGCGCACCGCCGACACAGTGCCGCCGCCCTGCTCGTCGATGTCGTCGCCGTGGGAGTCGCCCGGCGGCTGCCCGTCGAGGAGGACCCGAAAGCGCACCGGTGTGCCCTCGTGCTCCGGCGCGAGAACGAGGTGGAGATCCCGCGCGTGGAAGCGAAACGCGATTCGACCGCCTGCCTCGTGCACGACGGCGGACTCCCGCCGGATCGTCCATTCACCCCCGAGCGCCCACTGGTTCGGCCTCAGCACCTCCGGGACGGCGTAGGCACGGCGCTCGTTCGCGACCCCGTCGCCGGACGACGCGAATCGCTCGGCGCGGCCGTAGCCCACGTAGGTCTCGGGAGACTGGACGTCGTCCCATGCGGCCGGCGCTTCGATGCCCGTGCCCTCGACGGAGACGAGATCGTCATGCTCCCCCAGCAGCTCCTGAATCGCACGTTCCGATTCCTCGTAGCGGCCTTCGCCGAAGTGGTGGTAGCGAAGCGCGCCCTCCTGGTCGGCGAGATAGAGCGCCGGCCAGTACCGGTTCGCGAACGCGTCCCAGACGGCATAGTCGTTGTCGATCGCGACGGGATGCTCGATCCGCATCTCCTGCAGGCTCCGGCGGACGCTCTCGACGTCGTGCTCGATCTCGAACTCCGGCGTCTGCACGCCAATCAGAACGAGGCCGAGCTCGCGGTACTTCTCCGCCCACGCCCTGATGTAGGGAAGCGTTCGCAGCCAGTTGATGCACGTGAACGTCCCGAAGTCGACCAGCACGACCCTCCCGCGCAGGTCCGCCGCGCCGAGCGGCGTGGAGTTCAGCCAGCCGGTCGCCCCGTCGAAGCCGGGCAGGTGACCCTCGGACGGGAGAGTCGCGTCGCTCTGTCGGCCGAAGAGGCTCATCTCGTTTTCCCCTCGCTACCGAAGCAACCTGAAGGCGGCCCGGACCTCCTCCGAGAAGAGCTCCGGCTCCTCCCAGGCGGCGAAGTGCCCGCCCCTGTCGACCTCGTTGAAGTAGCTGACGTTGGGGTACGAGTTCTCGACCCAGCTGCGCGGGGTCCTCCAGATCTCGCCGGGGAACGTGGTGAAGCCGACCGGAAGCGAAACCTCCGGGGGAGCTTGACCGGAGGCGAGTGCCTGAGCCAGGACTCGCGCGTCCTCCCAATAGGACCGGGCCGCGGAGGCGCCGGTGCCCGTCAGCCAGTACACCGTGATGTTGTCGACGATGCTCTCCCGCGTGAGGCTGCCCGACGGCTCCCCGTCCACGATTGCGCTCGCGATCTTGTAGTAGCTGTCCGTGTCGTGGTCGAGGAGCCAGGCGGCCAGGGCGACGGGTGAGTCCAGCAGGGCGTAGCCGATGGTCTGCGACCTCGTGGCCATCTCCAGGAAGTAGCCGAAGCCGCTCTCCCTGAACGTGGCGACCTGGTCTGCCGCCGCGCGTTCCTGTTCGGACTCCGCCGACGGGGGGCCGGCCAGCACCGTCACGAGCAGGTTCACGTGGATGCCGAGCAGCCCCTCCGGCGCCTGCCGTCCCATCGTGTCGGTGACGAGGGCGCCCACGTCGCCGCCTTGGGCGACGTAGCGGGTGTAACCGAGGCGGTGCATCAGCTCCGCCCAGGCCTGCGCGACGCGGCCGGCGTTCCAGCCGAGCTCGGCCGGCTCGCTGGAGAAGCCGTAGCCGGGCAGGGAGGGCAGCACGAGGTGGAACGCGTCCTCCGCTTGCCCGCCGTGCGCGGTCGGGTCAGTGAGCGGGCCGATGGTCTCGAGGAGCTCGATGACCGAGCCGGGCCAGCCGTGCGTCATTATCAGCGGCAACGCGCTCTCGTGTTGTGACTTGACGTGGATGAAGTGGATGTCCACCCCGTCGATCTGGGTCGTGAACTGCGGGAGCGCGTTCAACCTCGCCTCGACCCGCCCCAAGTCGTAGTCGGTGACCCAGTAGCGCGCGAGCTCCTGCATCGTCGCCAGCTGCACGCCCTGCGACCGATCGCCGACGAGCTCCTTGGTGGGCCAGCGCGTCGCCTCGATCCGGCGGCGCAAGTCGTCGATCTGCTCCTCCGGAATCTCGATTTGGAACGACCGAATCTCGGTCGCGGTGTCGACGGTGCTCATGACGACCTCCTTGCTAACGAAGTGACCTGAACGCGGCGCGAACTTCGGTGGTGAAACAGCTCCGGCTCCTGCCAGGCGGCGAAGCGGCCGCCGACGTCGACCTTGTTGAAGTAGGGCCAGCGTGTCGCCTGAGCTCGAACGGGCGAATCGCAGTGGCCTCGACCGTTTGAACGGCCATTCGCCGCCTCCCAAGACCCCTGTGATTGCCGGAGGTCGTCAGCGTCGCCTAGCGAGCCTGCGGTCGCACCCGTGGAAGTCCCTGGCCTGGTGCCCTGGTCACGCGTATCCTCGTCGGAAATGCGCGTGCAGGTCCCTACTGATCGGGGGGGACCGAGGCTCTACGGCCGCAGGGCGGAGTGCGCGATGCTCGACGAGCTGCTGGTCTCCGTGCGAAGCGGTCGGAGCGGCGCGCTCGTGCTCCGCGGGGACGCCGGAAGTGGAAAGACGGCGCTGCTCGACTACCTCGAGGCCGGCAGCGACGGGTGCCGGGTCGAGCGCGCCGTGGGCGTCGAGTCGGAGATGGAACTTCCGTTCGCAACGCTCCACCAGCTCTGCTTTCCTCTTCTCGACGGTCTTCAGCAGCTCCCGGAGCCGCAGGGGGACGCTCTCAAGACCGCGTTCGGCCTGAGCGGGGGGCGACGACCCGAGCCGTTCTTCGTCGGTCTAGCTGTTCTGACTCTGCTCTCCGACGCCGCCGAGGCCAGGCCCGTTGTCTGTATCGTCGACGACGCCCATTGGCTCGATCATTCGTCAGCGGTGGTGCTCGCGTTCGTTGCGCGACGACTCGAGGCGGAGTCGGTTCTGCTCGTATTCGCGGAGCGTGAGGAACACGCGCTCGGCGAGCTGGCCGGACTGCCGAACCTGAACGTAGGCGCCCTTTCGGAGGCCGACGCCCGAGCGCTGCTGATGGAAGGCAGCCCCGGACCGCTGGACGAGCGGGTGGTCGAGCGGATCATCGCCGAGACGCGCGGGAATCCGCTCGCCCTCCTCGAGCTCCCGCGTGCCGGGTCCGCGGCGAGCTTCGCGGGCGGCTTTGCGCTGCCTGATGCATTGCCGATCGCGAGCCAGATCGAAGCGAGCTTTCGGCACCGCGTCGACCAGCTGCCCGAGGAAACGCAGCGACTGCTGCTTGTAAGCGCGGCCGACCCTGTCGGGGACCCGATGCTCCTCTGGCGTGCTGCCGGCGATCTTGGTATTCCGGTCGACGCGGCGGCTCCCGCGGAGGAGGCCGGCTTGCTGGTACTCGGCCCGCGGGTCGCGTTCCGCCACCCCCTTCTTCGCTCCGCCATCTATCGCAGTGCCCGTCCTGCGGAGCGCCGCGCCGCGCACGATGCGCTTGCTGCCGCCACCGATGCCGAGTCGGATCCCGATCGTCGGGCCTGGCACGGTGCCCACGCGACGCTTGCACCCAACGACGAGGTGGCGGACGAGCTAGAGCGATCTGCCGGCCGCGCGCAAGCTCGAGGCGGGCTGGCCGCCGCGGCCGCGTTCCTGAAGCGCGCCGTCGCGCTGACACAGGACCCCCAGCGGCGTGCGGAGCGCGCGCTGGCCGCCGCCCAGGCGAGCCTCCAGGCCGGCGCCTTCGACGCGGCTCTCGGACTCGTGACCACGGCGGAAGCCGGAGCGCTCGACGAGTTCCAGCGTGCCCGCGTGGACCTGCTGCGTGGCCACATTGCCTTCGCGTCGGGTCTTGGTCGCGAGGCTCCCCGGCAGCTGCTGACGGCGGCGCGGCGGCTCGAGCCGTTCGACCTGGATCTCGCGCGCGAGACCTACCTAACCGCCTGGGGCGCGGCCGTGTTCGCCGGGCATCTCGCGGAAGGAAACGTCCTCCTGGAGATCTGCCGCGCCGCACGGGCTCTCCCCCCGCCGCCCGGTACTCCGCGCCCTCTCGACCTGCTGCTCGACGGCTTCGCTCTGCTCACCACGGACGGGCGCGCCGCCGCGACCCCGACGCTGCAGCGGGCGGTGCGAGCGCTCGTCGACCTTCCCGTGGAGGACATCCTGCGGTGGGGCTGGGCGGCGACGGGCGCCAGCGACGCCGTGTGGGACGACGAGGGTACGCGTGCGATCCTGGCGCGACAGGTCCAGCTCGTTCGCAACGCCGGCGCGCTTTCGGAGCTGCCGATCCACCTCTCCTCGTTGGGTCTGGCAAACGCCTGGATGGGCGACTTCGCTGGTGCCGGCGCCCTCATCGCCGAGGCCGACAGTGTCGCGGCCGCGACCGGCAGTCCGATCGGGCCCTACACGGCGCTGCGGCTCCGGGCACTGCAAGGGGAGGAAGCCGAGGCCTCCGGGCTGATAGCGAGCGCGATCGAGCAGGCCGCGGCTGGAGGGCAAGGCATGGCCGCGACCATGGCACACTGGGCCGGCGCGGTCCTGTACAACGGCCTCGCCCGCTACGAGGACGCGGCGGCTGCGGCCAGGAACGCCACCTCGAACACGTTGGAGCCGTGGGTTTCGATGTGGGCCCTGCCCGAGCTCGTCGAAGCGGCCGCACGCCTCGGACAGGCCGAGATCGCGAAGAATGCGCTCGAGCGGCTCATCGAGACGACGGAGCCCGCGGGCACCGAGTTCGGACTGGGCATCGAGACGCGGTCACGCGCGCTCCTGAGCGAGGGCGAAACGGCCGAGGGCCTTTACCGTGAAGCGATCGATCGGTTGGGTCGTACGCGTCTGCGTCCTGACCTCGCCCGCGCCCATCTTCTCTACGGCGAGTGGCTGCGCCGAGAGCGTCGGCGTGTAGATGCGCGCGAGCAGCTCCGCATCGCATACGAGCTGCTCGACGCAATCGGGATGCAGGCGTTTGCGGAGCGCGCTCGCCGGGAGCTCGCCGCGACCGGGCTGAAGGTGCGGAAGCGCGTCGACGAGACGCTCCGTGACCTAACACCGCAGGAGGTTCAGATCGCCCGACTCGCCCGCGAGGGATATACGAACCCGGAGATCGGCACGCAGCTCTTCCTCAGCCCGCGAACGGTCGAGTGGCACCTGCACAAGGTGTTCGCGAAGCTCGGCATCAGCTCCCGCAGAGAGCTTCGCGTGGCGCTTGCCGGCGCCGGCCGCCGCAACTAGACAAGAGGAAGACGCGCGTCCCTCAGGGCGGGAGCAGCGGAGGGCCCGAGCTCGTTCTAGGCGTAGTGCTCTCGGAAGAGCTCCGTGCTCTCCGGCCTACCCTCGAGCCCGGCCTCCCGGAAGATCGCCGCGACTTCAGGATCGGACATGAGTTCGTTGTAGCCCTCCTCGTCGGCGTACGCCACGTAACCTAGCCCGCTCGAAATTCGACGAAAGGAGCTGACATGGCGCAGAACGGCAAGGTCGTCATCAACCTGTCCACGGGTCTCGAGGACTCGGAGCGGGTGACCGTCGCGTTCCTCGTGGGAGGCGCGGCCGCCGAGCAGGGCAAGGACGTGGCGATGTTCCTGACCAAGGAGGCGGTCCGGATCGGCCTTCCCGGCTACGCGGACGGCGTCGCCTGCGACGGCTGCCCACCGCTCGCGCGGCTCTTCCAACAGTACGCGGACAACGGCGGGCAGCTGTTTGTCTGCCCGATCTGCTTCAGCGCGCGGAAGCTCGACGAGGGGGCGCTCGTCGCGAACGCGAGGCTCGCCGGCGCCACGCCCCTGTGGGAGTGGATCGGCGACGAGCCGGCGAGCGTTTTCAGCTACTGAGAGACGCACGCCTCAGGCGGCGGTCGGTGCGTGTGCCACGATCGCGCCGGGCATCGGGCAGATCTCGAACCGCGCGAGCCCGGAGACGACCGCTGGGTCGGCGTTGCCGAGCGCGTGAACGTCCGTCATTTTCTCGGCTTGAACGACTGCAAGGCCCCAGGCGCCGGAGGGGTCGCTGACTGGGCCGAACACGATCGCCGTCCCGCGTTCCGTCAGCGCCTGCCAGTAGGCGACGTGTTTGCCCATGATCGTCCCTTCGCTCTCGCTCATGTCGCTGTCGAAGGTCGGCCGCGGTGGGATCAGCTTGTAGAGGAAGTGGTTCATCGTCGCTCCTCGTGTTCGTGGGTCGATGAGGCGTGTCGTTCTCAGCCGGCGAGTGGCTTTCCAGTCTCCAAGACCGTCTTGAGGCCGCTGAGCACGATCATCCAGCCGGTGCCGGAGACGCTCTCGGCCGTCTTGGGCGCACCTTCGAGCCGGTCGTGGGTGACGGTGAGCAGGCAGTAGCCGCCTTCCTGGGGCTGGATCTCCCAGGTGACGCGGCTTTCCTCCTCCTCAGCGAGCTCGGGGTCGTAGAGCGAGCGCCAGCCCTGCACCAGCCGCCGGGGCGGGTCGAACTCGTACATCGGCTCGTCTCCCCAGACGCTTCCATCCGGGCCGAGCGAGCGGTGGCGCTCGGCGGTGTTCTCGATCCGGGCGCCGTAGAAGTAGCGCTCGGTGAACTCCGGCTCGGTGATCGCCTCCCAGATCGCCTCCGGGGTGGCCTTGATGAACACCTGGTAGACCTGCGTGGTCTGCGCCGTCGTGCTCGTCATGGCTTCTCCTTTGTTCGTCGACTCACTCCTTCTCGAGGCGTGACTTGAGGCCCGCGACCGCGGACACGCGAGGCTCGGTGTACTTGTCGATCCACCGGTCGTGGATCAGCCGGATCGGCACCGGGTTCAGGAAGTGCAGCTTCTCCCGGCCCCGCCGGCGGGCGACGACGAGCCCTGCCTGCTCGAGGACGCGCAGATGTTTCATCACCCCGAAGCGGGTCATCTGGAGCTCCGACTCGAGCTCGGTCAGCGTGCGGCCGTCACGCTGAAAGAGTCGGTCGAGCAGGTGCCGCCGCGTCGGGGCGGCGAGCGCCTTGAACACGCGGTCGTCGTCGGGCACGAGGAGAATATACGTGACCTAAAGGTCACATGTCAACCGCGGGGCGGGCTCCTCGCCCGGCTGCGACAATGCCAGGTGCGACGCCGGTGAATCTCAGGGTCGATGCGTTTCTGCGCTCTCGCGGCGCCGGGCACCGCTCGGAGGCCGTCCGTCGGCCTGCCGTCCCCGACGCTCCGTCGGACGCCGGTCGGGACGACCGTCGGCACGCCGGACTCCGTGGCTGGGCGCGGTGGTGGCGGCCGGCGGTGGCGGGAATCGGGCTTGCGGGCGGCATCGGGCTCCTCGTACTGAGTGCCCGGGACGAGAGCTTCGGCGGCCTCACTCCTCAGGCTGTTCTCGCAGTCGTCCTCGTATGGTCTTTCGTTGCGAGCGGCTTGATTGCGTCGTGGCGTGGTCACGAGACCAGGCTGGGCCTGCTCATGATCTACACCGGCTTCGCGATCCTCGTGGGAGCACTCTTGCAGTTCACGCCCTCGTCGCTCCTCCACACGATCGGTATTTGGCTGGCGAACGCCTGGCTGATCCTCTTCGCCCTCTTTCTCCTCTCGTTCCCGCACGGACGGCTGGAGGAGCGCCGCGATCGGCTCCTCCTCGTGCCGTTCGTCGTCGCCCTCGTTCCCCTCATGCTTCTGTGGTTCCTGTTCTGGGACGCGGAGACAGCGCCCGGCAATGCCTTCCTTGTGTGGAACAAGCCTGGAGTCGCCGAGGGAATCGACTGGACACAGCGCGCGATCATCGCCGGCGGAGCGCTTGCTCTCACCGGGGTACTCGTAGGGCGATGGCTCCACGCGAGCCCGTCCCTCCGGCGCAGCCTGACACCTATTGTCGTCGGCGGCGCCGCGACCGTGCTCTCGTCGGCGATCGTCATCCTGGACGCGGTCCGAGGCCGCTCGACCGACGCGTTGGACTTCGTCCTGCTGGGGACCCTCATTGCCGTCCCTCTCGCGGTGCTCGCAGACATGCTCCGCGCGCGCCTCGCCCATTCCGCCGTCGGCGAGCTCGTTCTCGAGCTGAGCGCCGACCCGGCGCCGGCCAACCCACGTGATGCGCTCGCCCGCGCCCTCCACGACCCCTCGCTCAGGCTCGCCTACTGGCTGCCCGACTTCGAGACCTATGCGGATGGGTCCGGCCGCCGCGTCGAGGTTCGTCCCGAGCCGGGCCGAACCACGACCCTCGTCAACCGAGGCGGAAAGCCTCTGGCTGCCCTGATCCACGATGCCTCGCTGCAAATGGAGCCTGCGCTGCTCGACGCCGTCGTCGCCGCTGCCGGCATCGCGCTCGAGAATGGGCGCCTCGAGTCGGAGCTGCGTGCACGGGTCGAGGAGCTGCGACGCTCCCGTGCCCGCATCGTCGAGGTCACGCAGACCGAGCGCCGCCGGCTCGAGCGGGATCTCCATGACGGCGCGCAGCAGCGGCTGGTCACGTTGGCGCTCCAGCTGGGCCGGCTCGAGACGGAGCTCGCTTCCCGGCCGGACGCCCTTCCCCTGCTCCGGGAAGCCAGGCGCGAGCTCGAGCAGTCGTTGCGCGAGCTCCGCGAGCTCGCCCGCGGGATCCACCCGGCGGTCGTGACCGAGCGCGGCCTCAGCGTCGCGCTCCACGATCTCGCCTCGCGAGCCGCAGTCCCGGTCGAGCTCGGAGTCGAGCTTGATGCGCGGCCGCCGGAAGCGGTCGAGCTCGCCGCCTACTACCTCGTCTCCGAGAGTCTCACGAACGTCGCCAAGCACGCGCAGGCCTCGTGCGCGAGCGTCGAGGTCACACGGGAGAACGGGCGCCTGGTCGTCGAGGTCCTCGACGACGGCTGCGGCGGAGCGAGCACCCAGGCAGGCTCGGGGCTGCGCGGCCTCGAGGATCGGGTCGAGGCGCTCGGAGGCCAGGTTCAGGTGTGGAGCCCGCACGGCGGGGGCACGCGAATCCGAGCCGAGATCCCCTACCGCTGATCATTCAGCTCGAGGGAGAGGTGCTCGGGGTCGAGCGCCTGCAGGAATTCCTGCGCATCGAAGAGCTCGCCGGCGGCGACCGTGCCGCGCTTCGTCGCCCGACCGTCGAGGATCCGCTCGGTCGCCTCGACCACGATCGGCGCAGTGACGGCGTAGATGTCGCGGCCGCGCGCTGTCGCCCGCCGCTGCCGGCTTCCCCGCTCCGCGATGGCGTCCACGAGGAACGTCTGGTCGGATCGGCCGCTCTCGTCCGCCGCGGTCGGCGGCGGCGTGTCCGGGTCCCGAAGGTCGGTGATCGGCTTGAGATTCATGTACGAGTGGATCGCGGTGATCCGGAGGTGGCGTGCGATGAGCACGACCTCGGTGAAGGGGAGTGCCACGACCTCCTGCGCTCCGAACGGAGGCGGGAACTCCCATGCCCGCCTCGGCGGCGGCTGGGGAAGCACTTCCAGGGCGCCGTTGGCATACGCAAGACGAGGGGCCGTGTTGCGCATTCCCGTCAGGCGCGTGCCCTGCGTCGGCTTCCAGCTGTCGAGCGCGATCCCGATGCGAATCGCGTCGGCGCTCGCCCAGTCGCCCATGGCCACCGTTGCAAGAAGGTCGGCCAACGCGCCGTAGAAGGCCATCGCCGGAGCGACCACGATCTCCGCCCGGCTGGCGTCGCCGCTCCGTTCGAAGGCGGCGCGCGCGACCGGCTGTTCCGCGGTGACGTCGAGGTAGTGGATGCGGCCGCGCAGCGAAGCCTCGATTACGGGCGTCGCCGTGTCCAGAAACGGACCGGCGCAGTTGATGACCGCGGTCGCCCCCGCCAGAGCGTGATCGAGCGAGGTCGGCGCATCGATGGACGCGACCCGAACCTCCGATCCCGGCTCGGCATCCGCGAGTGCCTTCAGCTTCGCTGCGTCGCGACCGACGAGGATCGGCGACCAGCCCCGGCGGCGGAGCTCCGAGACCACGAAGCGGCCGGTGTGGCCTGCGGCACCGACGACGGCGATCCTCGGAGCACGGACGCCCACGTGCCGATCAACGACTCGCGCTCACGGGCTATTTCGCCGAGGACGCGTGTCCGCGCCAGCGAGCACGCCGGCGACGACGCTCAGGAGCCGGTGACGAGCTCCGGATAGCGCCCTGCGTCGAAGTCGCAGATGAAGCCGCGGAGGCCGTGCTCGAACTTCACGTGCCGGCCGTACGCGTGCCGGTAGTCGACGACGAGCACGCCGAGATCCTCGAACGCGCGCTCCAGCACGCATCCGCCCCCGCCCCAGGCCGTACAGGCGGTTGGAAGCTCGTAGAGCGGATCAGACCCGTGCTCGAGACGGAGCCGATTCACACGCCGAAGGACGTCGTCCAGGGGGCTGGCCGGTTTCGCGCTGCGTGCAGGAGACTCCCGGACCGGTAGCGACATCGCCCGTCAGTGTACGGGGGCGACGGTGCCGCTAGGCGGCTTCCCCTGCGCCTAGGGGCTCCTCGCCCGGCACCTCCTGGGCGTGCAGCCCGGGGCGAAGCAACGCTCCGCCGAGGGCCGCGGCCGCGGCGGCGAAGAGCGCTCCGATGAGGAATGCGAGGTGGTATCCCCCGGTGAGCGCGGCGAGGGCGCTTTCGCCTCGGGCGCTCAGGGTCTCCGTACGGGACGCTGCCAGGCTGGCGAGGACGGCGAGGCCGAGCGCGCCGCCCATCATGAACGACGTGTTGACCACACCGGACGCGAGGCCGGCCTCGCTCGGCTCGACGTCGCTCATCGCCGCGAGGAGGACCGGGTTGAACGCCATGCCGGCGCCGAGGCCGAGCAGGAGCATGCTCGGAAGGACGTCCGTCGCGAAGCTCCCGTCGACCGGGGCGCGTGCGAAGAGGAGGAGGCCCGCAGCGGCGAGCGCGAGCCCCGCGGCCAGCGGCGCCCTGATCCCGAAGCGCATGACGAGCTTGGCGGAGAGGCCGAGCGAGAACACCGCCATGATCAGGTTCGCCGGCAGGAAGGCGAGCCCGACCTGGAGAGGGCTGTAGCCGAGCACGAGCTGGAGATAGAGGGCCGAGAGGAAGAACCACGCGAACATGGCGGCGGCCCAGAGCACGCCGACGACGTTCGACACCGCGATGTTGCGGAGGCGAAAGAGCCCGAGCGGTACGAGCGGCGACGTGACCCGTGCCTCGATGCCGAGGAAGAGCGCCAGGAGCGCGGCCGCGGCGGCGAGCAGACCAACTGTCTGACCGGAGGTCCAGCCCTCTTCGTTGCCGTTCACGATGGCGTAGACGGCGAGCATCAGTGACGCGGTCACGGTCACGGCGCCCGCGACGTCGAGGCGGCCGGCCGCCGCCCGACCCCCTCCGCCCGGAAGCAGCGCGAGGCTAAGGCCGAAGACCGCGGCGCCGATGGGGACGTTGACGAGGGAGATCCAGGGCCAGC
>Ga0081538_10005582_pt1 | contig 11292 bp, 12 predicted proteins | sample TabmetS5T2R1_FD_71022 | JGI IMG/M metagenome (GOLD analysis project Ga0081538, IMG submission 71022) | Tabebuia heterophylla rhizosphere microbial communities from the University of Puerto Rico - S5T2R1 | ecosystem: Host-associated > Plants > Roots > Rhizosphere ... | reverse complement strand
GGGGGGGGGGGGGGGGGGGGGGGGGGGGGGCCGGCGGGGGGGGGGGGGCGGGGGCGGGGGGCGGGGGGGGGGGGGGGGGGGGGGGGGGGGGGGGGGGGGGGGGGGGGGTGGGACACCAGCGTCTCGACCCCGCCGAGGGACGGGGCGAGCGCCGCCACCCGGGTCGCCTCGATGAAGCGCCGCCCGGCCTCGCGGCCGCCGGCCAGGTCGAAGGAGAGCAGCCCGGGGTCGCCGTCGAGCAGCTTGGCGGCCAGCTGGTGGGTCGGGTGGGCCGGCAGCCCCGGCCAGTAGACCCGCTCCACCTTCGGGTGGGCGGCCAGCAGCTCGGCGAGCGCGCGGGCGTTCTCGCCGTGGCGGCGCATGCGCAGCGCCAGCGTCCTGACCCCCCGGAGCACCAGCCAGGAGGCGAACGGGTCGGCGGAGGCGCCCAGGTCGAGCAGCTCCCGCCAGGCGGCGGCGTGCCGCTGCGGCTCGGCGAACAATGCGATGCCGCCGACCACGTCGTTGTGCCCGCCCAGGTACTTGGTGGCCGAGTGGACCACCACGGAGGCGCCGTGCTCGATCGGCCGGCACAGGCAGGGCGAGGCGACGGTGTTGTCGACCACCAGCGGCACGCCGGCGTCGGCGGCCGCCGCCGCCAGCGCGGGCAGGTCGGCGACGGTCATGGTGGGGTTGGCGACCGTCTCGGCGTACACCGCCCTGGTGCTCGGCCGCATGGCGGCGCGGACCGCGTCGGGGTCGGCGGGGCCGACGAAGGTGACCTCGATGCCGAACCGGGGCGCGACGTTGGCCAGCAGCGAGAACGACCCGCCGTAGAGGTCCCGCTGGGCGACCAGGTGGTCGCCCGCGCCGGCCAGCGACAGCAGCACGGTGGCGATGGCGCCCATGCCGGAGGCGGTGGCGAGGCCCTCGGCCGCACCCTCCAGGTCGGCGACGGTCGCCTCCAGCACCGCGGTGGTCGGGTTCTCGTAGCGGGTGTAGACGAACCCCTCGCGCGGCTGCCGCAGGGTGTGCGCGTAGTGCTCGGCGTCGTCGAAGGCGAAGGTCGAGGTCTGCCAGATCGGCGTGGCCAGCGGCCGCTCGGCCGGCTGCGGCTGGCCGCCGGCGTGGATCGCGCGCGTGGAGAAACCGTGGGCCATGGATCAGCCTCCTTGGCCGCCGTGCGGGTCGCCTGGGAGCCTAGCAGCCCCCGGGGGGGCCCGGCTGGGGCTCGATCGACCGGGGCACCCCTTCGGGGTTCCCCGGACCCCTCCGGCCGGACCCCCCGTCCACCGGGGGGCTAGGCTTGAGCCCCCCGGACCCCCCGGCAGCCTCGGTGGCGCGTGCCAGGACCCGCGCGCGGAAGCGGTTGCCCTGGACGGCGCCGCGGACGCCGCGCACGGCGCGGACCCGCCCGTCGCGGGCGACCAGCCGGGTGCGGCCGCGGGAGACCTCCACCGCCGACAGCTCGTGGTAGGGGTAGCGGCTGGCGCCGCCCAGCCCGTGCAGCACCACCGCCTGGTCGTCCAGCTCGGCCGCGAACACCCGCGCCCGCAGCAGCGCCACGGCCAGGCTGTAGAGCGCCAGCACCGCCCAGAGCAGGGACGCCACCGCCAGGGAGGTGGCGGCGCCGGTGCTCCGTTCCGCCGCCAGCAGCGAGCCCCCCAGCAGCAGCAACGCCAGCGCCGCCTCGACCAGGCCGCTGACCAGCGCGTGGGTCACGCCGCCTGGCCGGAAGCGCTCGTTCATGTGCGGCCGGCCGCCTTCCGCAGGTACCAGCCGGGAGGGCTCCAGCCCTGCTTGGCCTCGTCCACCAGGTTGGCGATGGCGTCCATCACGCGGTCCCTGGCGTCGTTGACGGCCTCCAGCGACGCGTCGGGCGGGAGGCCAAGGTCGACCGGTGGGCCGGCGCGGACCACCACCCGGATGCCGCGCCGGAACGGCCCGATCTTCCCGCGCGTGAACAGCAGGTGCGCCCCCCACATGCCGACGGGCACCACCGGCGCGCCGGTGAGCGCGGCCAGCCGGGCGACGCCGTTCTTGGCCTTCATCGGCGAGAAGTCGGGGTTGCGGGTGGTGGTGCCCTCCGGGTAGATGACCACCGCGGCGCCGTCGCGCATGGCGGCCACGGCGTCCTGCAGCGACCTGGCGGCGTCGCGGCTCTCACGGTAGACGGGGATCTGACCGGCGCCGCGCAGCACCCAGCCGAGCAGCGGGTTGCGGTACAGCTCGGACTTGGCGAGGAAGCGGACCTCGCGGCCGGCGGCGTCGATGCACACCCCGAGGCACAGCGGGTCGAAGTAGGAGATGTGGTTGGCCGCGATGATCACCGGGCCCCGGGGCGGGATGTCGTGCAGGCCCTGGCAGTCCAGCCGCACCCAGAAGCGGATCACCGGCGGCACGACGGCCTTGGCCAGGGCGTACAGGGGCTTGCGTCGACGGGCCATGCTCGGCGCATAGTACCGTTCGGGCTGATGCCTGTTCCGCTGGTCCCGCTGAAGGCCCTTGCCGCGGCAAAGGGCCGGCTGGGCCCGTGGCTCTCCCCGCTGGAGCGCCGCCTGCTCGCGATCGCCATGTTCGAGGACGTGGTGGCCGCGCTGCAGGGGTCCGCGGGCCTGGAGGCGCCGGTGGTGGTGTCCCCCGACCGCGAGGTGTGGCGGCGGGCCGAGGCGATCGGCTGCCGGGTGGTGGAGGAACCCGCCGGCCCCCGGGGGTCCGGGGGGCTCGAGCCTAGCCCCCCGGTGGACCAGGGGTCCGGGGGGCTCAGGCCTAGCCCCCCGGTGGACCAGGGGTCCGGGGGGCTCAACGCGGCGCTGGCGCTGGCGGCGGCCGGGCTCGCCGACGCCGACGGGCTGCTGGTGGTCGCCGCCGACCTGCCGCTGGCCTCGGCGTCCAGCATCGAGCGGGTGCTGGAGGCGGCCGCGGCGGCGCCGGTGGTGGTGGTGCCCAGCCACGACGGCGACGGCACCAACGTGCTGGCCTGGCGCGAGCCCCCCACCTTCGCGCCCCGCTTCGGGCCCGACTCGGCCGCCCGGCACCTGTCGGTGCCTGGCGCGGTGCGGCTGGACGACCAGCGGCTGGCGCTGGACGTCGACACCGTGGAGGACCTCCGGCTGGTGGCGGACCTGGCGGACCCCGACGGCGTGACCGGCAGGCGGCTGCGCGACCTGCACCTGCCCGCCCGCCTGCGCGAGACCGGCTGAGGCCGGCCGGCCGCGGTATCCTGCGCCGCGCCGGCAGGCGACCCGAGCGGGATCGACCGGGAGGAGGCCCGATGCTGCAGGGGACCGTGAAGAGCTTCGACCCCGAGACGGGGGCGGCGGTGGTGCTCACCGACACCCGGGTCGAGTACGAGGTCCCCCCGGAGGCGTTCCGCCGCTCCCGGCTGCTGCGGCTCACCCTCGGCCAGCGGGTGAAGTTCAGCGTCGAGGGCGAGGGCGACGACGCCCGCGTCACCTACGTGAACATCCTCACGCTGCCCGACCCGGCATGACGAAGCGACGGCCCCGCCGAGGCGGGGCCGTCGCGTCGTGCCGGCGGCTGGCTACTTCTTCTTGCCGCCCTTGGCCTTGGTCTTGCCGGTCACGCGGGCGGGCGAGGCCTTGGCGGTGGCCCGGGAGCGGGTCGCCTTGGTGGCCGTGCCCCTGCTGGCGGACGCGCGGGCGTTGCTCGTGGCCTTGGCGGCCGTGAGCTTGGGCGCGGCCGACCTGCCGGCCACGACGTCCTTGAAGCCCTGGCCGGCGCGGAACCGGGGGACCTTGGTGGCCTTGACCTTCACCGGCTCCCCGCTGCGCGGGTTGCGGGCGGTGCGGGCCCTGCGGTCCTGCCGCTCGAAGGTGCCGAAGCCGACCAGCGAAACGCGCTCGCCCTTCTTGACGGCGACCTGGGTCTGCTGGATCAGGCTGCCGAGCACCTTGTCGACGTCGGCGCGCGCCACCGCGGTCTGCTTCTGGATGGCCTCGACGAGTTCCTTGCGGTTCAAGGGCGCCTCCTTGCCCAATAGGGGAATTCCCCGCTGGGACCGGACCCCCGTTAGCCCCGTCCCCCTTCGGCCGTGCATGCTAAAGACGCCGTAATCAAAGGTCAACAACCCTCGGGAGCCGAATCCGTTGCGGGACAACGACGTCGTCCCGTCGAGAGCGGCACGCGCCTCGCCTCCCCCAATATGCGGCAAGGTTGAATCCCTTGTGCGGCAAGGGTTCCAGCGCGCCGGTCGCGCGGGCCTCCGGAGCCTGACGTGGCCTCGTGGCGTGGCATTTCTCCGCCGCGCAAGCCCATGCGCCGCTCGCCGGGATGCGAAGCATTTGTCCCGCTCTGCGCTCATGCGGCACCCGACCGCCCGACCCACCGCTTGTGGGCGCAGGCGGCATCTGGAATGCTGGCCTCCAACATTGAGGTGCTCAAGCATTGGACGGGGCCGATGGCCGTGAAGGTGCGGGCCGGCGCGCCATCCCAGGCGTCGCCGGCGGCCAGGGAGATCTGGGAGCTGCTGGTCGAGCTGTCGATGTCGCGGATGCGCGAGCGGTTCATCGGCACCGTCACCGAGCTCGACCTCTCCCCGCCGCAGGCCCACGCCCTCAAGGTCCTGCGGCCGGGGCACCCGATCGCCATGCGGGAGCTGGCCGACGGGCTCCACTGCGACCCCTCCAACATCACCGGCATCGTCGACCGGCTGGAGGGGCGCGGGCTGGTGGAGCGCCGCGCCGCCGCGGGCGACCGCCGGATCAAGACGCTGCTGCTGACCGGCGAGGGCGTGCGGCTGCGCGCACGCCTGCTCGAGCGCCTCTCCGAGCCGCCGCCGGCGATCGCCGCCCTCAGCGGCGAGGAGCAGCGCCAGCTCCGCGACCTGCTGCGCCGGATCGTCGCCGGCCGCTGACCCGCCGGAAACCCTGCGACAGCCGGCGCGGCGCCGGGCTACCATCGCGCCCTGATGCGGACCGTGCGCAGCCACCGGATGGCGGTCCCCAGCGTGGGGACCCCCGGCTAGCGCACGCCGCGCCACCGGCCCCACCGAGGGGGCCGGGCGCCGCGCCACGGGCCCCTCCCGCCCGCAAGGAGGACGCACGTGGACGTCTTCATCGGGGTGGCCTGGCCGTACGCGTCGGGGCCGCGCCACCTCGGCCACCTCGCCGGCGCCTACCTGCCCGCGGACGTCGCCGCCCGGTACCACCGGCTGGCCGGCGACCGCGTGCTGATGGTGTCCGGCTCCGACCAGCACGGCACCCCGATCACGGTGGCGGCCGAACGGGCCGGTCTCCACCCGCGGGCGCTCGCCGACCGCGAGCACGAGCGGATCGCGGCCACCTTCGCCCGCGTCGGCATCTCCTTCGACCACTACGCCAGGACCGCGACGCCGCTGCACCACGCCGTGACGCAGCGGGTGTTCGGCCGGCTGCACGCGCGCGGGCTGGTCGAGGAGGCGACCGCACCGGCCGCCTGGTGCCCGCGGGAGGGCCGCTCGCTCCCCGACCGCTACGTCGAGGGCGACTGCCCCACCTGCGGCACGAGCGGCGCACGCGGCGACCAGTGCGACGCCTGCGGCCGCACCCTCGACCCCGAGGAGCTGCGCCGGCCGCGCTGCCGCCGCTGCGGCGCACCGGCCGAGCTGCGGCGGCTGCGCCAGCTGTTCCTCCGCCTCGACCTGCTGCAGCCGCAGGTCCAGCGGTACCTCGACGGCCACCGGGCCCGCTGGCGGCCGTTCGTGGGCCGCGAGGCCGAGGGCTGGCTGCGCGCCGGCCTGCGCCCGCGCGCGATCACCCGCGACCTCGACTGGGGCGTGCCGGTGCCGCTGCCCGGCTGGGGGGACCGCCGCCTCTACGTGTGGTTCGACGCGGTCGTCGGCTACCTGTCCGCCTCGGTCGAGTGGGCGGCCCTCCAGGGCGACCCCGACGCCTGGCGCGGCTGGTGGCAGGGACCGGCGGCCAGGCACCGCTACTTCATCGGCAAGGACAACGTCTGGTTCCACGCCGTCTGGTGGCCGGCGATCCTGCTCGGCGCCGGGCCGTGGGACGCCGGCGGCCCCGGGCACGGGCTGCGGCCGCCCGACGAGGTGGTCGCCAACCACCACCTGACCCTGGCCGGCGGGCGCATGTCCACCAGCCGCGGCCACGGGCTGGGCATCGACGAGAGCGTCGACCGGGTCGGGGTCGACCCGCTGCGGCACGCGCTCTGCGCGCTGGCTCCGGAGACGGCCGACACCGAGCTGGCCTGGTCGAGGGTGGACGAGCTGACCGCCGGCGGCCTGCTCGGCGGCCTCGCCGGCCCGGCCCACCGGGTCGCGACGCTGCTGTGGCGGCGCTTCGGCGGCCGGGCCGACCCGGTCGCGTGGGCGGGCGCCGCGGCCGAGCGCGCGACTGCGGCCGAGGCGCTGGAGGAGGCCGGCGCCGCCATCGCCGCGGCCGAGCTGCGCCGCGCCCTGCGCGTGGTCCACGGCCTGGGACGGGCGGTGAACCGGCGGCTGGCCGCCGGCGAGCCGTGGCGCCTCCCCGACCCGGAGGCCCACCGCGAGCTGACCCGCCTGCTGCCGCTGCTGGACGCCGTCGGCGTGGCCGCCTGGCCGTTCGTGCCGGCAACCGCCGGGCGCGTCCGCGCCCTCCTCGGCCGCGCGCCCACCCCGGTCCGGTGGTCGCTGGACCCGACCCCGCCGGCGCTGCCGGGCCCGCCCGCCCCACCGCTCGAGCGACCACCAGCCCCGCCGCTGGAGCGACCGCCTGGGCGACCCGACCCGCCGCAGGAGCGCCCGCCCGGCCCGCCGGTCGCGGAGGGATGACGTCGCTTACCATCTGCGCACCGGCGCGCGCCGCGATGCACGCCGGCTGGGAGGGGGTCAGCGTGCGCATCGAACCGGCGCCGGCGCCGTGGCGGTAGCCGCGCCCCGCCGCGCGGTGCTGCGCGTCGCCGTCTGGGTGTTCCACCTGGCCCTGCCCCTGCTGGGGTTGTGGCTGCTGCTCGCCCAGCCGCAGCTGGACGCCCGCTGGCAGCACCAGGGCGGCCACTTCGCGCTGGTGGTCTCGGTCGCCGCGATCAACGTCGCCCTCGGCGCCCGGATGAGCGAGGTGTCGAGGCGCCGCGGCGACGCCCGCCTGTTCCTGGTGTCGTTGGTCTTCCTGTCCAGCGCGGGCTTCCTGCTGCTGCACGCGCTCGCGACCCCGACGGTGGTGCTCGAGGGCCGCAACGCCGGGTTCTCGATCGCCACCCCGGTCGGCCTGCTGCTGGCGGCCGGGTTCGCCGCCGTCTCGGCGCTCGAGCTGACCCCCGAGCGGGCGGCGGGCGTGCTGCGCCGCCAGGCACTGCTGCGGGGCGGGCTGGTGCTGCTGATGGTGGCGTGGGCGGTGGTGTCGCTGCTGGGGCTGCCACCGCTGAACGTCGCCCCGGCGGAGGAGGAGGCCACCCGTACCGAGCTGGAGCTGCTGGCGGCCCTGGGCGTCGCGCTGTACGCCTTCGCCGCCCTGCGCTACTGGCGGCTGCACCGGCGGCGGCCGTCGGTGATGCTGGTCGCGGTCATCACCGCCTTCGCGCTGCTGGCCGAGGCGCTGGTGGCCGTCAGCGTGACCCGCAGCTGGCACGCCTCCTGGTGGGAATGGCACCTGCTGATGGCGTTCGGGTTCGCCTTCGTCGCCTACAGCGCGCAGGTCCAGTACGCCCGCGAGGGCTCCTGGTCCAGCCTGTTCCGCGGCATCTACCTGCAGGAGACCGTGGAGCAGCTGCGCCGCGAGCACCGCGAGGCGCTGGAGGCGCTGGTGACCGCGATGCAGCGGCAGGGCGGCGACGGCCCCCAGCCGGTCGTCCGGGTGGTGGCCGACCTGGCGGCCCGCTTCGACCTGACCGAGGGGCAGGCCCACGTGCTCGAGCAGGCCGCCGAGGCGCTGGTGGCCGAGCGCGAGCAGATCCGGCGGCTGCAGGCGCTGGTGGCCGTGGGCGCCTCGTCGCGGGTGATCGTGGACGAGCGCGAGCTGCTGGAACGCGGCGTGGAGCTGACCGGCACCGCCATGCGGCCCGACGCGCTCCAGGTCGGCCTGGTGGAAGGGGAACGGCTGGTGTTCCCGGCCTCCCTGCGCGCCGGCGACGGCGAGCCGGCGGGCGGCGGGGACGAGCCGTCCGCGGCGGCGCTGCGCTCGCTCGAGCCGGTGGAGGAGCCGGCCGGCAGCGGCGGCCGGCTGGTCCTGCCGCTGACGGTCAAGGACAGGGCGGCGGGGGTGCTCGACGTGCGGCGCGCGCGCGGCGGGTTCGCCGACCGGGACCGCTGGCTGCTGCGGGCGCTCGCCAGCCAGCTCTCGATCGGGCTGGAGAACGCCCGCCTGTACCGGCAGCTGGACGGCCTGTTCCGGCAGTACATGGCGCGCGACGTCGCCACCGCGCTGCTCGCCGACCCGTCCCAGGCGCGGCTGGGCGGCGAGGTCGCCGAGGTGACGGTCCTGTTCGCCGACCTGCGCGGGTTCACCCCGTTCTCGGAGCAGGCCCCGCCGGAGCGGGTGGTGGCGATGCTCAACGAGTACTTCGGCCGGGCCGTGCCGGTGATCCTCGCCAACGGCGGCTCGGTGACCCAGTTCGTCGGCGACGCGGTCATGGCGCTGTTCAACGCGCCCACCCGGCAGCCCGACCACGCCCTGCGCGCCGCCAGGGCCGCCCTCGGGGTGCAGCGGGCGATCGAGGAGGCGGCGGTGCGGGAGCCCGGCTGGCCGCTGTTCCGGATCGGGGTCAACACCGGCCCCGCCCTGGTCGGCAACATCGGCAGCGCCGAGCTGCGCAGCTTCACCGCCATCGGCGACACCGTCAACCTGGCCGCCCGCCTGGAGGAGCTCGCCGAGACCGGCCAGGTGGTGATCGGCCCCGGCACCTACGCGGCGATCGCCGAGGTGGCCGTCGCCCACCGGCTGGAGGGGATCGAGGTCAGGGGCATGCGCCGGCGCCTTGCCCCCTGGGTCCTCGACGGGCTGCGCACCGGCGACTGACCTAGCCCCCTGGAGGGCCCTGGGTGGCCGCGTAGGCGCCCAGGTGGAAGTCGGCGGTCACCTCGAGGCGGTCCAGGCGCCCGGCGGCGGCCAGCGCCGCCGGGGTGAGGTGCCGGGCGCTGGGGCCCATCCGCGCCAGCTCGGCGGCCTCGGCGCCGCCCAGCTCGGTGGCGTAGCGCAGCCGCCGGGCCTCCAGCGGCCGGAACCAGGGCGCCAGGCCGTCCGCCACCGCCCGCTGCTTCTCCGGCTGGATGCCGAGCAGGCCGACCCGGGCGGCCAGCTCGGCCAGGTGCGCCGGTCCGGGGGTCACCACCACCAGCAGCCCGCCGGGCGCCAGCAGCCGGGCGAACTCGGCGGCGTCGCGCGGGGCGAAGACGTCCAGCAGCGCGACGGCGGCGTGGTCGGCGAGCGGGATCCCCGTCCGGGTGTCGGCCACCAGGAAGCTCGCCTCCGGGTGGGCCCCGGCGGCCCTGCGGACGGCGTGCTTGGAGACGTCGGTGCCGAACAGGCACGGCGGCGGGACGCCCTCGGCGAGCAGGCGCTCGCGGAGCCGCCCGAGGTAGTAGCCGGTACCGCAGCCGGGCTCCAGCACGCAGCCGGCGGCGGCGCCACGGTCCCGGAGGTGCCGCAGGACCAGGTCGGCGGCCGCGTCGGCCAGGCGCGCGTAGTGGCCGCGGGCCAGGAAGGCGGCGCGGGCCGCCACCATCGCCGCGGTGTCCCCCACCATGCGCGCGCGCCGGCGCCTGGTGAGCAGCAGGTTCGCGTAGCCTTCCCTGGCGACGTCGAAGGCGTGGCCGTTGTCGCACCGCAGCGCCGCCCCGGCGGTCGCCAGCGGACGGCGGCAGACGGGGCAGACCAGGAACCGCACGCAATCGGCCTGCATCCGACCTCCGTGCTTCTGCGTAGATACCCTGCCGGGGTACTGTACTATGGCCGTGCCAGGCGATTGGGGAGGTGGGCATGGCCGGGTACGTCGCGAACAAGGACGACTACCTCAGGCGGTTGCGGCGGGTCGAGGGGCAGGTCCGCGGCCTGCAGCGGATGATCGAGCGCGACGAGTACTGCATCGACGTGCTCACCCAGGTGTCGGCCGCCACCAAGGCGCTGCAGTCGGTCGCGCTCGGGCTGCTCGACGAGCACCTCGGCCACTGCGTCGCCGAGGCGATCGCCGAGGGCGGCGAGACCGCCGACGCCAAGGTCCGCGAGGCGTCCGACGCCATCGCCCGCCTGGTCCGCTCGTAGGGCGGCGGCACCCCGCTACCCGCCCAGGTCCGCCGGCGGCAGTACCTGAGGCAGCCCGAAGCGGTGGAGGACGTCGTCGTCGAGGAAGCGGGTGACGGCGGAGATCCGCTCGCCGTCGAGGGTGAGCACGATCAGCCCGGTGGCCCGGGAGACCGGCGCCCGCGCGTCGTCGAGGTAGCAGCCGAAGGCGGGCTGGGTGTTGGCGCGCGTGGGGACGAGCCGGAACCGGCGTCCACCGCGCCAGGTGGCGCTGGTTCGCAGGAACGACGCGATCGCCGCGGCACCCTGGTACTGGTGCGGGGCCGGGGGCATGGTGAGCCAGGCGTCGTCGGTCAGCAGCCCGACGAGGCCGTCGATGTCGTCGGCCTCGAAGGCGTCGGCGAAGCGCCGCGCCAGCGCGCGCTCGCGTGCCGAGCCCGGCAACGGTGGTCCGTGGTGGTCCGCAGTCGGACGGCCCTGGTCGAGGGTGGCCCGCGCACGCCGCAGGGCGCCCTTGACCGATGCCTCGCTGCTGCCCAGCATGGCCGCCGCCTCCGCGGTGTGGAAGCCGAGCACGTCGCGCAGCACGAGCGCGGCCCGCTGGCGCGGCGGCAGCCGCAGCAGCCCGGCCACGAACGCCAGCTCGATCGCCTCCTTGGCCTGGTAGCGCGCCGCGGGCCCCGGTGAGGCCTCGGCGATCCCCTCCAGCAGCACGTCCGGGTAGGGCTGAAGCCAGGTGGGCTCGCCGCGACGGGTCGGCTCAGGGGGTTCGAACGGTGCGACCGGTGCCGGCGGCGGCCGTCGCCCGGAGTCGCGCAGCGCGTTGAGGCAGCGGTTGGTCGCGATGCGGTACAGCCACGCGCGCAGCGAAGCCCGCCCCTCGAAGCGGGCCAGGCCGCGCCAGGCGGCCAGCAGCGTCTCCTGCAGCAGATCCTCGGCGTCCTGCACCGAGCCGAGCATCCGGTAGCAGTGCAGCTGCAGCCCGCGCCGATGGGGGTCGGTGAGCTCGCGGAACGCCTGCTGGTCTCCTGCCTGGGCGCGGGCCAGCGTGAGGTCGCTCATCGCCACATCCTCCCACGTCCGCCGGTCCGTTCCCGCCGGCGGCGGTGTCGTTACCACCGGACGCCCAACCGGCGTCGCC
>Ga0081538_10005581_pt1 | contig 11294 bp, 8 predicted proteins | sample TabmetS5T2R1_FD_71022 | JGI IMG/M metagenome (GOLD analysis project Ga0081538, IMG submission 71022) | Tabebuia heterophylla rhizosphere microbial communities from the University of Puerto Rico - S5T2R1 | ecosystem: Host-associated > Plants > Roots > Rhizosphere ... | reverse complement strand
CCATTGGTATTCTGTACATCTTGAACAGTAGTAACAGGACTTTGAGCTTCAACTAATCGGTTACCAAAATTGTTTGTTCCACTTGCTAATGATAATACAAGAAAAAAGATCGATGTAATATACATTCTTACTCGAAAACCAAATTTAAATCTCACAATCTTGTTTATTGGAAATTGATCTCCAATAACTTTTCCAATCAATTTTGCATCCAGTAGTAATATAGTGCATACTATATACAGGATACTCTTATATCCTGAAGAGAAAGATACAATAGAACCATTCCAAGTTAACAGTTCTATTCTTATCATCGAATTCGCATATTTTTTCAACTTATCCCGATCCATGTACTACCTTTCCTTCTGCCAGAACCAAAGTAGGATAATAACTGGTAAGCGAAAAAGGGTCTCCGTCCATACAACAATGGATGCTTTAAAACCCTGCCTTACTTGACCTATAGTTTGAGCGCCAATAATTTCTGCCGGCTCTTGAGTAATCTTAGATATTGCTTGAGCCCTTGAAAGTCCAAATCGCAATAGATGTCTTAGGCTGTAAGGGTGGTTTCTTTGAAGAGTGACAGGATGATCGCTCATGATAGAAAACTTCGCCCCGGATCTTAACAACTTTTCAGTATTCTTCCAACTTTCATGTTTTAATTCAACTTTATATGGAAATGCATCAATAGACCCTTATATGATTGGAATACCTGCCCTTCTCAAGGCTACAAAAACCTCTTCTCTATGTATGTCTAGACAGTGGTTAGCAATCGCCAATGGCTCTCCATTTCTGATCTTACATCGTATTACTACAGGATATCGCGTAGCAGAATCTTAAAGAATTTCAAAGAGTACGAACATTAAGGTGTGCGTAAATGGTGCCTGATCTTGGCAGTGTGGGCATTTTATTAGCATTGATAGTTATATCCGTAGCTGTAACTCTCGCTATTCTATACCTAATGAAGTTCATACGCGAAAAGCATAGTCGAAGAAAATATCGCTAACGGTTGTGGACCACACTGCGCAGGGGTTGCTGCAGGTCATTAAGAATGGAAACATCCTTGTGAAAATGCTAGAGGATTATCTAAGGCTAGTCATAACTTCTAACATATCCTCTCTAAATTGAAGAGAATTGCAAATTGCAACAAAAAGTAGGGGAGTTCTATCATTCAATAAATGCGTAACGCTGCAGCATTAGGTCCTCCTCCTGGATCAGACCAATACCAGCAGCGTAATACTTGAGTTCTGCTTCACCAGGTTCAAGAGGGTTAGTTTCTCGAGTTATGAGAGTATCTGAAAACTCGCCAGCCGGTGTTTGAAATACCTCCCCCATATCTATTATTTCTGCTCTATCTACTGCAACATTAGGTGCTATCTCTTGATAGTACCTTGCGCCCAAAAGTATAGTACCTGGCATGATCACGCCTGCTCTATTTTCACCCTCCCCAGCCAACCACGCGCCTTCATGGCTTACAATGACACCATTCTCGTAATCATCTACCTCTTCTCCAAAGTAAAAGACACTGCTTGTTTCTTCACATATTGCAAAGAAGTTCCTTGATATCTCAACTAATTCGCCTCCAATGGTCTCCCTTTCCTCTACTACTCGAGTTTCAGTACCATTAACTTCTCTTGTTTCATTCAACACTGTTATGGTTACTTGAGCTGCTTCGCTACCTTCTCCTCCAGCCAGAACTAATTGGTAGTTGGGCTCTAGTATGAAGAAGGGATTCCTTCCTGTTGTGCTGAACGTACAATCTTCAGCTCTAAATGAGATAGTATATCCATTTTCACCCTCAGGTTCATCTTCTGTATCGATTCCTGCCCCAAGGATATTCTCTTGATTTTGATCAATATCCTCCTCACCATCAACGTCGGTTGTACTCTCTGCTGTCGAGGTCCAGTGAATTAAAGAATTGCCTTGAGAGCCTATAGTACTACCATCGCCTCCTTTTTTTGTGTAGTAGTGCACTTGAGCAAAGGCGTCCAACAACTCTGCAGTTGCAAACGCTAATGCTCCTACAAGTGTTACCACGGCAACAAACGCTAAATGATTTTTCCTTTTTTGCACTAAAAGCATCGCTGACTAGCTTTTATTAACAATTATGGTACATATGGCTAATTCTCTGACAGATTATATACAGAGGAAGTCAAGCTCATTAATGTACTTGTACCGGAATACTTAAAATAAAGGAACAATAATGCAACAAAAGGACCTCCGGGGGATGTGTTTTGCTTCTACTTAAGGACAGAAACTTTCCTTACATAACGAATGGAGTTGCCATCTATGGCATGTTCATGTTTCTTATGAGTAGATCCCCTCCAAATTCTTACACTATTAATTAAAGAAAGGCTTGTTTTTCATGAATTGACATGCAGATAGGTTAACGTTTAAGAGATCATTATTTATGAAATTCATCAATCCAAGAAAACAGAAATTGGTCTATATCGCCAAGCTGGACTTTCCACCAATATATAATCCCCAGCAAAAGATCTTGTAGTCTAGATCGCCTACGCCTACTTCAAAGTCGCAAAAGAAGGGAGGGCGTTAACTAACAAGATCTTTCTCATTCTGATTCAGTTTTTTGTTAGTATATAGATAGAAAAAAGAGGCCAGCATTGCTGGCTTTTAGTCTCCTTCGTGATTCTACAGGTTTAGTTCTTATTCTTCTTCATCGTTTGCTTCTCCTGCATCTTCGTTTCCAGTATCTGTGTCCTCTTCATCGTTTACATCGATGTCGCCTGGCTCATCGGCATTGTCTATACCGCCGTTCTGTTGTTGTTCTTCTTCATCGTTTGCTTCTCCCGTATTGACATCAATCAGCTCTACTGTTTCTCCGCTATCAATCACTTCTTCCAAGGTTACAGCGCCAACATCTAGACAATAGTACTTGTATTCGTTCAGCTCAGGGTCCACTGTACTGAACTCTCTTGTCTGAAGGCAATTTGTGAAAGTACCGTATGGAACCGTAACTTCTTCATTCAGAGAAACTACTTCAGCCGCATCCTCCGCATGCTCTGGATACCACTCTTGTCTGTATGTATCACCTACTTGAGGATCTGCTAACATTATGATTCCAGCCTCAGCGCCGTCAATTCCAGCTTCCCAAGAACCTTCGGTGCTAACGACCTCTCCATTCTCATACTCTTTTGTATCTTCTCCCAGATACCAGACGTTGCCGTCTTTATCTTGAGCGAACCAGTCAAATGTATCTTCAATAAGTTCTCCATCTAATGAGACTGTATCCTGTACAACTGTAGCTGTTACTCCTAGGATTTCTTTTGTTTCGTCAGTCACTATAACTATATCCTCTTCAGTTCCCTCTTCGGTTTCACTTTCATAAGTAAATGTGGTTCCCGGAGTAAGAGTAAAGTAGGGATTATCGATGTTCTCACTGCCAAAGTTGCAGGGGTCAAATTTAGGATGAGCGATCTGATCAGTGGCGCCTCCTCCCATGTCGTCAGTCGATGTGGAAGCTGTACCACCACTCTCCTCCTCCTCTTCTTCTTCTTCATCGTTTGCTTCTCCTGCGTCTTCGTTTCCAGTCTCTGTGTCCTCTTGATCGTTTACATCGATAGCGCCTGGCTCATCGGCATCGTCACCTGCCGAGACATTTTCTGGGCAGCCGTTGTCAGTGGTACTAATGTTGTTCGAATTTGCTGCTTGAGTAGCAAATACGTTGTTAGTAGTCATGGAGACTATACTTCCGACAAGTATCGCTACGGCCACAAACATTAGGATGGGTTTTGTTTGCATCAAAAATGGCGTCAGTCGAAACTTATTAAGAGATCTGATACGAATATCTAATTATCCAGGCTTTTCCAAGCAAAGAAAATAAAATTGATTTAGGTACTCGTACCAAACACATTAAATTGAAGATTGAATAAGTGAAGAGACATGCGGGCAAGTGCCGCCTTTTACTACTGCGATAGAGATAAAGATAATACTTCTAAATCCGTGAATAATAGGAGCGAGAAGGTGGGTTGTGGAAGACGATGGTTCCCGGCAGCCTGAGAGGAATGTGCGCGACCGAATCCTTCAGTTTATCCGTGAGAATCCTGGTTGCCACCTCCGAAAGATCAAAGATGAGCTTGATCTAGCAATGGGTACAGTCCAATACCATCTTGACAGACTGGAGAAGGCAGGCAAGATAACTTCTCAAAGGCAAAGTTTGCACAAATACTTCTTTTTAGTAGGGGCATTTGAAGAAAATGAAAAGCACATATTGGAAGCTCTAAGCGATGAAACTGCACGAGAGATTCTTATGTTTATTATTGAGCAGAAGGAGTATCCATCGCAAAGTGAAATCGGTAAGCACATTGGGATATCCTCACCATCCATAAGCTGGCAGATTAAGCGACTAGAAGATTACAGAATTATTGATGCAATTAAGGAGGGTAAGTTCAAGCGATACAAATTGCATGGAGATTCTAAACAATTTGTTGCATTGTTACAGAATTACTATCCTAGCATCTGGAACAGGTGGAGCAACAGACTAGCTGAGATATTTTTGTCCTTATCTCAAGGAGGAGAGGAACAACCATGACAGATTTGCCTATTTGGTTTTTCCTGCTGTCTTGGCTCATACGACAAATAGAAAACGGAATTGGCGATGGCGATAATGAGCCTGATGGAGAAGAAGAAGAAGTCAATGAGAATGAAACATCATCTGAAGAAATAGAACCGATGATGGAAGTCGAGCCATATGAACCCATAACGCAAGCAGTCAAGATCGCAATTGCGGCATTTTCACTCCTACTGCTTGGACTCTCAATTTCTGCTTACAAGAAAACTGCCCTCAAGAAGATACTATACGCTGCAGTAGCATTTGGATTATTTGCAATACAGATGTTTGTTGACTATTTGGAGGATGCCTTTGAAGCCTTCGACACACCCTACACTGATCTCATTTTTTTTGGGATTACTCTGGCTATTCTGGTCTTGTTCTTTATGGCCATTGTTAGAAAGAGGTGATAGAATAGATGAAATTAATTAGTAGTTGTGCTATGCTTCTATAGCACATTGTGAATGTTGCATTAAGACCTTGGTGATATCCTATATACAATTAATTTGAATGATATTTCAATTGACAATTATTATTATTATTACACCATAAAGAACAAGCCAGTAACCTCAGTTGATTTTAGAATACCACAGATTTACTGACACAATCGGAAAATTTTTGACTACAGCAGTGGCTGTTGATTGTAGCCACAAAATGGTAAGTTATGTCCATGGTTGATTTATCGAAAAAAGCTTAAAATTATTACAAAATACCATCCTTCAGATCATGCTTGCATGTCCTCCTTGGTATCTCCACTAATCCTTTTCTCCAGCTCTTCTAACATTCTGTGGATCTCTCTTATCTCTTGCATTATCTCCTGTTGCGTAATAGGTATTTGTGATTCTCGCTGAACCTGCTTATATGCGTCTTCTGACTTTCTAATAATCACTGAGATAAACATGTTTATCACTATGAAGCCCCCAATTATAATAAAACTTGCAAAGTATAGCCAGTATATGGGTCCTAGATTGGACATTATGGGCTGCATTACATTCACCCATCCTTCTAGTGTCAAGATTTGAAATAGTGTAATCGCTGAAGTCGGAAAAGATGACCAGTGCTGTGGATCTACGTTTCTAAAAAGATGGTATCCAACTATTGCATATATAAAGAAGATAATTGAAAGCACAATCAAAATGTTAAGTATGCTTGGTATTGACCGGAAAAGCGTAGATACGATGGCACGCAGTTCTGTGGATTTTGTTATCAGCCTAGTTATTCTCAGCAGTCTGACAAGCCTCGCTACCGTTGAGTACCCGGCCGCAAATGGCATAAGTGAGACTATAATGATCGCAAAGTCAAAGCAATTCCAAGCGTCTCTGAAATACCTTTGCGGCCTTGGATATAGAGCAACTAGCCTCAATGCAGCCTCAATGATGAAAACTGTAACAACTAGATTTGGAATTAAGCTGAATATCCTTGCTTCTAGCAACTCTCCTTCTCTAACAAAGGAATACAGTTCGGGCGTCGCATGAAGAGCAAGAGCTATTCCTTGTAGAAGAATGACTCCTGTTATTATCCAATCAAATGTTTTACTCGCTACGACAACTTGTGCGACTCTAACAATACTATTTGTGGATCCGCCGGATTGTCCAGAAAGAGGCGATGATTTTTCTTTTTCTTCCATGAACTTACTTAAGACCAATCTGTTTTGTTATGCTTCTAAATCTTTCGACAACAAGATGGTTTATTAGATGATATATGAGATGAATTTTAATAATTTGGGCGAGTTCTTACGGAAGTTGGCAACAATCTGGTTTTCTTTACAATTTCTTCAAAGAAAGAATTCGATATATAAAAATATTACCTTTATTATATCTAAGTATGGACCGGCAAGAGAATCCACAGGTCCTCGCAAGACCTGTCATAAAAGGAGCAAAGTATGGCTCAATTGCGGGTCTCATCGCTACTTGGTCTATCTCTACTGCCATAGCCGCCTCAGAGTTAGAACTAGGCTTGCCAATTAGCACATTTTATGCAATTATCGGAATAAGTCTTGGATCAAACGATTTTATCGCTTCTGCTTATCTAGGATTTGGATTGCATCTTGCCACTGGAGCTATTCTTGGAGCGGTTATTGGCGGATTAGCTGTAAGGGTTGAAATGCGAAAAAATATTGCCAATATTTTTGATCCTTACAGGTCAATCCTTATGGGAATAGGAACAGGCATTCTAGTGTGGCTCATCCTATTTCTGCCAATAACTGCGCTTATTATTCAGCCTTCAATTGGTAGAATAACTGAAATTCTACCCTTAAGCCAGGAGCAGACTGTATTGTCGGTATTTGACCCTGATAACCTTAGTCAATCCTTTAGAGGCATTGCCATTAGTGCAATAGCATTTCATATGGTCTGGGGTGCAATATTTGGGTTCATAATTAGCTCACTACTGAGAATCAGATTCCGATCATCGTTATTAGCTGCATCTTCTTCTGTAATGCAAACTAGTCAATTCATAGGACCACAATTAAGGATTGTATATTTCGGTCTGGTAGCAGGATTGATCTCCTCCCTTGCCATATCCGGTCTCATATTGCTAGTAGAAAAGATTAATTCGCTTCCAGTCGGGACATTTTATTATGTATTAGTATCTGCACTAACAAGTTCTTACAGTAGTAATACTGAAACTGTTATTGCACTTGGATTAGCGTTGCATCTACTGGCGGGCAGTTTTCTTGGACTTGTTATGTCCATACTATTTGTTTTGCTGAGAAACATCCGTAGAGATGGCATGGATGGGAAGATCTCGTTTATAGAAAAATACAGCTCAGTATATGGGATAGCGTTTGGCTTTGCTATCTGGCTTGTGATCTTTCTGCCTATTACTTTTATGGTAGTAGTTCCTCTATTGAATTCATTTGAATTCCAAGACATTATGATAAGACAACGCGCACCTACTGGCGAAGTCGCCTCTACTACCTTCTATGGCTTATTGTCCATGATGGATAGGATAATCTATGGAGCACTAGCCTTCAATATTTTCTATGGTCTTTTGACCGCTATTATGCTTCAATCGTTCTCTCAAAAATATCTAGTGACTGATAATGAACATGAAAGACGCCATAAAGAACCGGGTATCATGAAAGGACGAGATAATGAATAGCATGCATCAATTTTATCCCTAAAAAATAGAGTTGGCTACATCTTGGATGCTGAGCTAGCGGAGCTGGTCTACTGGACGTTAAGCTTAAGCCACGATATAATGGAATGTAGATATAGAAAACGAGATTCAGGGCCTGATATAGTGCCATTTAATATCAAGGTTAATCAATCGAATTATTCAAACTCGTTTATACCCGACTAAGCTTCTACGAGACATACATTTATTACTTGACTTGGCCACAATATACCTAGAGGTTAGAATAATCTTACGCCATCATTAACAAACGATATGGCGCATTCTAGATGAGGGGCGATAGTGCAGGTTTGTCTGAGAGCAGAGTAGGAAAGGCAAGGAAAGGATCATTAGGCATTAGGAATAACAATCTCGATGAGGGAATAAGCACGTTTGGCCTGTGGCTCAATGCTGAAAATAAAAAATCTCTTTCAATCCCAATTATAATGAAAGAGTTTGTTGAAGGTAGAAGGGCGGTATTGCAAGACAACCTATCGCAAAAAGAGATAGTTGTAAATATCGTAGAAGGAATACCATTTTGCAATGAGTGCAGATCAAATGATTGTGCACATGTTGGCTTCGTAATATGTACCGAACAACTGACAAACAGGTCAAAAATCGAGTAATAGTCGTCATCTTATTTTTTCGGGTTTGTAAGGCTCTTGTTCTTATTATTTACCTTCTTCTCCCTGTATGTGTTTCAGGCCTCATTGACTTCTAAATGGTAACAAACCTTTTTTTTGGCCCCAGGAGCTGTGGGCTCTAGATAGGTATATAGCGGTTGGATCCACTAGAGGATAAGACAAGTGTATGACCGAGATCTTGGCACCGGAAGTAATTCAGGATTTCGCTATCATAATGGTTGTTGCATCGGTCATGGCACTGGTTTCATACAGGCTAAAACAGCCGTTGGTCATTGGCTATATAGTCGCAGGCATGATAATTGGTCCCAATACCCCTCCTTTTAGTCTCATACTTCATCCTGAAATTCTAAACTTGATTGCAGAAATAGGCATAGTCTTGCTTCTATTTGTAGTAGGCCTCGAATACCCAATAGCCAAACTTCGTTCAGTTGGAAGAAAGGCTCTTGTTATTGCCTTTTCAGAAGCGTTTGGAACTTTCGGACTAGGTTTTGCAGTTGGACAGATAATTGGAATGACAGTATTCGACAGTCTCTTCATTGCCCTGGCCATCTCAGTAACAAGCACTGTAGTATTGTCACGGGTCTTGCAAGAATTTGGGATTGCAAAGACTGACGTGGCAACTCTTCTTTTAGGGGTTACAGTAATTGAAGATATAATCATAGTATCAACACTTGCAGTATTGCAGTCAGTTGCTTCAACTGGCACTTTCACAATTGAGGAGATTGCGATATCGGTAGGAACGGTTCTTGCATTCATTGCTGGCGCATTATTTATCGGTTCCAAGACAATACCTAAGTTTGTTGACTTTGTAAGCAAGACAAACCAGGTTGATGTGCTAGTTGTAGCAATCCTGGGAGTAGCTTTTGGTTTATCTTTTATTGCGAATCAGCTCGGTATATCAGTTGCGGCCGGTGCCTTCTTTGCAGGTGTACTTGTTGCTGAGTCAAGAACTCAAGCAACTGCTAGAGTGCTAACATCACCACTCAGAGACATGTTTGGGGCACTTTTCTTTGTATCAGTGGGCGCCCTTATGGACATTTCTCAGTTGCCATTTTTCATTGTTCCTGCATTGATTTTTGTAGCGTTATCCTTTGCATCAAAATTCATCACAGTCTTTCTGTCTTCAAAATCTCAGCGGTTAAATAATAAGGCATCGATACAGACCGCCTTTGGCTCGTCTGCATCCGGCGGCGAGCTTGCCTTAGTAGTTGCAAAAGGTGGAGCAGATGTAGGTGCAACAAGTACATTTGTTTTGCCAATGGTAGGAACCATGACTATCATTACATCATTTCTTTCTCCCTATATTGTCAAGTTTGGATGGAAAATTGGCGATAGACTTAAAGATGAAGCAGCAGAGCAGAAAAAGGAAGAGGAGAAGGAGAGGGAAGAGCAGGAAGAGGAACCCCGGAAGGAAGATGAGCACTAGGACTCTTGAGCTTTGCTAATGTCCTGGAAGTTTGTTCTGGATGATAAGTTGTCAAAACCAACAAAAAGGGTAGCTGCGATCGTTTAGCCAAAATCGTGTGAAATTTCTTTCTGTTTGAAAGTTTTGAAGCGTAGAAAGGTAAAGATACAATCACGTATAGAGAGAGAGATATATATGTCGTCAAACCTGCATTAATTTTACATGAATCTCTCGTAAAACTTTTCCCGCATTGAGAGAACAATACTCTTTAAATAGTCGGATTGTCTCCGATTAAGGGGAAAGAAAATATAGGATGATTATTTTCAAGAGAGGTTTTGCTACTGTGACCGCTCTTGTTCTATTTTCTATGACTTTGATATTATCAACTCAGCAAGTTCAGTTCACTGATGCAAGTACAGCATGTGTGGGCTATCAGTCAGGAACAAACACCATTGCTATAAGCTGCAATGCTTCTTTTACGGATGTTATCCAAACCATAAATGATCCTGAGATACTTGAGCAAGAGGAAGAACAAGAAGGCGGCCAATACATTCTAAAAGCTACCCTCGACGTAGCCGATGGTGTCACCTTTGAAATGACTTCAAATGGTGATGGCTTGCAATACCTAAAGTTAGCTGGAGAAAATGGAATAATAGTTCATGGAAGAATACTGATAGATGGTGTATTAATAACATCTTGGGACACAGAAGAAGACGATGTAGTAGAGCAAGATATGAATGGCACTATCCGCCGGGGATACATCCAATTTGCTGCAAGCGAAGGCTCTCAAATATTAAATTCAGAATTTGGATATTTGGGAGATGTTCAACCAGGTAGAAGAGGATTTGATTTATTTGGAGAGGGACCGTCTCATGATATGGTGATTAGAAACAGCACATTTCATAATATGTGGTTTGCATTTTATTCTAATAGTGCATATAACATAACAGTAGATGGTAGTGAATATTACGACAATATCAGATACGCTTTAGATCCTCATACTGTAACTCATGATATGGTTATTACAAATAATTACCTCCATGACAACCCAATAGGGGTAATCTGCTCAGATAGGTGTTACAATATTCTCATTGAAGGAAATTTGATAGAAGACACTACCGACATTGGAATTTTCTTCTCAAGAAACATGACCGATTCAATTGCAAGAAATAACCATGTCATTAATGCACGTGTCGGAATACTGGTATCAGAATCACCAAATAACCAGATTTATAACAATAGAATTGAAGAAGCAACTGCAGAAGGAATACGTTTCCTTAATCCTGAAGTAACAGACGATGGTGTGACCGAAGGTAATATAGCCTATGATAATGCGATATCTGACTCTCAGGTTGGTGTTGATGCAGCAAGAAGTCAAAACAACATTGTGGAAAATATTACGTTCTCTGAGATAGAATCAGATGAATATCACTTATCAGGAAGTTCAAGTCTAACAATAAGAGGACAACAGTTTGATGACACCTTAATATCAGGGGAAGCAATCGAACCTGAAGATGCTGATGAGGCTGATGAGGCTGACAATACTGATGACGAGCAAACAACAGAGAATAAT
>Ga0081538_10005580_pt1 | contig 11296 bp, 13 predicted proteins | sample TabmetS5T2R1_FD_71022 | JGI IMG/M metagenome (GOLD analysis project Ga0081538, IMG submission 71022) | Tabebuia heterophylla rhizosphere microbial communities from the University of Puerto Rico - S5T2R1 | ecosystem: Host-associated > Plants > Roots > Rhizosphere ... | reverse complement strand
ACCCAGATCACCGCTGAAAACGAGATCGTCGGGACGCTCGCCTATATCGCGCCCGAACGGCTTGGCGGAGAGTCGGTGGGCGAGCCGCCCGCCGATGTGTACTCGCTGGCGGTGCTCGCTTTTGAGGGGCTCACGGGGCGACAGCCTCACGGCGCCACGACCCCCAGCGAGCTCCTCGACCGGGCCATGCACCACCCACCGGCCGACGTCAAGGAGGCGTGGCCCCAGGCCCCACCTAGGCTCGGGCGGGTGCTCGTGCAGGGCATGGACCCCGATCCGAAGCGAAGACAGGCCTCTGCCGGCGCTCTCGTTCGCGACCTGGAGGCTGCGCTTCCCGCCGTGGGCGCGACGCGGCCGCCGACCTTTGCATCGACGGAGTCGATGACGCCGGTGACCCAGGGGGGGCCCGGCGCTCGGCCATTGCCACGGCGACTCGACACCGAGCCAAAGCGGCGACCCGGCTGGCTGCTCCCTGTCCTTGCCTGCATCGCCGTCCTGCTCGCGGGTGGGGCGTGGCTCGCCTTCTCGGAGGGTGGAGGCGACAGCGGCAAGGGAACCGATGGCGGTAAGCAAGCGGCAGATCGTAAGCCGACTGGGAGGTCGTCCACGAGCTCCGCAGCGGCAAGCCCGAGCACCCCGACTACGGACACCACCGCTCCTCCTCCCGCGGAGGCGGGTGCACCGACCCCCGCGTCCGATCCGAGCACCGCGGGCGCGCAGCTCAACGACGAGGGGTACTCATTGATTCAGCAGGGGCGCTACGACGAGGCGATCCCCGTGCTGCGAAGGGCCGTCGAATCGTTTCCGGAGGGAACGACCGACCTCAACTTCGCGTACGCCCTCTTCAATCTCGGCCATGCCCTGCGGATGGCGGGCGACCCCCAAGCGGCGATTCCAATCCTCGAACAACGCCTTGAGATTCCTGACCAGACGGAGACCGTGCAGGCGGAGCTCGACGCGGCCCGCGCGGCCGCGGTCGAGTAGTCGGGCGCGCGTTCCACAGGCTCACTTCGGCCCGATCAAGGTCCCCGGCAACGGGACGCCGGACGAGCGCTTCCTGTTCCTGTCTGATGTGCTGCCGACCGCGTGGCAGGCCTACGAGTACGCCGCCGTGCCGGACGGGGGTAACGTGGCGATATTCGGCCTCGGTCCGATCGGCCAGATGGCGGGCAGGATCGCCCGGCAGCGAAGCGCCGAGACCGTGATCGGGATCGACATCGTCCCGAAGCGGCTGGAGATGGCGCGCCGCTACGACATCGAGACGATCGATGCCGGCGCGCACGACGACGTCCCCGGGGCGATCCGCCAGATGACCGGCGGGCGGGGAGCGGACGGCGTGATCGACGCGGTCGGGATGGAGGCCCACGGAGCGCCGGTCGAGGAGCTGGCGCAGAAGGCGACCGGGTTGCTGCCTAAGCCGGTCGCGGCCAGGGCCACGGAGAAGCTCGCTGTCGACCGCATGGAGGTTCTGTACAACGCGATCGACGCGGTGCGACGGGGAGGAACGCTGTCGATCAGCGGCGTGTACGGCGGACGGCTCGATCCGATCCCCCTGATGCAGCTGTTCGACAAGGGCATCCAGATCCGGATGGGCCAGGCGCATGTCAAGCGCTGGGTCGACGACATCATGCCCCTGCTCACAGACGACGCCGACCCCCTCGGCGCGGAGGACCTGGCTACCCACCGGCTCCCGCTGGCGCCCGAGGCGTACGAGATGTTCCAGAAGAAGGAGTACGGCGCAATCAAGGTCGTCCTCCGGCCCTGAACGCGCCGTGATCGTCGGCTAGGAGGACTTACCGCCGCCCTAGCGTTGACCCTTTTGCTCCCTCGGCCGCTACCGCCCTTCTGGGCCTTTCCGCCCCTCTTCAAGTCGCCCGAAGTGTGGCGATCCTCACCGCGCGGTGCTTGCTCATCCCTTACTTGCGCAGCCGCTCATATTGCTTCTCGTCCTTCACGCTTGCCCCATGATCCTTGGCCATCGCGATACCTCCTTCCATAGCGCTGCCGCGGGAGTGCGGCATGGGGCTTCGGCTACCCCGATCAGCGGCCGATGAACTCTTTGCGCATGCGTTCTCCTTCGGATCGGTCCTCGCTGAACGGTTAGGGGGAGAAGAATGGGACAGCGCGACTTGCATAGATCGCCAGTCCGAGTGAAACCGAGAACGCCACTCTCGGCTCTCCCTGCGACACCGGCGGACCCCGCTATGCATTACGCGAACCGGCGTGGATTACTCGTTTCCTGTTCAGCCGAGCCGCGAGCCAGGCGCCCACAAGTGTCGCGGGTAACGCCGCGGAGAGACCCTTCGCGGCGAGCCCCGGCTGGCCACCGCGGCGGGCGAGCATGGCGAAGGCAAGCGCGTCCCCGGCGTCGCTCACCGTCACCGCGAGGGTCGCTCGCTGCAGTCGCATTCGATCGCCGAGCGAACCAGCCTGCCAGACCCCGAGTACGATGTCGCGCGTGGCGGCGATGCGGGCAAGGCTGAGTGCCTCCCCCTGACGCGGTGCGCGATCGAAGCCAAGTGCCGGTAGCGCCCGCTCCGGCGCCAGCCAGATCGCCGCTCCGATCGCAGCCCGCGCGACGGCAAGTCCGATCCCCAGCGCCCGCTCGATGAGCTCCGGCTCGTGGGCGTTCTTCACGGTCGCGCGGTTGGATCGGCTGACTTCATGTCGGTGTAGCGGACGAACGCCTCCCTCGGAGGGTCGACGTTCGGACTGAATAACGGGAGCCGATCAGGCAGCCCGCTTCGCGTTGCAGGCCCTCGGGCATTGTCCAAGGCTCCCGAAGATAGTCGTCGACGACTACGACACGATGACGTTCGCCAGCGACGATTCCTGCTCGATGCCTGCGGCCGGGCAAAGGATCCGCATGCGGCCCACCGTCCGATCGTACCTGTGCCCTGCACTCCGCCTGAGCGGGGCGGTTGGGAAAGCGTCGCGTGAAAGTACGCGCGCTTTCTACGACCGGCGCATCGCCGGATACCGCTACGCCGAAGGTCCGAACTGGGTGGACGACGGGCACTGCGACCGCCCGCGCGATGTGCTCGTAACTAGCTATGGCGACGGCTTTCGGCTATCGCTTGATTAGATTGACCTCGGAGTCTCAGTGTTCGGCTCGCCACCGTCGGGGGTATAGGTGACTTGGCCCTTCACCTTCCTTCGCCTTTCCCTTGCGGTTGCTGTCCAGCCGCAAACTCGACGAGCCCGCGCAGATCAGCGTGGGCATGCGCGTCTTCGACGGCGATCCGGGGAGTACGGCCGATCTGGCGCGCTTCAGACTCGAGCCCCAGCATCGAATCGGCGTAAGCTGGCCGCTGTCTTGGTTAGGAAGGAGGCGACATGTACGCGCGCGTAGCGACATTCGAAAGCGATCCCGCCAAGGTCGACGACGCGATCACCATCGTGCGCAACGAGGTCGAATCGGGCGAAACACCGCCCGGACTCGAAGACACGAAGATGCTGATGCTGGTCAACCGCGAGACCGGCAAGGGCGTCGGCGTCACGCTCTTCGACAGCGAGGAGGCAATGCGCCGCGGCGACGAGGCGCTCAACGCCATGAGTCCCGGCACGAGCGAGCGACGGACGTCGGTGGAGTTCTACGAGGTTCCGGTTCAGACCGTCAGCTGACCAAGGCGACAAGCCGCCCGCTCGGTCGGCGAGCCTCATGCTGCGCGCGCCCCATGTCGCCCGCAATGGGGGCTCGCGAAAATCTTGAATAGAGTCCCAAGTCGTCCCACACTGGGTGGGAAAACGGGAAATCGGGCACCCCTTTGGGAATAGAAAATCCGTGTGTGGGGTGTGTATGAGTCGTGAACTCGCCCGGACCGACCCCTCCTCCCTCCCCCCGGGGGTGGGTACCGCCCTGGGGGTGGGTACCGCCTGGTGCCCTGCCTGCCTGCCTCGCTATCGGCATTCGACGTAACGGAGGGGGCAGTGTTACCTCGCCGCGCTCAATCTCGTGGCCCAGCTCACGCCACGGCTGGCGAGGAAGGGAAACGGAGTGAGAAGCTGTTGGCCCTCGCACTACCAAGCGGAGAACCGGGGCCGGGTACCGAACTGGGTACCGCACGTCTTGACCCGGTCTTGACCTGCAGGCACGGAGAACGGACTTGATGTCCGGCGATCGCTCGAGTCCCGCGTTTGTCCGGTCGACTAGTGCCAACTGACCCCTACGGCGCTTTTTACGGAGTGCGTCGCGCGAGGGAGGTCGGCGAAGCACAGCGCTGCGACCACAGCAAGCCGTGAAGGGCGTCACGCCGACTTCATGCAACCAGCAGGGCGAACTTAGGCACGTGGGCCTGGGACGACTGGGAAAAGGCTCCCAGTCTGGCAAGGACACGTAAGAAAGTGCAGCCCGGGGACGCTCACCTTGTGTGGTCAGCGCGGGTGCAGATTCATTGAGGTCGCATGCTCCGCTCTCCACGGCCTTTGCGCAATGACCGCAAACTCGGCAGGAATTCCTGCAGTGCGGTGACATCGAGTCGAGAGAGGAAGAGCCGACATGTCAGACAACCAAATATTCGCGATCGTGGGTGCCGCCCTGACTGGCGCCAAGGCCGCCGAGACGCTACGCACCGAGGGGTTCGAGGGGAGGATCGTGCTGCTCGGCGCCGAGCACGAGCGGCCATACGAGCGCCCACCGCTGTCGAAGGACTACCTGCGGGGCGAGTCGCCACGCGAGAAGGCCTACGTGCACCCCGAAGCCTTCTACGCCGACCACGACATCGAGCTGCGCACGGCGACGCCCGTAACGGAGCTCGACGCGACCGCCTCGGAGCTGGTCCTCGAGGACGGGGAGCGCCTCGGATATGACCGGCTGCTTCTAGGCACCGGTGCCGAGCCGCGCCGCCTGCCGGTCACCGGAGCGGAGCTGGAGGGAGTCCTTTACCTCCGTGAGCTCGACGACTCCGACGCGATCGCCGAGCGGTTGCGCGGCGGCGGGAAGGTGGTGGTGATCGGGGCGGGTTGGATCGGTGCCGAGGTGGGAGCGTCGGCGCGGGACAAGGGCCTCGAGGTGACGATCGTGGAGCGCGGCTCCGTCCCGCTCGAGCGGGTGCTCGGTCCCGAGGTGGGAGCGATCTACGCCGATATCCACAGCGACCACGGCGTCGAGCTCGTCACGGGGACAGTGGAGGCGTTCGAGGGCTACCGCGCGGTCGAGCGCGTGCGCCTCAACGATGGGCGGACATTCGAGTGCGACTTCGTCGTCGTGGGCGTCGGCGTGACTCCGCGCACCGGGCTGGCAGAGACGGCCGGGATCGAGATCGACAACGGGATCGTCGCCTCCGAACGGCTCGAAACGAGCGTGCCGGGCATTTTCGCCGCAGGCGACGTGGCGAACGCGGCACATCCTTTCTACGGCCGCCGTATCCGCGTCGAGCACTGGGCAAACGCGCTCAACCAGGGGCCGGCGGCGGCAAGGAACATGCTCGGCAAGGAAGAGCCGTACCAGCGGCTGCCCTACTTCTTCTCCGATCAGTACGACATTGGCATGGAGTACTCGGGCTACGCCACGAGCTGGGACGAGGTGATCTTCCGCGGCGACCCAGCCGGGCGCGAGTTCATCGCGTTCTGGCTCGACGGTGGCCGCGTCGTCGCGGGCATGAACGTGAACGTGTGGGAGGTGACCGACCACATCGAGGCCCTGATCCGCTCGGGCGAGCAGGTTGACGTGGCGCGCCTCCGCAACCCCGACCTTCCTCTCGAGGAGCTGGCCTCCCGTGTAACAGGTTGAGAACCTCCTCGCGGGCCACCTCTCCGCCCGCCCCCATGGGTATAGGTACCCAGCGCCCTGCCCTAGCCACACACGTGGCATTCGCGGAAAGGGAAAGGGCCCGAGCTGCCTCATTGCCCGAGCCCGTGCCTAGCTCAGCCACGGGCGAGGAAAAGAGAACGGATTGTGTATCCGTTGGTCGCACCACGCACCGCCTGGTCACGCGGGACGTAGGGACCGGGGCCACCGTGGCGCCACCGTCGCCTCGCGTGCGTTTTTAGTGCGTGTATCCGCGGGGTTGGGGCATCCCGACTGGACTAACTCTCACTTGTGCGGCCGCCCCTCGGACGAGTAGCTCCGCCCGTCCGTCCGGGGCTCGTCGGCCTAGGTCGCGTCGTCTCGGGCGTTGGCGGTAGCGCGCAAACCGAAGATCCGGCCAAGAGCGAACGCGACGAGCAATGCGGAGGTAGTACGTATTCCTATCTCAGTCTCCAGCAGCACAAGGGGGAGTTCGAGCCCGACGACGGGGGCGGTCGCAAGCGGGTAGCGCGCGCATCAATTCGCCCTTGACGTGGTCTCCATGGAGGCCGCCCGGTCGCCGAAGACCTCGCGGCCCTGGTGAAAGCGGGTCCGGTCCCGCCGCTCGTTGACGATCCCCCAGGCGACCAATCCGATAGCCAGCGAGACGATCCCGAAGACCATAGTCCCGTAGATGAAGATGAAGAGGCCCATCATCGGCGCTCGCGTGTCGTGGACATGCCGCCGCGGCGCGGAGCGATGAAGGCCCCCAGGGAGAGAATCGAGGGCACCCAGAGCCCGACGAAGATCGCTGCGCGCTCCTCGCCAGTAAAGAAGAGGACGACCGAGAGGCCGAACGAGCGCAGGGCGGCGGTGAGAATAAGAGCCCTCGCGTGGGTGGTCCGGGTATGTGGTTCCAGGTTCATCAAGGTCTCCTTGTTCATCGAAGGGTCGTCAGGTGCATCAAGCGTTGCTTTACGACGTTCGGGAGCCGTTCTCATGACGCTCGCCCGTCCGGAGGACAACCGTGACGCGCTCGGCCTCCGAGACCGGATCTCCCGGGAGCGCCAGGAGGTCGATCCCATCTCGGGCAGCCGGCCCGCCGAGCGCAAGCTGGTGCTCGCCGGCAAGCGCCTCTAGCTCATGCTGGTATGGGTGCGCGCGTTCCGATGTGACGGCACTCAGCACGACCAGGCTGGGTTTGATATCGCGGCTTGCCTCGTGAACGGTCTCGACGGGAGTGTCGCTGCCTAAAAAGACGATGCGCCACCCGCGCGCGCGGAGCGCCAGCCCAAACGCGATCAGGCCGAGGTCGTGCTGCTCGCCGGGCAGACACGCGAGCACGGCCGCCGGCCCGAGGCCCAGTCCCCAACCCCGACCGAGCCCGAGAAGCCGCCCGCGCAGCACGCTCGAGGCGAAGTGCTCCTGCGCGATCGAGGCGTCGCCGCGTTCCCAGCGCTTCCCGAGTTCGCTCAGATAGGGCATTACGATCTCCGTCAGGAGCGTGTCGACCGTCGCGGCCGCCAGCACTCGATCGATGATCGCCTGCGCGCTCGGCTCATCGAAGCGCTCGAGTGCCTGGCCGAGTTCGGAACGCGCAGCGTCCGGCGCGGGCGCGGGTGCTGCCCGCGGTTCGTCAAGTGAGGGACGCGAAGCCACCGCCGCCGCCTCGGCCGCGGCTAGGCCGTCTGCCAGCAGCTGCCGCATCAGGCGCACGCGTTCCAGATCGGCGAACGAGTAGAGCCGAAGGCCGCCTGGGGACCGCATCGGGTCAAGCAATCCGTAACGGCGTTCCCACGCGCGCAGGAGCTCGGGGCGCACGCCCGACCGCCTGCTCAGCTCGCCGATCCGCAGAAATCCCTCGTCGGTCACGCCCGGAACTGTACAGCATTTCTACAGCAGTTTGACAATTCCTGGAAGCGCTGATACTGTGCGATTCCTGCACGAAAGCTACACAGGAGGGTTCACAGATGAAGAAGCTCGACATCCTCGCCGCCGTCCTCGTGATCGTCGGCGGTCTCAACTGGGGATTGGTCGCGATCGGCGAGTTCGACCTGGTGGCGTGGATCTTCGGCGAGGAGTTCGGCACGACGAACGCCGCCAGTCGCATCGTCTATGGGCTCGTGGGGCTCGCCGCCGTCTACGGCGCTACCTCGATGTTTGCTCGGCGTCGGTCGGCTGCCATCCACGGCGCTGCATCGGCCTCGCCCTGAGCCGGCGATGCGCATCTGTCCCGCTACGGCGGAGCGGAAGCGGTTCCGGAAGGCACCGCGTTTGGAGCATCGGGCGCTGCGGCCAACGCCGCAGCGCCCGACTCAGATTGCCCTCCACTGTTCTTGCGCGCGGTTAGGCCGGGCGGAACAGTCCGGACTGATTCCCTACCACATCCTCAAGGGCGGCTACCACACGCGACTGCAGCACGAGCGGTGCCGTCTCGGCTGATCATGAGCTCGATCCCGCCCATGGACACCGAGATCGGCGGCTCCCCGTCCTCGGCTAGACGAACTTCCCGAGCCCTCGCGGCCCGGAGTGCTGACGGATCGCCTACGCCCCCAGCCCGGCGGCTGTGAGGGCATCGACCCGATCAAGGTCGAGTACGAGGAACACGACTCCCGCCTCCCGCTGGGACTGCACAGCTTGCTTCAGATCGCGAACGGCGCCTTCGTGCAGGCTGCCTTTGATCGCTACGACGGTCGCGAGGCCCTTTCTTGCAACCTCGACGCGCAACGCCAAATCCTATTTGGATCGCCGGGGGTTGATGAATGGCCAGTCGCGAGTTGATCGAATCTTGTGGCTAATAGCGGGGGATGCGACTTCGAAAATGGGAGCCGGCAGGCGCCGCGATCCCGAGGGTTGTTCGCGCGCATGCGTCTAGTACCCCGTTATCGCATTCCCCCACCTGCGGCTCTGAGCCACCCTCCCCGCCCGCCGTGCCCACGTGACACATCCTCTGCGCCGGCGGTCATCCGCTCAGCCGTAACGCTGCTTGCCGGTCAGGTCACTGATGTCACGCCGCGTCGGAGTCGCACCTCCCGGCCGCAACGGTACAAGTCCTGCGGCTGCCTATCTGCAGCTGGAACCCGTCGCGAAGCACAGTGGGAGCCGAACCCGTCCCACTTCGGCTCGTAGAGATACCCGTCGGTCGGAAGCTCGCGGAGCCCTGCCAGCATCGGGCCGAGAGGGGCTGCACCTGAAGATCATGCTTCTCGCCCCCGGCCCACAGCCAACCGCCGGTGCTGGAGGCTACGCACCGAGCGCCGCCTCCGCCCCGCGCAGCTCGGGCAAAACGTACCGGCCATAGAAGTCAAAGAATCCCTCCTGATCCGGTCCCACTTGGTGGATGTAGACGTGTGTGTATCCGGCATCCACGAACTCGCGGATCGCAGCCAGGTGTCGCTCGGGGTCGGGGCCGCAGATAACGCCCTCGGCGACGTCGTCGGGTCCGGCGAGGCCGGCCGACTCCTCGAAGTGGGAGGGCAACGGCAGCTCAATGAACAGGTTGCCGGGAAGGGCGCCGTTCGGCCACCACTCGTGGGCGATCCGGCGCGCGCCGTCCTCGCTCTCGGCCCAGCACACGTGGACCTGCCCGTAGCTCGGCTTGCCCTTGCCGCCGGCGGCCTCGAATTGCTCGATGACATCGGGATCCGGTACCAGTCCGACGAAGCCATCACCCAACTGCCCCGCCATCCTGGTCGCCGTCTCGCCGGCGGCGGCTATGAGGATCGGGGGTCGCTCGTCGGGCAGGGTGTAGAGACGAGCGTTCTCAACCGTGTAGTGGCGCCCGTGGTGAGTGGTCAGGCCGCCCTCCCACAGCCGCCGAATCACCTCGATTGCCTCCTCGAGCATCTCCAGCCGGGTCTGCACCGGCGGCCATCGGTGACCGAGGATGTGCTCGTTGAGGTTCTCCCCGCTCCCGACGCCGAACGAGAAGCGTCCCGGCATCATCGCCGCGGTCGTGGCAGCGGCGTGAGCGGCGATCGCGGGATGGAAGCGGGTGGTGGGGCAGGTGACGCCGGTCCCGAGCTGCAGCCGCTCCGTCGCCTCGGCAATTCCTCCCAGCACGGTCCATACGAAGGGGCTCTCGCCCTGACGATCGACCCAGGGGTGGAAGTGGTCGGAGATCATCGCGAACGAGAAGCCCACCTCCTCGGCCCGCCGCGCATATCTCACCAACTCGCGCGGACCGTGCTCCTCGCAGGACAGCGTGTATCCGATCTCGGCCATGCGGTTACCGCCAGGGACGGGCCACCCCGTCCGGCGGCTCGCGGTCCTCGGATTCTGCCCTGTCTCGCTGCGACTTGTCCACGTTCACCCCCGCTACCCGGGCCGCTGCGGGGTGAAACGACCACGCGCACTCCGGCGAACCGCCGCGTTACCCGGATGGCGGCGGGGAGATCGGATGCGCCTGAAGCGCGCGGGCGACGTCGATCAGGTTCGATGCGGCCGCCTCGCCGGTGGAACGGGACCAGTCGTGTCCCTCTTCTGTGTCAAGGTAGTCGTCGCCCGGACCCGGCCCCTGGTTCCAGTACGTCCACGCCTGGCCCGGGACGGTGAAGCCGATGTCGATCAGCGCGCCGGCGAGCTCACTAATCACGTGGTGAGCGCCGTTCTCGTTTCCGGTGACGACGATCCCGTAGCGCTCGCGGCGCCGCCTAGCGGCGCCGCGATCTAAGGGTTCCAGCGCCTCCCTCAGGGCCGTCAAACGGCGCCTCAGCGTTCAATACTGAGCATCGCTCTTCGTCCTGCTGAGTGCGCCGGCTCGTCACACGGACTCCGCGGCGCTGCTCCTTCACGCGGAAGCGAAAACAGACCGGGTCATCGGGTGTCAATTCGTCGCGCCGGAACCGCCGTCGTCGTACTCGTCGTGTCGCTGGATCCACGACATTGAGTCCGGTGCCGGCGAGTCCCCCTCGTCGCGCCCCTTCGGCGATCGGTCGAGGATGTGGTAGTAGCCCATTAGGAACTCCACGCCTCGACCGTGGGTCGAATAGGTTTGGTAGACGACTCCGTCATCGAGCACGAACGCGGTGGATGTCGGTGTCGCCCCCTCCGAGACGTATCCGAGGACGTCCGTTCCCGTGGTGGTCGCCAGCCGACGCAGGCCCGGCGGCGGGTCGTCGAGCGCAGCGCCCCACTGCTCGCGCACCTGCTCGGGGGTGAACGAGGCATCGAAGTCGAAGTTGAAGTCGCTGCCGGCCGAGGAGGCCCAGGGAATGCTCCAGCCCAGCCTCCGCTTGTAGGCCTGGAGCTTCTCGAGCGGCGCGCGCGAGACGAGGAGCATCGTCACGTCGCGCGCATGGAGGTGCGGAAGGAGGCCGTTGAAGCCGTCCGCCATCGACGAGCAGACGGGGCAGCCGGCATCGAAGCTCGGCCCGAACATGAAGTGGTAGACGAGCAGCTGCGAGCGACCGTCGAAGAGCTCCGCAAGCGTCCGCGTGCCGTCGTCGGTGTCGAACCGGTACTCCTTCTCCACGGGCACCCACGGCAGCTCGCGGCGCTGCCGGGCGAGCTCATCCCCAATCCGCGTGTGCTCCTTCTCGCGCTCGAGCAGCTCGTCGCGTGCGGCCT
>Ga0081538_10005579_pt1 | contig 11297 bp, 11 predicted proteins | sample TabmetS5T2R1_FD_71022 | JGI IMG/M metagenome (GOLD analysis project Ga0081538, IMG submission 71022) | Tabebuia heterophylla rhizosphere microbial communities from the University of Puerto Rico - S5T2R1 | ecosystem: Host-associated > Plants > Roots > Rhizosphere ... | reverse complement strand
TTGGTGGCCTGCGCGACGGCGGGGACGTCCCGGCCGTCCTTGCGAACGGTGATCAGGCTGGGCTGGGCGGGCAGGTCATAGTCCCAGATGTTGTGGTGCACGATCTGGTAGTGCCAGACCAGCTTGCCGCTGGAGCCGCGGAGCGCCACCACGGAGTCGGCGTAGGAATTGCTTCCAAGCCGCTGGCCGCCGTAGTAGTCCGGGCTGGGGCTGCTGGTGGGGACGAAGACCAGGTCCCGGGCGGCGTCCACCGAGAGTTGCGCCCAGACGTTAGCCGCACCGGTGCGTCGGGCGCTCTGGTGCGCCCAGGTTCGGAAGGCCGGGTCGGTCGGCTGCCGGGGGATGGGGTCCCACAGCCAGCGCAGCGCCCCGGTGCGAGCGTCGAAGGCCCGTACCACGCCGCGCTCCAGGGTCGCGGCCCGATTGTCGCCGATGGCCGAGCCGACGACGAGCAGGTCGCCGATCACCACCGGCGGCGAGGTGACCCCATACTCGCGGGTGTCTGCCCGGTAGGTGCCGAGGTCGACGCCGCGTGATAGGTCCACCTGCCCGGCCCGCCCGAAACCCGGGCACGGTGTTCCAGCTGCGGCGTCCAAGGCGATCAGCCGCGCGTCCACGGTGGCGACAAAGATCCGGCGCTCACAAGCCCGCCCCTGAACGCCACCGGCAGCACGCCAGTAGGTCACGCCACGGTTGGCGTACTCACCCCGCTCGAGGGTGGCGTCAACTCTTGGGTCGTAATTCCAGAGCTCGGCGCCGGTCTCGGGGTTGAGCGCGATGACCCGGCCATAGACCGTGGCGAGGTACAGGACCCCGTCGACCAGGATGGGGGTGGCCTGAAAGGTCGTCTCGGGCCGGCCGTCTTCCCCGTCGGAGGAGTCACCGGTGTGGTATTCCCAGGCCTTTCGCAGGTACGCGACGTTGTCGCGGTTGATCTGGCTCAGCGGGGTGTACCTGGTCCCCTCCTGGTCACGGCCGTACTGCGGCCAGTCCGCAACGCCACCACCGGATATGTCTATCTGACTGCTGGCGGTCGAATACCCATAAGCGATTTGCCCCACGATCGCCGCCAGCACAACGCCGAAGACGACATATCGATAGCGATATAGGGTCCTCCTCATCTCCTCACCCCTCCCGCGGCTGGCGGCAGGCACAGCGATATCCGTCCAGCGGGAGGTGCTGGCGATACGGTCGAGGCCCCATCGGTGCCTGCTCCGCTTGCCGGTGTGGGGTCTGCAGAACCCATGATGGGCGGCTCCTCTGCCTCTGCCATCCTGGGCTCTCGTTGCGGGGTTGTCGATCGTCGGGCGTTCAAGGTGCGTATGCCGTCGCTCAGTCTGCTGCCGTCCGTTGACGTTGAGCCCGCAAGGCGGCTATCCAGGCCCACATCGAGGAGGCGCTCGCGGCCGGGACGGCCGGCTGGGCATGGTGTCGAAGTCAAACTCACCGAGTTCAAACCATCTGCGGTCTTTCCGCGGAGACCGCTGCGACGGTGTCCCTGAAGGCGCCTCCTGCGCTGGGAGCAGTGAGACCTCGATCGCCATCGTTGGTCGCGGCTCGATCAGCCCTCGGATCTCGCGTACGTGGCCAAGATCGCGCCCGTGCTCGTCACGTTGCTCTCGACAAGCCGAAGGGACTTCGGCGCGCTGCCGTCGCGGAAGAGCCGCTTGCCGCCGCCCACGACAAGTGGATCGATCATCAACCGATACTCGTCGACCAGGTCATGCCCCATCAGCGTTTGCGTGAACCGAGGGCTGCCGATCACGTGTAGGTCTCGGCCGTCCCCCCGCTTCAGCGCAAGCACGGCCTGGACGATATCGCCGATCAGCAGCGTTGAGTTCTGCCACTCGAGCGGCTCGGTGAGCGTCCGCGAGGCCACGTACTTCGGCTTTGTGTTCAGCGGCTCGGCGATGACCTGCTCTTCCTCGGAGGCGTTCGGCCAGTAGGCCGCCAGATTCTCGTAGGTGCGACGCCCCAACAGGAAGCCTCCCGCCTGGACGTAACCCTGAACCACCCACCCTCGGGACATGTCGTCGAAGTAGCGCAGGTGCCACCCGCCCTGCTCGAACCCGCCGTCCCTATCCTCATCCGGGTGGCCGGGTGCCTGGACAACCCCATCAAGGGTCATCCACTCCACCGCCACAACCTTCCGCATCTTCAGCTCCTTTTCGCGTTCTGGATCGTTCCGATGCTTCCGTTCGCATCGACCATTGAGAGACACGACCACGCCGAAACTCATCGCTCCGTGCGGGAATCGCCTCAAGGCAGTTCCAAGGGCAGCCCGAAAGGCCGATGCAGGTCAGGGTCGAGGAAGCTGGCGATCCAGGCGATCCGACCTGCGCGAATGCCCAGCACGTTGATCCCGGCGAGCCGGAAGCGGCCGGCAGCTGGCTCCCCGCGGTACCCGGCGAACGCCGGCTGCCCGTTCGCCCCAAGCGGCACCAGCCGCCACCGCGTGCGGAACATCCGGTCGACGAAGAAGCGGCCGATGTCCTCCTGCCCGCGGAACCAGGCGGGCAGCGGCGGCATGGTGAACCGGGCGTCCTCAGCCAGCAGCGCCACCAGCGCCGCGACGTCAGCGCGTTCCCAGGCCCTCATGAAGGCCTCCACCAGCTCGCGTTGGCCCCTGGTGCCGATGGCGTCCAGCTCGGCCTGCTGCGTCTTCTCGGGCACCCGCTGGCGGACGGCCTTGCGGGCGCGCTGCAGGGCGCTGTTCACGGCGGTCACTGTGGTCTCCAGAATCCGCGCCACCTCCGCCGACGGGAACTCCAGCACGTCGCGCAGGATCAACACGGCGCGTTGGGTGCCAGGCAGGTGCTGCAGGGCCGCCACGAACGCGAGCTCCACGCTCTCGCGCCGCAGGTACCGGGCCGCAGGGTCGACCGCGCTGGGCGCACCGGCAGGTTCGTCATCCGGCCACGGCTCCAACCAGATCGGTCCGGTCACCGGGTCCCCGAGGTCCTCGGTGTTCCGCCGCGGCGGGCCGTAGTCGGGCGAGAGGATCCGGCGCGGCCGGCGCGAGATCAACCGCAGGCAGGCGTTCGTGGTGATCTGGTACAACCACGCCCGCACGGAGCTTCGGCCCTCGAAGCTGGCCAGGCCCCGCCAGGCGCCCAGCAACGACTCCTGCAGCGCGTCCTCCGCGTCCTGCACCGAGCCGAGCATTCGGTAGCAATGCGCGTACAACTCGCGCCTGTGCCTGGACACCAGCCGCTCGAAGGCCGCCGGGTCGCCCCGGCGGGCAGCAACCAGCAACTCTGACTCTGGCAGCGCGTCCACTGTCCTGTCGGATCCTTCCACAACTGTGCTGACCTGGGCAAACACCCACCGGCGAGTCCAGTGTCCAGCCTTCTCCTTGGTAAGGACTTGCGGCATCCGAGGACGTTGCCTGCGACGCCGTCGGTGGTTCGAGGCTGGTCAGGCCGGCGAACACGGGTGGAGCGCGATTGATGCTCAGACCTCATCCCAGACGGTTAAGTGTTCTCCACGCCTCTGCCGCCGCGCGGAGGCGACGACGCGGCAGCCCCATCGACTGTGACCGTGACCGCTGTCAGGTTGCCGGCCCGACCCGAGCCCGGCGGTTGGCGCGCCGGGCGGCCAGCACGGCTAGACCGGCGACTACCGCCAGGGCCGCGTCCAGCATGCCAAGCGAGACAACGAGCCCGCCGGGCTGCCCGCTCGGTCCTGGCGCTCGCCGACAACGACGCACCCCCAGACCTCACGCCAGTCTTCGCCGGCAGGCAGGGCCCGCACCACGCCGACCGCGAGCAGCGCGTAGACCCTGGCGTCCCGATGGTAGCCACCGAGGATCGGCTGCGGTCAACCTCGCAGCGGGTAGATGAGCTCGCGGCGTAAGACGGCTTGCCCGGCGGCCGCTAAACGACTGCCGGCACTTCCTGCTGGGTTCCGCACCTAGGGCCGCACTACCCGATAGCCGATAGGAGGGTCACATGACGACGTTTCACACGACCAAGGTGGAGAGCCTCAACGTCTTCTACCGCCAGGCCGGAGACCCCTCCAGTCCGAAGCTGCTGCTGCTGGGCGGCTTCCCGTCCTCCTCGCATCAGTTCCGCAACCTCATCCCGGCGCTGGCGCCTCGCTTCCACGTCCTGGCCGTCGACTACCCTGGGTTTGGCAACACCGACATGCCAGACCCGGCGGCGTGGGACTACACCTTCGACCACCTCGCCGACATCGTCGACGGGCTGCTGAACAAGGTCGGCTTCACCGGCCCGATGGGCATCTACATGCAGGACTACGGCGGCCCGATCGGTAACCGCCTGATCGCCCGGCACCCGGACTGGCTGGCGTGGCAGGTCATCCAGAACGCCAACTCCTACGAGGAGGGCTTCACCGCCGTCTGGGATGGCATCCGCCACGCGCTGTGGGCGGACCGCAACCCGCAGACGGAGGCGCCGCTGGAGGCATTTCTGCAGCCCGACACGGTCCGGGCGATCTACACCACCGGCCACAAGGACCCAAGCAGGATCAGCCCCGACAACTGGAACATGGACCTGTTCTTCCTCACCCGCCCCAACGCCCATCGCGTGCAGCTGGACCTGTTCTACGACTACCGCACCAACGCCGCGCTGTACCCGACCTGGCAGGCGTTCCTGCGCGAGAAGCAGCCACTCACCCTCATTTTGTGGGGGCAGGGGGACATCTTCTTCACCCCCGAGGGCGGCGAGGCCTACCTGCGCGACCTGCCCGACGCGGAGTTGGTCCGCCTCGACTCGGGGCACTTCGCGGTCGAGGATCGCCTCGACCAGATCACCGCGTCGATCCTGCGGTTCTACGACACCAAGGTGCGCCACAACGACGCCGCGTAGGCAACCCGCGGCCGCAGCTGGGCGAGGAGGGCGGCCACCTCCTCGCCCAGCACCGCCCGACCGCGCCGTCCGGCACGGCGATGGCGGGTCAACCGTCGAGTCCACTCACCGCCGCCAGCAGGCCTTGGTAGTCCGCCTGGCAGGCCTCGCAGCTGCGCAGATGCGCAGCCAGACCGGGGAAGCGCGACCGCGGATCCTGTCCCGCGAGCTCGACCTCGACGTAGACATCCAGCAGCGCGAACGTGGCGTCACAGCCCGCGTCGGCCGGGTCGGTGGCAAGGAGCTTGTCCAGGGACGATGCGTGGTTCATGGTCGCCTCGAAGCGGTCTGCGGCAGATATCCGTTGGCGGCCAGGCTGGCCCGCAGCTTACGTCGGGTATCAAAGAGCGTCTTGTAGATCGCGTTGCGGTTGGAGGCAAGCTCGAGGGCGAGGACGTCCATGGGGACGTTGTTGAGCGCGACGGCCACGAACACCTTTCGTTGGCGGTCGGTCAGGTCCTCCTCGACGGCCCGTCGCAGCGCGGCCAGCAGCTCGTGCCATTCTGCGCGCTGGTGCGGCTGCACGCCGAGCAGATCGGGAAGCCGATCCCAGTCCTGCTGCTCCAGGGGCACCGTCGAGGTGCGCCAGAAGTGGCGAGCAAGCTTGGTCGAGACCTCAAACAGAACGAACTTGTACGCCCAAGTCGTAAACCGGCTCTGGCCGCGGAAGCCGTCGACCTTGGTGGCGATGGCCATCAGGGCATCGTCGGCGGCCTGGTTGGCGAGGTCATCCAGCTCCGGACCACGCAGCCGCAGCGACCCACTCCGCCGATGAGCCTCGTGCCGGGCCACGCGCAGCAGCAGCCCGTGCAGTCGGGCCAGGGTCGCCTCGCGCTCCGATCCTCCGGCGCGCAGGCCCTGCACCCACAATCGCGACTCGGCATCCAACGCTCGCCCCATGGCCCAGCCGGACACGTCCCATCCACCGGAGCTGTCGGCGGCGTGCTCCGGGGATGGTACGCTCCGCATCCATCGTGATCACGCGGCGCCGTGGAGACCCGGCCTGCTGGCGTCGAACCTGGTCCGTGATCTTGACCTGCAGCTTCGCGTCGGCGCGGAAGTCCGCGAGGTGCAGGTACCCATGTCGATGCTCCTCAGGGCTCGATGTGTCCCCTGTCGCCAGGCGACGCCACGGCTTGTGAGCCGTGAGATGGCGGCGAGGACGACCCGCCAGCGTTCTCACCCGCGGCGCACCCATACGCCTGGTCGGTGTCGGGCCGCGGCCAGTTCTTAGCTGCTCGCCGTGGGTGATGGTTCGGCTCCGCGTGCCGCGAGCGGGCCATGCTTCCAGCTCTGGGCCGCGCTGGCGTAAGACCGTCACCGTCGGGGACGCCAACACGATGAGGGCCCGACAAGGACGCCTCCTGGCCCGCGCCGAATGGGAGCTGACGTGATCGAGTGGATGAAGATGCTCGCCGCTGGGCACACCCCGGTCCAAGGTCACCTGCTGTCGGTCAACGTTGGCGCCGTCAGGCAGGTCGAGCTGGCCGGGCGGCCCCGGACCACGGCGATCTGGAAGCTGCCGGTCCCGGGTCGGGTCGCGGTGCGGGGCGTGAACCTGGTCGGGGACGAGCAGGCGGACCGTCGGGTCCACGGCGGGCCGGACAGGGCGGTCTACGCCTACGCCCGGGAGGACTACGCCTGGTGGGAGCGGCAGCTGGGCCGACGACTGGATCCCGGTACGTTCGGGGAGAACCTCACCACCGAAGGGATCCAGGTGACCGGTGCGCTGGTGGGGGAGCGCTGGCGGGTGGGCAGCGTAGTCCTGCAGGTCACCTCGCCCCGGGTGCCCTGCTGGAAGCTCGGGGTCAGGATGGGCGACCCGGGCTTTCCTCGCCGGTTCGCCGCCGCGGGCCGGCCCGGCGCCTACCTGGCGATCGTGGAGGAGGGCGAGGTCGGCGCCGGTGACCGGATCCGGGTGATCCACCGGCCCGGGCACGGGGTCACGGTCGGGCTGGTCGCGGCTTCCTACCATCACGACCATCGGCTGGCCGTCCGCATCCTGGCGGCACCGGAGCTCCCCGCCGCCTGGCGGCAGTGGGCCGAACAGCAGACCCGGACCAGGGTGCGACGCACGGTGGTGTGACCTGCCGGCTCCCGAGCGCGCAGGTAAGGACCGCCCACCAACCGACACCAACAAGCTGTCGGTTCGACACCGACCCGACGGCGATCGACCTCATCGGCGCCGGCACGTCGGATCCGCAAAGCACCAAGCACAGAAGGAGAGCATGCAGATGGCAACGACCGGAGCCACCGGACGCGCCGGGCGGGTCCGCGTGGAGCAGGGCGCCAAGCGCGTGCGGGCCTACCTGGGGGGCGAACTGGTGGCCGACACCACCCGGCCGCGCCCGGTCTGGGAGGTCCCCTACTACCCCGCCTACTCTGTCCCGCTGGCCGACGCGCGGACCGACCTGCTCGTCGCGACCGCCACCGTGACCCACTCCCCCAGCCGCGGCGAGGCGCAGCACTTCACCATCAAGGCCGGCGGCAAGGAGGCCGTGGACGCGGCGCTGCGGTATGCCGACTCCCCGATCACCGAGCTCCGCGACCTCATCCGGCTGGGCTGGGGCGCCATGGACGGCTGGTTCGAGGAGGACGAGGAGGTCGACACCCACCCGCGCGACCCCTCCACCCGCGTCGACATCCTGGCCAGCTCCCGCCGGGTGCGGGTCGAGCTGGACGGTGTGGTCCTGGCCGAGTCGGCCAATGCCCGGGTGCTGTTTGAGACCGGGCTGCCGCCTCGCTGGTACCTGCCCAAGCCCGACGTGCCCATGGCCCTGCTGGTGCCGACCGGCACCGTCAGCCACTGCCCCTACAAGGGCCAGGCCCAGCACTGGTCGGCCCGTGTGGGTGACCGCCTGGTCGAGGACCTGGCCTGGTCGTACCGCACGCCGCTGCCGGAGAGCACCAAGATCGCCGGGCTGGTCGCCTTCTACAACGAGCGGGTCGACCTGTTCATCGACGGCCGGCTCGAGCAGCGGCCCGTCACCAAGTTCAGCACGTGAAGGGCGAGCCGGGATGGCCAGCCCGACCCCGGCGGCGCTGATCGCCGGGCGAGCACGCGCGGCGGCGCGGCTTGGAATCAAGAGGAGATACGACATGACCAACGAGGCTGCTCACCGGACTCGCCTGGAGCGCATCCTCGGCGCCCGGTTGGCGGAGGACGCCGTGCGCCAGTGGCCCCAAAGTGGCGAGCGCATCGACGGACGGGCTCGCATCGGCGAGGTGGAAGCCCACTTCGTGGGACTACGGCTGGGGGTCGGCAGGCGCCACGCCCTTGGCGACACCATCGTCGTCGAGTGGAGCACCGACTACGGCGACGGACGAGTCTACCGCTCGAGGACGGGAGCTTCGGCTCGGCCGCACCTATCGCCGAGCTGAACGACGCCGCCAGCGACATCCAACCGAACGTCCGCAAGGACGGCCAACCTAGCCGGTGCGGACGACGACGAGCTTGTCCACGCCGGACTCGGCGCCCCACACCTCGCCGGGCCGGCCGAGCAGCTGGCGCACATTGGCCGGCGAGCTCGGCAGGGGGACGACGGTGAACCGCTCGGTGGAGGGGTCGAACCGGACCAGGGCGTTGGCGGCGAAGTCGCTCAGCCACGGGTGGTCGTTCTCGTCCACATACACGGCATAGGCCATCGGGTTGGCGCCGGGCAGCTTCCACTCCTGCCAGCGGCCGTCGGCCGGGTCGTAGCGGCCCAGCTGGCCGGCGTTCCACTCACTCACCCAGATCCGGCCGCGTGAGTCGGACCAGACCCGACGGGCGCCCTGGTCGCCGGTGGGCGGCTCCAGCACCTCGGCGGCACCCGTCCGGTGGTCGATACGACCGATGTGGCTACCGGCCAGGGAGGCGTAGAACACCTGCCCATCCGGCGTGGTCGTGATGCCGTAGGGCCCCGGACCTCGGGGGGCGTCGAACACCTCGACCCGACCGACCTTCGGGTCGAGCTGTCCCAGCACCCCCGCCTGCCCGGTGAACCACAGGACGCCACCGCGGAAGGCGGCAGTGTTGAGGTTGGCGGAGCCCCGCTCGGGCGGCAGCGGGTAATGGTCGACCTGCTCGGTCCGGGGGTCGACCCGCACGATCGCGTTCAGGCCACCGTCGGTGACCCACGGGGCCCCGTCCGGGCCGACGATCACGCCGTGCGGCGCGGAGCCGTTCCCGAGCGGGATCAGCCGGCTCTCGCCGGTGGCCGGGTCCAGCAGGCCGAGCTGCCCGGACCCCTGGGCGGTGTACCAGACCGAGCGGCCGTCGGCGGCCGGGGCGACGTCGTGGGGCCGGCTCCCGGCCGGGACCGGATACTCCCGCACCCGCAGGCCTGCCGGGGCCGCCTCGGCGGCCGTGGTCGCTGACCGCGGCTGTTCGGCGCCTGGCTCGACGGACCGCTCGCACCCGGTCATCAGGACCGCCAACACCGCCAGGCGGGCAAGCCACCCTGCCCGCCGCGCCACACCATCCACCATGGGGCGATGATAGCGACGGCGGGTCAGCGGGCGGCGGTGGCGGCCGGCCCGGCCCGACGGAACCGGCCGGACCCGGCGTCCCGCCCACGCTCGCCGAGTGGCCCACGGATAGTCTCCGGCTGTCGCAGTCAGCGGGTCGCCGCTGGGATGCGCTGCCACCATCTGGTGGGGATGACAACATAGTGGGATGCGCGACGTCGTTTCTGCGGTCGACCTGGCCACCCCTCGACGGCCAGGTCCACCCGCTCGCCCCGATGGCCCTTGTCCACGTGCCAAAGGGGAACGGTCAGGGCAACGGTGGCGGTCGACGGGCCGCTTGCCTACCTGTCGATCCACCGCCGTCGCTCGTCGGGCCTTCAGGCTGGCCGCCACGCGCCGCAGCACCTACCGAATGGACACTGAGCAGCACCGACACGGCATCAGCGAGGCGGGGTACACACCGGGGCACATTGGGTGGCATGACCCAAGGAGGTCGTTGCTTGTGGTGACGGCATACATCCTCATCCAGACCGAGGTCGGCAAGGCCGCCCAGGTCGCCGAGAAGATCGTCGAAATCGAGGGCGTGCAGCAGGCCGAGGACGTGACCGGCCCCTACGACGTGATCGTCCGCGCCGAGGCCCGCGACATCGACGAGCTGGGCAAGCTGGTGGTCGCCCGCGTGCAGGCGGTCGACGGCATCACCAGGACCCTCACCTGCCCGGTGGTCCACCTCTAGGCGAGGCTCGACCGGGCGGGACGGCCTGGTCCGCTGCGGGTCCCCGTATGCGGTCTAGCCGTCGCCGGCAAGGCGATGGGGCTGCCGGTGGGCGCGGCAGCCCCATCGAGCGGCGTGACCGTGACGCTTGTCAGGCCGCGGGCCAGATCCGAGCTCTACGGCCGGCTCGCTTGGCGGCCAGAACGGCCAGCCCGCCGCCGAGGGCAAGGGCAGCGGCCAGGACACCAAGGGAAGCGAGGAGCCAGCCAGGTGTCCCGCTGTGTTCGGGCGGCGCCGGCGCGGTCGTCTGGGCGGGTGTCCCGTTGGGAACGGAGAAGCGCTCTCGGGCCAGTTGCCGCTGGAGGGCGGCATCCGCGGCGGTCTGCTCCGGTGATGCGACCTGGGCGTGGCGCCAGGCCTTGCCGACTTGGCGTTCGCTGGGTGGCCGCCGGGCGACCTTGCCATCTGGGTCGTCGTTGGCTTGGGCGTGGGCGACGGCGGTGAGGCCAGCCAGGCTCATCGCTGCCAGCGTGGCCGCGAGCACCAGGGCGCGGGTGCGTTTGGACATGGGCTCTCTCCGACGCCGACGACCCGACGGGCGAGCGTCGAGTCCCAGCCGGGCATGGGCGGCCTGCGCTCGTCGTTCGGTGATGCGTTGCTCGGCCAGCACCTGGCTCAGCCCGGCATGCTGGTTGTTCATGTCCCTTCCCCTTCCTACAGCTCAGCCCTATTGGCCGTTGCTGGGCTCACTCAGGATGGTCCTGGGGCATGCCGCCGGAATCCGGCACCTGCCATACGCGAACGCTCACCAGTTCCCCATCTCTGGTCGCTGGGTCCTTACGGGCGCCGTTTCGCTCCGGCCGGTCACGCGGGATGATCCCGGCGAGATGGCGCCTCCCCGGCTCCGCCGGTCAGCGGCGGATTGCCCGGCGGCGCCTGTTGGTGATCGCTGAGGCAAGCACCACCAACGCTGTCCTAAACGGTGGCCGTGGCCGAGGAATCCGCCCGCTGGGCGAGCGTGGCGTGTTGTGCGGTTTCCTGATTCGCTTGCCGCTGCTCAGACCGCTCGAACTTCGGCGAGCCGCTTGACTGCGTGCTCGTCGTCCCAGCAGACGGCGGCTTCCCATGCGGCCCACGCTTGGGCGGCGATGTCATGCGCGCCGTCGTCGAGACCGGCGGCGTTGTGCGGCAGCACCAGGTCGAGGTCGGGGACGTCGACGTGCGACTCGTCCCAGTCGATCAGCGCGACCCGATCCGCGGTCATG
>Ga0081538_10005578_pt1 | contig 11300 bp, 12 predicted proteins | sample TabmetS5T2R1_FD_71022 | JGI IMG/M metagenome (GOLD analysis project Ga0081538, IMG submission 71022) | Tabebuia heterophylla rhizosphere microbial communities from the University of Puerto Rico - S5T2R1 | ecosystem: Host-associated > Plants > Roots > Rhizosphere ... | reverse complement strand
CCACTCTGGACTGCCTCCGCCATCAGAAGGTCCTCACCTCCATGGCAAGGCTGGGCGTGCCGGAATCGTGGCTGCCGATGTTAGGCATCCTCAAAGCAGCCGCCGCGGTGGGACTCGTGGTCGGTATTGGCGTGCCAGTGATCGGAGCGACTGCCGCAGTCTGCCTCACTCTATTCTTTGTCGCTGCCATCATCACGCACTTGCGCGCGCGTGACTACTCAATCGGCTCAGCGGTCGTGTTCCTCCTGCTGGCCGCGGCTGCGTTGGTGTTGCGACCGGCCTCCTTCTAAGCTGCCTTCGATCCCGGCGTTGCCCTCGGTCTGGCGAGTCTGACGGATGACCGCGTTGCGTGAATACCTTTTTCAAGCGTCTGCCGGCGACATTTGAAATGAACTGACATAAAGTAAAAATCCATGAATGATACATTCCTTCCTCCTATTGAAAAGCCCAAGGGGCTGATCCTCAAACTGGCGTATTATTTTACACGCCGACAATTTGGCAAGGTGCTCACACCGCTGAAAGTGCATAGCGCGCGGTTGCCGCCTGCGTTCGGTCTGTTCTATACGAAGATCGGCAAACTGGATCAAAAGCTGACGCTGTCGCCGGAGACTTGCCTGCTCATCCGCGAACGAGTGGCGCGCATCAACATCTGTCTTTTCTGCATGGATATCGCCCGGTCGTTCACGATCAAAGCGTCGATGAATGAAGCTAAGTTCGATGCGTTGGAGCAATACCGCACGAGCCCTTTCTTTACCGACGCGGAGCGCGCCGCACTGGACTATGTGACGGAGCTGACAAAAGACAAAAAGGTTAACCCGGACACTTTTGCTCGCATGTCCCGCCATTATTCCGAACGCGAGATTTGCGAGATCGTTTGGCTAATTGCCAGCGAGCATCTTTACAACATGACCAATATCGGTCTGAACATCCATTCGGACATGCTCTGTGACATCAGCAGGAAGGAAAAGCAGAACGCCTAGCATCTTCTGAAGGATCCCATGGCAGGATGTGTGCAAGTTCCTTTCGATTAATTCCCGGCATGTGGTAGCTTTTCCGTTACATTGTCGTTGCTCCGACCGTGCGGCGGAGTTCTCGGCGAGGAAGACTTAACGGGAGTTTTGAGGGAGTTGTAGAAGGGTTACACTCCATGGGAACATTAATCAAAAAAGGAAAAAAACTATGAGTAGTGCGATGAGCCACGTGCACAAGGGATTCGGCGTCGTCAGACCTTACCTTCATGGTCCGGCTGATTTGCCGGAGTTTTTGCAAAAGACGTTCAACGCCGTCGAGCTTGAGCGCAACGAAGGTGGGCCTACGCTCCTCCAGATCGGTGACTCCCTGGTTTGGATAGAGGCCGGCGACTTGCCGCCTCATGTTTCACCCTGGGTGGGGTCGATCTACGTCTACGTTGAAGACGTAGATGCGGTCTACGGCCGAGCGATTCAGCTTGGAGCCAAGAGCATCGCCCCGCCAGAAGATAAGCCGTACAACGAGCGCCAAGCCGGATTTATCGATTCGGGAGGTAATACGTGGTGGGTCTCGACTTACAAGATGTGCTAGCTGTGTGACTTCAAGTCGGCCTTCTCTCAATGGCTGCTAATGAATCACGGCCGTCACGTACTGACGCTGGCCGGCTGGCTCGCGGCGCTGAAGGCACTCTCCTTGTCCGGGAGGCCTTATGGCAACGGCTGACCAACTGCTTTTCGCCTTGACGCTTGCTGCTGCGCTGGGCTGTGGGTTGATGGCCGGACTCTTCTTTGCCTTTTCGGTCGCTGTGATGAAAGCCCTCGCTCGCCTGCCGTCAGCCGAGGGAATTGGCGCCATGCAATCCATCAACGTCGCTATTATCAATCCGCTGTTTCTCGCGGTTTTCTTTGGAACGGCGGCGGCTTGCGTTCTTGTAATGATCGCCTCGCTCTTACGATGGCACGATCCCGGGACCATATACTTGCTGATCGGCGGCGCGCTCTATTTGGTTGGCACCTTTTTAGTGACGTTGGTGTTCAACGTGCCCAAGAACAACGCACTGGCCTCGGTCGCGCCGGCCGAAGGTGCCAGCCTATGGACTGATTACCTTTCGAAGTGGACAGCCTGGAACCATGTTCGGGCGGCAGCGGCGCTTGCAGCAGCGGCATCGCTCACCATCGGGCTCTGTTATTCAACAGCGCAATAGTAATATTCTATATGAGGCGCAAGTGAAGTTATTAAGGAGTTCATAGGTATCTAGACAATTCCGGTTCCTCAAAAACTAAGGGACGAGCCGTTCCAAGCGCGGGCAATGGGTCTGTGCCTTGTCGGCCACCACCCGATCCACTCCAGGGGCGGTTATACCAACCGGTCCGGGCCTGAACGCTTCCCATGGGACCGGATGCTCGCGCTCTCCACGACTCGCCCTTAGTTCTCGTATGTCTACTAACCAATGAACTCCTTAATAGTTGGCTTCAGTCCCATGGCTCAGACCCAGCCGACAAGTGGCGTTCGTGCTATCCTGGTGCTTTCTGTCTTGAGCTTTGGCCTCCTTACTGGGGCCATGCTGCTGATCGGGATCTCAATCGTCGGCTTCTGGAAAAGTCTGCCGCCATCTGAATTTGTCTCCTGGTTCGCATCGCATTCCAGCCGTCTCGGGGTCATCATGATTCCTCTGGGTTCGATCACGGTGCTCGTTTCGTTGGCAGCGGTGGCGGTTTCGTGGCGCTTGCGCTCGAAACAGAGGCAATGGTCCATGATCGCGGCGCTTTGTGCCCTCTTGGTTATGGTGAGCTATCCGGTCTTCTTCGCCGGAGCTAACGCCAGCTTCATCGCTGGTGGTCTATCCGACTCCGCCGTCCGTGCATTACTCGATAAATGGGCGGTATGGCACTGGGGCCGTACGCTTCTCGGCCTGATCGGCTTTGTGGCTGCGACCTTGGCGCTTCAGTCGTCGGCCACTGAACATTCCCATTAGGCCTCCGACTATCAATAAGTAAGGGAGGGAAACATCGATGCGCGCGCTAGATCTTCGAAGACCTGGAAACCGCTCTCGAACAATTCCGAGAAATCGCCGGGGATCCGGGAGGAAACATAAGAGCCAGAAAATGGTCGCTGACTCGGCGGCGCGCTCAGGGAGAGAATATGGCTTCACTTTTTGCGGCGGCGCTATTTTTTGACGGCATTCACTTTCTTATTTCCGGCACCGCGCTTCGCGCTAAGATCGTCGGGTTAATCGGCGAGCGACTTTTCCAGGGGCTGTTCTCCCTGATGTCATTAATCGGGATTGTCTGGCTATCTCGGGCCTACGGTCAGGCAGAATACCTCCAGCTCTGGGCAGAGCCTCGGACGCTTCGCCCGTTCGCATTGATCATGATGTTGTTCGCGTTTTTCTTCGTTGTTCTCGCGTTCACCGCGCCGAACCCGACCGCTGTTGGGGGTGGAGCTTTACTGACTGAGCAGGAACCGGCGCAGGGTATCCAACGGATTACACGGCATCCTTTTCTCTGGGGCGTCGCTTTCTGGTCGTTTACTCATCTCGTACTCAATGGCGATCTCGCCTCTGTGATTTTCTTTGGCAGTTTTTTGATTCTGGCGCTAGGGGGACAGTTTTCGATCGATCGAAAACGGAAGAGAGCTTTCGGCGAAGCATGGAATCGATTCGCTAATCTCACCTCCAATGTGCCCTTCGCAGCAATCATCGAGGGTCGCAACTCGCTAAAGATCGGCGAGCTAGGATGGTGGCCTATGCTTCTGGCCTTGGTCCTCTACGGTTTGTTTCTTTACTTTCACCAAGCTCTTTTCGCTGTCTCTCCGTTTCCGATGTGAGCGGAAAAATAGAAGGTAGATTGGGTCGGTCGGTTCGTGGGGTCAAGGGGCTTTCTATTCTAAATGAGCTTAGGCGCGACGAGAGCTGAAAGGGACGAGTCTTCTGCGGTCCGGCTTTGTACGATGCGCTCCCGTTTACAAGCCCGGCTGAAATCTGGCATTAAGCCTTTTAATCGAATTGAATCCTTATTCATGGCGGCGCCCGCGACCTAATTTGAACCATGTCATCTTCTGCACCTTTCAGCATACGCCAGCTCACTCCCGAAGATGTCGTGCTGATGGAAGCCATGTTGACGACCTTCGGCGAGGCCTTCGACGAGGTGGAGACCTATAGCGGCGCCCGGCCCAGCCGAGCCTATCTCGCGCGCCTACTCGGTAGCGAGTGTTTCATCGCGCTTGCCGCGTTGAAAGGCAGCGCGGTTGTGGGCGGCATCGCGGCCTACGAGCTGAAGAAGTTCGAGCAGGAGCGCAGCGAGATCTACATCTACGATCTCGCTGTCGCAGCAGCGCACCGGCGCGAGGGCATCGCGACAGCGCTGATCGCAGAACTCAAGAAAATCGCGGCAGCGCGTGGCGCCTACGTCGTTTTCGTGCAAGCAGATCTCGGCGATGCGCCTGCTATTGCACTCTACACTAAGTTGGGAACGCGCGAAGAGGTCCTGCATTTTGATATCGCGGTCAGGCGATCGTTGTCGCGTCAGGCTACATCATCGACGGACAAGGCTCACCGCCCCAGGATGCCGCGGAGCTGATTCTCAACCAGTAAAAAGTGACCTGCAATACTGTAGAATGTTTTGGGGAGAACCATGAACCAGCACTTATTGACCGGAAGCTGTCTCTCTAAACGAGTCCAATACTCCGTTTGCGGCTGAACTCCAAGAGTTTTACCTGTGTCACTGCGAACAATGCAGAAAAGTGACGGGCTCTGCTTTTGCGTCAAACATTCAGGCTGCGCCCGCGGAAGTGAAATGGCTCTCTGGAGCGGAATACGTGAAGCGTTTTGATTATCCCAGGGACCGTCTATTCACTAAAGTCTTTTGCTCGGAATGCAGGTCGGGCCTGCCGTTTCTCAACAAAAGCGGCAAGAAGTTGTTTATTCCAGCAGGCTCCCTCGATTCTGCGCCAGGCATTCTTCCTGGACACAAATCTTCTGGGGCGATCGCTCCTCCTGGTATGAAGCGGGAATTTCCGCACCAAGAAGCCAGGGATTCGTGGAATGAACACCCATCACAAATCACTCTGCGGACCGGCCGCCGGCGGCTGAATTCACTCGTTGGGCTGCCGTTGATCGCGAAAGCGCGACGAACTCGGAACAAAAAAGTGAAAAAGTTTGGATAAGGTCTGGCTATACTAACGTCATGGCAAACACGCACTATCTCGCTCTTCTCCGCGGTCTTAATGTGGGAGGTGGAAACATTATCAAAATGACGGATTTAAAAGCGTGTTTCGAGAAAAGCAAACTTGAGAACGTTGCAACGTATATTCAAAGCGGCAACGTTATGTTTGAATCAGCCGAAATCGACCGTGTTAAGCTGGTAAGACTCACATGGCCCGCAATATCGAAATCAAAGCACGCATCGAGAATGTTGGAGCGTTAGCCGAGAGGGTCGCCGCAATCGCGGATGGAGGCCCAATCGTGATGTTCCAGGACGACACTTTCTTCATGTGTGAGCGCGGCCGCATCAAGCTCCGGGCCTTCTCTGCGACGGAAGGGCAGTTGATTTTTTATCAGCGCCCGAATGCGAAGGGCCCGAAAGAGTCCTGCTACATCATCTCTCCTACCGCCGTGCCGGATTCGTTGCGGGAAGCGCTGTCACTTGCGTATGGTCAAGCCGGGAGAGTTCGAAAACTACGAACTCTGTATCTCGTTGGCAGAACTCGTGTGCACCTCGACCAGGTAGAGGGTCTGGGTCAATTCGTTGAGCTAGAAGTCGTTCTTTCCGACGGCGAAGGTACCAGGCCAGGAATCGAGGAAGCGGAAGGCCTCATGGCTCTGCTCGGCATTTCTTCCGCACAGCTCGTTGACGAGGCATACGTTGACCTCCTGGCTCAACGGCAAGTCTTTCAAACTTGATCGAGGGACCTTTCGGCTCATTCTGGACGACTCGAGCTTCCGGGAGTTGGCTCGCGCGAAGGTGTCACACCACATCCTCTTTGGCTTCCACGGGAATTACTTCGCGGAGACGAGCGGGCCGAAGTCGTTTCGAAGGTCCATCGGTAGCCATTTGGCCGCATGATGACAACGAGATCAGGGAATTCAAGCACGTAACTTCCGGAGCTTGCGAACATCTAAACTATATATAAACATGTAAACTACCTGTACCGTTCCCTATGCTCCAATTTACGACAACCGAAACTTAGAGATTGTTCTCCAGGTTGAAGACTTGCCGGGCTCTGAATTTCGTCGCAGAGAAATCGCAATGATCTTATGTCGGAGGTGATCCTATGAATAAAAAAGTTGCACGCTTGGACTCCAGGCGAGATACCGAGGCGATCGAATGGGCAGATGAATTGCGCAAGACCGAGACGTGGTTTCAGAGCCAGCGATTCGAGGAAATTACCCGCCTGCATACGGCCTTCGAGGTCGTAGCGCTGCGTGGGAGCACCCGCGAAGATCACACCGTCGCTCGAGAGTCGGCGGTGAAGATGTACGATTACCTGCAGCGATTATTTAGAGAGAAACGACAAGAAATCACCTACGGGCCATTCTCGCCCACCGGGGCAGTGCGCGCTGTCATGGAAGGAATCAAGGTTCTCTATCTGGGAGGCTGGTCCACTTCCGCGCGGGGCTCCGATTCGGAGGACCCGGGCGCCGATTTGGCGAATTACGCATTGGATCGGGTTCCCAAGGAAGGCGGTTCCTGGGTGCGTGCTTTGCTGCATCAGGATGAAGTGCAAAGATCCAACCGCATGAGGATGACCTCGGTGCAGCGAAAAAAGAACGCCGCGATTGAGTTCAGCCCGCCGATGATCATTCCTGATGGAGATACGGGACACGGCGGGGAACATCACATTCGCAATCTGGTAAAGAAGTTTGTCGAAAACAAGATAGGCGCGATTCATATCGAGGACCAACGACCGGGTTGTAAGGTCTGCGGTCACCAGGGACAAAAGGTTCTGGTCTCTACGGCGGAAATGATTTCCAGGCTCAATACGGCGAGGTTGCAGTTCGACATTATGGGATTGCCCGGCGTCATTGTTGCCCGCACCGACTCGAACGACGCGACGGCAATCGATAGCGTCGAAGACGAGCGAGATCATCCTTTCGTCTATGGAGCGACCAATCAACGTATCGTTCCCTTTAAGAATGTTAGCCTGGCTGTGATCAAGAAGTTTTACGAGCAGGGCTTCAAGGAAATCAATGGACATCTACTTCACAGGATCTCAGATAGGGCTTATCGAGACGCGGAGCAGTGGCTAAAGGAAGAGCGTCTAACGGATCGAGTTAAAGACGGGCTCGACCGGATAAACCGAGAAATCGCGTCCTTAAAAAAGCTGTGGGAGCGGGCTCGTCGCCAAAAGAAAGGGCAGAGGGACGTTCGTGAACAAGTGGCGGCGCTTGAGGTGATGGTCAAAAAGGTAACGGAAGAAACTGTGGACCATGTTCTGGCCGACATCCGGGAAACGTGGGCTCAAAAAGCAGGTCTCAAGACTTACGCCGATGCGGTTGCGGAAGCGATGCAAGCGAAGACGCCGGGCAAAACCAAACTAACTATGTCCGTCGATCGTTGGAAAAAGTTTGCCGCTTCTGTCTCCCATGAGGAAGCGCGCGAGCGTGCCGAGTCTATGGGGATCGATGTCTTCTGGAATTGGGATCTCCCGAGAACGCCGGAAGGGTTTTACCAGGTTACCGGCGGGCGCGATATGGCGACCGCTCGTGGGTTGGCGATGGCGCCGTTCGCCGATTTGATCTGGCGAGAAACGGCTCAGCCTGATTTGGAGGACGATAGGGCGTGGGCGGACGCGATCCATGCCACTTTCCCAAAAAAGATGTTGGCGTATAATTTGTCTCCCTCTTGGAATTGGGATGCTTGGGGCTTTACGGATGATCAGCTGCGGAGCTTTGCGAACGAATTGGGCAAGATGGGTTATGTCTATAACTTCATCACTTACGCCGGTCATCAAACCGAAGCGCTCATGAACGGGCGCTTGGCTCGAGCGCTGAAAGAAGAGGGCGTGCTTGGCTTTGTCAGATTGATTCAACGCTCTTTACGGCTTGCCAACGATCCGGCGCAATATCCTCAGTCGTTTGTGGGCGGGGCGTGGGCCGATCGTTTTCGCCGGGCAGCGCGCGGCCCTTCACTTACCACCTCGTCGATGGGTGGAAAGTCCACGGAAATGCAACATCGCAAGGCTGTCGAAGTTCCCACAAGCGTGCTCGAAAGATGGTTGCGCATATGGGCTCAGCATTGGAGCGAGCAAGGTCTATTGGACAAAGGTGAGCTGAGCGTTGAGCTGAAGGAGCGATGGGCTGGATCTGAGCATATGATGCTTAATGTCTTCGACGAAGCCCGCGACAAGATCGCGGAGATTACTTTCAGAGTCGATCGGGACCGTGATGGGCGAAAATACCTCGCCGTCAAAGACCAGAATACGGTGAAAAAATATCGCTCCCGGCGTTTGATGACGTTGATGCATTTTTTCCTACTGCACCGCTACAAGATTGATCTGGTTTACTATGTGGCTCCGACCCATGATAACCGAATGTCGGTTCAGCGCATGATGTACAACGGAATTTTTAGACAGGCCCGAACGGATGATCCGAATATTATCGCTATCGAAGTCGATACGGCACGGGCACAGAGGATTTTCGCGAACGACGAGTCGATCAAGCGGTTCGTTGCCAGACCGCCGACGGCTGCAGGCCGCATCGCCAGTGCTTCTGTGCGCGCCGCAGTCGGATAGGCAAGAGCAGATGAGTCAGCGGTTCTTTTCCGGGAGTCAACTCTGAAAGCCAGTTACCAATGGAGTTCATTGGTCGGAGCCACAACCGGAGATAAGCCGACCGGCGTTTGTCCCCGCCTACGGCAGCTCGCTTAATAGTTAGGCAGTACAGCTCATGCGCCGGGCGCGTCCAGACACGGGAGGGATCGATGGCATCGCAAACGCAAATGCTGGAGTCGGTAAAGAGCCTACGTTGGCGTGAGGTGGAAACGAGTCTAGCAACCCAGCCGAACCTGATTGCATATCGAGACGACAGAGGACGGAACTTTCTTCACATCTGCTGCGGCGTTAATGTTAGCGAGAAGAAGCTATCGCCGAGTCACAGCGTTCGCACTGCGGACGTACTCTTGAGCGCCGGAATAGATATTAATCAAGAGGCGTTCCGCGAACATAGCTGGAGGGCGACACCGTTGTGGTACGCAGTCTCCCGAGGTCAGAATCTGCACCTCACCAAACATTTGTTGCAACGCGGTTCCGATCCGAATCATTGCCTATGGGCAGCCGCACATCGGGACGACATCGCGGCCATCAAGTTGCTTGTCGAGCATGGCGCAGATATCGATCCGGTTACCGAAGACGAGACTCCCTTCCTCAGTGCGGTGAAGGGCAGTCATTTCCGTGCGGCGCAAGCGTTACTTGAGCGCGGCGCAAGCGTGAACTTCCAAGACAGCCACGGGATGACCGCGCTCCACTACATGCTAAAAAGGGACAGCGATAAGCGTCATTTCCGCATGCTGCTTCGATACGGCGCCCGAGGCGACCTGAAGAACGCGGAGGGCGAAACAGCCGCCGAGATCATGGCGAGAAAGCGAGATCCAGACTTCAAGGACATGGCCAACGATCTAGTGACGCGGCGCTGAATGAGTTAAACGAGTACCGCTTAACATGCTGTTCGCCCGACGTGCAACCTCCCTCGCCTGCGGCTCGGCCGGCTTTGCGCGGGTCAACGGCGGCGTTGAGCGGCGCGCGAATCAGTTTGCCAGCCTACTGGACAGGAGGTTCAATGAAAGCAGGCATGACGACGTGGCGTCCAGATCCAAACGCTTTACGTGGCCGCATCGCGGTTGTTGCCGGGGCGACACGCGGTGCCGGCCGTGGCATCGCGGCGGCCCTGGGAGAGGCTGGCGCCACGGTTATCTGCACCGGCCGCAGCAGCCGCAGCCGCGTCCTGCAGTCCGACTACGACCGGCCCGAAACGATCGAGGAAACCGCTGAACTGGTCGCATCGTTGGGCGGCAACGGCATTCCCGTCGTTGTCGACCATCTCGACGTCAGCCAGGTCACGCATCTAGCCGACCAGATCCGAGATGCGCACGGCCACATCGACATTTTGGTCAACGACATCTGGGGCGCCGAGCAACTCAAAGGTGGACCCCCCGACTGGAACAAACCTATCTGGCAACTAGATCTCCAGAAAGGGCTCCGGATTCTCCGCCTCGCCATTGATACCCACCTGATAACCTCTTACCACCTGCTGCCCCTTCTGATTAGTCGCCCAGGTGGGCTCCTGGTCGAGGTAACCGACGGAACCTCCGAGTACAACGCGTCGCGGTACCGACTCTCGGTGTTCTACGACTTGGCAAAGGCTGCGGTGAATCGCCTGGCGTTCTCCCAAGGGCATGAGCTTGCGCCCCACCAGGCAACGGCGGTGGCGATCACTCCGGGATGGCTTCGGTCAGAGATGATGCTCGACGCCTACAACGTCACCGAGGACAACTGGCGCACCGCGGCTGCTCCGCCGGGTTTCTTAGTATCTGAGTCGCCTCGCTATGTGGGACGTGCCGTGGTGGCGCTTGCGACCGACCCTACACGGCAACAATGGAACCAGCGGTCCGTGACATCGGCTCAACTGGCAGCTGAATACGGCTTTACGGACATTGACGGTTCACGTCCCGACGTGTGGCGATACCATCAAGCTGTCGAGAGGGGCGAGCGCGACGCCGACCCGAACGACTACCGTTAGCACGAATGGCACCATTGCCATTCTTTCTCTCCACTAGCACACGCTGCGTGGCGCTTAGCCTTTCGCTGTAGAGCTTGCGCCCACAACTCCGCCACCCTGCCCAAATTCCGGGGCTGAGTGGGCTATGCGGTATTTGTTCCATAGCCCCCATCACGCGATAATCTCGAATACAGGCGGCGCATTACGGTTCAAAGCTAGACTCCTAGGTTCTCCATCGTATTTTGGCAAGAATTTCGCTATGCTCGGTGACACTCCTACTACTTCCTCGTGTGAGGGCTGTGCCCGATGCAGGATGAGGTGAGCCCTGATTTCAGCCGGCAAATTGCGCCACGATGGAACAAAGGAGAGAAGGACGCAATCGCGGCGTATTGCCGTCGAGTTTCCGTGCTTTCCGTGCAGCACTCTGTAATCAATAACAACAGCGTCACCTGCCTCCGCTGCTACTGTCCGCTGCCCAGGTAGTCCGCTCATGGCGGGATGCTCTGGGTCCAAATCTCCAGCTAGGCCGTGGGCCTCTGGAAGAACTACATGGATCGCAGAGCTGCGCATGTGTGAGCCCGGCAAGATACGCAGTTCGCCGTTTGATTCTCTTGTGTCG
>Ga0081538_10005577_pt1 | contig 11301 bp, 13 predicted proteins | sample TabmetS5T2R1_FD_71022 | JGI IMG/M metagenome (GOLD analysis project Ga0081538, IMG submission 71022) | Tabebuia heterophylla rhizosphere microbial communities from the University of Puerto Rico - S5T2R1 | ecosystem: Host-associated > Plants > Roots > Rhizosphere ... | reverse complement strand
ATGACCCGCCCACACCCGCCCCGGAAGCCTTTGAAGAGCGGGCCGCGGCCGCCCCCCCCGCCGATCTCGCCCAGCCCCGGGACCTTTGCCCCGAGCACGGCGGCACCGTCGGCGGCGATCAGCTCGACCGCGTCCGCGCCCAGCCGGCCCTCGAGACTCCCCCGCAACATCTCGAGGACCTCGTCTCGGCCGCGGCAGACGGCCGCATCGCGGACGCCTCGCCACGTGATCTCGGGGTCGAGCCAGTGCTTTACCTCATCGAGGTCGCCCCGGCCCATCGCGTCCATCCAGCCGACGACGACATCGAGCGGCTCGCCAGCGTGAATCGCCATCGTGACCTCCTCTCACGCGCGCGACGCGACGCCACGTGTTCCTCGGGAACTGTCAGATAAGGACTGAGCGCCGCGCGGATTCTCATCGCGGGTGGCCCGCTCGCCCCGTTGACGTCGGGCACCGACCGGGATACTGGTGAGTGATGGAGGAGGGCGATACGCCGCCCTGGCGGCCGATCTTCGACGCGTTCGAGTCCCGGGACGACGAGCGCATCGTCGCCCATTGCGATCCGGAGATCGAGTGGCATACGCTGTGGCCGGGGATGGAGCGCGTCTTCCACGGCTGGGCCGGCATCACGCGCTGGCGCGTCGCCATCGACGAGGCGCTCGCCGGGCTGTCGCTCCGGGTCGAGGAGGCGATCGAGCTGGGGCCGGATCTGTTCTATCTCGCCTATCGCCTGTCCGCATCCGGGCGTCAGTCCGGGGTGGCGACGCACACCAAGATTCACGATCTCTGGAAGCTGCGCGACGGGAAGCTCCTCTGCCGGCGCAGCTACCGCGGCCGCGAGGACGCGCTCGCGGCGGTCGGCGAGATGGCAGGGTGATGCCCCACTTCAGCGAGCAGGTCGACACGCTCGAACGGTGGCGCCGGTTTCCGGGGCGCGAGCGCGCCAATGGCGCCGAGGGGGTCGTGCTCACGTTCGACGACGGCCCCGACGAGGACGCCACGCCGGCCGTGCTGGACGCGCTCGACGCCGCGGGGGCGCCCGCCACGTTCTTTCTCGTCGGCGAGCAGGTGGAGAGCCACCCTGCGCTGGCCCGCGAGCTGGTCCAGCGCGGCCACGACGTGCAGCTCCATGGCTACCGCCACGTGGCCCACGACCGCTTGGCGCCGGCCGCCGCGCGGCCCGACCTCGAGCGGGGCGCCCGCGCGCTGCGCGAAGCAACCGGGCGCGAGCCCCGGTTCTACCGTCCGCCCTACGGCCGCTTCTCGCCCGAGTCCTACGAGGCCTGTGGGGCGCTCGGTCTCCAGGCGGTGTACTGGTCGGCCTGGGGCACGGACTGGGAGACCATCTCCCCGCAACGCATCGCCGAGCTGGTGATTCCCGACCTCTCCGCCGGCAGCGTGGTCCTCCTGCACGACTCGCCCCGTTACGGTCATCGCCCGAGCGCCCGCCCCACCGTCGACGCGCTGCCATTGATCGCGGCGTCCGTCGCGGGGCTCGGCATGCCGTTCCTGACGCTCGCCGAGGCGCTCGACGGCCGCGATTAGCTTCCAGGTTGCACCCGAGGCGCCGGGCAGTTCTTTAACTGGGATTTCTCCGGGCGAGGGACGGCCCTGGGTATCGTGGCCGTGTGCCGATCCGCGTTGTCGTCGCCGAGGACAGCTTGATCGTGCGCGAGGGGCTCGAGCAGCTGCTCTCCGCCTCGCCGAACCTCGACGTGGTTGCCGCGTACGGTGATGTCGACGCCGTTCTCGGCGCGGTGGAGGCGGACCGACCCGACGTGGTCCTTACCGACATTCGGATGCCGCCGTCGAAAACCGACGAAGGCATCCGCCTCGCCCGCCACCTGAGCGAACACCATCCGTCGACCGGAGTGGTCGTGCTCAGCCAGTACGCGGAACCGCCATACGTCCTTGCGTTGCTGGAGCACGGTTCGGACCGCCGCGGCTACCTGCTCAAGGAGCGGGTACACGACCGAGGCCAGCTGGTGTCCGCGATCGACGCCGTCGCGCGGGGTGGGTCGGTGATCGATCCCAAGATCGTCGAGGTGCTCGTGGACGCGAAGGTTCGGGCCCAGCGATCGCCGCTGGCCGAGCTCACTTCGCGCGAGCGCGACGTGCTGGCTCAGATCGCGGAAGGGAAGAGCAACGCCGCCATCGCCGCGGCGCTCGTGCTGAGCAAGCGGGCGGTGGAGAAGCACATCAACTCGATCTTCATGAAGCTCGGGCTGGCGGCATCGGAGGACGTGTCGAAACGCGTCAAGGCGGCGTTGCTGTTCCTGGCCGATAATTCACCCTGAACGGATGAAGTGAGAGCGGCGCGGGCGCCTTACATTCGCTCGCTCCGGAAGAAGTGCGAGTCGCCGACGAACGGAGGACGCGTGGAAGCCCACAGCGAGGAACTCGGCCCCATCGACATCGTCGTGATCGCATATCCCGCAGACGCGCCGATGACCGGCGAGGCCGTCCCGCTGGTGTTGGACCTGGTGGAGCGCGGGATCATCCGCGTCCTCGATGTCCTCTTTGTAATGAAGAACGCCGACGGCACGTTCTCCGGGTTCGAGGCCACGGATCTCGAAGCCCGCGGGTTCGGCGAGTTCAAGGAGTTCGAGCGCGCCTCCTCGGGGTTGCTCGGCGCCGAGGACGCCGCTACCGCGTCACAGGCGCTCGAGCCCGGAAGCGCGGCGGTGATGATCGTCTACGAGAACCGCTGGGCGGCCCCGCTCGCCGCCGCCGTGCGGCGCAACGGGGGTGTCGTGGTCGACAACCAGCGCATCCCGGTGCAGGACGTGATCGACGCCCTTGACGCCGTCGAGGCGACGGCCTGACCGAAAGGATCAACCAATGCCAGGATTGCTCCGCGGCATGGCGCGCACCGCCGTCGTGGCCGGGACCGCCACCGCCGTCTCCAACCGCGTCAGCCGGCGCCAAGCCGAACGCTGGACCGCGCAGGAGGCGCCTGCCTACCCGCCGCAGGGGTACGCAGGACCGCCCGCACCCGCCTCGGCTGGGGGCGGCGACGACCGGGTCGAGCAGCTCAAGGAGCTGGCCTCGCTGAGGCAACAGGGGGTGCTGACCGACGATGAGTTCGCGGCCGAGAAGGCGCGCATCCTCGGACAGTAAGCCGAAGCCGGCGGGCCCGGCGTACCTGGTCCGCCGACGGTACCCAGAGTTGGGGATGGTGAGTGTGTAGATTCTGCTCAGCTCTGGGCGGTATTGGCTGAACCCCTAGGCAACTCGAGGGAGTAGCCGCCCAGCAGGGCAAGGATGCGCACGGGCTCGGGCTCCTCACCTGCCGCGATCGATCCACCCCGGATCGGTCTTTCGGCGCTGCTCGCCCTGAGCGCAGTGGGCGCGCTCCTCGCGGGCGTGGCGGCCGCAGTCGCCCTGGCCGGCGACATGCCCCACGACGTCGCTCTCGCCGAAAGGCAGGCGGTGCTTGTCGCTACGCCGATCACTGTCGGCCTGTACGCCTGGAGGGACGGGACCCATGCCCGCTTTGGCGTACTGCTCGTGGTCGCCGGCGGAGCCTGGTTTCTCGCCGCGCTCTCAAGCTCCAGCAGCGAGGTCCTGTACAGCATCGGCCGCGTCGCCGGCTGGGCCGTCGAGGCCGGGCTGATCTACCTGATCCTCGCCTTCCCATCGGGCCGTCTTACGGCTCCGATCGATCGCCTATTGGCGGGCGCCGCCGGGCTGGTGGTGGCGATCCTGTTCGTGCCGACCGCGTTTCTCACCGAGACTTACCCCGCGCCCAGCCAGTTTGCGACCTGCGACGCCCAGTGTCCCGGGAACGCGTTCATGTTGCTGGGCTCGGAGCCGGCCCTCCTGGACGACGTCGTCGTACCGGTGCGCGAACTGCTCGCGACCGTGATCCTCCTCGGCGTCGTCGTCCGCCTGGGCGATCGGATACGCCGAGCCACCCGGCTGATGCGCAGGACCCTGGTCCCGGTGCTCGTGTTCGCGATGCTCCGGACGCTCGCGGTCGCGGTAGGACTCGTCCTGCGCCGTGCCGGGGCCGGCGACTCGGTGATCGACGTCTCCATCGCGATCATCGCGCTCGGCCTTCCGGCGATGTGCATCGGCTTTCTGATCGGCCTGTTTCGCTGGCGCCTCCATACCGCGGACTGTCTCGTAGCGCTCGCCCATGGCCTGCGCTACCCGCGAGGCCCCGCGCAGCGGCGTGACCTGATCGCGGCGACATTGACCGACCCGACGGTCGAGCTGGCGTTCTGGCGAGCCGACGCCGGCGGGGGGTGGGTCGATGCCGATGGCAAACCCATGTCCTTGCCTCCGCCGCCTGCCGATCGTCGGACCACGCTGATCTTCGACGAGGACGAGCCGGTGGCGGCGGTGGTCCATGACGACGCCCTCAGCGAGCAACGCTCCTTCGTCGAGGCCGTCGGGGCGTTCGCCTTTGTGTGGGACGACAATCGCCGCCTGGCGGCTCGGGTGGAGAGCTCGTTGGAGGAGCTGCGCGCGTCGCGCGCCCGCATACTCGCCGCGGCGGATGCCGAGCGGCGCCGCATCGAACGCGACCTGCACGACGGCGGCCAGCAACGCCTGGTCGCGCTTCGGATTCGGCTCGAGCTCGCCGAGGAGCTCATGACGCAGGACCCCGGCCGCGCCCGAAGGGTGCTTCAAACGCTCGGCGCTGAGGTCGATGCGGCCCTCGACGAGCTCAGATCGCTCGCGGCCGGGGTGTATCCCTCCGTGCTCGTGGCTCGAGGGCTTTCCGACGCCCTGCGAACGGCCGCCCTGCAATCGCCGGTCCCCACATCGGTAGAGGTCGAAGGCTCTGACCGGTACTCGGAGGAGGTCGAGACGGCCGCGTACTTCTGCTGCATAGAGGCGCTCCAGAACGTCGCGAAGCACGCGCCCGAAGCGCGCTCGGTCTCCATCTCCCTGTCCCGCAACGGCGATCTTCGCTTCGAGGTGCGAGACGACGGTCCGGGGTTCGTAGTGGACGGTGGCGCGCCCGGCGCCGGGCTCGTGAACATGCGCGATCGGATCGCGGCGGTCGGTGGCGAGATCGAGATTCGCTCCACGCCCGGAACCGGCACCGTGGTCGTTGGGACGATCCCCGTCTAGTCGCCGGGCCCCCGATAGGTCAGCCACAGCCGCCTGAGCATCGCCGGGCTGAACTCCCGCTTGCGGACCAGCGCGGCCGCGCCCGAGGCCTCGATCGCGGGGGCGATGGCGGGCCCCTCCTCGATCGAGATGAGGACCACTACGACCTCGGGATGCCTGTCGCGGATCCGCCGGGCAGCGTCGATTCCGTCCATGCCGGGCATTCGCACGTCCATCAGCACGAGCGCCGGCTCGAGCTCTGCGACGGCGTCGAGCGCCTCCTCGCCGGATTTCGCGCCGCCCACCCAGCGGAAGCCGGGGGTCGCCACCACGACGTCGCGGGCGACGTCGAGAAAGATCGGTTGGTCGTCGACCGCGAGCACTCCAACCCGGTCTTGGGCGGGCGCACCCATTCCGGCAAGGGTACGGGTGCTCCACGGCCCCATCGTCGTCCGATCAGGGTGAACTCATGGGCCCCCGCCGACCGCCGTACGCGGCGAGTCCGTAGATGACGAGGACGTCGAGAAAGAACACGCACACTGACCAGAGCGGGAACCCCGGGATCGAGAGCAGCGCGCCGATCGCGCCCAGGCCGGCGCTGACGATGCCGACAAAGCGGCCGTATGCACCCCCCGACCAGATCGAGAAGGCCGCGAAGAGCTGGAGCAAGCCGACGATCAGGATGATCCAGCCCCACGTGCTCAGGTCGGTGAGGATGTATCGCTCATCCTCGATGAAGAAACTCGCCGAGTCGATCGCGGCGATGCCCCAGATGGTGTTAAGCACCCCCGCGATGAGGATCATGATCCCGGCGAATACCACCCAGCCCGCGCCCTGCGTCGTGTCGTTCACGGCGGTCTCCTTTCGATCGGTCGAGCCGGGGCCGATCCTCCGCCGGCGCGCGGGGTGGCGCAATGAAGTGCCCCTGCGGATCGCGGAGGCGGCAGCCGAACCGCCAAGGGGAAGCTGACCTCCCTTCGGGGGGCAGGCGGGAGGCCAGCGCCCCCCAACACGGGAAGTGGGCCGCACCGGCACAGGCAGGCGGGCGCGCTTGTGCAGCGCTCGCGGCGCTGCGACGGTGGTCAGTCGTGGCCCAGGCGTTGACGGCATCCGTCAGCTTCACGGACTCGCCCACCCGTCCCCGGGCACCCGGGCCCGCGGGGCGCCGCGCCATGGGCACCGAGATGGGCGTGCTCCCGCTCAAGCCTCGACCGGCCACGTTGCGCGGTGGGGTGGTGCCCCGCGAGCGCTTGGTCCGGCGCTTGCTCGATGCGCGCGACATACCGGTCGCTCTCATCGTGGCTCCGGCCGGCTACGGGAAAACGACCGTGCTTTCGCAGTGGTCTGGGCGTGACGAGCGAGCGTTTGCGTGGGTCACGGTCGACGCCGAGGACAATGATCCGAGGAGTCTTCTGTCCGCCATCGCGCTCGCGCTGGACGCCGTCGAGCCCGTCGGCTGGGAGGTGTTCGAGGCCTTGGCCTCTCACCGGCCCGATGGCGCGACCGTGGCGCTTCACCGGCTCGCCCGCAGCATCGGCCGCAGGGAGCGACCGCTGGTCCTCGTCCTCGACGACCTGCACGTGCTCCGGGCCCCTGAATCCCGCCGGGTGGTGACGACGATCTGGCGGGCCTTCGGCACCGGTCTTCAGCTGGCCCTGGCGTCCCGTAGCGACCCCGGGCTGCCGGTTGGCCGCCTACGAGCGCAGGGCATCTCGGTGGAGCTCCGGACCGAGGACCTGGCCATGACCAGGGCGGAAGCCTCGCTCCTGGTGCGCCTGGCCGGGGTCGAGCTCGCACCGGAGCAGCTGCTCACGCTCGCGCGCCGGACCGAGGGCTGGCCCGCCGGTCTCTATCTCGCTGCCCTGTCCCTCCGCGACCAGGGCGGAGATCGTCCGGACGTCGAGCGGTTCGCCGGCGACGATCGATTCGTGGCCGAGTACGTGCGGGAGGAGCTCCTCGCCGGGCTGCCGCGCCCACAGCTCGAGTTCCTGACGAGGACGTCGGTCCTCGAGTGCCTGTCGGCATCACTGTGCGACGCGATCCTCGAACGTCACGACTCGGCGGACGTGCTGTCGCGACTCGCGCGCTCGAACGTGCTGCTCGCGCCGCTCGACCGGCGCGACCGCTCGTACCGCTATCACGAGCTGTTCGCGAAGGTGCTACAGGCAGAGCTACGCCGGCTCGAGCCCGGACGCGACGTCGAGCTGCACCGTCGGGCCAGCGCATGGTGCGCGGAGCACGGCGAAATGAACCGGGCGATAGGCCATGCCATCGACGGGCGCGATGTCGAGCGTGCGAGCCGCCTGCTGTGGGACAGCGCCATCCGGCACGCGGCTCGCGGGCAGCATTCGGTGGTCTGGGGGTGGCTCGACCGCTTCGACTACGCCGTGATGGCGAAGACTCCCCTCCTCGCTCTGACCGCCGCCGGTACCTCTCTCGCCGCGGGCAACCTGTACGACGCGGAGCGCTGGACGGCGATCGCCCGCAGCACGACCGACGACACGGATGTCGTTCGGGCGGGTGTGGCGCTCATGCACGCCGGGCTCGGACGGCGCGGAGTGGCCGAGATGGCAACCTGCGCGGGCCGCGCGTACGAGCTGCTCGACGTAGCGAGTCCTTGGCGTCCACTCTGCCGGCTGCTCCAAGGGGTGGCGTCGCACCTCGCAGGCGAACGCGATGAGGCCCGGGATCGGCTCGAGGAGGGCGCCCACCGCGCCGCCGTGTCGACCCCCTTGGTGCAGGTGCTCTGCCTGGCGCAGCTGGCGCTGCTCGCGGCCGACGAGCACGACCTCGAACGAGCAGCGACCCTGTCGGACCGGGCGACGGCGCAGGTCAGGCGCTGCGGGCTCGACCAGTGCCCGATGGTCGCGCTGCCGCTTGCCGTATCGGCGGAGCTCCGGGCCCAGCGCGGGGACGCGGCGCAAGCGACCGCGGAGATTCGCGAAGCACGCGGGCTCCTGAGCCGGATCACGGATCCGAGCCCCTGGTACGACGCCGAGTGCCGGATCGTCCTGGCCCGGGCGACGCTCGGGCTGAGGGGGAAGCCGGCCGCCGGGCTCCGCGAAGAGGCTCGCAGGGCACTCGGTCGAACGCGGGACGCCCGGGTCCTCGGCGATTGGCTCGATGAGACAACCGCCCGAATCGAGCTGGCCGCGAGCTCTACGCCGGGAGACGACTGGTCGCTGACGACGGCCGAGCTGCGCGTGCTCCGCTTTTTGCCGAGCCATCTCTCATTCCGTGAAATCGCCGATCGCCTCTACGTGTCGCCCAACACCATCAAGACGCACGCGCGCGGCATCTACTGCAAGCTGGGCGTCTCGTCTCGGGCCAGAGCGGTCGACCGGGCCTGCGGGGCCGGCCTCGTCCGTCCTGGTGTTGGGGCATAGTCGCCCGAGATGAGCGCCGACGCGGCCGCGCCGTTGTCGCCCAGCCGCATTCGGCGGCGGGTCGCGCTCGCACTGATCGTGGCCGCGTCGCTCCTGACCTTCCTCGCGGTCTTCGCGATCTGGGCGAACCGGCAGCTCCTGAACACGGACAACTGGACGGAGACGAGCAGCGAGCTGCTCGAGCGAGAGGAGATCCGCACGCAGATCGCCGACTTCCTCGTCGCCGAGCTGTACACGCACGTAGACGTGCAGCGGGAGTTCGAGCGGGCGCTCGAGGAGGTTCTCCGGCCGGGAAGCGCCAGCGCGCTTGCGGGTCCCGCCGCCAGCGGTCTGAGGACCCTCGCGGAGCAGCGCTTGGACGACGTACTCGAACGGCCCGTTCCGCAGCGCCTGTGGGAGCAGGCGAACCGGCGCGCCCACGCTCGGCTGCTCGACGTCTTGGAGGGCGGCGGCGACGTCGCCTCGACCGAAGGCGGCGAGGTGACGCTCGACCTCACCGCGCTCCTCGATTAGACCCAGGGCAACCTGGGCGTCGGCGGGCGTATCGCGGGGAGGCTCCCCGAGGATGCCGCACAAATAGTGATCCTCCGCTCGGATCAACGGGAGCTCGCGCAGGATCTCGTACGGCTACTGAAGGCGCTCGCGATCGTGCTGGTCGTGCTGGCGCTCGGTCTGTTCGCGCTCGGCGTGTACCTGGCTCGGGGGCGACGGCGCGAAGCGCTTCGGGCATGCGGCATAGGCCTCGCCTTCGCGGGCGTGACCGTCCTTGTCGCACGCGCACTGGCGGGCAACGCGGTAGTCGATGCGCTGGCGACCACGGAGTCCGTCCGGCCGGCGGCGGAAGCGACCTGGAGCGTGGGCACGGCGTTGCTCGTGCAGGCGGCTACGGCGACGCTCGTCTACGGCGTCGTGGTCGTGTTTGCGGCCTGGCTTGCGGGGCCCACCGCTTGGGCGGTGGCGACGCGGCGCAACCTCGCCCCGTACCTGCGCGAGCCGCGCTTCGCTTGGGGCGCTTACGGCCTCGTCGTCCTGTTGCTCGTGGCCTGGGCGCCGACCCCCGCCTTCCGCCAGGTGATTCTCGCGCTGGTTCTGATCGCGCTGCTGGCCCTTGGCCTGGAGGCGCTCCGGCGCCAGACCGCGCGTGAGTACCCCGACGTACGCCGCGGGGATTCCTTTCGGCGGCTGCGGGAATGGGCGCGCGGCATCGGGAGGCGTGCGCCGGCGGTCCCCGCGGCCGACACCGCCCCCGCAGGGCCCCGGGGGCCCTCGGACGCTCGGCTTGACCGGCTCGAACGACTCGGCCGGATGCGGGAGGACGGCCTGCTCGACGCCGCCGAATTCGAGCGGGAGAAAACCAGGCTCTTGGCCGAGGCGCCACCCGCCTGAGGTTGGCCTGCGCCCTGCGGCGACGCCTGCAATCACCCGATCCGGGTGAGGCGGCCGGGTCGCGCCTTTGCGAGTGTCCGCCGGGCAAGCGAACGAGAGGACACGCAGTGGCCAATCTGGTGGCTATCGCCTACGACGACGTGGGTCAGGCTGAGCAGGTGATGGGTACGGTCGGGGAGCTCGTAAGGGAGCATTCGCTGGCGCTGGACGACGCTGTCATCGTCGAGCGCCGGGCGGACGGCAAGATCAAGTTGCACCAGCCCTCCCTTGTGGGCCGAGGGGCCGCGGGCGGGGCGCTTTGGGGCGGCCTCATCGGCCTCATCTTCTTCATGCCGCTCTTCGGCGCAGCGATCGGCGCCGCGTCGGGCGCCGCGGCCGGCGCGCTGAGCGACTACGGCATCGATGACGACTTCATGAAGGAGCTCGGCGACAGGCTGCCCGAGGGCGGAGCAGCCGTGTTTGTGCTCGTGCGCGAGGCAACGCGCGACAAGGTGGTCCCGGAGATCTCGAAGTACGGCGGACACGTCATCCAGAGCTCGCTCTCGGACGAGCAGGAGACCGCGCTACAGGCCGCCCTCGACAGACGCGGCGCGACCGCATGACACCCGGTTGACCCGCACCGGCGCGGTCGGAGCAGCAGCCTTCGACCGCGCCGCGGCGGTGCGGTTTCCTGGAACGCCATGAACTCGGCCATCCTCCCGCTCGCCATCACCATGATGGCCGGTCCGCAGATCATGTCCGCGATCATCTTCGTGACGTCCGAGCGGGCGGTGCAGAACTCGATCGCGTTCGTGAGCGGGGTGCTCGTGGCGGCCGCGATCGGCGTGGCGTGCTTGCGCGGAGTGCTGTCCCTGCTTGGGGACAGTGTGTCGTTCGGCGATCCGTCCGACAACGGGTCGGCGGGCAAGATCATCCAGTTCGCGCTCGTCGCCCTGCTTGTCGCCGCGGCCGTCAAGAACTACGTGGGCCGCGAGACGATCGAGCCGCCCAAGTGGCTCGGCAAGCTTCAGCAGGCAGATCCGAAGCAGGCGCTGCGAACGGGACTCCTCGTGATCCTCTTGATGCCCTCCGACCTGATCGTGATGCTGACCGTGGCGACGAACCTCGAGCAGAATGGCAGTTCGCTCGGCGACGCGGTGCCCTTCATCCTGCTTACGACCCTCATTGCCGCGCTGCCCCTGCTGGGCTACCTGCTCTTCCATCGGCGCGCGGTGCACGCGATGCCGAAGCTGCGCGACTGGATGAACGCGAACAGCTGGTTGGTGAACATCATCGTGTGCGCGATCTTCATCGTCCTGATCCTCTAGGCGATTGATTCCGAATCCGCGTGGCGAGCTGAGCGGCCGCGCTCGGCGAACCGGCGTTGAACGACGAGCGTCAGCGTGCCGGCAACCAGCAACAAGCCCACGTTGACTCCGAGGACGCCCAGTGCGCCCAACGCCTTGTCCGCCTCGCCCAGGGCGGC
>Ga0081538_10005576_pt1 | contig 11301 bp, 15 predicted proteins | sample TabmetS5T2R1_FD_71022 | JGI IMG/M metagenome (GOLD analysis project Ga0081538, IMG submission 71022) | Tabebuia heterophylla rhizosphere microbial communities from the University of Puerto Rico - S5T2R1 | ecosystem: Host-associated > Plants > Roots > Rhizosphere ... | reverse complement strand
GAGCTCGTAGCTGGGCCCGAACATGAAGTGGTAGAAGAGCAGCTGGGATCGCCCGTCGAACAGCTCGGCGAGCGACTTCTCGCCGTCGTCGGTGTCGAAGCGGTAGTCCTTCTCGACCGGGACCCAGGGCAGCTCGCGCCGCATCCGCGCGAGCTCGTCGCCGAGCCGGGTGTGCTCCTTCTCGCGGACGAGGAGCTGCTCGCGCGCGGCGTCCCATTCTTCACGCGTTCCGATCCTGTGTGTGGTCGTTTGCGTCGTCATGCATCTCTCCTTCGTGTCGTTACATGGGCGCAGCCCGTCAGGGCAGCGCCCCCAACCCGGTTCCGCTCAGCCGGTAGGCAGGGGCGAGGGTGGCCGCATCTGCCCGTGCCAGCTCGACGACGGCGGCGCCGGCGATCTCCGGCGTGACCAGCGGGCGCTGCGGCTCCAGAAACACCTCCAGGGACTGGCCCGCGCGAGCTGCGTAGGCCTGGACCGCCGGCCGGCCGACGCCGGTCTCCGGTGCAAAGTACGGAAGCACCGAGGTGAAGAGGATGCCCAGGCCCGCACGAGTCGACTCGTCCTGGGCGTACCCCGTGATGAAGCGCTGAGTGCCCTTGGCGCCTGCGTATCCACCGCTCAGCGGCGACCCGTTCAGCGCGGCGCCGCTGCTGAAGACGATCACCCTGCTGCCCGGCCGCAGCGGCTTGAGCAGGGCCTCCCTCAGCCAGTGGAACGTGATCCGGACATCTGTCTCCCAGTTGACCGAGAAGGTCTCCCATGTCTGCTGCTGGAGCGGGCGCATGTGCGGGCTTGCGCCGGCCACCAGAACGACTGTCTCCGGCTCGTAGCGGTCGAGGAGGCTGGCTGCCACCGTGGCGTCACCCGCATCGGCGATCTCCGTCTGGATCGCTTGGGCATCGCCGACTGACTCGGGGAACGCCGCCGCCGTGCGGGATACGGCGACAACGGGGGCCCCCGCTGCGGCGAAGGCCGTGGCGATCCCGTGCCCCAGCCCGCGGCTCGCGCCGACGACGATCGCGATCTTGCTCGACAGGTCGCTCATGACTCCCCCGCACCGGTCGCTGGCACCGGCTCCAGCCGCTCGGGCGCTGCGCCCCGGGGCCGGCCGAGAAGCAGGAGCGCCAGCGCCACGCCGATCGCGGCGAGGACAGCCGCGGCGAAGAAGCCGGACTGGAAGCCCTCGGTCAGGGCGACGAGCGGCCCCGCGTCGCCGTTGGCGGCCAGGTAGTCCTCGGTGCGCGAGACGGCTACGGTGGCGACGATGGCGGTGCCGATGGCAGCACCCATCTGGAACGCCGTGTTGCTGAGGCCGGAGGCAAGCCCGGACTCGTGCTCGGCGACGCCGGCGAGCGCAGCGACGGTGGCGGTCACGAAAGCGAGGCCGATCCCCGGGCCGAAGAGGAGCAGTCCAAAGAAGATGTCGCCGAAGTAGCTACCTCCGACGGAGACCTGCGTGAGGACGAGGGCCCCTGCGCCCATCAGCCCCATGCCGACGGCGGCCACGGGTCGGAAGCCGATCCGGAGGACGATCGACTGTCCGACGATGGACCCCACCGCGGCCATGGCCGGGAAGATGACCGAGGTGAGCCCGAACCTGATCGCAGAGTAGCCCAGCACCTGCTGGGCGTACAGCGTGAGGATGAACGGCATGCCGAAGGCGACCGTGCCGAAGGCGAGCATGACGGTGTTGGCCCCGACGATCGTCCGCGAGCGGAAGATGCGGAGCGGAACGAGCGGCGCCGGATGGCGCGACTCGATCGCGGCGAACGCGGCGAGCAGCGCGGCCGAGCCCGCGAGGAAGAGCAGCGTCCGCGCCGACGCCCAGCCGGCCTCCGGCGCTTCGACGACGGCGTAGACGAGCAGGACGAGGGCGCCGGTGATGGTCAGCGCACCGGCCGGGTCGTAGCTGCGCCTCCACATCGTCGCGCGGCTTTCGCGCAGGAGGAGAGGCGTGAGCGCAAGCGCGCCAAGCCCGACGGGGATGTTGATGAAGAAGATCCACTCCCAGCCGAGGCCGTCAACGAGGGGACCTCCGATCAGCCAGGCCGTCGTCGCGCCGAAGCCACCGAGCGCTCCCCAGATTCCGAGCGCCTTGTTGCGCTCGGGCCCTTCCTCGAAGAGCGTCGTGATGATCGAGAGCGCCGTGGGCGTCATGACCGCCGCGCCGACGCCCTGGAGCGCGCGCGCCGCGATCAGTGCGTCGTCGGACCACGCGAGCCCGCAGAGCAGCGAGGCGAGCGTGAACAGCCCGAGGCCGACCATGAACACCCGGCGGCGCCCGAGCAGGTCGGCCGCCCGCCCACCGAGCAGGAGCAAGCCGGCGAAGGTGAGTGCGTACGCGCTCACCACCCACTGGAGCCCCTGCGCCGAGAAGGAGAGATCCTCCTGGATCGAGGGGAGCGCGACGTTCACGATCGCCGCGTCGAGAATGACCATGAAGAACGCGCCGCAGAGGAGGGCGAGCGCCCACCAGCGGCGAGGATCGGGAGCGGCTGCGGGCGTGTGGGCCGCAACCGGCGTAGACGAGTTCATCATCGACCTCCGAGATCGCATTTCAGTCATGGCCGTGCGATCCGAGGTCGCGCTGAAACTCATCGGTCCCGTTCCCGCCCGCCCGCGAGACGGCGACGAGGACGAGTGGGCCGGGTCCGACGCTGCGGAGGTGCGCTACGGGCAGCCGTGAGATCGGAAGCATCGAGCCGGGCGCGAAGCGCCGGCATGTCCCCGCCCGGCACTCGAGCTCGAGCTCTCCCTGCTCGACGACGACGATGGCGCCGGGCAGGCCGCCCGGGCCCAGGCCGAGCTCGAGCCCGGGCGCGACTTGGAAGACGCGCCTAGAGAAGCCCGCCGGGAGCGGTGCGCGGAAAAGCCCGTCCTCGCCGCGTTCGTCCGTCGTCATGCGAGCGTGTCGGGGAGGCCGAAGGCCGGGAAGAGCTCCGGGTACTTGAAGAAGTGCATGTCCGTGATCAGTCCGGACTCGATCTCGAGGAGGTGGATCGCGAACGGCCGGGCGTCGGCGCCCTCGCCCCGGTAGACGCCGAACGCCGGCTGGCGGTTCGCGCGCGTCGGGACAAGGCGGTGCGCCTCGGACCCCGGCGCAAACGCGATGCGGGCGAGGAACGCGGCGACCGCCTCGCGTCCGTCGTACCAGGTCGGGTGCGGCGGCATCGCCAGCCGAACGTCCTCGCGAAGAAGCGCGACGAGCCGACGCTCGTCGTGTCGCTCGAACGCCTCAACGTACGTCTCGAGGAGCGACCGCTCGGCCTCCTCGGCGTCGGTGTCTGTCGTCCACTCGAGCCGCGCCGCGGGAAGTCGGTTCGCCATCGTCGCTCGCGCGCGCTGCAGCGCGCTGTTCACGGCGGCCACGCTCATCTCGAGCACCGTGGCGGTCTCGTTTGCGGACCAGTCCAGTGCGTCGCGGAGAATCAGGACCGCGCGCTGGCGGGGCGGGAGATGCTGGATCGCGGCAAGGAACGCGAGCTCGATCGTCTCTCGTGCGACAACCGCGTCCTCCTGCTCGGAGCCCTCGTCGAGCAGGAGATCGGGGTACGGCTGCAGCCAGGGGAGGTCGGCCGGCGGTACCGGGCGCGTGCCGAGCTCGGCGGGGGGGCCTGCCTCATAGGGCACGACGCGCCGCGGCCGGCGCTCGAGGATCCTGAGGCAGGCGTTGGTGGTGATCCGGTAGAGCCAGGCGCGGAAGGTGGACTGCCATCGGTACGTGGCGCGCGCCTTCCACGCTCGCAGGAACGCCTCCTGGAGCGCGTCCTGCGCGTCCTCGACCGAGCCGAGCATCCGGTAGGCGTGAACCTGGAGTTCGCCGCGGTAGCGTTCGACGAGCTGCGTGAACGCAGACTCGTCACCGGCAACCGCCGCGCGGACGATCTGCTCCTCCATTGCGTTCGTCGCCGTGGCTACTCCTCTCGCAGGCAAGGCACGCCGCCGCAGCGCGATCCACGGCGGCTCCATTAGTCTGATCCGTCCGCGGGCGGAAACTCATCGGTCGGGCCGGGAAGCGGCTGGTCGTAACCAGGGAGCGAGGAGACGCTGGACGGCCGGGAGCAGCATGTAGACCATCAACGGCACCAACACGGCCGTAAGCGCGAGCGTGCGTAACGGCAAGGCCCAGCTTGCGATCCTCGGCCCGACCAGCCAGAGGAGGAAGGTGAGGGAGGGGTAGATGGCAAGCCAGACCACGACCGCCATCTTCCTACGAGGCGGCATGGCGGGTCTCGCGGGCAACGACGGGTGCGGAGGCGATGAAGTCATGCTCGTTCCCAGCCGAGTCGCTCCCGGTGCACGCCGGCCTTGTGCTCCGTCACCTCGGGCGCTCTCTTCGAGCGATGAGTTCCCTTGGCCTCTGCGATCGCACTGTTCACGATCGAGGGAACGCTGAGGCCCCCGCCGACGCTCGAGGCCGGCGATGTCTTGCTCGTCCCGGCGGAAACGGTTCATGCGGTCAGGACGTCGGCGACGGCAACGCGGCAGAGCTCGCGACCTACATCGTCGCGAAGGGGGGAAGCCGTTCCTCGTGGTCGTCGAATGAGCGCGGGGCGCCCTCCACCGACCAAGCTCAGTTGACAAGCGAGCTCGCTCCTGAGAGAGTCCCGACGTCAAGTCCTGTGGGCCCTCGGGTTCGCAGGACTTGGCACTTAAGGGTGCTATGAAACGGGCGCCCGTTCCGAGACCCGGGCCAATTCCTCGTTGTGCGTCAGATCAAGTCGCAGTGGCGTCATGGAGACGTAGCCGTTTTCGAAAGCCCAGAGGTCGGTCCCTTCGCGAAGATCCTCGATGGGCACGACCGTGAACCAGTAATGCTCGCGGCCCATCGGGTCCTTGTCGGGCACGACCTTGCCGTCGTAGTGGTCGACGGCCTGTGAGGGAGAAGGGTGGCAAGGTCGTTATCAAGCCGATGCCTGACGAACTCGTCGCGATCCTTCGGGCGGCCTGGGAGTCCAGCGAAGGCGGCCTGGGAGTCCAGCGAAGTAGCCGTTGGCCCGGACGAGTATGTGATCCCGAACCGGCGCCCGGCGAGCGTCCGGCGGCACGAGCGCTCTCCGAAGGTGATCTGGGAGACGGTGCGTCGGGTTGCCGCTCGCGCGCACGTCCGCTCGCACGCTCATGCGCTCCGGGCCGCCTTCGCCGTCCGCTTCGACGAAGCCCATCCGGATCAGCTCCTCGCCCTCAAAGACCTCCTCGGCCACGCCCGCCTTGAGACGACGCTCGTCTACCTCCGGCGCCGCAAGAAGCAGCTCGCAATGGAGCGTGTGCGCGACCTCTCGTGGGGAAGCGTGGGGGGCTTCGTGTTACAACCGAATGCAGTAGAGGCGCATACGGGATTCGAACCCGTGCTACCGCCGTGAGAGGGCGGCGTCCTAGGCCACTAGACGAATGCGCCGTGCCGCGACAGGGTAGCCGATCTCGTCGCCGGCCCGCCGCCGAAAAAGGCACAGAGGCCGGGCCGCCGGCCTCTGTCTGCGCTCGCTGTCCGACGGACGATCGGAAAGCCTTCGTGCGCAGGTCGATTGTCCGGAATCGCACATGAGATTGCAAGGGTAGAAGGAGGCCCGGCGTCCTGCGGCCCGAACGCCGAGCCTCCTACCGTGGCCCGAGTCCCTCCGCCGTGCTCCCCTCACGCGGCGAATCCCGAAGGCTCTCGGGACGCCCCCCCCGCTTATCTCACACGGCTCGGCCACGGGCAACTCACCGAGGTCGAGGCTTTACCTAGCCCAAAGTTGTGGGTGGAGGAGGCCGGGAGGCGGGTTGACGGCGCCGGCGCCAAGGCGGAGACTCTCCCCAGACCCGCGGGGAGCGCCACCCATACGCGGCCGATGAGGGCCGCCATCGTGCTCCGGCGCGGGTCACCTTTTGCCTACTCGAGCGCCGAGACGCCGAACGCGACCGCGAAGCCGAGCGTCGTCGCCAGGCCGACCAGCTTGCCGCCGCGGAGGTAGGCCTCGGGCACCATCGTCTCTGCGAGCATGGTCAGGATCGCACCGCCTGCGAAGGAGAGGACGAAGGCAACCGCGTTCGGCGAGGCGTTTCGAAGAGCCCGTAGCCCGCAAGGCTCGCGAGAGCCGAGACGAGCGTGACCAGGATCCAGAGGCCGAGAATGCGTCTGCCCGCCCAGCCGGCGATGGCGAGACCGCTCGTCGCCGCGATCGCTTCGGGCAGATTGGAGAGGAAGACGGCCGCGAGCATCGCGACGCTGACGCTGCCACCGCCGAGCAGAGTCAGGCCGATCACCACCGATTCGGGGATGCCGTCGAGGACGATGCCGAGCACGATCGCGAGTGCGGTTCCCTCCTCCTGCTCGCCTGCCATGCTCTTGCGGTCGCCGCCTCCCATCCGGCCGATCAGCTCGTCGCCGGTGAAGAACGTGAGCGCGCCGGCGAAGAGCCCTGCTGCGACCCACGCACTACCGTCGGCCGTCGAGAAGGCCTCCTCGACCAGCTCGTAGGCGACCGCGCTGATCAGGACTCCGGCGCCGAAGCCCATGACGAGCCCGAGCACGCGGCCGCTGATGTGCAGTCGCAGGGCCACGACGCCGCCGAGGATCAGCGACGAGGCCGCGAGCGCGCCCCACCCGAACGCCGAGATCATCGCGCCGGAGAGTCCGTACGGGCGGTCGTGTAGCCTCCGCGGGCGTGGGCTACGGTGGGCTCGGCTTTTCGATCTTCCTCGTCGCCCTGGGCGCGATCCTTCGCTATGCCGTGACCGCCGAGGTCGCGAACATCGACATCGGCACGGTCGGCGTCATCCTCATGATCGCCGGTGTCGTGCTGTTCCTCCTGACGCTCTTCTTCATCCTCAGCGGGCGCTCGCCGAGCGGCGGCCCGCCGAGCCAGGGGCCACCGCCGCCTCCCGGCTACTAGGAGGGTTCGGCGGAGTGTCGCTCGTCGTCGGGGTGCGATGGTCGTTCCGAGGCAAGGACGCAGGGAGCGCCCGTAGCCAAAGCTACGGGCGCGACTGAGGACGCAGTCCTCGGGGCGAGCAGCGCGGCCCTGCGGCACAGCCGATATTTCGCCGAACCCTCCTAGCGTCGTCATTCGAAGGCGTCGCCGTAGACGGTGACCGCCCAGAGGACCAGCCCGTTCGCGACGAGCGCGAGGATCGACCAGATCGGGTAGGCGCCGATGGCGAGGAAGTTGACGAAGAGGCCCCCGAGCGCGATCACGATCGCGAGCGCCCGGCCGACAACCTTGCGCGCGAGCACGAGAGCCCCCGCGCTGAGCTGGACCGCGGCCACGCCGATCGAGACCCAGCCCCAGGTCGTGAGCGTCGACCAGGCGAGCTTGTCTTCCAGCAGGATCTTGCGGTCGGTGAGGGCGGCGAGACCCCAGATCGCGTTCATGACTCCCGCCACGAGCAGGTAGACGCCCGCAAAGACGATCCAGCCCGTCCTCACGTGCGGGCCGGAGGCGGGCCCAACCTCCACGTCACGCGCTGCTTCCCGCATCGCGTGTCCTTTCCGTCGTGGACCGGGGCGAGTCTGTCACCTTCCGAGCGGCGCTGCAGCGTGTCGCGAGCGTGGGGCTTAAGCTGGCGCGCGGACCGTGCAGAGCAGCGCTTCCACCGTCGACGCCTACCTCGCCGAGCTTTCCGAGGACCGCCGCGCAGCCGTCTCGACGATCCGGAAGGTGATCCTCGACAACCTCCCGGCCGGCTTCGAGGAAGGCATGCAGTACGGGATGATCGGCTACTACGTCCCGCTCGAGCGCTATCCGAACACCTACAACGGCCAGGCCCTTGCCGTGGCCGCGCTCGCCAGCCAGAAGCGCCACCTTTCGCTGTACCTCATGGGCATCTACGCGGACGAGGACGCAGGGTCGTGGTTCCGCGAGCGGTGGAAGTCCACCGGCAAGAAGCTCGACATGGGCAAGAGCTGCGTCCGGTTCCGCCGCGTCGAGGACGTCCCGCTGGACGTGATCGCCGAGGCCGTCCGGCGGATCTCGGTGGAGGACTTCATCGCAGCGTACGAGCGGAGCGGGCGGGCGTCTCGGTGACGCCCCTGGGGGCGCGGCCCACGAGGAGCACCGTCACCACGAAGCCCGCGAACGCCAGGACGGCAACGAGCAGGAAGGTCGTCTGGAAGCCGGACTCGAAAGCGGTGCGCATGACGCGCTCGACGCTCGACGAGATCCCGTCGCCGGCCCGGGCTGTGAAGACTGTTGTGGCGATGCCGAGCCCGACGGATCCGCCCGCCACCTGGAACATGTAGATGATCCCGCCGGCGAGGCTGGCCCGGGTCGGGTCGAGCGCAGTGACCGCTGCCGTCGTGATCGAGCTGTAGAAGAGCCCGACGCCCGCGCCGAGCACGGCCATGCCCGGGACGAGCTGCGTCCAGCTGTCGCCGGCCTCGATCAGGCGAGCAACGCGGGGCCGGCGACGAGGCAGGCCGCGCCGGCCGCGAGCACCGGCCGCGGCCCCAGGCGCTCGTACAGCGGGCCCGCGGCGAACGAGACCACCGCGAAGACGCCCATCATCGGCAGCAGCCCGACCCCGGCCTCGACCGGCGAGTAGCCCAGGATCTTCTGCATGAACTCGGGGAGGTAGACGAGGGAGACGAAGAACGTGGGGGACATGAGCAGGATCGCTCCGCAGGCGGCGGCGAACGGGTGGTTGGCGATCACGTCGCGCGGCACGAGCGCCCACGACCCCGCGCGTCGCTCGCTGAAGGCGAAGAGCGCGAGCAGCACCGCGCAGAGCGCCAGGAGCAGGAGGATCTGTGGGGAGCCCCAGCCGTAGTCGTCCACCGCGTCGAGCGCGACGAGGAGCGCGATCAGGCCGAGCGAGAGCGTCGCCACGCCGGCGTAGTCGAAGCGCCGCTCCGTCTCGCCGCCGCGCGACTCGGACACGGCGCGCCAGGTGACTAGGCAGGCGAGGAGCGCGATCGGGAGGTTGAGGAAGAGGATCCAGCGCCAGCTGAGCGCGTCGGTGAGGACGCCGCCGATCAGCGGTCCCGCGGCGTTTCCGAAGCCCGCGGCGCCGATGATGAGCGCTCCCGCCAGGGCCGCCCGCTCCTTCGACAGGATCGAGTAGGTCATGCCGAGCGTCGCGGGCCACATGAGCGCGCCGCCGATCCCCATCAGGGCGCGGCAGGCGATCAGCATCCATGCATCGGGAGAGAGCCCGCCCAGGACCGAGAAGACGGCGAAGATGGCCGCGCCGGCGAAGAAGATCCTCCGGCGGCCGACGAGGTCCGCGAGCCGCCCTCCCGGCACGATCAGGACGCCGAAGATGAGCGCGTAGGCGCTGATCACCCACTGCGCGGTCCCCACGTCCACGTCGAAGTCGTTCTCGATCGCCGGGAGCGCGACGCTGAGCGCCGTCACGTCGTTGGCGACCACGAAGACCGCGAGCGCCATCGCCACAAGGGCGATGACCTTCGAGCGCCCCAGGCGACCGGACGCCGTCCCCATCACGGCGCGAGCCTACCCGGGAACGCCACGGGCCGCGAGCCGGCGGCCATGCGGGCCCAGGACGCGAAAACCCCGCATGAGCGGGACTTTTGCAAGGCTGCGGGGCTAGGGGTTCGAACCTAGACTACCCGGTCCAGAGCCGGGGAAGGCTCATGGCGGCCGGTGTCGGTCGTCCGGTGCTAACCGGTGCTAACCCCTCGGTTTGCAAGCCTGTCGACGTAGCGTGCGCCCCAGGCTGGTCGAGGTGACGCACGGGACTTAAGACGCTGGGCTCTGGCCACGGCCAGAGCCTCAACGGTCGGCCATCGCACTTACGTTTCCGCTCGCCCCGTGAGTCGGATCCGGCGATTGGGCCGCTTCGGCAGCAAGCGGTGGCCGTCGACCACTGCAGACGCTACGTCGACCAGCTTCCGATTCGTCGAGCGCGCGTGCTCTCGGAGCATCTCGAAAGCGCCCGGCTCATCGATCGAGTGGCGTTCCATCAGGATGCCTTTCGCACGTTCGGTGACGGCGCGACGGCCGAAGGCTCCTTCGAGGTCGTGGTATTCGGTGAAGCGGCGTAGCACGATGTCGATCGAGCTCTGCCAGTCCCTCGCGTCGGCGTCCGTGATGTAAGCGAAGACGCCCCGCTTGGACGCCTCCTTGATGAATGCCGGATCGGGCGCGTGGATGAGGGCGATGACCGGGCAGGCGGACTCGTGCACGATCTTCTCGACCAGGTGGAGAGCGTGCTCGGAGCTTTCGCCGAGACCGACGAGGGCTACGTCCGGGCGCTCGCGCGCCGTCACATCTCTGACGTCCTCAACCTCGATCTCGCGCGCGATCACCTCGTGACCGAGAGCGGCGACGATCGGCGCCACGAGTGCCAAGCGATCCTTGCGCTCGTTCGCGATCAGAACGCGCAGATGCTCCGTCTCACGCTGACTCATCTGCCCACCGTCGAGTGTAGCGACGCGACTCTCCAATCTCCCCGCCCGACACTCGCGCTGCGCTGGTGTTAGGGTGGAAGTTCGTCTAGCCCCCACCCCCGGCGGACGAACTCTTCCGGCTCCGACACTTGGCCGGCGTGGCGCGTGACTGTGGTCGCGCGGAACCGCAAGCCCAAGGAGCCGCCTATGTGCCTCTCTTCGCTGAACCGCTCGAGCGGTTTGTTCCACCTGCGCGGATGAAAGGAGACGCAATGGCTGAGAAGACAACTGAGAAGACAACGGCCGCCCCGCGTCCCGCCCCGCTTCCCACGGAGCTCGACGCAGGCGCCGAAGACAGCACAATCCGCCCCTTCACGTTCCAGGCTTCCGAGGCGGATCTCGAGGACCTCCGTGCGCGCATCGCCGCCACGCGCTGGCCCGAGAACGAGACCGTCGAGGATTTTTCGCAGGGCGTGCAACTCGCCTTCATTCAAGCGCTCGCGCGGTATTGGGCGACCGAGTACGACTGGCGCAAATGCGAGGCGCGGCTGAACGCCTTGCCGCAGTTCATCACCGAGATCGACGGGTTGGACATCCACTTCATTCACGTCCGCTCGAAACATGAGGATGCGATACCGCTCATCGTCACCCACGGCTGGCCCGGCTCGCCTATCGAGCAGCTGAAGATCATCGATCCACTGACCAACCCCACGGCTCACGGCGCCAGCGCGTCGGACGCCTTCCACGTGGTGATCCCGTCGATGGCCGGCTACGGGTTTTCAGGCAAGCCCACTACGCCGGGTTGGGACCCCGCTCGCATGGCGCGGGCGTGGGTGGAACTGATGAAGCGCCTCGGGTACAGCCGATTCGCGGCGCAAGGCGGTGATTGGGGTGGGTTCGTCACGAACGTGATGGCTGAACAGGCGCCTCCGGAGTTGATCGGCATCCATGTGAACTTCTCCGGTGCCGCG
>Ga0081538_10005574_pt1 | contig 11302 bp, 9 predicted proteins | sample TabmetS5T2R1_FD_71022 | JGI IMG/M metagenome (GOLD analysis project Ga0081538, IMG submission 71022) | Tabebuia heterophylla rhizosphere microbial communities from the University of Puerto Rico - S5T2R1 | ecosystem: Host-associated > Plants > Roots > Rhizosphere ... | reverse complement strand
GGGCTCGGCGATCAGCTTGACCCGGCTCACCACCGGGTCCTGGTGGATCAGGTCGAAGAAGGCCGACAGCCGGTCGACCTCGTGGAAGCTGCGGGCCAGGGCGCTGGCCAGGTCGAAGCGGAAGCCGTCGACGTGCATCTCCTCGACCCAGTAGCGCAGCGAGTCCAGGATCAGGGCCAGCACCTGGGGATGGCGGGCGTTCAGGGTGTTGCCGGTGCCGGTGTAGTCCATGTAGAAGCGCCGGTTGGAGTCGACCGTCCGGTAGTAGGAGCGGTTGTCCAGGCCCCGGAACGACAGCGTCGGGCCCATGTGGTTGCCCTCGGCGGTGTGGTTGTAGACGACGTCCAGGATCACCTCGATGCCGGCCGCGTGCAGGTTGCGGACCATCGCCTTGAACTCGCTGACCTGCTGGCCGCGGGTGCCGGTGGAGGAGTAGCGGGCCTCGGGGGCGAAGAAGCCGATCGAGTTGTAGCCCCAGTAGTTGGTCAGGCCCATCTGGACCAGGTGGTGCTCGGAGACGAAGTGGTGGACCGGCAGCAGCTCCAGGGTGGTCACGCCCAGCCGCAGCAGGTGGTCGATGACCGGGCCCGAGCCCATGGCCGCGAAGCTGCCCCGCTGGTGCGGGGGCACGTCCGGGTGGCGCATGGTGAACCCGCGCACGTGGGCCTCGTAGATGATCGTGTCCGCCCAGGGGACGTTCGGCCGGCGGTCGTCGCCCCACGGGAAGGCGTCGTGGACCACCACCGACCGGGGCACGTGCGGGCTGGAGTCGCGCTCGTCGCGGTGCAGGTCGTCGCCGCCGACGTGGTAGCCGAACACCGAGTCGTCCCAGTCGACCATCCCCTCCACGGCCCGGGCGTACGGGTCGAGCAGCAGCTTGGCCGGGTTGCGGCGCTCGCCCCGCTCGGGGTCGTAGGCGCCGTGGACCCGGAAGCCGTAGCGCTGGCCGGGGCCGACCTCGGGCACGTAGCCGTGCCAGGTGTGGGCGGTGACCTCGGGCAGGCGAAGGCGCCGCTCGACCCCGGTCTGGTCGAACAGGGCCAGGTCGACGGCGTCGGCCCCCTCGGCGAAGACGGCGAAGTTGGTGCCCTCGCCGTCCCAGGTCGCCCCCAGCGGGCGGGGCTGCCCTGGCCACATGGGCTCTTGCGCGGCCGTCATCGCCCGCGGCAGGTGGTCATGGTCGGCTCAGTGTGCCGTAACCTCCGCGCATGACGCCGCACGAGCTGCGCCGAACCGCCCGCCGGCGCGGGATCGTCACCAGCTTCACCGACGCCGGCGGGCAGTTCCACGAGGTGTCTGACAGCACCCTGCGGGCCGTGCTGGAGGCGATGGGACCGGCCCCCGGGGCGACGGCCTGGCCGCCGGTGGTGGTCGCCCGGCAGGGGCGCCGCTGCGACTGGCGGCCGCCGGAGGGCGAGCCCGTCACCCTGGCGCTGGAGGGGGGCGCCGAGCGGCCGCTCCCGGCCGAGCTGCCGGGCGACCTGCCGGCGGGCCGGCACCGGCTGGCCGGCCGGAGGGGGGTCACCACCCTGGTGGTCGCGCCGGGCCGCTGCCACCTGCCGGCGGCCCTGGCCGAGGGCGGGCGCGCCTGGGGCTGGGCGGCCCAGCTGTACGCGGTCCGGTCCCGGTCCAGCTGGGGCATCGGCGACCTCGGCGACCTGGCCGGCCTGCTGGCCTCGACGGCGCCCCTGGGGGCCGAGTTCGCCCTGCTCAACCCGTTGCACGCCGCCTCGCCGGGGGAGCCAAGCCCCTACAACCCCTCCAGCCGGGTGTTCCGCAACCCCTTGTACCTGCGGGTCGAGGACGTCCCCGAGCTGGCCGCCCTGGCCGGCGGCGAGCGCGAGCGGGTCGAGGCCCTGGCCCGGGCCGGCCGGGACCTGCTGGCCCGCGACCGCATCGACCGGCCCGCCGTCTACCGGCTGAAAGACGAGGCCCTGCGCCTGGCCCACGGGGCGCTGGCCCGGCTCCCCGACCGCCGGGCCGGGCTGGCCGCCTACCGCGCCGCCACCGCCAACCTGGAGCGGTTCGCCACCTTCTGCGCGCTCCAGCACGTCCACGGCCGCGACTGGCGGGCCTGGCCGGCCGCCTACCGGGACCCGGCCCGGCCCGAGGTGGCCGCCTTCGGGGCCGAGCACGGCGACGAGGTCGCCTATCACGCCTGGCTGCAGTGGCTGGTGGACGAGCAGCTGGCCGCCGTCGCGTCCAGCAACCCGGCGCCCCATTCCCGCGGTGGGGCTGTGGACAACCCGGCGCTCGCTTCCCGCGGGTGGGCTACCCTCCCGGTCGGGGCCCCCGGGACCGGCGGGTCGGGGTCAGACGCGCCCGGGAGCTGGCCAGGGGTGCTCAACGACCTGGCCATCGGCTTCGCCCCCGACGGCTTCGACGCCTGGTCGTTCCAGGGCGAGCTGGCCGCCGGCATCACCGTCGGCGCCCCGCCCGACCCGCTGGGCCCACGCGGCCAGGACTGGGGCCTGCCCGCGTTCGTCCCCGACCGGCTGGCCGCCGGCGGCTACGAGCCGTTCACCCAGACCATCCGGGCCGGCATGGCCCACGCCGCCGGCCTCCGCATCGACCACGTGATGGGCCTGTTCCGCCTCTTCTGGATCCCCGAGGGGGCCGACCCGGCCGAGGGCACCTACGTCCGCTATCCGGCCGACGACCTGCTCGGCGTCCTGGCCCTGGAGAGCATGGCCGCCGAGGCCCTGGTGGTCGGCGAGGACCTGGGCACCGTCGAGCACGGGGTGCGGGAGCGGCTGGAGGCCGAGGGCGTGCTCTCCTACCGGCTGGCCTGGTTCGAGCACGGCCCCGGCGGCGGCCGCCGCCGGGCCGCCGACTACCCCCGCCTGGCCCTGGCCGCCACCACCACCCACGACCTGCCCACCGTGGCCGGGTTCTTCAGCGGCAGCGACCTGCGGCACCTCTACGACATCGGGGTGGCCGCGCCCGGCGGGAACGAGCACGCCGACCAGGAGGCACAGCGGGCCAGCCTGCGCCGGCTGTTGGAGGACGAGGGGCTGCTGGCCCCTGGCGAGGAGTCGGTCGGGGCGATCGTGGCCGCTCTCTACGGCTTCCTCGCCCGGACCCCGTCGATGCTGGTCGCGGCCACCTTGGAGGACGCGGTCGAGGCCCACGACCGGCCCAACGTCCCCGGCACCATCGACCAGCGCCCGAACTGGTCGCTGCCCCTGCCCGCGCGGCTCGAGGAGCTGGCCGACGACCCCCGGGTGCGGCGGCTGGCCGGGATCCTCTCGGCGGGGGTCGCCGGGCGGCTTCCCGAACCTGAGAGGAAGTCTTAGGGAACTGGCGGCGAGCCGCGGGATATGATCACCGGCGCGCCTGCAGCTTGCGGGTCGCTTGGCGGCGCTCGGTGGGAGGGCCAGGTTGAGCCAACCAGCTCTCGAGGAACAGTTCGAACCGGCGGCGGCGGACACCGTCGCCGCCGCCCGGGCCCGCTCCTCCTGGGAGCTGTTCCGGGCCCGGTTCAAGCAGGACAAGGCGGCCATGGCCGGGGTCGTGATCCTGATCATCCTGGTCATCCTGGCCCTGGCCGCGCCGCTGTTCGTCCGAATCACCGGCCACGGCCCCAACGAGCTGTTCGGCGACGAGATGCTCACCCCCGACATCGGCCTGCCCAAGGGCCCCAACAGCGAGTTCTGGTTCGGCGGGGACCAGGTCGGCCGGGACGTGTTCATCCGCACCCTCTACGGGGCCCGCACCTCGCTGACCGTGGCCATCCTGGCCACCGGCCTGGCCGCGCTCATCGGTGTCAGCCTCGGGATGCTCGCCGGCTACCGGGGCGGCAAGACCGACACGTTCATCTCCCGGCTGGTCGACATCGTCCTCTCCATGCCGTATCTGCTGGTGGCGATCGGCTTCGCCAGCGTCTGCTCGATCTCGCCCAACGGCTGCCTTGGGGGCCTGCTGCAGCCCGGCCTGAGCCTGGTGGTCGCCATCATCGCGCTGTTCACCTGGCCCAACATGGCCCGCCTGGTCCGGGGCCAGGCGCTGGCGCTGCGCGAGCGGGAGTTCGTCGAGGCGGCCCGCTCCCTGGGGGCCCACGGCCCCCGCATCATGTTCCGCGAGCTGCTGCCCAACCTGCTGGCGCCGATCGTGGTCTACGCGACCCTGCTGATCCCGGCCAACATCCTGTTCGAGGCGGCGCTCTCGTTCCTCGGGGTCGGGGTGCCGCAGTCGACGCCCTCGTGGGGCCGGATGCTGGCCGACGCGTCCGACGGCCAGCTGTTCACGGTGGCGTGGTGGATGATGGTGTTCCCCGGCCTGTTCCTGCTCGCGACCACCCTGTCGTTCAACCTGGTAGGCGACGGCCTCCGGGACGCGCTCGGGCCCACCGACCGGTGAACCGGCGTGCCCGGCAGGCGGAGGAAGGAGGCTCCATCCGACGAAGGCACCGACGACGGTGACCGTTCTCCAGGGAGGAAGTGGAGGATCGATGGGCAAGAGACGACAGCGACTTCGTTTGGTGGGACTTGCCCTCGCCGTGGCGCTCGTGGCCGCGGCGTGCGGTGGCGGCGACGACGAGGGCGGCGACGGCGGCCAGCAGGCCACCGCGGAGCGTGGCGGGGTGCTGCGCACGGCCCAGACCGACTTCGGGCTCACCAACGGCTTCGACCCGACCGGCGAGTACATCGCCACCGGGATCGGCACCTACCAGGCGATGCTGCGGGGGCTGATGGGCTACAGGAACGTGGCGGACGAACCCGGCAACGAGGTCCTTCCCGACCTGGCCGCCGCGCCGCCGGAGATCTCCCCCGACGGCCTGAAATACACCTTCAAGCTGAAGACCGGGGTGAAGTGGGCGCCGCCGCTCAACCGCGACGTCACCTCCAAGGACGTCGCCTACGCCTTCCAGCGGATCAACACGGAATCGCTGGTCGCCCAGTACGGCTTCTACTACTACGGCACCGTCAAGGGCATGGACGGCAAGGCCAAGTCCCCCGAGGAGCCGGTCTCGGGCATCGAGACGCCGGACGACCAGACGATCATCTTCAACCTGGACCAGCCCGCCGGCGACTTCCTGTACCGGGTCGCCGAGCCGGCCACCGCGGCAGTCCCGGAGGAGGTCGCCAAGTGCTTCACCAAGGCCGGTGACTACGGCCGCTACGTGATGTCCTCGGGGCCGTACATGATCCAGGGCGCGGACCAGCTCGACATCTCCTCCTGCGACGCGATGAAGCCGATCTCCGGCTTCGACCCGAGCAAGGAGCTCAAGCTCGTCCGCAACCCCAACTACGACCAGGCCACCGACAACCTGCGCTCCAACTACGTCGACGGCATCCAGATCACCATCAACACCAACCTGGACGACATCTTCAGCAAGGTCGAGGCCGGCGAGCTCGACACGTCGTATTCGGATCAGCCACCCAAGCCGGTGCTGCAGCGCTACCTGACCGACCAGGCCAAGAAGCCCTACCTGCACAGCAACAACGGCGACCGGACCTGGTACATCACCATGAACTGGGCCACGCCGCCGTTCGACGACATCCACGTGCGCAAGGCCGCCAACTGGATCATGGACAAGGCCGGCATCCTGCAGGCCTGGGGCGGCAGCACCTTCGGCGACATCGCCACCCACAACATCCCGCCGATCGTGCTCGGCAACAAGCTCACGGCCGACTACAACCCGTACGCCACGCCGGACAACCGGGGCGACGAGGCCAAGGCCAAGGAGGAGATGAAGCAGTCCAAGTACGATGAGAACAAGGACGGCGTCTGCGACGCCTCGGCCTGCAAGAACCTCGTGATGGTCAACCGCAACTACGGGGCCTGGGCCGACAGCGAGCCCGTGGTGGTGCAGAGCCTGCAGAAGATCGGCATCCAGGTGAAGCCGCGCCCGCTGGCCACCAGCGCCGCCTACACCACCGTCCAGACCGTCAAGAACATGATCCCGATCGCCATGAACACCGGCTGGGGCAAGGACTACGCCGACGCGTTCACGTTCGCGCTCCCGCTGTTCGACGGGCGCTCGATCAACCCCACCGGCAACGCCAACTACGCCCTGCTGGGGCTCACCCAGGACCAGGCGAGCGAGTTCGGCATCGACTACCCGAGCGGGACCCAGATCCCCAACGTGGACGCGGACATCGACGCCTGCCAGAAGATCCCGGGCAACCAGCCGGACCAGCGCAACGACTGCTACGCCAACCTCGACAAGAAACTCATGGAGGAGGCGGTCCCCTGGGTGCCGTACCTGTGGGCCAAGAACATCACCATCACGGCGCCGAGCGTGACCAAGTACGAGTTCGACCAGTTCTCCGGGTACCTGTCGCTCACCCAGACGGCGGTCAACAACAACGCGACGCTCACCTGATGCGGTAACGGGGGACGTGGGGGTCGCCGGGCCGGCGACCCCCACCCCGCCCCCTCGCGAGCGAACGGCGAGGTGACACATGTGGCGCTACATCGTCCGCCGGCTGCTGTGGGTCGTGGTCGTGATCCTGGTGGTGACCAGCATCACGTACCTGATCTTCTTCGTCATGCCGTCCACGGACCCGGCCGTCACCTTCGCCGGCAAGAACCCGACCCCCGAGCAGATCGAGGAGGTCCGGAAGCAGTTCGGCCTCGACAAGCCGGTGCCGGTCCAGTACGCGACCTTCATCAAGAACATCTTCCTGGGTGACGAGTACGGCTGGCCGGGCCTCGGGTTCTCCTACTCCACCCGCTCACCGGTGAAGGACCAGTTCTACGACCGGATCCTGGTGACCGTGCAGCTCGCGCTCGGCGCCGCCCTGGTCTGGCTGGCCATCGGCATCCCCATCGGGATCATCTCGGCGATCAGGCGCCGCACCCTGACCGACCGCCTGGCCATGGGGTTCGCGCTGTTCTTCGTGTCGGCCCCGGTCTTCTGGCTCGGCCTCATGGGCCTGTGGCTATTCTGGTATCAGCTGCGGATCTCGCCCGGCACCGGCTACGTGCCGTGGGGCGAGAGCTTCACCGATTGGCTCAGCCATATGTGGCTGCCCTGGCTCGTGCTGGCAATGCTGTACGCCGCCTTCTACGCCCGCATGACCCGCGGCAACCTGCTGGAGACCATGGGCCAGGACTACATCCGCACGGCCAGGGTCAAGGGGCTGTCCGAGCGGAAGGTGATCCTCAAGCACGGCCTGCGGGCCAGCCTCACCCCGGTGGTGACGCTGATCGGCCTTGACCTGGGGGCTCTGCTCGGCGGCGCGGTCATCACCGAGACCGTCTTCAACCTGCAGGGCGTCGGCCAGTGGGCGGTCAACTCGGTGTTCCAGGGCGACCTGCCGGTGGTGCTGGCGGTGACGGTCATCGTCGCCATCGCGGTCACGCTGATGAACCTGATCGTCGACATCGTGTACGCGTACCTCGACCCACGGGTGCGCTACACCTAGCTCCCCCCGGCGCCGGCCGGCGGCGGCTCGGCGGTCTGGGCCACCGCCACCGTGGTCTCGGAGTCCTGCGCGATGCCCGCCTTCGCCTCGGCCAGGTTCTCGCCCGGCTCCAGGGGGAAGTGGCAGGCGGCCAGGTCGCCGCTGGCCTTGGTCTCCAGCGGCGGCACCTCGTGGACACACCGCTCCTGGGCCTTGGGGCAGCGCGGATGGAACCGGCAGCCGGACGGCGGGTCGATCGGGGACGGCACGTCGCCGAGCAGGATCACCCGCTCACGCTGCTGGGCCAGGTCGGGGTCGGGCACGGGCACGGCCGACAGCAGGGCCCCGCTGTAGGGGTGCTTGGGCTCGGCGTACAGCCGCCGGGCGTCGGCCAGCTCCACCACCTTGCCCAGGTACATGACCCCGACCCGGTTTGAGACGTGGCGGACCACCGACAGGTCGTGGGCGATGAACACATAGGTCAGCTGGAACTCGTCCTGCAGGTCCTCCAGCAGGTTGATGACCTGGGCCTGGATCGAGACGTCGAGGGCCGAGACCGGCTCGTCGCAGATGATCAGCTTGGGCCGCAGGGCGAGGGCGCGGGCGACCCCGATGCGCTGGCGCTGGCCGCCGGAGAACTCGGCCGGGAACCGGTTGTAGTGCTCGGGGTTGAGGCCGACGACCTCCATCAGCTCCTGCACGCGCTTCTTGCGGTCCTTGCCGTCGGCGATGCCGTGGATGTCGAAGGGGTCGCCGATGATCGCCCCGACCCGCTTGCGCGGGTTCAGCGACGAGTAGGGATCCTGGAAGATCATCTGGATCTCGCGTCGAAGCCGCCGCAGCCGGTCGCCCTTGAGGTCGGTGATGTCCTGGCCGTCGAACTCGATCGTGCCCTCGGTCACGTCGAGCAGCCGGCAGATCAGGCGGGCCAGGGTCGACTTGCCGCAGCCGGTCTCGCCGACGATGCCGAGGGTCTCGCCCGGGAACACCTCCAGGTCGACGCCGTCGACGGCGTGCACCCGGCCGACCTCGCGCTGGAAGATGATCCCCTGGGTGATGGGGAAGTACTTCTTGACCCCGGAGATGCGGACCAGCGGCTGGCGGGCCTCCGGCGACGGCCGGTCGGCCACCTGCTCCATGTCGAGGCTCATCGGGTGGGCGCCACCTCCTGCTGCCAGATGCGCTCCTTGTCCTCGAGGGGCAGGTGGCAGGCCGACAGGTGCTCGGGTCTCGCCGGGTCGGCCGGCGCCAGCGGCGGCACCTCCCTGGTGCACAGCTCGAACACGTATGGGCAGCGCGGGTTGAACGGGCAGCCCGGCGGCAGGTTGATGAGGCTGGGCGGGAGGCCCTTGATCGGCCGCAGCTTCTCGCCGGTGTGCTCGGCCCCGACCGATGGCAGCGACTGCAGCAACCCCCAGGTATAGGGCATGTGGGGGTTGTAGTAGGTGGTCCGCCGGTCGGCCACCTCGACCGGCCGGCCGGCGTACATGACCAGCACGTCGTCGGCCATGTCGGCCACCACCCCGAGGTCGTGGGTGATGCAGATGATGGCGGTGCCGAACTCCTCCTGGAGCCGCTCGATCAGGTCGAGGACCTGGGCCTGGACGGTGACGTCGAGGGCGGTGGTCGGCTCGTCGGCGATCAGCACGGCCGGGTCGAGGGCCAGGGCCATGGCGATCATGGCCCGCTGGCGCATGCCGCCCGAGAACTGGTGGGGGAAGTCGTCGACCCGCCGCTCCGGCCGGGGGATGCCGACCAGGCGGAGCAGGTTGATGGCCCGGTCGCGGGCCTCGGACTTGGAGACCTTCTCGTGGGCCAGGATCATCTCGGCGATCTGGGACCCGACCTTGTAGTAGGGGTGGAGGCTGGACAGCGGGTCCTGGAAGATCATGGCGATCTTCTTGCCGCGGATGTCGCGCAGCTCCGTGGTGTGCATCTTCAGCAGGTCCCGGCCCTCGAACAGGACCTCCCCGGAGATCCGGCCGCCTCTGGCCAGGCCCATGATGGCCAGGTTGGTCACGCTCTTGCCGGAGCCGGACTCGCCGACGATGCCGAGTGTCTGGCCGGGGTCGAGCGAGAAGTTGACCCCGTCGACCGCCTTGACGACACCGTCGTCGGTGTCGAAATGGACCCGGAGGTCCTTGACCTCGAGTAGCGCCATGCCCACCTCCCACCACGCCCCGGGGTGCCGGGGCAGCTGCATTCTAACTCGCCGTCAGACGGCCTTGAACTGCTCGAACGGCTGCCGGCAGCGGTTGCACCAGAACAGCGTCCGGCACAGGGTCGGGCCGAACAGGTTCTCCAGCGTGGTGTCGTCCGACCCGCACCACGGGCAGGCGGCCGTCGGCCGCATGGCGATGGTGGCGAACAGGGGGCGGTCGCTCGCCGGGGCCGGGCCCGGCGGGGAGAAGCCGCTGTCGCGGAGCTTGCGGCGGCCCTCGGCGGTGATCCGGTCGGAGGTCCAGGGCACGGCGAAGGTCATCTCGACCTCGACCTCCGGGACCATGCCGGCCAGGCGCTCGGCCACCGAGGCCCGGATCAGCTCCAGAGCCGGGCAGCCGACGAAGGTCGGCAGCAGCTCGACCTTGAGCCGCCGGCCGTCGAGCTCGACCGCGTGGACCAGGCCGAGGTCGACCACGGACACGACCGGGATCTCCGGGTCCGGCACCTCGGCCAGGGCCTCCCAGACCTCGGTCTCGCTGACCGTCCTCACCAGACGGCCTCCGGGTCGGAGCGGCGGACCATGGTGAACTGCTCCCACAGCCAGCGGAAGTCGCCCCCGCGGTCGGGGCCGCGGCAGCCGGCGGCCGGGGCGGCCGGTGGCGGGCCGGGCAGGCCCAGGCGGGCCAGCTCCGGGGCCAGGGAGGCCAGCCAGCGGCGGCGCGTGGCCGCCAGCGGCTCGGCCAGGACGCCCGCCTCGACCAGCAGGTCGTCGCCCTCGACCCCGTCCAGGACGCAGAGGGCGTCGGGCCAGAGCCGCTCCAGGGCCGCCACCAGGCGGGCCCGGGGCTGGTCGCCCCCGGTGGCCAGCCGCTCCAGCCAGGCCAGCATGTGCCGCAGGTGGTAGGTCTCCTCACGGCGCATCTTAGCCACCACCTCGGCCAGGGGGGCGTAGGCGGACGCGACCAGGGCGTCCAGGCGGGCCGCGTCGGCGGTGTCGTAGAGGAAGCGGCGGGCCACCGAGAACGCCCAGTCGGTGCGGGGATGGTCGAGCAGCCGGGCGTGCCGGTATTCCTCGGGCCGCCGCCCGAAGGCGATCGCGTCCGGGTCGCCGCCGTCCAGGTCGGCCAGCAGCCGGTAGAGCGCCTGGGCGTGGCCGATCTCGTCCTGGGCCAGCGAGGCAAAGGCCACGTCCTCCTCCAGGACGGGCGCGATCCCGGTCCATTCGCTGTCCCAGAAGCCGAGCACGAACTCGTCGTCGGCCATCGCCAGCATCAGATTCGACAAGGCCGTCCGGGCCTGAGGGTCGAATTGATTGACCGGGGGGGCTTGAAGCGCCCCCCCGGACCCCCCCACCGCCTCCGGCGGTCGGGGCGCCTGGGCCGCCGGTTCTCCGGGGGTTACCGGCTCTCCCTCGGTCATCGGATCTCCCGTGGTTCCCGGATCTCCCGTGGTCACTGGTTCTCCCCCGTCTGCCCGGCTCGCTCCCGGGCCGCGGCCAGCTTGGCCTTGATCTCGGTGGAGTAGCCGGCCGGCTTCTTGAACGAGCGGTCGAAGGGCGGCTGGAGGAGGTCGGGGTCGTCCAGGTCGAGGATGGCCGCCCGGGGCACGATCCACAGGCGCACCGACTCCTGGCGACGGCCGTAGAACTCGCGGGCGTAGTGGCTGGCCAGCTCGGCGTCGGGGGCGAGCAGGTTGCCGGCGTGCTGCATGGCCCCGCCCTCCCGCTCCCGGCGGAAGACCTCCCAGACCTGCATCGGCTGGGCCCCCCTTGTCAGGCGGGCCCCCGG
>Ga0081538_10005573_pt1 | contig 11302 bp, 10 predicted proteins | sample TabmetS5T2R1_FD_71022 | JGI IMG/M metagenome (GOLD analysis project Ga0081538, IMG submission 71022) | Tabebuia heterophylla rhizosphere microbial communities from the University of Puerto Rico - S5T2R1 | ecosystem: Host-associated > Plants > Roots > Rhizosphere ... | reverse complement strand
TCAGGCGGAGCGCCTGCTCGGCCAGCTCGGCAGCGCCCGCAGGTGCGCCGCGAGCGCGCGCACGCCGCGCGGCGGTCTCGAGCTCGTCGGCGACCGCGGGATCCGGGTCCACCACGGCAAGCGCGAGGTGTCGCGCACGGGCCTCTGCGTCCGGCACGACCTCGGCCAGCCGGGCGTGCAGCCGGCGCCGCTCGGCCGGCGGCGTGCTTGCCAGGAGCGCCGAGGCGAGCAACGGATGGGTAAAGCGCAGCCGCTCGCCTTCCACCTCGAGCACGCCGGCCTCGAACGCCTCGGTCAGGCCCGTCGCGCCTCGGCGCCCGGCCGCCGCCTCGACGACGGCGACGCTCGGGTCCGCGACCGCTGCAACGACGAGCGCCACCGCCCGCGCCTCCGAACCGAGGCCGTCGACGTGCTCCTGCACGAGGCCCTCCAAGGCGGGGGGAAGCGGCAGCTGCGTGCCGGGCTCGACACGGCCGCCACGTCGCTGGAGCGCGCGTGCGATCTCGAGCGCGAAGAAGGGGTTGCCGCTCGACGTCTCCCAGATCCGGAGCAACACCGGTCTGGGAAACCTCATGCCGAGGCGCTCTTGGAGCAGGCGATGGAGCGCGCCGACGCTGAGCGGCCCGAGCTCGACCTCCAGCACCCGCTCGGCCGGGAGGTCGGCGCGCAGCCACGCCGCCCCCTGCCCCCGCGCCGTCACGAGCGCCGCGACGGGCTCGCTCTCGAGACGCCGCAAGGCGTATCGGAGCAGCACGAGCGACGGACGGTCCAACCAGTGAACGTCGTCGACCGCGAGCAGGACGGCGGCCTCCTCCGCCAGGCTTCGGAGCACCCGCATGAAGGCGAAGGCAAGCACGCCCTGTTCGACGACCTCCTCCGCGTCCGCGAGCGCGAGCGCGGTGTCGAGCGCCCGCCGCTGACGAGCCGGAAGCTCGTGCAGGACCCCGTCCGGGATCCCGCCGAGGAGGTCGGCCAGGCCGGCGAAGGAGAAGCGGGCCTCCGCTTCCGAGGGCCGGCATGAGAGCACGCGGAAGTGCCGCGCCCGCGCCTCCTCCAGCGCCGCCAGCCAGACCGCGGTCTTCCCGATCCCCGCCTCGCCGACGATGACTACGCCGGCAGGCAAACAGTCGGGCGCGTCCAGAAGCGCGACCAGCGTGGCGAGCTGCTCGTCCCTGCCGCAGAGTCGCGTAGCAACTGTCACGTCCCTGGGTGGATTCTACGGCTGGCCGCCCGCAGCTTCTCCGCAGTTGCCTTCAAGCCCGCGCCGACGACGCGTCGACGACCCCACCTGCGCCCTCGCCCGCGCCTAACAGGACTTTCATGGAGCTAGCCGGACTCGAACCGGCGACCTCCTGGGTGCGATTCAAGAACGCATGATCGCCAACCCCGCTCTGAGGGCGGGTTTCTGGCCATCCGCGAGGGCGAAACACCCTCGGATACCCCCCGTTTATCCAGCAGTTTTGGGGATGGGGCGCGCTCGTGCCACCTCACGCCGAGCGAGCGGATTCAGGGAGGCACGCCGCCGGACCAGTCTGTACGGGCGCACGCTCTCCGACGGCCGCGAGGTCATTCGCCTGATGCAGCGAGCGATTCTCCAGCTTGCGGAGCTGCTGACAGTGACGGGAAAACTGGAGCCGCCGCCAGTCCTCTGGCGCGTGATGCAGACCGGCGAGCTCTTCTTCGGTCGCGAGGAGGCATCCCAAGCGGCACGCGCTGCGAGCGGGTACGTCTCACCGTTCGACCAAAGCTGACGCTCGGGCTCGGCTCGTCTGTCCGTTGACCGCGATGACGGTCGCCATCGCCCAGCCGGCCTCAAACGGGAGGAAGCGCCTTCGCCAGTCGCGTACGAGTTGGGGGTTCTGTGAGAGCGACGCCTGCGCAGACCATGCCGAAGTAGCGCAGCCTCTCGACGCGGTTGGTGATGCCAGGAAGAAGCACGTTGCCAATGCGCTGCGCGTACATGTCGAACCGGAGCGGATCGGTCAGCTCCGAGCTGCTCTCGAGTTCGGTCCATGCGGTCCAGTGCGGCGTCCCGAGTGAGGCCGGACGGAGGTCTCGCGGCATCAGAGGCGGGGCGGGCGCCAGATCGCCCCTTCGAGCCGTTCGACTGCGTCAGCGGCTGCGCGTGGAAGGTTCTCGAGCGCCTCGACTTGGGTGGCCATCACCAGGGCCGAGGCGGCAGCATCCAGCGCGTCCTCACTCCCGGCGGCACGCTCGATGAGAACGGGATCCTGGTTGGGGAAGTTCCGCTTCATCCACTCGCGCCGCTCGCGATGGCGGTTCTTCACGAGCCCTGGCGTGAAGAGGCGCGGGTAGATCTCGACGACTCGCGGCCAGCCGGGGTCGTCGAACGGCCATATCGAGAAGCCCGCATCGGCGAGTTCGGCGAGATGCCTCATGCCGCGCAGTGAGCCGGTACCTACGGCTCCAGCGCCACCAATCTGAAACACGCTCTTGGGAGACCCGCCGACTTGGGAGTCGCTGACCCGAAGGGGTGGGCCCAGCTGCTGGGCAACCGTGCCGGCGCGGCCCCAGAAGGGTGGCTCGCAGGCTTCGATCAACGACTCTGCCTCGGCCTTCATGGCATGCCATACATCGCGCCCCGACCGCCAGCCACGAAGGGTGCAGTACCAGGCCGGAAACGAAAAGGCGAAGTCGAAGCCGACAACTGTTCGATCGTTCTCCTTCGCGGCCTGAATGACGTCGGCGACGACCTCCGGGCGGGCCCGCCCATTGTCGAGTGCGACGAGTCGGCCGCCGTCAACGATGGCAGCCCAGATGTGCTCCGACGCGCCTGTCGCTCGGCCGGACCAGTCGATCGCGATCACCTGGGTCACCGAACGAGACGCTAACGACGCGTCGAGTGTTGCGCCTGGAACGGCACGGAGCCGAGCGTCCGATCCTTTTCCACGTGACGCCCGGAACGCTGCACCTGTGGCTGGGGTCGACGCGCACGCACAGCCGCCGACCCTTGGCTGCCGCAGAGTGTCGGACCAGTTGACGCGAAAACGGTCGGTGCACTCTGCGAAGGTGTCACCGAGATGTCCGCGCGAGCGTCGCGATCATCGCGTGCGGATCGCGCCCGCCGGCCCGCTGACGAGCGGGTCCGTCGCGGCGCGGTCGAGCGTCACACCCGCGGGGAGCGGATCGCGCAGATCACGCGGCTCAAGCGGCGAGGGCTCTCCACCCGCGAGATCGCCGAGGGGCTCGGACGAGAATCTTGACCGAGGTTTTGGGGGTGGTATTGGGGATAGCGTTCAGCGAAGGACCCTCGGACGGCAGTCCCGACGAATCCGCCAGAACCGAGAAACCCGCTCACCGAGGGGATTTCTGCGGGGATGGAGCTAGCCGGACTCGAACCGGCGACCTCCTGGGTGCGATCCAGGCGCTCTCCCAGCTGAGCTATAGCCCCGCGCGGGTCACAGTGTAGCTGGGCGCTCTTCGTGTTCACCTCCCTGTAAGGGATCTGGCGCACAATGCCTCCATGACCACCACCGTCCTCGTCGTCGACGACGAGCCGATCGTCCGCGAGGTCGTGCTCCGCTACCTCGAGCGGGACGGGTTCCGCACGCTCGAAGCCGGGGACGGCGACACGGCCCGGCGCCTGCTCGAGAGCGAGCAGCCCGGGCTGGTCATCCTCGACGTCATGCTCCCCGGGGTCGACGGCCTCGAGCTGTGCCGCTGGATCCGGGCGCGCTCAGACCTGCCCGTCATCCTCCTCACGGCCCGCGGCGAGGAGGCCGACCGGATCGTCGGCCTCGAGCTCGGCGCCGACGACTATGTGACGAAGCCCTTCTCTCCGCGGGAGCTCGCGACCCGCGTTCGCACCGTGCTCCGCCGCTCGACGCCCCATGTCGCGAAGGCCGAGAGGCTCTCTTTCGACGAGCTCGAGATCGACGCGCGCACGCGCGAGGTGACCCGGGACGGCGAGCTGCTCCGGCTCACGGCGAAGGAGTTCGACCTTCTCTGGTTCCTGGCCAGCAACCCCAAGCAGGTCTTCTCCCGCGACCAGCTCATGGACCGCGTTTGGGGCTACGAGGCGGCCCTGGACACGGGCACGGTGACGGTGCACGTCCGCCGCCTGCGGGAGAAGATCGAGGAGCAGCCGGCGCGCCCCCGCTTCCTGCAGACGGTCTGGGGCGTCGGCTACCGGTTTTCGCCGTGATCGAGTTTGCCCTCGTCGTCGCGGCCGGGACGCTGGTCGCGGGCATCGTCGCGGCTCTCCTCTTGCGCCGGCTCCCGACCATCCGCCTTCAGCTGGCCGGTCTCGGCCTGCTCGCCGTCGCCCTGCCTCTCGCCGCCGTGCTCCTCTCCGGCGTCGTCATGTTCGATTCCGAGCACGACCTGACGATCCTTCTTGTCGCGGCCGCCTGCTCGACCGCCGCCCTCGCGGCCGCGGTCCTCCTGGGCGGCTCGATCCTGCGCTCGCTGGAGCGCGTGCGGACCGCCTCGTCGGCGGTCGCCGGCGGCGACCTCTCCGCCCGAGCCCCGGAGGACGGCCCCGGGGAACTCGCTGAGCTGGCGTCGTCCTTCAACGAGATGGCCGCCAGCATCGAGGAGCTTTTCGACGCTCGCCGGCAACTCGTCGCCTGGGCGAGCCACGACTTGCGGACACCGCTCGCGTCGATGCAGGCGATGCTCGAGGCGGTCGAGGACGGCCTGGTCGAGCCGGAGCGCTACGTTCCCGCGCTCCGCCAGCAGGTGGAGGCCCTGAGGCTGTTGGTGGACGACCTCTTCGAGCTCGCCCGGCTCGACGCGGGCGTCCTCTCGCTCGAGCTCCGCGAGGCTCCGCTCGCCGGCGTCGTCCGGTCGGCCCTCGGCGGGCTCGAGGCCGAGGCGCAGACGCGGCGCGTCGCCCTCGCCGCCCGCATCGAAGGAGATCCCACGGTCGTCTGCGCTCCCGACAAGGTGGAGCGGGTGCTGCTCAATCTCCTGACGAACGCCATCCGCCATACGCCGTCCGACGGGGCCGTCGCGGTCGTCGTCGAGGCGCTCGACGACGAGGTGCTGGTCAGCGTAGAGGACACCGGCGAGGGCATCCCCGTCGAGTCGGTCAAGCGCGTGTTCGAGCACTTCTGGCGCGGCGATCGCGCCCGCGCACGAACGACGGGGAATGCCGGGCTCGGCCTGGCCATCGCCCACGGCCTCGTCGAGGCCCAGGGCGGACGGATCTGGGCGGAGAACCGCTCTGAAGGAGGCGCGAGGGTCTCCTTCACGCTCCCCGCCCCGCCGCGTTAGAACGGCTCGTTTAAGCATCTCCTAAGGGCCGCGAAACCTCGGCACAAGCTTTGGCTCATAGCGTCCCGCCGACTCCGACGAAAGGACACGCGGGATGCACCGAATCGGAACATTCGCCCTCGCTCTCGCCCTGGCCGCCGTCTTCCTCGTCCTGGCCGCGCCGGCCATGGCGTCCGGAGGCAGAAGCGGCGACGGCGCGGTCTACACGCTCACGAACGCGACGTCCGGAAACGCGGTTGCGGTCTTCGACCGCGCGAGCGACGGCTCCCTCACGGCCGAGGGCACGGTTCCCACCGGCGGCGCCGGCATCGGCGCCGGCCTCGGCTCGCAAGGGGCGCTCGTCCTCGACGACGGTCGGCTCCTCGCGGTGAACGCCGGAAGCAACACGATCTCGCTCCTGCAGGTCGGCCACGGAGGGAGGGTGCGACTCGCCGACGTCGACCCCTCCGGCGGCGCCCGCCCGATCAGCGTGACCGTGCACGGCAAGCTCGTCTACGTTCTCAACGCCGGCGACGCGACGACGCCCGCGAACATTCGTGGGTTCCTCGTGCTCGGGGGCCAGCTCGTCCCATTGCCCGGGTCGAGCCGGCCGCTGAGCACCGCGGCGCCTGATCCGGCCCAGATCGAGTTCAGCCCGAACGGACGACAGCTGGTCGTGACCGAGAAGGCGACGAACATGATCGTGACCTACCGGGTCAGATTCGGCTACGCAGGAGCTCCGAACGCGCAGCCCTCGTCCGGTATGACGCCGTTCGGCTTCGCCTTCGACAGGCGTGGGCTGCTCGTCGTCTCCGAGGCGTTTGGAGGGGCTCCCGACGCGAGCGCCATGTCGTCGTACTCCCTCTCGGACGACGGGACGATCACGCCGATCACCGCCAGCGCGAAGACGACGGAGACGGCCGCGTGCTGGGTCGTCGTGACGAAGGACGGCCGCTACACGTACACGACGAACACGGGCAGCAACTCGATCTCGGGCTACCGAATCGGGTCGGACGGCAGCCTGGCGCTGCTCGATGCGGACGGGAAGACCGCCACGACCGGAGCTGGCCCGATCGACATGGCCCTCGCACAGGGCAGCCGGCTCCTCTACTCGCTCGCCGCCGGCGTGCCCCAGATCGACGGTTTCGTCGTCAACGGCGACGGCAGCCTGGAGCCGATCGGCTCGGTCGGCGGCCTCCCGGCCGGAACCGTCGGCCTGGCCGCACGCTGAGTGCTTTTCGCGCGGAGGCGGGTGCCCGGCCCGCCTCCGCGCCTGCGGCGGGCCCTACGATTGCGCCATGCGCGCAGTCGCCCTCGACGCCGCCGGGCAGCCGGCGCTCGCGGACGTTCCCGAGCCCGACGGCCCGGGCGAGCTGGTCGGCGTTCGCGCGTGCGGGCTCTGCGGCACCGACGTGCAGAAGCTCGGGAACGCCGCCGCCGGCACCGTCCTCGGCCACGAGGTGGTCGCCGACGATCCCACGGGGCGGCGCGTCGCCCTCGTCCACCATCTGCCGTGCGGCGAGTGCGCGCGCTGCCGAAGCGGGCACGAGACGACTTGCGAGCGCTTCCCTGAGCCGACGATCCTGCCCGGCGGCTTCGCCGAGCGGGCTTGCGCCGCAGCGACGATTCCGCTTCCCGACGGCGTCGACGACGCGGTGGGCACCTTCGCCGAGCCGCTCGCCTGCGTGCTCCGAGCGGTGGAGCGGATCCCGCGCGGGCGGGTGCTCGTGGTCGGCTGTGGCTTCGCCGGCCTCCTCTTCACCCAGGTGCTGGTCCGGCGCGGCGACGACGTACTCGCCGCGGACCCACTCCCGCACCGCCTCGAGCTCGCGCTCGGCTACGGGGCCGAGCCGGCGAACGGACGGGTAGACGCCGCGGTTCTCTGCGCACACGCCGGCCTGGAGCCGACGCTCGACGCCCTTGAGCCGGGCGGGACGCTGCTCGTCTTCTCCTGGCTCGTCGATCCGGCTCCGGTCGACTTCGAGCGGCTGCTGCGGCGGGAGCTCACCGTCGTTGGCTCCTGCTCGGCGACCCCGGCGGCGATGCGTGAGGCGATTGCGCTCCTGCCCCAGCTCGAACCGGTCCCGGCGGTCACCCTTCCGCTCGAGCGCTTCGCCGACGGCCTGGAGCTCTACCGCAGCCACGAGGCGGTCAAGGTCGTCTTCACGCCGTGAGGGCGCTCCGCTACTACCGGCCGGGCGACCTGCGGGTCGAGGACGTCCCGCGACCCGAGCCGGGGCCCGGGGACGTCCTCGTCCAGGTGGAGGTCGCGCTGACCGACGGGACGGACGCGAAGGCCTACCGGCGCGGCCACCCGCTCTTGCTCGGCGAGCTGCCCAGCCCGTTCGGCCACGAGTTCTGCGGGATCGACGTCGGCACCGGACGCCGGGTCGTCGCGGCCAACTCGGCTCCGTGCGGCGAGTGCACGCCGTGCAGACGCGGCGAGGAGACGCTATGCGAGCGCCTCCAACCCTTCCTAAACGGGGCCTACGCCGAGTACCTGCTCGTCCCGAAGCACATCGCCGAACGGAACCTGCTCGCAGTGCCGGACGGCCTCCCCCCGGAGGTCGCTGCGCAGATCGAGCCCCTCGCCTGCTGCCTGCGCGGCGTCGAGCGCGCGGGGGTCGAAGGCGGCGAGACGGTCGCGGTGCTCGGCCCCGGCCCGATCGGCCTCATGCTCTGTGCGGCGGCGAAGGACGCCGGCGCCTACGTCGTCTCGGTCGGCGGCCGCCCTGAGCGGCGCGAGCTCGCGCAGGAGTTCGGCGCCGTGCCCGGAGACGGCCGCGGCGCGGACATCGTGATCGAAGCGGTCGGCTCGGCCGAAGCCTGGAACGACGCGCTCCGGCTCGTGCGTCCCGGCGGCACGGCGGTCTTCTTCGGCGGACGCGAGCTGGCGCTCGACACCTACCGGCTGCACTACGAGGAGCTGACGCTCCGCGGCGCTTTCCACCACACGCCCCGCCACGTCCGTGCAGCGTTGGCGTTCCTGGCGAGCGGCGCGTATCCCTGGCAGCGGCTCGTCACGCACGAGGTCGGGCTCGAGCAGGTTGCCGGTCTCTTCGCCGACCCGCCCAGGGACCTGCTGAAGGCCGCCGTTCTGCCCTGACTACGACCGGCGCCGAACCAGGGTGACGCCGTCCCGCACCGTGAGCACGACGGCGACGACCCGCGGGTCGGCGGCGATACGCGCGTTCAGCTCGACGAACATCTCCGTCTGGGGCGAGTCCGGGGGCTCGGCGACCCGCCCCGACCAGAGCGTGTTGTCGAGCACCATGATCCCGTTCGACGAGAGCCGCGGCACGAGCGCCTCGTAGTACGCCGGGTAGTTGGCCTTGTCGGCGTCGATGAAGATCAGGTCGAACTCGCCCTCGAGGCGCTGGATGGTCTCGAGCGCCGGGCCCAGGTGGATGGTCACGCGGTCACCGACTCCGGCCTCGTCCAGGTACCGCCGCGCGACGCCCGCATGGGTCTCGTCCACCTCGCAGGTATAGATGTGTCCTCCGGGCGGCAGCTGCGGCGCCATCGAGAGCGAGGAGTAGCCGCTGTAGGTGCCGAGCTCGAGCACGCGCTGCGGTCGCAGGGCGAAGACAAGGAACTCGAGAAGGCGGCCTTCGATGACCCCCGTGAGCATCTGCGGCGAGCGCAGGGTCCCGCGCGTCTCCTCGGCGAGCCGCTGCATGAGCTCGGATGGCGGCGTCGTGTGCGCCTCGGCGTAGGCCGTGATCTCATCGGAGGCGATGAGGGCCATCGCTAGCGCATCAACCTCGAGCCGCCGACGATCGCGTCCCGGCCGTCGCGGAAGCGAACCCAGCCCTTGCCGCCGCCGTCGTAGTCGTTGCTCCACGCCACAAGCGTGGCCTCGACGCCGCCGACGTGGCAGCGCTCGTCTCCCTCTTGCTCGACACCGCGCCAGACGCGGACGAAGGGGTTCTCGTCCCACTCGCGCCCGATCGTGGTCTCCTCGCTGTGGCCCGGGTAGACGACGAGCTCGTGGGGAAGGCCCATGAGCACGTCCATCACCGATCGGCGGAGGTCGTCGAAGCCGTCCTGCGTCCCGCCCACCGAGCCGGCGAAGAGCGTGTCGCCGGTGAAGACCGCCTCGTCGTCGACGGCGAACGCCAGCATCCCCCGCGAGTGGCCCGGCGTCCGGAGCGCCTCGATCCTGAGCTCTCCCGTCTCCACGACCTCGCCGTGGCCGAGGGGCTCCGCGCCCGCGACCTCCTCCTCCGGCGAGGCCAGCACGCGGAGGCCGTACCGGTCCTCCAGCAGGCGGTGGTTGGCGACGTGGTCGGCGTGCGCATGCGTCGTGAGCAGGTGGGTCGGGTGCACCTCGAGCCGGTCGACCGCGGCGAGCAGCGGCTCGACGGGCGCCCCGGAGTCGATGAAGACCGCTGCCCCGCCGGAGTGGTCCGCGACCAGGTAGGCGTTCGAGAGCCAGTTGGGATCCATGCTCCGCTCGACGATCATGCGGCGGGAAGCATGCCAGTGGTGGCCTCCGCCGAGTCGCGCGCGACCGCCAGGTCGAGGTAGAGCAGCGTCAGCGCGACGGCGGTGAGGGGCACGAGAAAGGCGTAGAAGAGCGAGACGAAGAGGTTGATCGTCGCGAGCGGAGCATCGGTGGCGAAGATGATCGCTATGCCGAGGAACGGCCCTGCGAGGAGCAGAAGGGCAACGAGGACGAAGGCGATCGAGGCGACGCGCCACCAGTGCCCGCGCACGAGATCGGTGCTTCCGGAGAGCGCAGCGCGCCCGCGCCCGTCGAAACCGGCACTCTGCTGGACGAACGCCCAGTCCACGGCCTTCTTGACCGCATACGGGAGGCCGATCACGGTCGCCGCGAGCAGGAGCAGGACAAGCAGGACGGCGAACGCGAGCCCGATGAGGCGCCAGAGCTCGCCGCGCAGGCCTCGGAGCACCACGCTCGGCGAGATCCTTCCGCCCCGGTCGACCTCTCTAAGGAGGAGCACCGTCGCAGCGCCGACGACGATCGGCGTCGCTGCGTGGGCCAGCGCGCCGACGAACAGGGCGACGAAGCCCTCGGCCTTGTCGTCCTCCAGCGCGTCGAACGCGCGGCGCAGGCCGGTCGAGTGGAAGAGGAGATGCTGGAGGGCGACCGCGAGCCCGCCGAGCGGCACGGCCACGAGCCCGAGGGGTACGAGCACACGCCGGTGCTGCCAGTAGACGCGCGCGGCGGCGTCCATGACCTGCCCGCCGGCCCGGCGCTCTCGGAGCGGCGCGGCCACGCAGGGCCGCCAACGAGTCCGGAAGGCGGGAATCGCGAGCGCGACGGCGATCGTGGCGAAGACGACGAACAGCGCCAGCGGGCTCGTCGAGGTGTCGTTCAGGAAGCTCGACAAGGTGCTCACCGCCCCGCAGAACACGCCGGTGACGGGCTCGCCGAGCGGCCCCGTCCCGGGGACGGCGGGGGTCGACGTGCGCAGCCCGCTCATCCAGCGGAACGGCTCCAGCCACTGACGCTTCGTGTTCGGCCCCGTCGGGCCGTTCGAGACTCCTGGCTCGTGCTGGCCCCAGTGTCCGTTGTAGGTCAGCCAGGCGGCCTGCGAGTCAAAGGCCGGATACGTCGGGACGACCACGACCGCAGGCGTGAGGCGCGTCGAAGGCCCGCGCGTGTCGTCGCAGCCAAGGCCGGACCCCGCCCTGCCGTTGCCGAGGAAGAGCGCCGACCAGTACTGGCTGGCGTGCGAGCCCGACGAGACGTAGACGACCGGGTGCGTCCCCTCCTTCTCGACTCTCGGGTCGTCCCAGGAGCGGCGCTCGCCACCTGCGTGCTGGGCGTAGGCGAGCTCGGAGGGGCCGCGGGCCAGCGCCTCCTCGACGGTCGCCGCGTCGAAGGCGACCTGGATCATCTCCCAGTCGCTCTCGTGCAGGTCGTTGAACTGGTTGAACCAGTAGTAGAACCAGAACTGCAGCGCGATTCCCCGGACGCCCGGCTCCCTGGCGACATGCGCGTAGGTGACCGACGTGCGCCCCTGCATCAGCCGGGCCGACTCGCGGGCGTACTCGCAGCCCGGCCGGCGCGGGTGGCCTGGCAGGTCGAGGTAGTAGTCGGGCCCGAGCCCGGCGA
>Ga0081538_10005572_pt1 | contig 11302 bp, 9 predicted proteins | sample TabmetS5T2R1_FD_71022 | JGI IMG/M metagenome (GOLD analysis project Ga0081538, IMG submission 71022) | Tabebuia heterophylla rhizosphere microbial communities from the University of Puerto Rico - S5T2R1 | ecosystem: Host-associated > Plants > Roots > Rhizosphere ... | reverse complement strand
GAGGCGGCCCCGCCGGTGAGTGAGTCGCCGCCGAGCGGAGCCGAGCGGATCACGCCGCTGGACGAGGAGCCGCGGCCCCCCAAGAGCGGCGAGTTCACCCCGGACCCAGCTCCCTAAGGCCCGCCGGGCCCGCCTACGACCGCACCGGCGCCTCGCCCTTGCGCTTCGCCTCGATGTCGGCGAGCTGGTCGTCGACCCAGTCCCCCGGGTCGCGCGCGGTCACGATCCGCTTCAGGCCCTGGGCTCGCCAGGAGCGCTCCTCGGCCGACATCGTCAGCGCCCGGTGGATGGCGTCGGCCTGTTCCTGCACGTCGAACGGGTTGACTGACAGCGCGAACTCGGCGAGCTCCTCGTGCGCGCCGGTGTTCTCGCTCAGCAGCGAGACGCCGTTCCGCTCGTTCACGAGCGGACCTTCCTTTGCGACCAGATTCATCCCGTCGAACATCGCGTTGACCATCAGGAGGTCGTAGTGCTTGTAGCCCGCGATCGCCTCCTCGAGGTTCTCGCGCAGCCGCAGCTCAATCGGCATCCAGTCGGTCGTGCCGTGGCGGTGGTTGACCACGGCCACGAGCGCCTCGATTCGCTCCAGGTACTCGGCGTACTCCGGCACATCCTGGCGCGACGGGATCATGTGGGCGATGAAGGTGACCTGTTCCTTGAACTCGGGGTGCTGCTCCAGGAAGAGGTCGAACGCGGTGAAGCCGCGAAGGACGTTCTTCGACAGGTCGGCCCGGTCGACTCGGAGGATCAGATGCTCGCGCCGGCGCCGCAGGATCTCGCGCTCGTATTCGTGGACCGCCGGGCGCTGGGCGGTTCGCCGGAACGTGTCCGCCGAGATGGGCAGTGGATAGGAGCGCACCCATACGTCGCGGCCGTCGAACCTGACGACGCCCTCCTCCTCCTCCACCTCCAGGTCGAACAGCTCGCGGCAGCAGAGCAGGAAGTTGCGCCGATACGAACGCGTGTGGAAGGCGATGATGTCGTTCGCGAGGACCCCCTCGAACAGGTCCTCCCGCATGTCGGCGGGAAGGACGCGCCAGGCGTCCGGCTGCGTCCACGGGATGTGCACGAAGTGGTGCAGGAAGAGGTCGGGGCGCTCGCGGCGGATGAACTTCGGCGCCACGTAGAGGTGGTAGTCGTGCAGCATCACGACGGCCTCGTCGTGCTCCTCCACCTCTTCGAGGACGGCGCTGGCCAGGTCCTCGTTGACGGTGGAGTAGCCGCGCTCGTAGGCCTCGACCTCGTGGCGGCGGATGTCCGGCGCGTTCGAGAGGTCCCAGAGGTAGTGCTGGATGAACCAGAGCATCGGGTTTGCGACGACGTTGTAGAAGCGGTCGTAGGCCTCCGGGTTGCTCTCCACGAGCTTGACGTGGTAGCGGGTGTCGTCGAGCACGACCTCGAAGACGCCGCCGTCGTGCCTGCGGGATACCTCCACGTCCTCCTCGCTGAGGGCGGACGCGACCCACACCGCGTCGCGGTGATGCACCAACCCCGTCAGCGCCGTGACGAGGCCGCCGCCGCCACGCTGGGGCTCGCCTCCCACGAACGTCGCCGGCCCGCGGTTGGAGACGAGAACGAAGGGGATGTCGGTCGTCATCGGTGGTCGCAGAAGATCCGGAGCCAGTCTCGCAGCAAGCGCGGTGTAAGGAAGTGCTTTCGGACATGCTCCTTGCCCGACCGCCCCAGTCGCTTGCCGAGGTCCGGCTCCTGGAGGATCCGCAGCGATCGATCGGCGCACTCCTCCGGAGAGGTGACGAGGTACCCGGTCTCGCCGTCCTGGACCTGGAGCGGGATCCCGCCCACCTTGCCGCCGATGAACGGGCGCGCCTTCCAGAGCGCCTCGGAAACGGTCAGCCCGAAGCCCTCGCGGGTCGACTTCTGAATCATCACGTCCGCCTGCGACTGGAACGCGTTGACCTCGATGGCCCCCACGTTGTTGAGGTTGTTGAGGATGTGGATGTCGGGATCGCCGTCGGCGTAGGCCATTGTCGAGTTGAAGAACTCCCAGCCCTCGGGATCGTCGGTGGCCATCGAGCCGACGAGCGCCAGCTGAACCTCCGGCATCTCCTCGATCACCTTGCGATAGGCGTCGATCACGCCTATCGGATCCTTCCAGGGGTCGAACCGCGACACCTGGCACATCAGCGGCCGGTCGACGTCGATGCCGAACTGGTCGCACACGAACGCCGCGTCCTCGGGCGACAGCGCCATGTTCTTGGGCGACAGCGGGTCGATCGCCGGCGGGCAGATGTGCACGCCGTCGAGCCCGCCGTCCACGCCGGTCGGCACGTACTGCTCGACGTGCCACACGGACGCGTCGTACTCCTTGATGAACGGGACCATTCGGGCGAGGACCTCGCGGTTGGGCGTCGACAGGTCGATGTGACAGCGCCAGATCCAGGTCCCCGCCTTGTCCGGCACGTGCCTCTTGATGGCCGCCGGCTGCGGGTCGTGGACGATGATGACGTCCCAGTCGCCGTCGATCTCGGTTGCGTTGAGCGCGTTGTAGCGCTCGTAGATCTTCCACTCCTCGTCCGTGAGCGAGTCGGGGTTGCCCTGGAGTGCGTTGTGGAGGCGCTTGGTCGCGTTGTAGAACTCCTCGCGGCCCAGCATCACCTGCCACTCGGCCTCGATTCCCACGTCGTTCATGAGTGGGATCAGCGTGTAGAGGATCTCCGCGACCCCGCCGCCGAAGGCGGTGGCGGACAGGTGCAGGACGCGCAGGCCGTTCAGGTCCTCGACGAGATCCTTGATCTCCTGGATGAGGGGCCGGCCCGCGAGGTGGGTGTAGTCGGCCAGGCTCTTGTGGCCTACGGAAACCGGCTGCAGCACGACGCGGCAGCCTACTCGGCGCGCGCGGCCAGGTACTTCACGAGCCGCGTGCGGTCACCGGTGAAACCCGACTCGTCCACCGTCGCCTCGATGATCGCTCGGCTCAGCTCCCGCTCGACCTCGGGCACCGGGCTCGGGGGTCCGTCGAGCTCCATGACGAGGCGGTCGTTGCTCAGCCGAAAGGCGAAGTTGACGCGGCTCTCGTCGTCGAGCGGCCGGGCGTCGTCAACGAAGTCGTTGGCCGCCTCCGTGATCGCGAGCTTCAGGTCGGCGACCTCCTCTGGCGACAGGGGCGTCAGCCGGCACACGGCGGACAGGGCGAGACGAGCCAGCACGAGGTAATCGGGCCTGGCGGGAATTGTCAGCGAGACGTCGCGACTCTCGGCGGCCCCTGGCTCCACCACCTCTGCAACCTACCCGGAATCACGGCGGATGGCAGCATGCCGCCTCATTCCGTGGACCCGGCCGGCCGGCGTCCGAGTGTCACCTTTACCGTCCGCCGCTTCCCGTCGCGCAGCAGCTGGAGCCTCACCTTGTCGCCTGCGCTCATCGAGCTGATCACGTCGGCGAGGTCGGAGTGCAGGGTGAGCGGCCTGCCGTCGACAGCAACGATCACGTCCCCGCCGGTGCGCACCGGCCCGCCCTGGAACGTGATCTGGTCGTCGCCGGCCTGGATGTCCGCGTCCTCGGCCGGGCTGCCGTCCTCGACCTCCTGGACAAGCGCGCCGGCGCCGACATTGAGGTCAAGCCGTCCGGCGAGCTGCGGGTAGAGCACCAGCGACCCCACGCCGAGGTAGCCATAGTCCACTCGGCCGTGGCGCCGCAGCTCGTGAAGCGAGCGCCGGACGGCGTCGACCGGAACCGCGAATCCCACCCCCTCGCCCCCGCCCGAGCGTGACCTGATCTGGGCGTTGATTCCGATCACCCTTCCGCGCGCGTCGATCAAGGGGCCGCCGGAGTTGCCCGGGTTGATAGCGGCGTCCGTCTGGATGGCGTTGCCGATCTGGAAGTCCGTGAGCGACTGGATGCTGCGGTCGAGAGCGGACACGACGCCGATCGAGAGCGACTGCGACTGCTGCTCTCCGAACGGGCTGCCGATGGCGGCGACGGGTTCGCCCACCTCGATCGTCTCCGGCACGCCGAGACGTAACGGCGTCAGCTTCAGGCCCTCGGGATCCACCTTCAGGAGGGCGACGTCGGCATCCGGATCGGTGCCGACGATCTCCGCCGACACGCGGTTGCCGTCGAGGAACGCGACGTAGATCTCCTTGGCGCGTTCGGTGCCGGACAGGTCCTCCGCCGTGACCACGTGCGCGTTGGTGGCGATGTAGCCCTGACCGTCCAGCACGAAACCCGAGCCCTGGCCCGCTTCTCCCCGGTCCTCGAGCGGGTTGTTCCCGCCCTCGAAGAGCGAAGTTATCGTGACCACTCCTGGCGACAGGCGCTCGTAGATCTGTCCGGCGTCGAAGCCGCCCTTCTTGCCGATGCCCTCGACCACCTGGACCCGGGTGGTCGTGACCTTGCGCGGCGCGCCGGCGTTCTCGTCCCCGTCTCCGCCGCTGTCGCAGCCGGCCGCGGCGAGCGCCAGGGCCGCGGCCAGGGCGGCCGCGCGCCTCACGACCCCGATCCGTCCGAGGGCAGTTCGAGCGTGAACGCGGTGCTGCCGGGCTGCGAGGCGAGCACGATCCGACCCTCCATTCGCTCGGCCAGCTCGCGGGCGATGGCAAGTCCGAGCCCTGCGCCGCGCGCGGCATCGCCGGTGTAGAAGCGCTCGAACGCTTTGGAGCGCGCCGGCTCGGGTAGGCCCGGGCCGGTGTCGGCCACCGTGAGCTCGGCGGCCCCATTGATGCGGTCTGCCCTCACGGTCACGTCAGTGCCTTCCGGGGTATGCCGGATCGCGTTGTCGAGCAGGATACGCACGATCTGAGCCACCCGTCCGCGGTCGCAGCGAGCCAGCGGACCCTCGTCCGGCAGCAGCACGTGCAGGCCGGTGCTGTGCTCGTTGAGCGCGGGCCGGAACTCGCCCAGCACGGTGCGAGCCAGCTCTGCCAGATCGACCGGTTCGCTGTCGAGCTCGAGTGAGCCCGCGTCGAGGCGCGAGAGGTCGAGCAGGTCGACCGACAGCTTCTGAAGCCGCGCCACCTGTCCGCTCATCGTGTCGAGGAACTCGCGCCGGGTCTCCTCGTCGAGGTCCTCGTCCTGGAGCAGCTCCACGAAGCCACCCAGGGAAAAGATGGGCGTACGCAGCTCGTGGGAGGCCGTGGCGATGAACTCCTTGCGCGCCAACTCGACCTCGCGCAGCTGCTCCTGCATCTCGTTGAAGGTGCGCGTGAGCTGCCCGAGCTCGTCGTCGGAGTCGACCGGGAGGGGGTCCTTGAAGTTGCCTCGCGCCACCTCCGCGGCGGCCGCCTCCACCCGGCCGACCCGCCGCGCAAGCCCGCGGGCGACCAGATAGCCGCCGGTCAGCGCGATCAATAGCGCCGGAAGCGTGGCCAGCAGCACGCGGCTGCGGATGAAGGAGACGGTCTCCTCGACCTCCTTCAGATCGCGCGAGTAGAGCGCGACTCGCTGCGGCTCGCCGCCCAGCAGCAGCGGCTGGGCGACCACGCCGATGTCGTCGCTCTGGAAGGTGGCGAAGCCGGTCTGGCTGCGGCGGGTGCGGATCGCGCGCCGGAGAAGCGTCGGGTCGGTCGGGAACGCCCGCTGCTGGGCGGAATCGCTCGCCGGGTAGAAGAGCAGGTTGCGGGCGTCGCTCTGCGGGCCCACCTCCGCCTCGTCCCAGGTGAACAGGGTCACCCGCGCCTCGGCGGCGTCCGCCACGGCTCGCACCTTGCGGTTGACCTTGCGCGTCGACAGCTCGCCCACGAGCAGGCCCTCGAGCTGCGGCTTGTAGTTCTCCGCCACCAGCTCGAGGTCGTGCAGCCGCCGCTCCTCGAGGTTCGACTCCGGCTGGGTGACGACCGTGAAGTAGATGACCGCGAATGCCGCCGCCGTAATGGCGAAGAAGAGCAGCGCGATCTTGTTGCTCAGCGAGCGAAACGGTCTCATCGATCGCGGAAGCGGTATCCCACTCCCCGTACCGTCAGGATCAGCTCGGGGTGCTTAGGCTCGCGCTCGAGCTTCTCCCGCAGATGACGGATGTGAACGTCGATCGTGCGCGGATCGCGGTAGGCGGCGTCGCCCCAGACGCGCTCCAGCAGCATTGTGCGGCTGAACACGCGGCCGGGGTTGCGCGCCAGCGCGGCGAGGATCTCGAACTCCACGTAGGTAAGCCGCACGGCCTCGCCCCGGACCTCCACCTGGCGCTTCTCGAAGTCGACGCGCAGGTCGCCGGCCTCGATCGGCTCCTCGAACTGGTCGTCGGGGGCGGCGAGCGCAGCGCGGCGGAGCACCGCCTTCACGCGACTGCGGAACTCACGAACCGAGAACGGCTTGGTGATGTAATCGTCGGCGCCCAGCTCCAAGCCGAGCACCTTGTCGATCTCCTCCGTCTTGGCGGTGAGCATGATGATCGGCACCGTGCTGCGCGCGCGGATCTGCCGGCAGACGTCGAGGCCGTCGACCTTGGGGAGCATCACGTCGAGCACGACCAGGTCGAAGCTGTCCTCGCGGAGGCGGTCGAGCGCCTCCTTGCCGTCAAGGGCGGGGACCACGTCATAGCCCTCCTTGCGGAGGGGATAGGTCAGTAGCTTCTGTACTGACACCTCGTCGTCCACGAGCAGGATCCTCGGTGCGGAGACCGTCACCTTCGGAATTGTAGGTTGGGGTCGTCTTGATCGAGACTCGCATCTACAGAGCGGCATTCGTTCCCGCCCTCGTGGCGCTGGTGCTGACGATGTTCTCGTTCGAAGGCAAGCCGCGGCCGCTTCCGCAGGGACTGGCCGCCGACGTGCTCTTCGACGGCCGCCAGGCGGCCCAGCTCGCGGCGAACATCGCCGAGGATCACCCCGACCGGCGCGCGGGCAGCCCCGGCGACCGCGCGACCGCGGCGCTCGTCGCGGAACGGTTTCGGCAGCGGGGCTTTCGGGTCGAGCGCCAGCGCTTTCGGCACGCCGACCGCGATCTCGAGAACGTGATCGCCAGGCGGGCGGGCCGCTCACGCAGCCAGATCGTGGTCGTTGCTGCGCGCGATGCGGCAGTCGTGCCCGAGGCGACGGGCAGCGCCTCCGATACAGCGGCGCTGCTCCAGTTGGCCCGCGTCTTCCAGGGCCGGGCTTCGCGCAAGACGCTCGTGCTGGCTTCCGTGGACGGTTCGACGCTTGGGGAGGTGGGCACCGAGAAGCTGGTCGACGAGCTCGGTGCGCCGGCCCTGATCGACGGCGTGCTTGTGATGTCGGACCTCGGCACAGGCGGGCGTAGCGGCTCGTTCGTCCAGGCGTGGTCGAACGACTCCAGCCGGGCGGGGATAGGGCTGCAGCGGACCGTCGCGGAGTCGATCCGCGAGGAGCTCGACCAGCGCGTTCAGGGGACGGGCTTGCTCGGCCAGACCGCCCACCTTTCGTTCCCGATAGGAGTCGGTCCGCAGGGCGTGCTGCTCAGGGAGGGCTACGACTCGGTGCGTATCTCGGGCAGCGGCGATCTGCCGCCGCCGGGAAACGGCCCGGTGGAGGCAATCGACGAGGACCGGCTCGGCCCGCTCGGCCGCGCCACGCTGCGGACGGTCAACGCGATCGACCAGCACGGCCGCCCCGAGCACGGCCCCGAAAGCTACGTGCTCGTCGTCAGCCAGGTATTGCCCGGCGGGATCCTGGCTCTCTTCGCGGGCGCACTGCTCCTCCCGGTGCTTGTCGCCTCGGTCGACGCCTTCGCGCGAGCGCGGCGCCGCCACCTCCCCGTGCTGCCCTGGCTGCGCTGGGTCGGTGCCTGGACGGCGCCGTTTCTCGCCGGCTTCGCGCTGGCCGAGCTGCTAGCCCTCACCGGCGCGACTCCCACCCCCCCACGTTCCCCGGTCCCGCCAGGGGAGCTGCCGGTCGACGGTCCCGCCCTGGCGGTCCTGGGCGGGGTGGCCGCAGCGATGGCCCTGGCCTTTGTGCTTGCTCGCGTCCTGTCGGCGCGCCCCGACCCGTCGCTGAAGCTGCCGGTGCAGCCCGGCGCGGCGGTCGCGCTTGCACTCACCCTGAGCGTCTCCGCGCTGCTCCTGTGGCTCCTGAACCCCTACGCGGGCCTGCTCGCGGCGCCCGCCGCACACCTGTGGATGCTCGCCGTGCTCACCCTGCCGCTCCCGCCCCGGCGCGCGCGGGCGGTGATGATCGCGCTTGGCGTAGTGCCCGTGCTGCTGGTCGCGGTCTACTACCTGGTCGCGCTCTCGATGGATCCCCTCGAGGGGGCCTGGTACCTGCTGATGCTGGTCACGGGCCACTCGGTCGGCTTCGCGACCACGCTGGTGGCGTGCGTGATGCTCGGGGTGTTGTGCGGGACGGTCGAGATCGCCGTGCGGGTGCCTGACGAGCCCAAGGAGGAGGCTGTTGAGCTCGGGCCGTCTGTGTACGGGCCGGGTGCCCATGCGGGGCGGGGGGCGCTTGGTGGGACGGAGTCGGCGCTGCGGCAGTAGGTGGTGGCGCTCGGCCGGTCGGTGGAGGGGGCCGGCCGGATGCAGTGCCGTCGCCCCGCCGCTTTTTGGCGGTAGACGCCACTGACTACCCATGCTCGTACCCCCGCAGCCCCTCCACCGGCCCGTCAGGCCCCAGGAGCACGACCCCCGCGCCGCGGGCGACCTCGCCGATCCAGGTGAGCCCCGCCGCCTCAGCGGCCTCAGCGCGCCGCTCCGGCGGCACCGTCACCAGCAGCTCGTAGTCGTCCCCGCCGCTCACGGCCGCCTCGGCCGTCACCCCGGGCGCCGCCGGCACGTCGGCCAGGCGGATCCGCAGCTCGACCCCGCTCCGGTCCGCCACGTGCCGGGCGTCGGTGGCAAGGCCGTCGCTCAGGTCGATCATCGCCGTTGCACCCGCGGCGGCGAGCGCGCGGCCTTCGGCCAGCCGCGGCTCCGGGCACAGGTGCCTCCGAATCAGCTCGGCGGGTTCGCCCTCGCCGCGCTCCAGCAGCAGGCGGCCGGCCTCTGACCCCCCGAGCTCGCCTGTCACCCCAACCAGGTCGCCGGGCCGCGCGCCATCGCGTCCGACGAGCTCGTCCTCGCGGTCGGCCCAGCCGGTGACCGCAACGGTCACCGTCAGCGCGGGGCCGCGGACCACGTCGCCGCCGGCAATCGTCGTTGCGCACTCCTCCGCCAGCGCTTCCATTCCGCGCACCAGCTCGAGCGGCTCCTCGAAGTCGCGCGGGCACACGAGCGCCACGTATGCCTCGCCCGGCTCGGCGCCCATGGCGGCGAGGTCCGACAGGGCGGTGGCGAGCGCGCGGCGCCCGATCTGGGTGGGCGAGTGCGTGGAGCGCGTGAAATGCACCCCCTCGACCACCGTGTCGATCGAGGTGACCGCGAACGCCCGGGCCCGCACCACAGCCGCGTCATCGCCGGTCCAACGGACCACCCGGCCGCTGCGGTCGGCCAGCGCGGCCTGGATCGATTGGATCAGGGCGAGCTCGCTCACGAGTACAGTCTCGCCCGTGGAAGGGCGACCCGTCGACAACTCGCCCACGCTGCTCGAGCGGGCGGGCACGGCCGCGGCCGGCATCACGTCGCTCGCCCCGAAGTCCGCCGGCGCGCGGCTGGTCCTCCAGTGGGGCATCGCGGCCCTGATCTTCGGGTTCCTCATTTTCTTCGTCATCCGCCAGTGGAACGACCTGCCCGACTTCGACTGGCACTTCCAGCCCGCCTGGCTTGCGCTCTCCGGGCTCGCCACCTTCCTCTTCTACGGCTGCCAGTGCGAGCTGTGGCGGCGGATCCTCCACGCCCTGGGCGAGGATCTGGCACCGCGTTCGGCACGGGCGATCTGGGGCAAGTCGATCCTGGCCCGCTATGTCCCCACCAACGCGCTAATGGTCGTCGGCCGGATCGTGATGGCCGAACGCGAGGGCGTCACGAAGCGCGTCTGCCTGGCGAGCATCGTCTACGAGCTCGGGCTCGGCTTCGGCACCGCGGTAATGGTCGGCGCCTATTTCGTCATCGAGCTCCCCGAGCTGCAGGACCAGCCGGCCCGCTTCGCCGTGCTGGTCCTGATCCCCGCGGTGCTGGCGGTCCTCCACCCGAAAGTCTTTCTCCCGCTCGTGAACTTCTTCCTGCGCAAGCTCGGCCGTGATCCGCTTCCGAAGCCGCTCTCGTTCAAGCGGGTACTCGAGTTCGCCGCCGGCTATGCGGGCTCCTGGGCGGTGATCGGGGTGGGGGTGTACGCCTTCTCCAAGGCCCTGCACCCGGTCAACGCCTCCGACTTCCTTTACATCGCGGCGGCCTACCCGGTGGCCTTCTGCGTCGCGGTTCTCACCTTCATCGTGCCGAGCGGCCTCGGCACCCGCGACGCCGCCCTGGCGATCGCCATCGCCGCCGTGCTGCCAAACGCCGTGGCCACCGCGATAGCGGTCGCGTTCCGGATCTTCCAGACGCTTATCGAGCTGCTCTACGTCGGCCTGGTGACGGCGGTGAACCGCTACTGGCCCGGTGCGTCCGCACCGCCGTCGTCTCCGCCTCCGGCCTCCGGCGTGGGTGAGGGGGAGGGAGCGGGAGCGAGCTCCTCATCCTCCGGCGCCTGGACCGCCGGCGGCTCCTGAGGCGGCGCCTCGTAGTACTGCGGGTTGTAGCCGCCGTCATCCGTGCCGTAGTCGGTCGTTCCGCCCGTCGAGGGGTCCGAGTAGTAGTAGCCGCTGTCGCTGCCCGTGCTCGCCTGCCCGCTCGCGTAGTTGCCGTAGAACGGCGTGGGCTGGAACGGCTCCTGGGGCAGCGGGAAGTCGGCGCAGTCGTTGCCCTTGGCGAGCTGCATGTAGGCGGTCCAGATCGATGTCGGCGTTCCGCCCCCCTGCTCGCCGGTCGAGATCAGCGCGTCCGGGTAGCCAAGCCACACCGCGGTCGAGAGGTGCGGGGTGTACCCGACGAACCAGGCGTCGTTGTTGTTGTCGGTCGTCCCGGTCTTGCCGGCGGCCGGGCAGCCGAGGCCGCTCGCGGTCCGCCCGGTGCCGCTCTGCACGTTCGCCTCGAGGATCCGGGTCACCTCGTACGCCTGGCCGTCGGTGATCACCCGCTTGCCCTTGGACTTCGACAGCTCCTCGGACTTCCCGTCGGGGAACACGACCTTGCGGATCGCCGTGGGCCGGTGGCGGACGCCGCCGGCCGAAAGCGTGGCGTAGGCGCTGGCCATCTCGAGCGGGGTCACGCCCAGGCGCAGGCCGCCGAGGCCCTCGGCCGGGTAGCAGTCGAGCTTGGTCTGGATTCCGAGCAGCCTCGCCGTCTGGCAGACCTTGTCGGGTCCGATGTCGAGGATCAGCTGCGCGTAGACGGTGTTGTCAGAGGCGAGCGTGGCGCTGTAGAGGCTCATCGAGCCGCGGTAAGAGCCGTCGTAGGTCTTGACCTGCCACGGTCCGTACTTGG
>Ga0081538_10005571_pt1 | contig 11302 bp, 8 predicted proteins | sample TabmetS5T2R1_FD_71022 | JGI IMG/M metagenome (GOLD analysis project Ga0081538, IMG submission 71022) | Tabebuia heterophylla rhizosphere microbial communities from the University of Puerto Rico - S5T2R1 | ecosystem: Host-associated > Plants > Roots > Rhizosphere ... | reverse complement strand
ACCGCGAGCCCCTTCTCACCCGCTTCGAGAGGGTCTACGCGGCCGGGGATTGCACGGCATCTCCCCCGCCGAAAGCCGGAATCTTCGCCGAAGCCGAAGCCCGCGTCGCCGCACGCAACATCGCGGCAGAGATCGACGGCGGTCCCGGCGATCGGTTCGACGGTACGGGCTACTGCTTCCTCGAGTTCCCCGGCCAACGCGCCTCTGCCCTGGAGGGCCATTTCTTCGCCCAGCCACCAGACGTGCGGCTGGCGGAGCCCGACACCGAGACGTTCGCCCGGAAGCAGGCCTTCGAGACCGAGCGGCTCCGCGACTGGCTCGATGTCAGCCTCGGCTGAGGTCTCTACCCCACAGTTGCTTGGGGGTCACGAGGAGGAAAGTGTGGTTGCGGGCCTGGCCTCCTCCGGGGGCTCTTCTCGCGGTGCTGTTCATAGTAGAGAGTCATCCGGTCGTTGACCTGACGTTCCCAAATGTGTACCGCCGAAGTGTTCAGGGAAGGGAGGAGAGTAAGCAACACGAGAAAGGGTAGTGCCTGACTACGACCACTCCCCTACCCGGCGCAATCTTGAAGCGGGTCTGGCAGCACGCCGGGACCGAGGTAGTAACGGGGCAGGATCTTTTGGTGGGGTGACGAAGGAGGAGAAGAGGTGCAGTTGATCGAGAAACCCCGGGCGGAAGAGACCCGTCGGTACGAAATGCTCGTGGGCGGCGAGTGGGTCGAAGCCCGCTCGGGCAAGACCTTCGAGAGCGTCAACCCCTACACGGGCAGGGTGTGGGCCACCGCGCCCGAGGCCGGCGAGGAGGACGTAGACCGGGCGGTACGCGCCGCCCGCGAGGCCTTCGACGAGGGGCCCTGGGGCGGGATGACCGGCACAGAACGGGCACGCCTGATGCGACGCCTGGCCGAGCTTATCGCCGAGAACGCCGAGAGCCTCGCCGTCGTCGAGACGACGGACAACGGCAAGCTGCTTCGGGAGATGGGCGGCCAGATGAAGGCTTTGCCGGAGTGGTACTACTACTTTGCGGGCGCGGCCGACAAGATCCAGGGCGACACCATCCCCTCCCACAACCCCGACTTCTTCGTGTACACGCGCCGCGAGCCTATCGGGGTGGTCGGCGCGATCGTGCCGTGGAACTCGCCGCTTCTCTTGCTGACCTGGAAGCTGGCCCCCGCCCTCGCTGCCGGATGCACCTTAGTGGCGAAGACGGCCGAGCAGACCCCGGCTTCCACGCTGGAGTTCGCCAAGCTCTTCGAGGAGGCGGGGTTCCCGCCGGGCGTCTTCAACGTCATCACCGGCTACGGTACCCCCACGGGTTCGGCCCTGGTCCGCCATCCTGGGGTGGACAAGGTGGCGTTCACCGGCTCCACGGAGACAGGCAAGCTGGTGATGAAGGACGCCGCCGACCACATCGCCAAGGTCTCCCTGGAGCTCGGAGGCAAGTCGCCGAACATCGTCTTCGAAGACGCGGACCTGGAGGCCGCCGCCAACGGGGTAGTCTCCGGCATCTTCGCCGCCACGGGACAGACGTGCATGGCGGGCTCCAGGCTCTTCGTCCAGGAGGGCCTCCACGACGAGCTGGTCGAGAGGTTGGCAGAGAAGGCCAGGGACATCAAGCTGGGCAATCCCCTGGAGACCGAGACCGAGATGGGTCCCATCGCGTTCAAGGAGCAGCTCGACAAGGTGCAAAGCTACGTGGACGCCGGCCGGGAGGAGGGGGCCGACGTGGTGTACGGCGGCGGGTCTCCGGAGGATCCAGCGCTCGAGGACGGCTTCTTTATCCAGCCGACGATCCTCGCCGGGGTCAACAACGAGATGAAGGTCGCGCGCGAGGAGATCTTCGGCCCCGTCCTCTCCGTGATCCCCGCAGCTTCCGAGGAGGAGGTCGTGCGGCAGGCCAACGACACGCCCTACGGGCTGGCGGCGGCCGTGTGGACCAAGGACGTCCAGCGGGCGCACCGGGTGGCGCACGCCCTCAGGGCCGGCACGGTCTGGATCAACGCCTACCGCGCCGTCGGTTTTACCGCGCCGTTCGGCGGCTACAAGCAGAGCGGCATAGGCCGGGAGAACGGGCTGGAGTCCGTGGGCGAGTACACCCAGACCAAGACCGTCTGGGTCGAGCTCTCCGGCAAGACGCGCGACCCCTTCACGCTCGGTTGAGCATCGGGGAACAGACCGAAAGACGAGCAGCCATGATGGAACCACAGGAGGCCTCCGCTTCATCGGAGGCCCAAGAGAGTGGCACCTCGGCGTATCTCGTGCCGGAACCCTGCTCTGTTGCCTTCTTATGTGCAAGAGTCCTGCACACTTCGGGCCATTTTCGTCCTCGAGAGCCAGTCAAGAGTTGTTCCGCGGACTATATGCGGTAAGACATTAGTCTTCCGGTGCCACCTCTACTCCTTTCCCCAGCCCCACGCGGGCTCACCCCTTGGGGGGTACCGGACTTCCGACCAGAGCGACCCGATCACGAGGTTGTAGATCATGAGAATAGCCTTCATAGGTCCGCCTGGGGCGGGCAAGAGCACCCAGGCCAAGAGGGTCGCCAGATCCCTGCCCCACTACGATCACAGCCCCAGGCTCTCCTCGGGAGAGCTAGTAAGTGCCGAGGATCTGCTCACCGTGGTGGATGCGAGCCGGCACATGGGGGAGGTTACCGCAGAGATACTGGAGGCGCTCTGGCACCCGGAACATCCCGAGTACTACGCGAGCTGCCAGAGGGTATGACCGGCGTGAAACGGCAAGAATAGGCCATTTTAGGTATGTACTGGAACACACAACTTTGGTAATGTGTTTCCTTGTACACGCGTGCGGAGGCTTGGAACCACGCTTTGGTGAAGGTGGGCACATAGGTGGCGTGGGGAGCCAGTTGTGCAACCGGCTGCCGCACTAGTAGGGGGAGGTTGTGTTTATGAGGCGCATGGTCTTGATGGTCACGATGGCGGTGTTGGTGGCCTTGTCGCTGCTTGTCTCTGCAGGTTTCGCCTCCGCTGCGAAGTCCAAAGGACACGTCGTCCGTCCGGGCGAATCGATCCAGAAGGCGGTCAAAGCCGCCGATCCGGGCGACACCATCGTGGTACTCGGGGGTGTCTACCATGGGACGGTGACCATAAAGAAGGACGGGATCTCGCTGCGCGGGTTCGACGCCGTGCTCAAGCCGAAGGCAAAGGCGACCTCCCCCTGCGGGGCGTCAGGTTTTTGCGTCAATGCAGACAACGTGTCCATAAGCGGCTTCACCGTGCGGAACTTCCGTGACAACGGGATCGTCGCGATCGGAGCGCGCAACCCCAAATTCGTGTCTAATCGTGCCATCAACAACAGGGAGTACGGGATCGCCGCCTTCTCCTCGACAGGAACGCAGATAATCGGCAACCTTACGCGGGGATCCGATGACGCCGGTATCTACGTGGGTGACGCTCCCCGCGCGAACGCGACCATAGTCGGCAACCAAACCTACGATAATCTATTCGGTATCTTCGTGCGCAATGCCCGCCACGGCAAGATCGCCGGTAATCAGGTCCACGACAACTGCCTGGGGATGTTGTTCCTCGCCGATGCACCTGGTCCTGCGGGTGTGTTCCACGTGCGCGGTAACAATGTAATGAACAACACGCGCGCCTGCCCGGCCACTGATGAGGGCCCGCCGATCTCCGGAGTCGGCATCGCGCTACTCGGGGCCAGGGGCATGGAGATCAAAGATAACCGCATCATTCACAACGTTCCATCAGGACCCACCGAATTGAGTGGCGGAGTGGTGGTAGTCAGCGGCTTCGAAGGAACGCCGCCCACCAACAACACCCTAACCGACAACACGATCCTCCGGAACAAGCCCGACATCTTCTGGGACAAGAGCGGGTCTGGTAATGACTTGAAACCCAATGACTGCAAGACGAGCAAGCCGGGACGCTTGTGCTAGGGGTGAAGTAGGGCTGGATCTCGCCATCGACCGGCTCACGGCCGCGGAGTAGCGATGGAGATCCTCGATGCGAGAGTGACGGAAGTCCGCCTGCCCTACCCGGAGCTGGCAGACTCCATCCGGGATGTTATGGACGGAAGGCGGGAGGGGAAGCTGGATGCCCCCTCCCGCCTCGTCCTGTCCCTGCCCGAAAGAGGAAACCTACTGGTGATGCCGGCCGCCGACGATGAGTTGGCGATTACCAAGCTGGTGACGGTCCATCCAGGGAACGCCGGGCGCGAACTACCTACCATACAGGGTGAGGTTGTTGTTATGGAGGCGAGTACGGGGACACGACTCGGCGTCCTCGACGGCGCCGCCGTCACCGCCAGGCGCACCGCCGCGCTCTCCCTGCTCGCCGCCCGGACCCTGGCCCCGCGTCCCGAAGGATCGCTCCTGATCGTGGGCGCCGGGACCCAGGCCCGATCCCATCTCGAGGCTTTCCGTGAAGGCCTGGGCGTCTCGGAGGTCTTGCTTACCTCCCGCACCGCCGAACGGGCCGTCTCCCTTGCTGAGCACGCACGCAACCTGGGGATGGAGGCCAGGGTCGTAGACAGTCCAGAAGACGCGCTCGATGAGGTGAGCCTGGTAGTCACCGCCACGACCAGCCAGGAGCCGGTCTTGCCAGAAGAGATCCCGGAAGGCATCTTCGTCGCCGCGGTGGGCGCTTTCGACCCGGAGATGGCCGAGCTACCACCACGATTGATTGGAAGCTCACTCGTGGTGGTGGATACGATAGAGGGCGTCAGGGAGGAGGCTGGGGACCTGATCCAGGCCGAGCACGCAGGAGCATTCGGTTGGGAGGATACCACCCAGCTGGAGGATGCCCTCCTCTGGTCCGACAAGCCGAAAGGAACGATCGTCTTCAAGAGTGTCGGCCACGCCCTGTGGGACCTTGCGGCGGCCCGCACGGCCTTCGGGGCTTGAACACGCTACTCCACTCTAAGAGAGTACGTCGCGGCGGGTAAAGACCGCCCAGGCGGCGGCGAGGAAGAAGGACCCCCAGAGGAGGCTGACCCAGAGGGAACGCGCTATCGGTTCCCAGGCTATGGGGTCGCGGGTGAGGTTGAGCCAGGCCTCGAACTGGTTCGTGAGCAAATAGGGGTCGAGGGGTCCGGCGAGGCCGAGGCCTGAGGCGAGCCGCAGGAGCAAGACGAGGACCACGGCGCCCACGCCCGAGCCGACCGAGTTGTGGGTGGTGACGGACAGGAACACCGCGAACGCGGCGAGCGCCATCAGGGGCACGGAGACGAGGCCAGCGCCCGCCCAAACGAGCGCGATGCCGCGCCCGACGCTTATCGGGGTGCCGCCCAACCCGGCGATGGGTGCGAAGCCGCCTGCCAGGTAGCCTGCGGCGAGGCCAACGCCGGCGAGGACCGCCGAGACGGCCAGACAGTAGACGCCCACCGCCGCCGCCTTGGAGAGGAACAGCTCCGTCCGGCCCACGGAGCGGCTGAGGACCGTCTTCAGGGTGCCAGCCGAGACTTCGCCGGCCACCGCGTCCCCCGCGACGAACGCCACGACGAGCGGCAACAAGACGAACGTGGCGAAGGCGAGCGTGACGAGCGGGACCACGAGCCCGTTCTCCAGTAGTTGCGTGGCGAAGGGGGCCTCGCCCTCAGGCGGGCCCTCGCGTGTGATCTCCAACGCAGCCACGAACAAAACGGGTACGAGCGCCATAGCCCCGAGCCCGAAAAGCGTCCGCCGCTGGCGCACGAGCTTGTAGAGTTCCCAGCGGATCATAGGGGCCGCTTCGCCCCCCAGGGAATAGAGGGTAGGCCCGTAGGGGCGGGTTTGAAACCCGCCCGTACCAGGTCCGTAGAGGAGGCTTCGCGACCTACCCCGTCTCGAGCACGACTACATGTGGCTGGCCCGGAGATCAAGGACGCTCCTCCGTTAGCTCCAGGAAGAGATCTTCGAGGCTCGGCCGCGCCGGCACGAGCGCCAGGACTGCCACGCCCCCGGCCACCAGGTCCCGCACGACCGGTCCCGCTCCCGCAGGGCCGACCGCGAGCCTTATCTCCTCGCCCGCGAGCCCGTCCGGCGGCCCGGCGTCGGCGATCGACACGCCGGTAACGTGGGCGCCGCCTTCGAGGATGCGCAGCGCGCTCTTTGCGTCGTCGACCACGAGCCGGTATCTCGGGCGGCCGTTGTCTCCCCCGACGACTTCGGCAATGGTGCCCTCGGCGAGGAGGCGGCCGTGGCCGATAACGGCCACCCGGTTGCACAGTTGCTCCACCTCGGCGAGGAGGTGGCTGGAGAGGAAGATCGTCAGGCCGTCCTCGTTGAGGCGGCGGATGAGCGCGCGCACGTCGCGCATCCCGCCCGGATCCAGGCCGTTCGTCGGCTCGTCCAGGATCAGGACCTCAGGCTCCCGCAATAGCGCGGAGGCTATCGCCAGGCGCTGCTTCATCCCCGTCGAATACGTCTTGACCTTGTCCCGCTCTCGCCCGAGAAGCCCGACCGTCTTTAGGACTCTCGTCATGGGTGGTTCCCCCTTGCGCCGGTCGGCGGCTGCGAGGACCCTGAGGTTGTCGCGCGCCGAGAGGTAGTCGTAGAAGCCTGGTTCATCGACGAAGCCGGCGACGCCCTCACGGCCCCCGGGTCCGCCGGCCGGACGCCCGAGGAGGTGTATCTCGCCCTCGGTCGGCTCCACGAGGCCGAGGACGGCCCGGATCGTGGTGCTCTTACCGCTCCCGTTGGGACCGAGGAACCCGTACACATCCCCCCGGCGCACCTCGAAGCTGAGGGAATCCACCGCGACGAAGTCCCCGAACTTCTTGGTGAAGCCCCGGACCTCCAGTACCGAAGCTTCCCGACGGCCTCCCACCGTCTAACGGGCCAGCAGCCCGCGCGCCGCCTCCCTGAGCTCGGCGGTCGGCACGCTCCCCGCGAGCGTGTAAGAAACACCGCCGTCGCTCCAAGCGAGTACCGAGCCCACGGGCGTAGAGAGCTCGCGCGCCATGACCCCGCCGCCGAGATCCACGACCGGGACCTGCAACCCGCCTCCCCGGCCCCCGGCGCCCAGGGAACGTCCGGCTCCTCCCTCACCACCGGCCTTCTGGGTCAGGACCACGCTCCCCCAGTCCGACCCGTAAACCAGGACCGCGCCATCGCCGGCGACCACTATCTTCTCCAGCTCCCGGCCCCCAGGCGCCTCGGGTAGCGCTTCGACGGCGAACCCCGCGAGCTCGCTCGCCTCCTCTACCGATACGACCTTTCGAGGCTCGTCGCCAGCGCGATATTCGTCGGCCCGATCTTCCCTGGGCTCCGGCCGCTCGACCGTGGCGTCAGGCGGCGTCTCGAACTCGAAGCGCGCGTCAGGGACGGGGCTGACCTGGAAGTCCTGGGCCTCGTAGCGGGCCACCGGCCCGGGTCTCCCCTCGGCGTAGAGCTCGAAGAGGAGCGGCACGAAGGCCTCCGCGTCTACGAGCGCCTCGGCGCGCTCGACGAGTGTCGCATCCTTGTCCCTGGGCTCCAGGGTCAGCGGGTACGCCCAACGTCCCGCGACTTCGACCGGCGCCCCTGTCGTGAGTTTGCTCGACGGCGCTATCTCCGCGAGAAGTTCGTCGATCTCCTCCGGCGACGCCCCCGGTAGCCCGTCCGCGCTGGAGGCCGCGTCATCCGGCTTCCTGGCGATCTCGAGCGTGTTCGAGGCGCCGTCGTAGATGCTTACCCGGTCGCCGTTCCGGACGAGGACCCGGTCCCCGTTCTCGCCCTGGAGCTCGGCGCGTAGTCTGTCGGGGCCGCCGCTCCAGATGCGGGCGGTGCGCGGGCCGGAGTCTCCGGTGTCGCCCCCTTCGGAGGCGCCGAGGAGACCTTCGGGGACGAGCGTCTGCTCGACGGTCACTGTCGCGCGGAAGTCGGGCGCACTCTCGGGGGCGGCGCTTACGCGGGAGAGGAGTTCTTTCTCGGTAAGCCTCTCGGGCGGCCCGCCCTGGGCGCCGGTCCCGACGGTGAGGGCGCCTGCGCCGAGCGTAGCGACGAGGATGAGGCCAAAGACCACGGTCAAGGCTCGCGCCGGGATCCTTCCGGTCCTCGCTCCATCCATCACAACGCCTCCTCGCGCCGACCTTACTCAAGCCCCCCGATCTTTCTAGTCTATCCTACGAATGGAAGACAGGAATGGGTTTGTGCACACTCCAGCCGAGCCGCGCTACCATCAGTGCCGTAGAAGGAAGGACCAAGCAAGAGGGTGACTAGCAAGGGATCAAGGGCGATGCGTACCGCCGTAGGGTGGATTGCTCTTAGCGTGGGTTCTTTGCTGGCCGGACTCTTGGCCCAGAGTGCGGGACTGCCCGCGGGGTGGCTTGTCGGGCCCATGCTCGTCGCGCTCGCCCTGGCGCTCGTGTGGAAAGAGCACCCGACGGTGCCGCGCTGGGGGCGGATAGCGTCGCTCGCGGTAGTAGGCGGCATGCTCGCCGCCACCTTCAGGCCGTCCGTCCTTCCCTTGGTCGCAGGCCACTGGCTGCCCGTGAGCCTCGTGGTCGGCGGTACCTTGCTTCTGAGCCTGGGGGCAGGACTGTTGCTCTCCGGGCTGGTCCGCATAGACAGGAAGACGGCGGCTCTGGGGGCTCTGCCCGGCGCCGCCTCGGGGATGCTCGCGATGAGCGACCCTTTGGGCGCCGATGCGCGCCTGGTCGCCTTGATGCAGTATACGCGCGTGGTCGTGGTCGTCGTGACGGCCACGCTGGTCGGCCGGCTCGCATCCGGGGCTGCGCCACAGCAGATCTCCGGTCAGGGCTTGCAAGCCGCCCCGGAAGGGGTGGATCTCCTGGTCCAGGGAACCGTGCCGACCTACGCCGTAACCGTGCTGGTCGCGGTACTAGGCGCATGGGCTGGGACGCGCCTCAGGCTACCGGCAGGGGCGCTCCTCGGACCGCTGATCCTCGGAGTCGCATTGGCGGAGCTCGGTGTGGTGCACCTCGCCTGGCCCCCTGGCGTGCCGCAGGCGGCCTACCTGGTTCTCGGCCTGTGGGTGGGACTGCTCTTCGACGGGGCCTCCGTAAAGAGAGCCGGACGGTTGTTTCCGTCCGTGCTCGCCTCCACCGTGGGGCTCGTACTCGCGTGCGCCGTCCTGGGATGGGCGCTCGCCACGCTCACCGGCATCGACGGGATGACAGCCTACCTGGCGACCACGCCCGGTGGAATAGAGTCGGTCGCGATCGTGGCCCTTGGTACCGAATCCGACGCGCCGCTGGTGCTTGCGGTCCAGATGCTGCGGCTCCTGGCCGTGGTCTTCGCCGGCTCGCTCCTCGGGAGATGGTGGTCGTGAGATGCCGGTGCAGACGAGAGGGCCCTGGGGCGCGCCCCAGGGCCCTCTCGTCTGTTCTCCATTAGCCCCTTGCCCGCCCTCGCCCGGTCTTCGTTCGGATGGTCCTACGCCCGGTGGTTACGCTGCGCGTTGCCCGGTGCCCGCGTTAGGAGTGCTGGGCTCGTCGGTGAAAACGGGGACTCGAACCCCCGCGGTACCGCCCCGGCACCGCCCTGGAACCTGGCTTCTGAAGCCAATCCGTGATGCGCCTTTGTTTAGAGAGCCGACGCCGCTCTCGGCGTTCGCCACCACCCGCGAAGACGTGGGTTACCTGCTGGAGAACAGGGGACGCCAGTTTAACCCTCCGTGAGATCTACGGCCCAGTTAGCCTGCTGGATGGAGGTGTCGAGCTCGCGCCTCTCTCGCGCCAGTTCGTCCAGCCGCGCCCGGCCTGAGTCGGTCAGGGTTCGCGATCTCTGAGCTCTTTGGGGGTGTAGCGTACGATCCACTCTCGGTACTCTCGCGCTTCGCGTTCGGCGCGCTCCTGTTCCCACCCGAGGTGTTTGACGGCGACCTCGGCGGCGGCATCGACGACGTCGAGGGCGACCCTTGGGCCGTATCCGGCCATCGAGCGTCTCAAGAGTACGTCGGAGAGCGTCTGCGCCATCTCCTCGCGGAAAGCCCAGATCACCTCTGCCCCTATCAACGCCGTCTCGACGCTTACTGTAGGAGAGAGGGGCGTGAGGAGCTCGGGATCGTCCTCGCCTATCTCGAGGACCTCGGCGGCCCTGACGCCGTAGAGCTTGAGGAGCCTGCTCGAGAGCACCTCGGGTATGGTGCTCGCGGACTTGAAGCCTGCTGCGAAAGCCTCGAAATCCGAGGTCTCGCTGCCCGGCAGGGGGACCTTGCGAGAGGTGCTCTTGGGCGCCTTCCGACCCAGCTTCTTGAAGACCACGTCGACCGTCTGGCGGCTCAGGTTGAGATAGGTGGTCAGCTTGCCACCGATTATGGAGAGGAGCCCTCCCACCTGCGGCAACTCGACGTCTGACCGCGTGATCTTACCGCCCGCCGCGGAACCTACCTTTGCGTGGTCGAAGACGACGTGGCTACGGGTGACGCCCCCCGTCTCACCTTCGGGCTGATGGGGTAGCGGCCTCACTCCGGCGTAGGTATATAGCACGTCATCGCGGGAGAGTCGCGCCCCTGGGATGATGTAGTTGGTCTCGTCGAGGAGGTATTGGATCTCCTCCTCGCTCGCCGAGACGTAGTCGAGATCACCCTCGTAGCGAATGTCGGTCGTGCCGATCAGGTACCGCCCGTTCCAAGGAACGATAAAGTACGGCCTGCCGTCTTTGCGCGCCTCGACGTAGAGGGCCTCGCCCCTGGGTGCGCCGGGGAAGGGATCCACGATGAGATGGCTGCCCTTGGTGCCGCCCATAAAGCGCTCGTCGTTCTCGCCGGGGCCGTGCCCTTCGAGATCGGCGAGAATCTCATCCACCCAGGGACCAGCGACGTTCGCCGTAACGGGGGCGCGAACCGCGTATCTCTCGCCATCGAAGACGTCTGTGAACTCCACGCCCTTCACGTCGCCGTTTTCGACGATCAGGCGGTCTACGTTCGCGTAGGTGATTATGGTCGCGCCGTTGTCGCGGGCGGAGATGGCGTTCTCTACGGCGACCCTTTCTGGGTACTCCACCTGCGCGTCGTAGTAGAAAGCGGCCGCTTTGAGGCCGTCCGGGTTGAGACCGGGCTCGCGCTCCTGGACCTTCTTGCGGCTGAGCATCTTGTGACGGTCCATGCTCCTGTCGTAGGAGAGCACGTCGTAGACGTTCATGCCGAGCCTTATCATGAGCGGCCCGCGGGAGCTCCTGTCGTAGATGGGAACCAGGAAGCCGAGCGGTTTTACCAGATGTTGCGCGACGTGCAGTATGGCCTCTCTATCCCTCAAAGACTCTCTTACGAGCGCGAACTCGTAGTGCTCCAGGTAGCGCAAACCGCCGTGGATCAGACGCGTCGCCCACTGCGTCGTCCCGCTGGAGATGTCGCCCTTGTCCAGGAGCAACACCCGCAGACCCCGCATCGCGGCGTCCCGGGCTA
>Ga0081538_10005570_pt1 | contig 11304 bp, 10 predicted proteins | sample TabmetS5T2R1_FD_71022 | JGI IMG/M metagenome (GOLD analysis project Ga0081538, IMG submission 71022) | Tabebuia heterophylla rhizosphere microbial communities from the University of Puerto Rico - S5T2R1 | ecosystem: Host-associated > Plants > Roots > Rhizosphere ... | reverse complement strand
CAGGTCGGCGAGCAGGCGCAGGCAGTCGCCGGGGAACTGCTGCCCGGGGCGAGCAGAACCCAGGAGCGATGGCTGGACCTCGTCGCCGGGGCCACAGGCCTGCTGAAGCGGGTGCAGAACCACCGGATCGATCTGGCCGACGCCCTGGCGAGACGCGCCGAGCTAAGTGGGGGGCTGGACAATCCGCCAAGCGAGGTGCGCGGGCTGATCGAGCGCCACGAGCAGCTCCGGGGCTGGAGGACGAGGATCCGGTGAGAACGCCGAGGACTCCTCCCCGCGGACATGCCGAGCGGCATGGCGCCCCACGTGGTCTGGGAGATCGTTGAGGGCCAGCCCGCGCAACGTGTGGAGATTGAACACAGCTGGGGAAGGGGGAATAGATGGCGACCCAGGAGCAGAAGATCGTCCAGGCCCTTGGCGGCGATGCGGGGTCCACCCACCTGATGTGCCCACACTGCGGCAAGAGGGTGGACCTGACCTATCGCAGCTCCTACGAGCTGGCCCTCGACCTCGCCGTGCGCGAGCCACCACCAGACGAGGAGGTGAAACCTGGATATGGCGACAAGAGCTGACAGCGACGCCGAGACCAACGTCGTCGGGCACCAGCTTGGGGTGCTGCCGTCGTTGCGGCGCGCTGGTGGCGGACACCGCGATCCACAAGACCTTGTATGCCACGGCGGCCGCGACGGGCCACGAGGCGGAACCGATCAAGAGCCGGCTGGTGCAGCGGCCAATTGCGTGGTGTCGCACGCTTGCTCGGCCGACAGGAGACCACTCTCGGGGTATGCGAGCAGCCTTCCCTCGCGGGGCCCTGGGCGGTGCTGCACATGGCTCGTGATACGGCGTAGGCTGGGCGCAATAGCTATCAGTGCAGGTGAAAGTGGGTAGAAGGCCGAGTGGCGTCAGTAAAGTGCAAGCGCTGTGAAGCTGGCCCGGTGGGTTCTGATGACCTCCCCCGCTCGGCGCATGCATATCGCCCTCTCCAAGACAGCACTTAACTTTGCCATCTACGGTCGAACGTGAGCTGGGAAAACGGCGGATAGCACAGCGGTAAGCCCGCGTTAACTGACACGGAAGAGGTCACAGGTTCAAACCCTGTCGCGCCCACCATAGCCGTGCTGAGCAGGACTTTTGTAGATCAATGCGTCCCGCTGATGGATGGGATCGGCGGCGAGGCGGGCCCAGCGGCCGGAGAGCGCTTCCCTGTTTAACCAAGGTGTTCTCTTGTCCGGGGGGCCAAGCCGCGAATCTCTGGAAGGCGAGGCAGTCAGCTGCTGCAGCTGACATGGCGAGTTCGCGACGTACGTCCTGGATGGAACTCCATCCTCGGCGGGCGCAAGCAGGGGCCGCTGGTTACCAGCCCTGTCCAGGGTCAAAGGCCAGACTGGGGTCCGGGGCGTCGTCGCGGCGCACGGTCGCCTCGATCAGCCCGTAGGGCCGGTCGTCGGCGTGGAAGACCTCGTTGTTGTTCTCCAGGCTGAAGCGGGCCAGGTCGTAGACGAAGTGGTGCTTGTTGGGGGCCGAGAAGCGGATCTCGGCGATCTGCGGCTGGCCGGCCAGCACCGCCGACCCCATCTCGTACAGGGTCTGCTGCAGGGCCAGGCTGTGGTGGTCGGCGAAGGTGTCCAGCAAGGCCGACAGGACGGTGTCGTAGGACTTGCCCCAGTCGACGTCCTCACTGGTGTGATACCACTGCGCCAGCAGCGACGTCGCCATGATGCGGTCGTTGGTGGGCTGCAGGGTGGTGTACGGGTCCTCGATGTAGCCCCAGAACTCCGAGTCGGTGGTCTTGAGCAGCACCAGGTCCTTGACCCCGGACACGATCCATGTAGTTGATCCGTCGTAGGTCACGGTGGCGGTGCGGACATAGCGCCCGTCGCGGATGAAGGCGTGCGGGTTGTTCAGCCGCGACCAGGGATACATCTCCAGCTTGACTCGGGCACGGGTGATCGGCTCGGTGTTGTCGACGAAGTGGCGGGCCAGCCGGATGCCGAACGACTCGGGCTGGGCCACGATGTCGTCCTCGGCGGCGAAGGCGTAGACGGTGTTCTTCTGGGTGTCGGTCGGCAGGCACGGGCTGTTATCGCCGGTCAGGTGCACTGGCTCCTGGCCGCCGGAGAGGGCCGCGCTGACGTTGTAGTCGACGATCTCGTGGGGGTCGCGGTCGCGGAAGACCCGGACGACCCGGTTCTCCGCCTTGCCGTACTGGTTGTAGCCGAGCACGACAGCCATGCGGACGCACCTCCTGGCTAGGAGCCTCTGTAGGTCGAGAAAGCGAACGGGCTGAGCAGGAGTGGGACGTGGTAGTGGCGGCCGGTGTCGGTGACCTCGAAGATGACCGGGACCTCGGGGTAGAAGCCGGTCTGGCCGGTGGCGGCGAAGTACTCGCCGGTGGCGAAGACCAGCCGGTGCACGCCGACGCCGAGGCCGCCAGGGGCCAGGTCGCCCACCCGGCCGTCGTCGTCGGTGACCTCCTCGCCGAGCGCCCGCCAGCCGTCGCTGTCGCGGCGGTCAAGGGCCACCCGCATGCCTGCGGCCGGTTGCCCTGAGGCGGCATCGAGGACGTGGATGGAGAGCGTGCTCATGGTTGCAACAGCCTCTCAAGGCGTAGGCGGGTGATCTCGCGCAGCTCCTCGGCGACCTCGCCCCATTCTGTGTCCGGGTCATTGGCGAGCCGCTGGCGCAGCGCCACCAGCAACTCCTCCGCCGACCGTCCGCTGGCGCGGATCAGGAAGACGTGGCCGAAGCGCTGCTCATAGGCCCGGTTGCCCTCCTCCAGCGCCGCCAGGACCTCGGCGTCGGCCTCCCCGACGGAAGCCTGCTCTTGCCGGGACCAGTCGGCCTCGCTGGAGGCACCTTCAGCGCGCTGCCCGATGCGCGGGTGCGCCGACAGCGCCTCGGCCAGGTCGTCCCGACCCAGCTCACGAATGGCACGGTCACTGGCGCCGAGCAGGGCGTCGAGGTCGGTGTACTGCCGCCCGGCGGCTATCCGTTCCACCCACGCCCGCGACGCGCAGCAGCTCGCCAGCAGCTGGCCGGCCTGGGTGGCCGGCACGCTGTTGAGCCAGCGCAGCCCAAGCTCGGCCAGGCCTTGAGCGCTGATGTCCCCGTACAGCCGGACCCGGGCCAGGCCGCCGTCGGGGAACACATCAAGGCGGACGTCAGTGACTTCGGCGGTGGCGGGTAGCCGGAACAGGTGGCGGGTGTCGGGCTGCAGTCGGGTCCGGGGCAGCAGCTCGATCCAGGCCGCCGGGTCGTCCGCGTCGTCCGGCCCGCTACGCCCGGCCCTTCCACGTAGGGAAGCCCAGCCGGGGGCGTTGCCGACGAAGTAGCGGGTGTCGATCTCGGCCAGCCGCAAAACGCCGGGGCCGGCCAGGCGGAACTCGACCCAGTCGTTGCCGTCGTCGCGCCGGCGGGCGGTCTCCCAACCCTCTCCCATGACCCGCGCGTCGCCCGGGGATATCAGGTTCGTCGGCGAGGAGTAGAACATGTTGCTGCAGCCGATGACCACGCCTCCGTTGACCAGGGCGGCCAGGTCGATGGCCCCGGCGGGCAGGAAGCGGGGGTCGGGAACCACGTCGCCGTGGACCCGCAGCCGAGCCACCCCCCCGTCGGGGTACATGGACAGCCGTACGTGGGTGACCCGCTGGGGCGCCTGCACCGGGAAGGGGTTCTGGGCGTCCCCCTTGACCGGGGAGCGCGGCACCAGGCTCACCCATTTGGCCGCCTGCAGCTCGGCCGGAGAGGGGTAGCCCTCGACCCCGGTGCCCTCGACCGACACCTCCGGGGGGTAGTTCCCCTTGAAGAAGGCGGTATCGACCACCACGCCCCGGACCACGCCCGCGGCGCCGAGCCGCACGATGGCCCAGTCGTGGCCGGGCTCGCGCCGCCTCCGGGTTTCCCACCCATCGTAGACCTGGCCCTTGTGGCCAAAGGTGTAGGTCGAGTAGGTGGGTGCCTCCGGCTTGATGAGGTTTTCCCGCTCCGCGAACAGCTCGTCGTTGGCGTAGATCACGCTCCCACCCAGGCGCCGCGAGGCCAGGTCGGGCAGCCGAGTGAAGTCGTCGCCCATTTCAGGCTCCTCCTCTGGTCAGCAGATGTCCCCGCGGCCGCTCGCCGGTCAGCTCCTCGCCGCGCAACCAGGTGCCGCGAACGACGCCGAGCAGTCGGTGCCCGTCGTAGGGGGTGAGGGAGTTCTTGTGATGGAGGCGTTCGGGGTCCACGACGAAGGCCTCGTCGGGGGCGAAGACGCAGAAGTCGGCGTCATCGCCCAGCCCGATCCGTCCCTTACGCTCGAGCCCCAGCAGCCGCGCCGGGCCCTCGGCCATCCACCGGACGACGTCGGTCAACGAGAAGCCGCGCCGCCGCGCCTCAGTCCAGACCACCGGCAGGCCGAGCTGCAGGGACGAGATGCCGCCCCAGGCCAGCCCGAAGTCGCCGACGTCCAGCCGCTTGAGCTCCCGGGTGCAGGGTGAGTGGTCCGATACCACGCAGTCGATCGCGCCGTCGGCCAGGCCCTGCCAGAGCAGCTCCCGGTTGGAGGCCTCGCGGACCGGCGGGCAGCACTTGAACTGGGTGGCGCCGTCGGGGACCTCCTCGGCAGTGAGGACCAGGTAGTGCGGGCAGGTCTCGGCGGTGACACCGACCCCATCGCGCCGTGCGCTGGCGAGCATGGGTAGGGCGTCGCTGCTGGACAGGTGCAGGATGTGCGCCCGCGCCGCGGAGCGCCGCGCCGCCTGGATGACCTGTGCGACTGCGATGTTCTCGGCGGCCCGGGGACGCGAGGACAGGAAGTCTAGGTAGCGCCCCCCATGGCAGCTGGGCGCCCGGTCGATCGCGGTCGAGTCCTCGGCGTGCACGATCAGCAGCCCGTCGAAGCCGCGCAGCGTCTCCATGTAGCCGTCCAGGTCGGCCGGATGCAGCGGCGGGAACTCGTCCACGCCGGAGTGGAGCAGGAAGCACTTGAAGCCGAACACCCCGGCGTCGTGCAGCCCGCGCAGCTCTCCCAGGTTGCCCGGGATGGCACCGCCCCAGAAGCCCACGTCGACGAAGCACTGGCCCTCGGCGCTCTTGCGCTTGACCTCCAGCGCGGCCACGTCCACGGTCGGCGGGATGCTGTTCAACGGCATGTCGATGATCGTGGTCACGCCGCCGGCGGCGGCGGCCCGGGTCGCGGTCGCGAACCCCTCCCATTCGATGCGGCCGGGCTCGTTGACATGCACGTGGGAATCAACCAGGCCCGGGAGGAGGACGACGTCCTCGCCGAGCTCGATCACCCGTCGCCCGACCAGGCCGGCCTCCAGCGGCGAGATGGCGGCGATCCGCCCGTCGGCGACCCCGACACACGCGCCGCCCTCGCCCGCGGCCGTGACCAGGCGGCGCGCGCGGAAGACCGTGTCGTACCCAGTCATCGTCGCTCCAGGTAGGCACGCCAGCCACCATAGGCGGAGATGTCGACCAGTCCGGTCCCGCGAGCATGGACCTCGGGGCGCAGCACCACCGCCAGGCTGGCCGAGCCGTCGGCGAGCTCGACCACCCCGAGCTCTAGCTCGGGTGGCTCGACGGGCAGGAACTCGTCGCGGACGGCCTCCAGGGACAGCTCGATGAGTTCCCCCGGAACCGAGACGCCGCCGTCGGGGACCGGCCACAGCGCCGGGAAGCGGTCGTTGTAGACGTAGAAGCGATACCGGGGGGCGGTCCTTGCCTCGCCGAGGAAGGGATAACGGGCGATATGGGGATGTACGCGGCCGCCACGCATCCCTTCGCCGTTGAGAAAGAGTGGGACGTTGACCACCCGCCGGCCCTCCTGCGTTCCCGTCATGAGCTGCTCGTCTCCTTGTGCTGGTCGGTCACCCAGTCGACGGCGATCTTGGCGGCGAGCCGCTCCAGCAGCGGGCCGGCCTCGGTCATGCAGCGGTCGGGATCGGGCTCGATGTCGGTGAGTGCGTAGGCCGCCAGGATCCCCGCGGGCTCCAGCTCGGCGGGAGACAGCAGCGAGCGGCCTGCCACCGCGACCGCCGGGATGCCGGCCGAGCGCGCGGCCCTGGCCACGCCCGCCGGCGCCTTGCCGTGCAAGGTCTGGGCATCCAGGGAGCCCTCTCCCGTGATCACCAGCCGCGCACCCGGCAGCGCGGCGGGGAAGCCGACAAGATCGAGGATGAGGTCGATGCCCGGCCGCAGCGTCGCGCCGAGCACGGCCAGGGCAGCGAACCCGACCCCGCCGGCTGCTCCGGCACCCGGCGTCCCGACCGCGTCCACCCCGGTGGCCTGGTGGACGGCCTCGGCCCACCGGGCCAGGGCGGCGTCCAGTTGCACCACGTCGGCCGCCGACGCCCCCTTCTGGGGGCCGTAGACCGCCGCCGCCCCGCGTGGGCCGAGCAGCGGGTTGTCCACGTCGCTGGCGACCACGACCTCGGTCTGCCGCAGCGCCGGATGCAGGCCGGCCAGGTCGAGCGACTCCACGGCCGCGAGCGCCGCGCCGCCGCGCCCGACCTCCGCACCCCGAGCGTCACACAGCCGTCCCCCCAGCGCCTGCACCATGCCGGCGCCGCCATCGGTGCAGGCGCTGCCGCCGATGCCGAGGACGATCCGGCGGCAACCCGCGTCGAGCGCGACGCCGATCACCTGTCCGGTGCCGTAGCTGGAGGCGGTGCGGGCGGCCAGGCGCCGGCCGGGGAGCTGGCGCAATCCCGACACGTCGGCCAGCTCCACCACCGCGACGCCACCGCGCTCCGCGTAGGCCGTGGCCACTGCATCGCCCGTCGGGCCCTCGGCGCGTACCGGGACGCGGCGGTAGCCGGCCGACACGGCCGCCTCCACGGTCCCGTCGCCGCCGTCGGCGACCGGCACCTTGACCACCTTCACGCCGGGCGCCGCGCGGGTGAGCCCGGCCGCGACGCGGTCGGCGACCTGCGCGGCGGTCAGGGAGCCCTTGAACTTATCCGGAGCGACGACCACACGCACACGCCACTCCTAGTCGAGGAACTGCATCTGGTCGAGGTTGAGCGCGCTGATGGCGGTGGGAGCATCCTCGCCTCGGGTGGCGAGCTCCTCGAACTCGACGATGTTGTCGATCTCGGTGCCCATCGAGATGTTCGTGACCCGCTCCAGGATGATCTCCACGACGACTGGCACGCGGTCCTGGGCCATGAGTTTCTTGGCTTCCTCGAGAGCGGGCAGGATCTCGCCGGGCTCGGACACCCGCAGCGCCTTGCAGCCCATGCCCTCGGCGACCTTCACGTGGTCGACGCCGTAGCCGCCGACCTCCGGGGAGTTCACGTTGTCGAAGGAGAGCTGCACGCAGTAGTCGATGTCGAAGGCCCGCTGCGCCTGGCGGATCAGGCCCAGGTAGGAGTTGTTCACCAGGACGTGGATGTAGGGCAGGTTGAACTGCGCCCCGACGGCGAGCTCCTCGATCAGGAACTGGAAGTCGTAGTCGCCCGAGAGGGCCACCACGGTCGCCTCCGGGTCGGCCACACAGACCCCGAGCGCCGCCGGCAGCGTCCAGCCCAAGGGGCCGGCCTGGCCAGCGTTGATCCAGTGACGGGGACGGTAGACGTGCAGGAACTGGCCGCCGGCGATCTGGGACAGGCCGATGGTGCTGACATAGCGGGTGTCCTTGCCGAAGGCCCGGTTCATCTCCTCGTACACCCGTTGCGGCTTGATCGGGACGTCGTCGAAGTGGGTGCGCCGTAGCATCGTCCGTTTGCGCTCGGCGCACTGCTCGACCCAGTCGCTGCGGTCGGCCAGCCCCCCGGCGTCACGCCGCTCGCGGCCCGCCTCCACGAACAGCTGCAGCGCTGCCTTGGCGTCGGAGACGATGCCGAGGTCGGGGGCGAAGACTCGGCCGATCTGGGTGGGCTCGATGTCGACGTGGATGAAGCGGCGCCCGCGGGTGTAGGTGGTCAGCCCGCCGGTGTGGCGATTGGCCCAACGGTTGCCGATCCCGAGTACGAGGTCCGACGCCAGCAGGTTGGCGTTGCCGTAGCGCTGCGCGGTCTGCAGCCCGGCCAAGCCGGCCATGAGGCGGTGGTCGTCGGGGATGGCGCCCCAGCCCATCAGGGTGGGGATGACCGGGACGTCGACCAGCTCGGCGAACTCCACCAGCAGGTCGGCGGCGTCGGCGTTGATGATCCCGCCGCCGGCCACGATCAGCGGCCGTTCGGCCGCCCCCAGCATGTCCAGGGCCTTGTCGATCTGTGGCCGGGTCGCTGCCGGCTTGTGGATGGGTAGTGGCTCGTAGTTGTCGATGTCGAAGGCGATGTCGGCCATCTGGACGTCGAAGGGCAGGTCGATCAGCACCGGCCCGGGACGGCCCGAGCGCATCAGGTGGAACGCCTGCTGGAACGTGCCGGGTACCTGCGCCGGCTCCAGCACGGTGGTGGCCAGTTTGGTGACCGGCTTGGCGATGGCGGCGATGTCGACGGCCTGGAAGTCCTCCTTGTGCAGCCGGGCAGTTGGTGCCTGCCCGGTGATACACAGGATCGGGATGGAGTCGGCCGCCGCCGAGTACAGCCCGGTGATCATGTCGGTGCCGGCCGGGCCCGAGGTGCCGACGCAGACGCCGACGTTGCCGGCCCGCGTGCGGGTGTAGCCCTCGGCCATGTGCGCGGCGGCCTCGACGTGGCGTGCGAGCACATGGCCGATCGTGCCGCGCTCGCGCAGGGCGGCGTAGAAGGGGTTGATCGCCGCACCGGGTACGCCGAAGGCGTGCCGCACGCCTTCACGCTGCAGGATCTGGACGGCGGCTGCGATGGCCTTCATCCGGGGCATGGCACGCTCCTGGGCATCCGGTGGCGGTCAGCTGCGGCCCGATAGCTGCTCGACCAGCTTGAGCAGGGCGGAGTGGTCGAGGCCGCCGTCGCCTTGGGCCTTGAGGCTGGTTATCAGCTGGGCCACGACGGCGCCGAGCGGGATGACCACCCCGGCCTGGCGGGCGGCGGAGGTCACGATCCCCATGTCCTTGTGGTGCAGCTCGATCCGGAACCCGGGGGTGAAGTCGCGGCGCAGCATGCCTGCGGCCTTGCGCTCCAGGATCGCGTTACCGGCCAGTCCGCCGGCCAGCACTTTGACCGCCGCCTCGGTGTCGACGCCGTAGGCCTCCAGGAAGACGATCGCCTCGGCGACCAGCTCGATGGTGCCGGCCACGATCAGCTGGTTGGCGGCCTTGACGGTCTGGCCTGATCCGACCGGCCCGACGTGCACCACGGTCGTGCCGACCGCCTCTAGGACGGGCCGGGCGTCGGCGAAGTCGCTCGGGTCTCCGCCGACCATGATGGACAGGGTGGCGTCGACGGCGCCCTGCTCGCCGCCGCTCACCGGGGCGTCGAGGACGCGGATGCCGCGCTCCTTGCCAGCCTCCGCCACATGCTTGGCCACGTCGGGGCGGATGGAGCTCATGTCCAGGTGGAGCGTGCCGGGCTTGGCGTGAGCGTAGATGCCGTCCTCGCCGAGGGCGACCGCCTCCACGTCGGGCGAGTCGGGGACCATCGTGACCACGACGTCGGCGTCGCGCACGGCCTCGGCGAGGCTGTCGGCGCCGCGACCGCCTTGCTCGACGAGCCGCTGGGTGGGCGCGGGAGTGCGGTTGTGCCCGATGACGTCGAAGCCGGCCTTGACGAGGTTGGCGGCCATCGGGCCGCCCATGATGCCGAGGCCAATGAAGCCGACGGTTGTCATGAGGTTCCTCCTCATCGGCGCCGCGTGGTACCAATCGGTGTCGTGGTCCTGGGCAGGTCAGGCGCTGCCGCGGCGCTCGCGGGGCAGCCAGGCGAAGCTGTCGGCGCTGCCGCGGCTTGGGACGTACTCCAATCCGACCCAGCCTCTGTAGCCGCCGGCGACGAGCGCGCCGAGGTAGCGGTCGAGGTCAAGCGTGCCGGTGCCGGGCTCGTGCCGCCCGGGGGCGTCGGCGATCTGCACGTGGGCGACCCGCTCGCCGTGGGCGGCGATGGCCTGGTCGAGGTCGTCGCCGTTAACGGCAAGATGGTAGAGGTCGCAGAGGAAACCGAGGTTGCCCACGCCGGTCTCGGCGGCGACACGGTCGATCACGCCGACGGCGTCAGCGGCGGTTCGCAGGGGATAGCGGGGGGCGCCGCTGACCGGCTCAACGAGCACGGTGCCGCGGATCCGGGCCGCGGCCTGGCCGGCGACGGCCAGGTTCTCGACCGCGAGGTCGTCCTGGGCGGCCGGGTCGGCATCGTCGACCCGGTTGCCGTAGAGGGCGTTGAAGGCCCGGCAGCCGAGCCGTTCCCCGATGCCGATGGTCACCTCGACGTTGTCGCGGAACTCCCCCGAGCGGGCGGGCCAGGACACCAGCCCGCGGTCGCCGCCCGGCATGTCCCCGGCGAAGAAGTTCAAGCCAACCAGCCGCACCCCGGCGTCACCGACGGCGCGGACGAACGCTTCCACCTCGCTGTCGGCAGGCACGGCGACCGCGAACGGCCACCAGAACTCCACGGCGTCGAATCCGGCCTCCTTGGCGGCCGCGGGCCGCTCCAGCAGCGGCAGCTCGGTGAACAGCATGGAGCAGTTGATCTCGTAGGCCAGGGAGTGCTCGACCATGGTCGGCTCCGTCATTCCGGCCACACCTGTCGCGCCCGGCGGGACAGCTCCCGGCGGAGCTGGCCGATGTCGGCCCCGAGTAGGTTTCCGTCGCGGACGACCGGCTGCCCGTCGACCAGGACGTGCCTGGCCCGCCGGTCCGGCCCGAGCACGAGTCCGGCCAGGGGATCGGGCACGTCGCCGAGGTCGTCGCCCGGCCAGACGACCAGGTCGGCCCGGTAGCCGGGTTCCAACCGTCCGATGTCGTCGCGACCGAGGCAGGCGGCACCGCCCTCGGTGGCCAGGCGAAGCGCGTCGGCGGGCATGAAGTCTGCCGGGCGGCCGGTGCGCTGCCGGCCGGTGTAGAGCGACTGGCGAAGCTCCGGGAAGAGCCCGCCGACCTCGTTGGAGGCCACCCCGTCGACCCCGAGCCCGACCGGCGCCCCGGCACCGACCAGGTCGGTGACCCGGCACAGCCCCGACCCGAGCCGGGCGTTGCTGGACGGGCAGTGGGCCACGCCGACCTCGGCCCCGCCCAGCCGCCGAACCTCGTCGTCGTTGAAGTGGATGCCGTGGGCCACCCAGACGTCACCCCCGATCCAGCCGAGCTCCTGCACCAGGTCGACCGGGCGGCGCCCGAATCGGGCCAGGGCGTCGCGTTCCTCGTCGAGGGTCTCGGCGAGATGCGTGTGCAGGCGCAGCCCGCGGCGGCGAGCCAGCGCGGCCGACTCGCGCATCAGCTCCGGGGTGACGCTGAACGGGCTG